>Ga0209498_1002355_pt1 | contig 11419 bp, 9 predicted proteins | sample WalLakDeSediment_FD_184131 | JGI IMG/M metagenome (GOLD analysis project Ga0209498, IMG submission 184131) | Lake sediment microbial communities from Walker lake, Nevada to study Microbial Dark Matter (Phase II) - Walker Lake 11/02/13 Deep... | ecosystem: Environmental > Aquatic > Freshwater >...
CGTCGCCCCCGGCGTGCTGGCGCTGCTCGGCGCCAACGGCGCGGGTAAGAGCACGCTGTTGGCGCTGATGGCGGGGCGCCTGCCGCCGACGTCGGGAAGGGTGTGGGTCGCCGGCGCACCGGCCCGCTCCCCCGCCGCGGCGCGTGTCCGCGCCGACGTGCCGCAGGGGGTGGCGTTCCCGCCCCGCGCGCGGGTGGCCGAACTGCTGGGCGTCGCGCGCGCCGCCCGGGGCGTCGGCGATGCGGCGGCGGCCGACGCCATCCTGCGCATGGGCCTCGGTCCGCTGCTCGACCGGCGGTCGGCGCGGCTCTCCGGCGGCGAGCGACAGCGCTTGGCGCTGGCCTGCGCCCTGATGGGCGCCCCGCCGGTGTGGTTCCTCGACGAGCCGGCCGCGAGTCTCGACCGCGAAGGCCTGGCGCGGCTGGCGGCGTGGGTCCGCGCCCACGCCGAGGCGGGGGGCACCGTCGTGGTGGGCGCGCACCGCGACGAGGAGGTCGCCGCCTACGGACCGACGCGCAAACTGCGGCTCGAGGCCGGGCGCGTCGTCGGCGACGACGGTTGAGCGGGTCGCGCGCCGCGCCTGGGCGGGCGCCAGCGCACCGGGACCGGCGGCCCTCGCCGCAGGCGTAGATTGGTGCCCGTGGACCAGGGTGCCCTGACCGTCTTCCTCATCCTCGCCGTTACCATCGCGCTGTTCGTCAGCGATCGCATCCGGCTCGATCTGGTGGCGCTGATGTCCGCCGCGGCGCTCGTTCTCACCGGCATCCTGACGCCGAGCCAGGCGCTGGCCGGCTTTGGTGACCCGCTCGTCGTGATGATCGCGTCGCTGTTCGTGGTGTCGGGCGGCATGTTCCGCACCGGCGTAGCGCAGCGCTTGGGGCTGTGGCTCGGCCGCGTGGCCGGCGACGGCGAGGCCCGCCTGATCCTGCTGATCATGCTGCTCACCGCGATGCTCTCGGCGATCATGAGCTCAACCGGCACGGTCGCCGTCATGCTGCCGGTGGTGGTCACGCTGGCGTGGCGCGCGCGCATCAGCCCCTCGAAGCTGCTGATTCCGTTGGCGTTCGCGTCGCTGCTGGGCGGCATGCTCACGCTGATCGGCACCGCCCCGAACGTGGTGGTGGCCGAGCTGCTGGTCTCGCAGGGCCGCGAGCCGTTCGGCTTCTTCTCGTTCACCCCGGTGGGCCTGTCGGTGCTCGTCGTCGGCGTCGCCTTCATGGTGCTGGTCGGTCGTCGCTGGCTGCCCAGCCGCGCCCCCACCGACGCCGGCGACCGCCGCGAGCACGTCAGCCTCAGCGAGCTGGCCGACCGCTACGGGCTGCCGGCCAGGCTCTTTCGCCTGCACCTCCCGCCCGGCCACGATCTCGTGGGCGCCAGACTCGGCGAACTGCACTGGTCCGACCGCCATCAGGTCCAGGTGTTGGCGGTCGACGCGGAGCCCGACGCGCCGCGCGGCCGCATGCGCGGCCGGCCGGCCGCGTCGAAGGCCGTCGACGCTGACACCGTGATCGAGCAGGGCGACCGCATTCTGGTGCAGGGCCATCCCGACCACGTGCACGAGTTGGAACGCGAGCTCGGCCTCCAGGTTGAGGTTCTCGACCGCTTCGACGACGACGTCATGCCACGCGACCTCGGCGTGATCGAGGTCCTCCCCACGCCGCGCTCGCGCTGGCTCGATCTCACGCTGGCCGAACTGCACTTCCGTGAGCGCTTCCGCGTCCAGGTGGTGGCCGTCCAGCGCGGCGGCGCCACGGTCACGGAGGGCCTGGCGCAGTTGCGGTTGCGCTTCGGCGACACGCTGCTCGTTCAGGGTCCGCGATCGGCGATCGATGCGTTGCGGCGCGAGACCGGCGACGCCGTCGTGCTGGCCGAGCCTGAGGACGTGGCCGTGTCGCGCGAAGCCGCCCGCAAGGCGCCGATCGCGATCGGCATCATGCTGGTGATGCTGCTCGCGATGACCTTCGGCTGGACGTCGACGGTGATGGCGGCGGGGCTAGCGGCCATCGGGATGATCATCACCGGCTGCCTGTCGATGGAGCAGGCGTACCGCTCGATGAGCTGGCAGAGCGTCGTGTTGATCGCGGGCATCCTGCCGATGGCCACGGCGCTGCAGGTGACGGGCGGGATGCAGCTGGTGGTCGATGGCGTGGTGACCGTGGTTGGGCCCTACGGCCCGCTCGCCCTGCTGGTCGGGGTGTTCCTGCTGACGTCCCTTGCCAGCCAGGTGATCTCGAACACCGCCACGGCCGTGCTGGTGGCGCCGATCGCCTACCAGGCGGCGATCACCCTCGATGTGTCGCCCTACCCGCTGCTGATGACGGTGGCGCTCGCCGCGTCGACCGCGTTCGCCACGCCGGTCGCCTCTCCGGTGAACACCCTGGTGTTGGGCGTCGGCCAGTACCGCTTCGGCGACTTCCTGCGGGTCGGCGTGGTGATGCAACTGCTGGCGCTGGTGGTGCTGATGATCGTCGTGCCCTGGCTGTTCCCGTTCTAGTCGCCCCGAGCGGGGCCCTCACCCGCCCCCGGCGGCACCCTCGAGGAGCGGTCCGAATACGTCGTCGCCGGTGACCGGGTAGGCCTCGAAGTCGAGGGTCAGCGCGACCCTGTTCGTCGGGTCGATGACGGACTGAAACGCGCCCTCGCGCCAGGCGAGTGTGGCGGCGAGTCGGCCCGCGACACGCAGGACGTGCGGTGCGACGACCTCGAACAGCGTGATCTCGAAGGAGTGGAGTTCTAGGAGCTGGTAGTGGGCGGCGGCGCGCCAGCGCTCGGGGTGGAACTGGACCGTGACCCTGCCCGCGTTTCCGTCCCACACCAGCGTCTCGGGGTCGACCCCGAAGCCGAGCACCAGTTCGCGGCGCTCCGCGCGATCGTCCGGTGCCACCATCGCCCGCAGGCTCACCGTCAGGCTCGCCGGGAGCGCGACAATCCCGCCAACGATCAGCGGCTCGGTGAAGACGAAGGTGGCGGTGTTGACCTCGCGGCCGGTGAGCCGCTCGGCCAGCGCGCGGGCGTCGGCATCGGCGATCGCCTCGGTGTCGGCGCCGGGCACCAGGTTGGCGTGGGTGGCGAACACGACCGCGCGGCCGTCGATCTCGGCGCTTAGGGTGCCGGTCGGGACGTAGACGGGGGCCTGCGCCAAGGCTAGGCCGAGGAGCGGGCCGAGCAACGGGGCAAGGAGCCTTGCCGGGCGGTGGGCGTTCTGCATGCGGTCGACCTCCGGGGTTGAGCTCGCGATGGCGCAGACGGTACCGCATCGCGGCCGGCCGGCCGGCGCAGCTGACCGCCGCGCGGCTCAGCTGACGGCGACGTTCGCCAACGCCCGCGCCAGCTTCTCGCCCACCTCGCCGGCGAGCGGCGCGAGCTGCGCCCGGGTCGCCGGCGCCGCCAGCGTGAAGGCCTGCTCCGGGTCGAGGATCTGGACCTCGGTGCCGCCCGCCACCTCGCGCAGGGTCACGGTGCAGGGGAGCAGCAGGGCGATGTCGCGGTCGAGGTCAAGGGCCCGCTTGGCGATCACGGGGTTGCACACCCCGAGGATGCGGTGCCCTTCGTGGTCTGCCCCGAGCTTGGCCTTGAAGGTAGCCTGCATGTCGATCTCGGTCAGGACGCCGAAGCCCTCGGTCTTGAGGGCGGCCTCGACGGCGGTGCGAACGGCGGGGAGCGCGGCGGGGATGATGGCGTACAGCTGGGGCATGGCTACCTCCGAGGGTTGGGTGTGCCACCCACGTTAATCCGTCCGAGGTGTGAGATCCGCTCTTGCGCTTCGGCCGGCGACCCCTTACGCTACCCACGACGCGGTCGGGTTCGCCGGCAGCGTTCCGGGCCTCGGCCCGGATTCGCTCGTACCGCGCGGCGAGGCACCCGTCGGGTGACCAGCGGCGGTGAGAAAGATGGTCTTGGAATGGCTACCGGTAAGGTCAAGTGGTTCAACAACGAGAAGGGCTTTGGCTTCATCGAAGTGGAGGGCGGTGGCAAGGACGTGTTCTGCCACTTCTCCGCGATCGGTGGTGACGGCTACAAGAGCCTCAACGAGGGCGACGAGGTCGAGTTCGACGTCGAGCAGGGCACCAAGGGCCCGCAGGCGAAGAACGTGACCGTGACGCACAGCGCCGGCCCCGCGGCCGGCTTCCGCCAGCGCTACTGAAGTCACGAAACGTGGACGCGACGGCGCCCGGGGCTTAGGCCCCGGGCGCCGCGTCATGGCGCAGGCTGGTAGGCTTGGTTCACCCGCGCCGCGCCCACCCGAGGTGGGGAGGCCCCGCTGGAGGTGATCGTGGCCTGGCCACCCCAACCCCTCGTCCTCGCCCTGTGGGCGATCGTCGCCGTGCTGGTGGTGCTTGCCGGGGTTGCCTGGGCCCGGCGCGCCGCCGTCCGCGGTGCGCGCAGCTTCACCTTCTTCGCCCTCGCCGGCGGCATGTGGGCGCTCGCCGAGGGGATGCAGGTCGCCTCGACCGATCCCGCCATCCAGCTCCTGTGGCTGCAGCTCAAGTACTTGGGCATCGCCACGCTGCCCGTGGCGTTCGTCGTCTTCGCCAACGACTACACCCGGCAGACGGAGTGGCTCAACCGCTTCGTCGTCGCGCTGCTGCTGGTGCTGCCGGCCGTGACCATCGGTCTGGCGTGGAGCTACCCGCTCAACGACCTGCTGTGGCGCTCGGTCGAGAGCGTCGACGGACGCCTGCTCACCGTGCGTGGCGACTGGTTCTGGGTCCACACCGCGACGAGCTACCTGTGGCTGGCGCTCGGCTCCTTCTACCTGCTGCGCGGGTACGTGGGCACGCCGCGGCGCTACCGCGCGCAGGTGACGCTGGTCCTCGTCGCGGTGCTGGTGCCGTGGGTCACCAACGTCGCCGTGGTGCTGGGCAACCTCGACCTGCCGGTCGACCTCACCCCGGTGACCTTCGCCGTCAGCGCCGCCGTGCTCGCCCAGAGCCTGTTCACCCACCGGCTGCTCGACATCGTCCCGGTGGCGCGCGAGACCGTCATGCGCCACCTCGGGGACGCGATCGTCGTGTTCGACCTGCGCCAGGTGGCCTTGCAGGTCAACCCGGCGGCCGCCCGCCTGCTGGGCCTCGACGGCACCGACGACGGCGTCGGTCGCAACGCCCGCGAGCTGTTCCACGACCAGCCGGAGCTGCTCGTGGGGCTCGAGGCCGACGTCCCCGCCGACGTCGACGTCACCTGGCGCCGCGGCGACGCAGAGCGTTGGTTCAGCGCGCAGATCGTGCCGCTTGCCGACCGCACCGGGCGCCAGACGGGCCACCTGCTGCGGCTGCAGGACGCGGCCCGGCAGGTCCTCGCCGAGCGCACGCTGGAGCAGGCGGAGCGGCGCCTCGCCGAGCAAGAGGCCTACCTGCGCGCGCTGCGCGAGGTCACCGACGGCCTCGCGCGCCGGGCGCCGATCGGCGAGCTGCTCGACGCCGTCTTGCGGCACGCCGGCAAGGCGCTGGGCGCCGACCACGGCTTCGTCCACCTCGTCGGGCAGGGCGGCGCGTCGCTCGTGCCGCACCGCACGCTGGGCCGCTTCGCCGAGCTCCCCGCCATGGTGTTCCGTCGCGGCGAGGGCCTGGCCGGACGCGTGTGGTCGGAGCGCGCGCCGCTGCGCGTCGACGACTACGCCCGCTGGCCCGGACGCGTGCGCGGCATCGACCTGTCGTTCGCGCGCGCCGCGATGGCGACGCCGCTGACGTCTGGCACGGACCCGGTGGGTGTCATCGCCCTGGTGCGGCGGCGGGCCGACGAGCGGCCGTTCCGCGCCGACGAGGAGGAGCTGCTCGCGCGCTTCGCCCAGCTCGGCGCCATCGCCCTCGACCAGGTCCGCCTGATCGACGAGATCGAGGCCCGCCGCCGCGAGAGCGAGCAGCTCAACCGCATCTCCACCGCCATGCAGGAGCCGACCTCGGTGCAGGAGCGGATGGACCTGGTCCTGCAGGCGATCCAGGAGGTCGTCGGCTTCGAACGCGCGGTGGTGTGGCTGCCGACCGACGACGGCGACGCGCTCGAGACCACCAGCTGGATCGGCTTCGACCAGGCGCTGGCGGCGTCGCACCGGGTGCCGCTCGACGGCAGCGTGCCGGTGCTCGAGACGGCGTACCGCGACGCCACCGAGCTGGTCTTCGACGACAACGTCGCGATGCCCGACGTGTGGCGCGTGAAGCCTGCGTACGCCGGCCACAAGCTGCTCCGCTCGCGCTCGCCGGCGGTGCTGCCGATGGTCTCGCGCGGCCGCACGGTGGGCGTGCTGGCCGTCGACAACCCCTACAGCAAGCGTCCGCTGGGCGACAAGCTGCCGGTGCTGCGGCGCTTCGTCGCCAGCGCGGCGGTGGCGATCGACTCGGCCCGCCTTTACCAGGAGGTGCAGGCCGAGCTCGTCGAGCGTCGCGCCGCCGAGGCCGAGCTGCGACGCAGCGAGGAGAAGTACCGGACCATCCTCGAGACCATCCAGGACGCCTACTTCGAGGCCGACACGCGCGGCGTGCTGCGGCTCGCGAACCCGGCGTTCGCCGCCGGCCTCGGGTCCGACGGGCTCGAGGGCCTCATCGGCCAGCCCTACCGGCGCTTCGTCGACCCGGGCGACGTGCGCGAGGTCATGGCGACCTTCATGCGCGTGCTGGCCACGGGCGAGCCGGTCCAGCGGCGCGAGTTCCGCTTCCGCCGGCGCGACGGCGGCGCATTCCATGGCGAGGTGTCGATCGGCGTCGTGCACGACGCCGAGGGGCAGACGGTGGGGTTCCGCGGCCTGGTCCGCGACGTCTCGGACCGCAAGCGCTACGAGGAGGACCTGCGGGCGGCGAAGGACGCCGCCGAGGCGGCCAACGCCGCCAAGAGCTCGTTCCTCGCCAACGTCTCGCACGAGCTGCGGACCCCGCTGACGTCGATCCTCGGCTTCGCCCGGCTGATCGAGCGGCGCTTCGACGAGGTCCTGGCGCCCGCGCTGGCCGGCAACGACGACCGCAAGGTGCAGCGGGCGATCGGCCAGGTGCGCAGCAACGCGGGGATCATCTACTCCGAGTCGCAGCGGCTGACCCACCTGATCAACGACGTGCTCGACCTGGCCAAGATCGAGGCGGGCCGCGTCGACTGGCACATGTCGCCGGTCGACCTCGGCGAAGTCGTCGAGCGGGCCGCGCGGGCCACCCACGGGCTCTTCGAGCAGAAGCCGGGGGTCCAGATGCGCCTCGCGTTGGCCGACGGGCTGCCAAGGGTGACGGGCGACCGCGATCGCCTGACACAGGTGGTGATCAACCTGGTGTCGAACGCGGTGAAGTTCACCCCGGCGGGGGACGTCGGCATCGACGTCGCGCTGGTCCGCGATCCGCAGGTGGGCGAAGCCGTGAGCGTGCGCGTGCGTGACACCGGCGTCGGCGTCGCGCCCGAGGACCACGCGACCGTGTTCGAGCGCTTCCGCCAGGTCGGCGACACGCTGACCGACAAGCCCCAGGGGACGGGCCTCGGCCTGCCGATCTGCAAGCAGATCGTCGAGCACCACGGCGGCCGCATCTGGGTCGAGAGCGTGCTGGGCGAGGGTGCGACCTTCGCATTCGCGGTGCCGCTGGTGCCGCCGGCGGTGGTCGCGGCGGAGCCGCGGCGCGAGGCCGTCGCTGCGGCGGTCAGCAGCCGGCCGGTGGCGCCGGCGAGGGAGCCCTCCGTGGGTGACGGGGCGCCCGCTGAGGCCGAGGGGGCGTGTGGCGCCGAGGACAGCCTCCACCGGCGCGTCGCGTCCCTCGTCCAGCGAACGTTGGGCGACGACGCTCGCGCAGGGGCCTACGCGACCGTGCTGGTGGTCGACGACGACGCGAAGGTGCGCGAGCTGCTGCGCCAGGAGCTCGAGGAGGCGGGGCACGTCGTGGTCGAGGCCGCCGACGGCCGCGCCGCGCTGGACGCCGTCCGCGGCCAGCGTCCCGACCTGGTGGTGCTCGACGTGATGATGCCGGAGCTGAGCGGGTTCGACGTTGCGGCCGTGCTCAAGGCGGACCCCGAGACCGCCGGCATCCCGCTGATGATCCTCAGCGTGGTCGACGATCCCGAGCGGGGCGTGCGCCTGGGCGTCGAGCGCTACTTCACCAAGCCCGTCGACGTCCGCTCGCTGCTGAGCGAGGTCGACGCGCTGTTGCGCACCGTCGCCGCCGGGACCCGCGTGGCGGTCCTCGACCCCGACGACGCCGAGTCCGACGAGCGCGAGCATGCCGAGCGGGTGATGGCGGCCCTGCACGAGGCCGGGTTCACGGTGGAGCGGTTGGCGGACGCGCCATCGGCCATGGCGGCCGTCGCGCGGCCGTTGGGCGAGCGGCCCGACCTGCTGGTGGCCGCGGCGTCCCTGGCGCGAGCGTTCTCGCTCGCCGAGCGCGCGCACGACGTCGGCGTCCCGCTGGTGCTGATCCAGTGAGCGCCGGGGCGCCGATCCCATGAGCGCTGGTGGGGCCGAGCCCGCGAGCCTGCGGCGGCTGCTGCCGGCGCGGTCCGCCGCCGGGTTGCTCGCGCCGTACGGCCGGCTGCTCGTCGGCGCGCGCATCCGGCTGCGCGGGTCCGACGGCGCGCTGCACGCCGAGGAGATCGGCGAGCTGTTCGGCGCGTCCGGCCACGCTCAGGTGTGGCCGCTCGCGGTCGGCGGGAAGGAGGTCGGCACCCTCGAGGTCGCCCCCGCCCCCGAGACCGCGATCGAGCAGGCGGCCGCCGAGGCCCTGCTCGCGTCGCTGCTGCGGGCGCTCGCCGGTGCCCACGCCCAGCGGGCGATGGCGAGCGAGACGCTGGAGCGCTACCGCGAGATCAACCTGCTGTACCGCGTGGGCGACGCGCTGGCCGGCACCCTCGACCCGGTCGCGGTGCCGCGACGGGTGCTGGCCGAGGCCCGCGGCGTCATCGACGGCGCCGGCGGCGGCGTGTGGCTGGCCGGCGAGACCGACGCGGGCAGCGTCGCCATCAGCGCCACGGAGGACCGAGCGGCAGCCGCAGCCGACGCGGTCCGCCTGCATGCACGCCTGCATGCGCGCCTGACCGATCCCGAGCTCCCCGCCATCGTCGCCGCGGGGCCCGAAGAGCCCGAGCACCTGCTGTGGGCCCCGATGATGGCGCGCGAGGCGTGCCTCGGCGGTGTGTGGCTGACGCGGGCGGCCGAGGACGCCGTCTTCACCGCCAGCGACCTCAAGCTGCTGACGGCGCTGGCGACGCAGGCAGCGGCCTTCCTCGACAACGCGCGCCTGCACCAGCGCGCCCTGGCCCAGGAGCGGCTCGAGCAGGAGCTGCGCCTGGCCTACGAGGTGCAGGCCCGCCTGATGCCTCGGGGGACGCCCGTCATGGAGAACTGGAGCGTGGCGGGCTTCTGGCGGCCTGCCCGCGAGGTGTCGGGCGACTTCTACGACCTGCTGCCCCTGGGCGACGCCCTCGGCGTGGTGGTGGCCGACGTCGCCGACAAGGGCATGCCCGCGGCGCTGTTCATGGCGGTCACCCGCAGCCTGCTGCGGGCCGCCGCGGGCGGCGGCCGCTCGCCCGCGCAGACGATCGCCGACACCAACCGCCTCGCCGCCCTCGACGCCGCCGACGGCATGTTCGTCACGCTGTGGTACGGCGTGCTGCGGCCCGACGGCGAGGTGCGCTACGTCAACGCGGGACACAACCCGCCGATCGTGGTCCGCGCCGACGGCCGCGTCGAACGGCTCCCGCGCACCGGCATCCTGGTCGGCTGGGACGCCGACGCCCGCTTCGGCGAGGCCGCCGTCGCCCTGGCGCCCGGCGACCTGCTGGTCGCCTTCACCGACGGCGTCACCGAGGCGCGCGATCCCAGCGGCCGCGAGTTCGGCGAGGGTCGCCTCTTGGACATCGTGACCGCGCAGCGGCACGCCGACGCGCAGGAGGTGCTGGCGGCCGTGCGCACGGCCCTCGACGCCTTCGTGGCCGACGCGCCCACGCACGACGACTGCACCCTGGTGGTGGCGCGGTTCCGCACCCCACCCCGAGGGGGGTGACACGTTATGCTCCACGGCGACGTCGCAGGTCACGAGGGAGGCACGGGTGCCGAAGTTGCTCATCGCGGACGACGAGCCGCACATCCGAACGCTGTTGCAGCAGACCCTGGAGGTCCTCGAGGACGACGGGGTCGAGCTCTTGGTCGAACCCGACGGCGCGGCGGCCCTGGCACGCATTCGCCTCGAGCGACCCGACGTCGCCTTCCTCGACGTGATGATGCCCAGGATGAACGGCTACGACGTCTGTGCGGCCGTGCGCGCCGATCCCGACCTGGCGCACGTCCAATTGGTGCTGCTGACGGCCAAGGGCCAGGAGGCCGACCGGCAGAAGGGGGCCGATGCCGGCGCCCATCTGTACCTGACCAAGCCCTTCGATCCGGATGCTCTCCTCGAGACCGCCGAGCGCCTGCTCGGGTTGGGGTGATTCCATGCCCGCGATGACCATGACCAAGCCCGCGAAGCAGGCCCAGTTGGCCGTGTTCCTCGGGTTCGTCGACCTGATCTCCGAGCGTTACGGGCTCGAACGCGACCACGCCCACCGCCTCAAGCTGGTGCTCGAGGAGGCGATCGTCAACGTCGTCGAGCACGGCTACGCCACGCGGCACGAGCCGGGCGACCTCACCCTGATCGCCGACGTCGACGCCGACGGCGTGGCGGTCGTGACGCTGCAGGACCACGGCACGCCCTTCGGCCCGGACGATGCCCCGCCGCCCGACCTCGACAGCGACTGGGACCAGCGGCGCGTCGGCGGTCTCGGATGGCACCTGATCCGCGAGCTGACCGACGCCGTCGCGTACCACCCCGGTGACGCCGGCGGCCGACCGAACGTCCTGACGCTGCGCGTGCACGGCGCGCGCCCGCATACCGACGAGGCGAGCGGCGCAGCGCAAGGAGGAGCCGCATGAGGTCGTTCGAGGTCGAGACCCGCGCCGAGGACGGCGCGACGATCGTGGCGGTCGCCGGCTCCGTCGACGCCGTCACCTCGCCCCGCCTGAGCGAGGCGCTGCAGGCGGCGGTCACCGGCGGCGGCCACCGCGTGGTGGTCGATCTGGCCGGTGTCACCTACGTCAGCAGCGCGGGGTTGCGCGCCATCCTCTCCGGGGTCAAGGCCGCGCGCACGGCCGGGGGGGACCTGGTCGTCGCGGCGGCGCAGCCGCAGGTGCGCGACGTGTTCGAACTCGCCGGCCTGACCACCATCGTGGCGTTCCACGACGAACTGGCGGCGGCGGTGGCTGGCCTCGGCTAGCGACGGGGCGCGGCCGCTTTCCGAAGCCGGCGGCCAGGCGTGCCGACCCGGTTGCCGGCCCACGCGAGGCATAGCGCGGCGAGCAGCGTGAGCACGCCCGTTCCCAGCAGTGCCAGGCGGTAGCCGTCGGGCCCGCCGACGGCCTCGACCACCAAGCCGATCGCCCACTGCATGGCGAAGACCCCGCCGATGCTGCCGCCGTTGACGAAGC
>Ga0209498_1002357_pt1 | contig 11418 bp, 6 predicted proteins | sample WalLakDeSediment_FD_184131 | JGI IMG/M metagenome (GOLD analysis project Ga0209498, IMG submission 184131) | Lake sediment microbial communities from Walker lake, Nevada to study Microbial Dark Matter (Phase II) - Walker Lake 11/02/13 Deep... | ecosystem: Environmental > Aquatic > Freshwater >...
TTTTACACCAGATAACGGTTTTTTCTGGCAACCGCCTATCACTTGTTAAAGAACGATTCAATTATAGCATAAACAGCAATTATGTTCTATACAATAGATTTACTTATAAGTCTACGTTTTACCATTTATTCAAGCAGCTTTAACAATACCCCCAGAGAACGGCGACCGGCGGCCTGGTTCTAAACAGCGTCTGTTCATCCCAGCGCCAGCGCCGGTTGGCCACCAGGTAAATGGCCGCCAGGAAGATGACGGCCGTTAACGGCAGCAGCGTAACCATCCGCTCAATTTGTCCCCAAACGCCGCTGGCCACAAACTCCTGCCAGATCGCCGGGTCAAGCATATTGCTCAGCCTGGGGCGGTTGTAATCGGTAAAAATGCCGCGCGGCGGAAGGAGCAGCTCGTTGACGATCCCGTAAAGGAAGGGGGTCAGCCAAACATCAGGATAACGGCTAGCCGATCGCCAAAAGGCCCGGCCCTGCGCCCGGAAAAGCTGCCAGAGCCAGAGCGGCAGCAGGCCAAAATGGAAAACCAGCAGAGCCGGATTCATGAAGCTGACGACAAAACAGAGCAGGGCCAACGGCCGTTCATACCCCGGACGAGGTCGTGACAAATTGGCCCCGCGCAGGGCCAGCAGCCAGCCGGCCAGGAAAATGGGGTAGGGGAGCAGATTCCACAGATGAGAAATCTCGATGGCGTATTGATAAGCTGGGAAACCAACGACGAACAAGGCCGCCAGAAGGGACTCGACGGGCGAGAGAAGGTCTAGCTCGCGGCTAATAGCGTAGGTCAGCAGGCCAACGGTCGCCAGGGAAGCGAAAGCCACTAGCCGGTGCAGCAGCAGAAAATGGGGCGTCCAGCTAAAGAGCACATACAAATAGGCGGTTTGCGGGTGACCCTGCTTTAAGAAAAAGTTGTGCAGCAGGTCGAGGCGACCTTCGCTCAAATAGGTGTAAAAGAGCCAGCCGTCGCTGTAGACGCCGCTGTAGAGGAACAAAAAGCCGTGCGTGAGCAGGGTGTGGAGCAGAATAACGGCCGTGGCGGCGGTGCGTCCCGGTTGATAGCCCATCATTTTTGTGGTTTCGGGGTGAAGAGGGCAGCCCCGCCCAGCAGCAGCGGGAAAACGGCCAGCAAGGTTAAAGCCTGATTGTAGCTACCCAGCCAATCCCGCGCCGCGCCGAGGGGCAGCGGCCCCAGCGCCGAACCGATAATCACCACCGTGGCCGTGACGCCGGTAATGCTGCCCAGATGTTCACGGCCGTAATACCTGGCCCAAACTACCATGCCTACCACATGAAACAACCCGCTCGTGCCGCCCAGCGCCGCGCCGTAGAGGGTGGCGGCGGCCACGCCGCTCAAATGCTGGGCAAACCAGAGCGAGAAGGCCAGTAGAAAGAGAGCGGCTGACAACATCACGCGCGCCGGCACCCGATCCAGTAACAGACCGCCGGCCAGAGTAAACGCGGCCGTTGCCAGGGCAATGGGGGCGTAAACGGCGGCGGCGGCGTTGGCCGCCAAGCCGTTGTCGGCAAAAATACTGACCATGTGGAAATAGAGGCCGGTAATGAGCATGGCGATCAGGGCCAGGCTGCCGCTCATCACCCAAAACATAGCCGTTCGCCGCGCTTCGGCCAGCGTCCAATTTTCCTCGGCCACCACCAGCTCTGCCTCGTCAATTGCCATTTGCCGGCCGTCGGGGTGGAGGCCGTACAGCTCTGGCCGGTCGCGGAAAAAGAGCCAGGCCAGCGGAGCCATAGCCAACAGCAAGACGCCGCCCAGCAGCATATAAGACAGCCGCCAGCCGTACAGCGTCACCAGCCAGTTGATCAGCCCTGGCAAAACGCCAATACCCAGCAGGGAGACGCCGAGGCCGGAAACACCCATGATCAGGCCCCGCCGGGCTACCCACCATTGGTTGATGACGTTCTGGCTGACCAGTCCCAGGCCTCCTTGGCCCAACATCCGTATGGCCACAAAGCCCGCTAGCAGCATTAACCCATTTTGAATGAATCCCATAAAAACGCAGGCCAGACCAAACAGTAGGGCGATGGCGACGGCCGTCAGCCGTGAGCCGCGCCGGTCAATTTCTCGTCCAATCAAGGGCAGGGCGAAGCTGCCTGCCAACGTCCCCACGCCGTACAAGCCGCTGACCAGGGTGCGGCTCAGTCCCAAATCATGGATGAAATGTTCAATAAAAATGGAAACGGCGTAGGTCTGGCCGGGCCCGGTCATGATCAGGCCAAATGTGCCCGCAATGACAATAATCCAGCCGTAAAAGAAGGGCGTGCGGTTGATCAGGCGGCTGGTCCGCGGGGGAATTGGCTTCAGGGGAGTAAGCATAATGGATAATGAAAAGGGTTTAGAGGCCTGCCAAGTCTAACATCGCCTTGCCAGCGCGGCTTATTATACCGCATAGCGGCCGGGTAGGAGACTGCTTTGACTGAATTTAAGAAGTAAGTGGTGGAAGAAGTTAGCGGCTGCGCTCTATGCGCCAATATGCTCGACTTTGATTTTGGCCAGAGAGCATGGCTTGATAAGCTCTGTTGCGGATTGTTTGTGCCGCTTGCGGTGGATTGGTTTATGGATTTCGGAGCCGGTGATTCAATGATAAAGGAGCAGGGGGGAGTAGCGGCCGGTGAAGTGCGTGGCGCGGCCGGGTTCCCTCACTTCCAGCGCCAGATGCCAGGGCCGAGCATGAACATGAAGCGGGTGTCCTGGGCCGGCAGGGAGGGATCGCCGGGCGCGCCGAGAGGGCCGAGGCCAGGCTGGACCCGGTGGTGCTCCAGGGACAGGATGACGGTGTCGAGGATGGTCAGCTTGCCGGCCAGACTGAACAGGCGGGACGATTCGGCGGCGAAGGGGTCTTCCGGCCGGTAGGTAGAACCGAATGACAGGCCGGTCTTGAACGGCTCTTCCTTCTCACCGGCCGGGCCGCCTTTGCCCTGGTAATATTTGTGGTAGAGGCCCAGGCTGCCGCCGACGTCGAAGGCCCCGGGCTGGCCGGCGCCGGGCAGCAGGCCGCCCACCCCGGCGCCGACGGTGGTCTCCCAGCTCTTGCGGTCGACCAGCTTGATCTCGGCCGCGGCGTTGAGGCGGGTCCGGACGTCCTCGCGGAAGCTGTATTCCTGGGAGAGCTGGAGCTGGGACAGCGGCCCCAGGCCGCGCAGGATCAGGGCGTTGCGCAGGTAGCCCTCGGCCACGCTGTCATCAGGCTTGGTCTGCTGGCCGCCTTCCAACAGGGTGTAGATGCCGGCCCCGCCGACGAAGGCGCCGACCAGCCAGCGGTTCTTCATGGTCGGGGCGACGTCGCCCTGAGACCACTGGTGGGTCAGGCTGAAGTAGGGATAGGCCTCGAAACCCTTGTACTTCTTCTTCTCGGGTTCCTCCTCCGGGTAGAGATCGGCCAGCGAGGCGATGTTCAGCCCCAGCTTGAAACTGAAGCCGTAGGGCTTGGTCGGGTCGCCGAAGCCGGTCAGCTTCGATTCCAGGCCGGTGGGCGAGCTGCCGAAGCCGTAACTGCCCCAGCGCGGGTCGGGCACGTTGGCCAGTTGGAAGGGCCGGCCGAAGGCGGTTGGCGCGTCGGTCCACTTCTTGGTGGCCGGGCTGATCAAAGAGGTAAAGTCCAGGTCTTGCTTCAGGGCGGCATCCATCCCGACCAGCCCGCCCTGCAGCAGCGCGCCGTACATGATCAGCCAGCCCAGGTTTTTCTTGATGTCATCGCCCACGTCGTCGCTGAGGTACTTATCGAGGTCACGCATCATGGCGAAGGACAGGAGGCTGATGTAGCTGTTGCTGACGCCGGACAGGTTCTCGGCGATTTTCAGCGACTGGCTCCACGTCGGCTTGTAGCTGGAGAGCTGGGTGTAGATGCCGGCGTACATCAGGTTTTGCAGCGAGCCGCTGAAGTTGGACAGCAGCGCCTGGTCGTCTTTGGTCAGATCGTTCTTGCCTTTCTGGGCGAAGGTCTGCCAGCGGGAGGGGAAGTTGAGGATCAACGGCCGGACCAGGTACCAGGGCACGGCGGCCGAGCCGAAGGAGATGTCGACGTCTTTCTTCTCCTCTTTCTTCTCCGATCCGGCCGGGGCGTCCTCTTTCTCCTGGCGCATGACCGTGGGCGCGGCCGTTGGGGTGGCGGCCCCGGCCCAGAGGGGCACCTTGGCCGGCTGGGGGTTGGGCGCGGCCTTGGCCGGCGGGGCAGCGACCGGGTCTGGGGCCGCGACCGCTTTGGCTTTAGGAGCTGGTTCAGGGGTGGACATAACTGAAATTCCCGGCTGGGCGCGGCCGTTACGGGTTACATTTCACCTTGGTCGCCGTCCCATGTTCCTGGTGATATTCCTCGATGGTCTTGCCGGCGCAGTCCACTTCCTGGACCGAGGTCTCCAGGGCCTTGGCCAGCATGTCGCGGAACTTCTTAACCCCGGCCTTATAACTACTCAGGTGCCCTTCGAAAACCTGGCGCGTTTGCTTCAGCTTGCCTTTCCAGGCCGGGTATTTGTTGGCGCTGATGTTGGCCTTCACCTCGCGGATGAAGACAGTGCCGTGGGAGCCCTCGTGGAAGCGCAGGGTCTTTTTCTCGCCGACATCGGTGCTGCGGCTGCCGAAGCCGTAGCCGGAGGTGCCGCCTGGTTCGACGCCTGGGGCGTAGTGGGTCTGGATCTCATAGACCACCTGGGGCACGGTGGGGGTGAAGGTGATGCTCTTGATCTTGCCCGCGCCATCCCAGTTGTAGCCGGGGGTATTGAAGTTGGGCGAGCCAACCGGCTGGATGGACGTGTGGGCTCCGGACGAGACTTCAGAGGAGTCAAGGACATCGGGCTTGACGATGATTTTGACATTTTCGAACTGAACCTCAAAGCTGCCGTCGTCCTTGGTGACCGCCCCGGCCATCAGCGGCGTGGAGTGGATGCGATTGCGGACGAATTCCTGCATCTTGCCGTTGGCGACGAGCTCTTTGCGGGCTTCCATCTTGCGCAGGACGTCCAGCTTGCCGCTGAGGTCCAGCTTGTCGATATGCCTGGTCACTTCGGCGTCGCCGACATCCTGGTCATCAATGCGGCCGGTCTTGACCCGCCATTCGTTGATCTTGGCCAGTGCGGCTTTGAGCCAGGCCTTGCGCTTGTCGGCGTCTTTTTGGGTCAGGTAATCCTTGCCGACGATGACGACGGGCGGAGAGTGGAACACGCCGGCGACCAGGCCTTCGACGAATGAGACCTCCAGTTGCGAAACGGCCGGATTGTAGCCGGAACCGGCCAGCTTGCGGCCGTCGTTGGGAAAGAAGGCATGGATGTCGTCCCACAACGCTTTTTGGGCTTCGATGACGAGCTTGGTCTGCTTGGTGGCGTCTTCATTGTCACCCTTTTTACGGGCCAGGATCGGCGCCGGCCCCTGACCCTGTTGCAAGGTATGGACCAGCTCGTGGGCCAGCAGCCGGTTGCCATCAGCGGTCCCCGGCCGGTATTCGCCCTGGTTAAAGACGACGTTCTGGCCGGCGGTGTAGGCCCGGGCATTGACGGCTTCGGCCGAGGCGGCGGCCGCATCATCGGTGTGAACGCGCACCCGGCCGAAGTCCTGGCCCAGGCGCGCTTCCATGAAGTGGCGGGTGGCGCTGTCCAGCGGCCGGCCGGGCTGCTGTAAGGCCTGGTGGACGATGGATGGGGCGGCAGATTGCCCAGCATCGCCAGTGCTTTTACGCTGGATATTCATCTGTTTGCCCTGGCACTCGTCGCACATGCCATCTGGGCCCATCGGCCGGCCGCAGGCGCACATTTTCCGCTGGACGAGCGGCTCGGCGGCCGGCATGCGCATGACCTGGGCTACCACCCGGTCGGCTTCCTGCTCGTATGGGTCGCCGGGGGTGTTGACCTTGAGGCTGAACCGGATGGGCAGCGGGTCGCTGGCCCACAGCGGGATCTGCTGGGGCGACTTGTTGATGGCCGCGGCCGGTTGGCGGGCGACGGCCGCTTCCAATTTGGCATTCTCGGCCTGGGGCCCGACTTTTTGGGCGACGGCCGGCATGGCTATATCCTGCCGTTGGCCGCCGCCAGCGGGTAAGGATGGCCGGCCTTACGGTACTCCCGCTGCAGGGCGTTGGTGAACTCGGCGGCCGTGACCGGCCGGCCGCGGCCTAGGGCCAGCAGCCCGGCGTGCAGCGCGGCGTTGCGGATCTGGCCGCCGGTCAGCTTACAGCGCTGGACTGCCCGCTCCAGGAAGGCATCGTCAACCTGGTGGTTTTCGGGCAGATGGAGCTGCCACAGCAGGCGGCGCTCCTCGGCCTCGGGCAGGACAAAGTCGACGACCACGTCCAGCCGGCGGACAAAGGCCTGGTCGATGCGCTGGGCAGCGTTGGTGGTGATCAGGATGATGCCCTCGTAACTCTCCAGCCGCTGGAGCAGGAAATTGGTCTCCAGGTTGGCGTAGCGGTCGTTGGCCCCCTTGACGTCGGTCCGGCGGGTCATCAGCGAATCGCCCTCGTCTAGCAGCAGGATGATGTCCAGCTCTTCGGCGTAGGTGAAGATGCGGTTGAGATTTTTCTCCGTCTCACCGATATATTTGTTGACCACGCTGGCCAGGTCGACCCGGTAGAGGTCCATCTGCAGGGCGCCGGCCAGGGCCCGGGCAGCCAGGGTCTTGCCGGTGCCGCTGGGGCCGCTGAACAGGGCCCGCACGCCGCGGTTGAGGCTGTGGGCGAAGGCCGGGCCGACGTGGGCCAGGAGCTGCTCCCGGCCACGGCAGCGAGCCTCCAGCACCGCCAGCTCCTCATACACCCGGTCAGCGACGACCAGGCTGGACCAGCCGGGCACGGCCGGCAGGGGGCTGGCCAGGGTCTCCAGCACCTGGCGGTTGACGGACCGCATGGCTGAGCGAACGTCGTCAGGGGTGGCCCGGTCACGGCCGTCTAGCAGCATCCGGTTGTGGGCCAGCTGGCCAACGCGGTTGATTCGGCCGCCGGTCAGCAGGAAGCGGTTGGCCACCGTCGCCGCATCCTCGCCGCTCAGCGGCAGACCGGATGCGGTCCAGAACAAAGCCCGCTGTGCCTCGGCCGGCGGGGTCAGGGTCAGGGTCAGGGCGTTGTCCAGAGCCCTGCCCTCCAGGCCGCCGATGCGGCTCATGGCGATGCCCAGGGTGCCCTTATAGCCGGGTAGGCGCTCTACCTGGAGCGTCTCGCCGGCCCCGGCCGCCAGCCGGATGACCGGCAGGGCGTTAGTCAGCGTAGCCAGCGGGCCCAGCAGGCGGCGGTCCTCCTCGCTCAGGCCGGGTTGGGCGCCGTCGCTGTCATGCAGCAGCAGGTCGCGGCCCAGGGCCTGGGCAACGGCCCCCAGGCTGGTGCGCCGGCCACTGCCGGTCATGCCTCGCAGTACCAATGTGTCAAGCTGGCCCTGGGCGATCATGGCCGGCAGGTGGCGGAGCTGATCGCGCAGCCGGGGCGGTAAGATAAGGGCCTCCAGGTCGGGGAAGCCGATGGCCGGTTGACGCGTCAGGCGTGGGGCGGGGCGGGCCAGTCGACGGCCGCGCAGGGCGTCCCAAACCGGCAGCGGCACCCGGACCGTCCACTCCAGCCGGACGGCGCCCTCGCCTCGCTGAACGGCTAGCAGACCTTGGGTGGCCAGGGCATCGACTGCCTGCCAGATGGGTTCGTCTTCATCATCAGCCCCACCGGCCAGCAGCCAGTTGAGGATGCCCAGGCACGGCTCGCGGCTGGCCAGAGGCTCCTGCAGCGCAGCAAACAGAGCCCCGAAACGAATGTCTTCTTCGTTCAGGCCGGCAGCCAGCAGCAGGTCCAGGGCACGACCAGTGACGGCCAGCCTATCCTGAACGACCCGCAAGGGCAGGTGGCCATTGTATTCGGCCTCGAAATGGGCCAGCCAACTTTCAAAAGGCAGACCGGTTAGCTGGCGCCGATAGCCTTCGATGAAGGGATAGTTAGCCAGCAGTCGCTCCAACTGCTCGGGCGGCAGGGTCTGGAACAGGCTGGCGGCAAGGCGGCCGATGAGCCGCGACAGGTGTAGCTGGAAATGGCCGGCCGGAGAGTACTCGACTTCGTAGGTCAGGGCCGTGTCAGGCAGGGTGGTCTCGGTCACGTTCATGCTCGGTCACTCGAAATGGATGGTGATGATGTAGCCGAATTCCGGCCGCCAGCCCGGGGTCTGGTCCAGCCCGGCCCGGCGCAGGGACAGGCTGATCTGCTCGACTGATTGGACCAGGTCGAGGTGAGTCGGGCTCAGGTAAAGGGTGGCCGGCTGGTGGAAAAGAGTCTCAACGGCCGCAGCCTGGTCGTCCATTTCGAGGAGGTGAGTCAGATAGCAAGCCAGAAACGGCCGCAGCCGCCGCACCCACCAGGCCAGGTGGGACGAAAGCCGGCGTCCGGCTGTCCTGGGCAGGTCCTCCAAGTTGACCGGTGCGGCCAGCTGACGGTCAAGCAGCGGCCATGCGGCCAGGGACGCATCGGCTGGCAGGTCGGCCAGCAGATAGCCGGGTCCGGCCGTCCAGAGCTGCAGCCGGTCGCTGTCCGGGTGGCGATGGGCCAGGATCTGCTGCGGCGGCAGACGGTCGACCCAGGTAGCTGGCAGCTGGAAGGCAGCCGGCGGCGGCAGGGAAGCGCCCCACGGCTGATCCGGCGCCAACCCGGCCAGCTCGTCAAGGGCGGCCCACAGGGGATCATCTGCGTACTTCCCGACTGATTTACCCAGCAGGGCCACGGCCAGGCCGCCCAGCAGCTCCCAGGGGTTGAGGGAGGCCAGGTTCGGGATGGCCTGGGGCAGTCCCAGCTGGGTCAGCAGATTGACAAAATAGATGGCCCCACCCAGGCGGGTGAACGTGCCGTGGCCAAGGTCAGTCAAGGCTGCCGCGTCGAAGGGAGTAATCGCCCCCTCGGCGCCCGGCCTGGCGACCGGTTCCTCGCTGGCAGCCTGATTCTGGCCAAAACCAGCGGCCAATGGTGACCGATCGCTTGAAATGGTGCCGGTCGCGGCGCTGTCAGGTTCGGGTAGCCGGCTGGCCGAGCCCGGTAGCGAACGCTTCGGTTGGGGTGGACGGGCCGGCGTCTGCCTGGCCACCAGGGCAGCTTCCAGCCAGCGGCGGGCCTGGTGGCCAAATCCTGGTCGGCGGGCCTGGTCCGGCCGGCGAACCAGGGTGTAGCTCAGACCCAGGATATAAACGGCTGGCGGAGATAGGTGGCGAATCGGCCCAGCGGGCAGCCAGTCGCGCCAGGGGGCGACCGTGTGGCCGGCGGGTACAGCCACTCCGGGCGCAAATGCTTCGGTCACAGCGGTCTCGGTCACTGCGGCATCCAGCGCCCCGCGGGGCAAGGCAAAGGTATCGTGCAGGCTGTGGGCCAAATGGGATAGCTCGGCCTGATTCAGGCGGTCCAGGATGGCGGCCGCGGCCGCTGGCTCCAGGCTAACCAGGACGTGGGGCAGGGCCTGGGGGTGGGCCAGACAGGCGGCCAGCAGCCGGTGACCAAAGGGTTGATTGGGGCCGGCAGCCGGAAACAGCTCGTTCCAGTACCAGGTCCAGCGGCCGGCCTGCAGGTCGCGGGACCAGCACAACAGCAGCTCAACCGGATCGGCAAAGAGAACGGCGTTGGCCTGGGGGGAAACGTGCTCGCGGCTGGGCCTGGCGGCCTGGCGGGCCAGTTGTTCGAGCTGGGCTGCTAGCTGCTGCTGCCAGCGGCGGCGCTCGCCGGGTCGTAGCCCGAAAGCCGGGGGGGCGGCCAGGCGGCGAACGACCAGGATGGCCTGGGGCGGCAGCTGGGCTGGCCGCGGCCGGAGCTGGCTCAGGGCCTGTTCCAGCCCCAGGCGCAGCCCGACTGGCCCGGTCGGGCCGGTTTCGTGGACGTGCAGCCGATTGATGACCACTTTTTCCGCCGGCATATCGTGCTCTCGGATGATTATAGCCGCAGCGGCCGGCTGATGGCCGGTGGCCGGCGACGGGCGAAGACAACGTAGAAGATGGGCGTCTTCCCCTTGTTGATGATTTGAATGAGTTGGCCGAAGTCAGCCTTGCCGGCCAGGGAGGCTTGCCACAGGAAGTTGTTCAGCTTGAAGGCGTTGGCAATGGCGTTATTGACGGCGACGTAGCTGTTGGCAGCGTTGAAGCTCCCGCCGCCGCTGCCGGACAGGGCGGCGATGGCGTCATCAATCCGGCCGCTCATGCTCTTGTTGAGCTGGTCGCGATAGGGGTCGAGCAGCTCGTCGACTACCAGAATATCGACCAGCGGTTCGACGTCATCACCCTGACCGCGACGAGGGGAGTCGAAGATAGCCCGCGGTGGCCGGAAGCGGGTGCGGTTGGCCAACAGGTTAACTCGACCAGCGGCCATACTGCTTACGCTGGCAGTCGCCGTGGCGGAAAAGATGGCCTCGCTCGTCGCTGCGATATTGGCAGTGGCCCGACCGGGCGAAGCGGCGATGACCGTCGGCGTGACGGTGGCGGCCGCAGGGGTGGCCATGTTTGCTGTGGCCACGGCGGCCGCGGCGGGGGTAACTGCTGACGGCGACATACTGAAGACTGAGCCCTGGAACTTACTGCTGAGGTTACCGATGATGTTGGCGAAGTTATCGTCTTTGACGGCCACTAAAGAGCCGTCGCTGAGGATCAGGTCAAACAGGTTGGGCGTGGCTGGAGGCGGTGGCAGGGCAATGGGCGGTTGGGCCCAGGACTGGTGCAGCCGGTCATGAACGAAATCCTCGTGGACGATCTGGTACTCAGGCGGCAGCAGCTCGCCGAAGAAGGCCTCCAGGCTGAAGGCGTTCTTGTCTCCCAGGGCATTAAGCATCCCGGTCCGGACCCGCTCCAGCACCTGGGCTACGGTCAGTTTGAACTCGATGATGAGGCGCATCTGCTGTTCACTGAGGGTGGCCTCAAAGATGTCGGTCATAACCAGCTCAAACGGGTTTACCGGCAAGATACCAACCGGCGGAAGATAGCCGAAGTGGTCGACGGCTCGCAGGGTGTCGGTCTGAGGGCCAAACTCAGCCTGTAGATCGGCTGCCTGTTCCTGGAATTGCAGGAAGCGGGCCTGGCCCTCGGCCAGCCGCTGGTCGCTGATATTGGCCGCCCATTTGGTGGCCGGGTAGGGGTGGACCAGCCGGCGACGGACAGCCCACTGATCGATGAAACGGATCTGGTTGTTGGTCCAGAAGAAGACGGCCAGGGGCAGGTCACAGTGAGTGAAATCGTCGGCAGCGATATTGCTGAAGCCGGTATAGGCGGCCGGGAACTGCAGCGGGTCGCGCATCAGACCGGTAATTTCCTGGCTGCCGAAAAACCAGTGGGCCAGCAGATTGCGGTTGCGGTTGATCCGGTTGCCGGTCGGTGGCGTGTAGTTGACCAGGCGGATGATCTTGAATTCGACGCCCTCGATCTCCCACTGATTGGCGCAGGCGGCCGTGCTGGTGCCGTCGCAAGCCTTGCGAGGCACGA
>Ga0209498_1002358_pt1 | contig 11416 bp, 9 predicted proteins | sample WalLakDeSediment_FD_184131 | JGI IMG/M metagenome (GOLD analysis project Ga0209498, IMG submission 184131) | Lake sediment microbial communities from Walker lake, Nevada to study Microbial Dark Matter (Phase II) - Walker Lake 11/02/13 Deep... | ecosystem: Environmental > Aquatic > Freshwater >...
GACCGCCGCCGCGCCATCACCCAAGGGAGCCATGTCAAAGAGGGTGACCGGCGTCGCCACCGGCGGCGCGTCGGCAAATCGTTCCGCTTTCAACCGGTTGCGGAACATGGCCATCGGATTGTCCGCGCCATTGGCGTGGGCGTTGACGCTGAAGCCGGCAAAATCGCTCAGCTCCAAACCATATTCGTGCAGATAGCGGCGCATCATCAGGGCAGCTACGCCGGCAACAGTCTGGCCGTGGACGGCTTCATAATCGGCGTCAAGACCGGTAGAAACAGCCCTGACCAGACCACTACCCGCACCATCCGTCACCTTCTCCACACCGACGGCCAGGGCCGTTTCCACCAGGCCACTTTGCACCGCCAGCACCGCCTGGCGCATGGCGGCGCCGCCGGAAGCTTCAGCCGCTTCCACCGTAACCGCATCCGCGCCCCGCAGGCCAGAGAAATCGGCAATTAGCGCCCCCAAATGATCTTGGGCGCTTAAGTCGCCGGCCAGCATATTGCCGACGTAAATGGCGTCAATCGACGTTGTGGCAGCGTCATCTAGAGCAGCTTCAATCGCATACCAGGCCAGATGGCGCAAGGAAACGTCCCAATGCTCACCCACTTCCGTCTGGCCAATACCAATAATAGATACATTACTCATAGTTTCTGTTCTCGTTGATGAAGAGTGAGAAGTAAAAAGTGAGAAGTGAGAAGTGAGAAGTGATTTCATTCCTCACTTCTCGCTTAAGACATTTTGATTTTGTCGCGGTAGCGGCTGTAGGTAGCGTAATCGATGACCGAACGGCGGGCAATATACTCTTCCGTCTTGGGGGCGCGGTCGCGGATTTCCAGCAGACGGTCGGTCACTTCGATGTCGAAGGCATCTGAACCGGCGCCGGAGCCGTAGCTGACCAGCAAGATGCGGTCACCTGGTTGGGCGATGTCCAGCACGGCCGTTAAGCCAATGACCGCCGATCCGGCATAGGTATTGCCAATGCGCGGACTCAGCAAGCCGGGCAGGATCTGTTCCTTAGTAAAGCCCAACATTTGCGCCACGCGTTCCGGGAATTTGGCATTCGGCTGGTGGAAAATGGCCCACTGGTAATCGGCCGAGGTCCGGCCCAATTCACCCATTAACGCCTCGGCCGCGCCGACAATGTGCTTAAAGTAGGCCGGTTCGCCGGTGAAGCGGTCGCCGTGTGACGGGTATTGAGCGTGCGCCCGCCGCCAGAAGTCAGGCGTGTCGGTCACAAAGGAGTAGGAACCATTGAAAATGGCCGCCGACTCATCTGCCGGGCCCAGGAGCATGGCCGCGCCGCCGGCGGCGGCCGTGTATTCCAGCGCATCGCCCGGACGTCCCTGGGCCGTATCCATGCCGATACTCAAAGCGTAATGGGCCATACCCGAGCCGACAAAGCCGATGGCGGCCTGCATCGCTTCGGTGCCGGCTTTGCAGGCAAACTCCCAGTCGGCGGCCTGGGTGCTGGGCACTGCGCCAATCGCCTCGGCGACAATAGTGCTGGTCGGCTTCACCGCGTAGGGATGGCTTTCACTGCCCACCCAGACGGCGCGAATGCGCTGCGGGTCAATTTGGGCCCGCAGCAAGGCGTTGCGCGCTGCTTCAATGGACATGGTGACGACATCTTCATCCAGTCCATTGACCGCCTTCTCCTTGATCGGCGTGCCGCCCACGCCGCCGGTCCACATCTTCGATACCTCAGAGGCAGGCAGCCGGAAACGGGGCACGTAGGCGCCATATCCCACAATCCCCACCGACCGATCTGGCCGCATCAATCCATTTGGTAATTGAAAGTCACTCATTTTGTCCTCGTTGGTCGTTTAGTCATTTAGTCGTTTAGTCATTTGGTCGTTTGGTCATTTAGTCGTTTGGTCTACTACTTTTCACTGATTACTGATTACTGATCACTTCTCACCATTCACTGTTCACTTCTCACTGACCACTGTCTGCAATAACTCTCTGGCTCGCTCCACGCGGATATTTTGTTCCGAAACGAGCAGGGCGGCGATTTGCTCCACCTGGCCGTTGCTGGCCCCGGCTGCCAGAGCCACCTGGCGGGCGTGCATGCGCATGTGGCCTTGCTGGATGCCGGTCGTGGCCAGCGCCTTAATCGCCGCCAGATTTTGGGCCAGGCCAACGCAGGCCATTATCTGTGCCAGCTCATCAGCCGAAGTTACACTCAAAATCTTCATAGCAATTTTGGCCGTGGGGTGGACACGGGTGGCGCCGCCAACCACGCCCACCGCCAGGGGCAAGGTGATCGCTCCGGTTAGATCACCTCGCTGATCAACACGCCAATCGGTGAGGCTGGTATAGTGGCCGTTCCGCGCCGCATAGGCATGGGCACCGGCTTCAACCGCCCGCCAATCGTTGCCGGTGGCAATGCAGACGGCATCCACGCCGTTCATGATACCTTTGTTATGGGTGGTGGCCCGGTAGGGGTCCACTACGGCAAAGGCGTTGGCTTCAGCAATGAGCTGGGCTACTTCCTGTCCGGACTGCCCATCACGGCCGTTTAGGCTGGCCGCCGGTATGATGCAGCGGGCCGTCGCCAATCGCCGGTCGGACAAATTGGAGAGAATGCGCAGATTAATCCGCCCCCCGGTGAGATCGGCCACCAGGGGAGCAATAGCTTCCACGGCGGTGTTGATGGCATTGGCTCCCATCGCATCCCGTGTGTCATATAGGAGGTGGACAATCAGCATCGGGCCGACCGGTGAATCCAGAAAAACGCGGGCCTCAATATCCCGCGCCCCGCCGCCCCGCCGGACAATGCTCTGGCTGCTGTTGTTAGCCAGGGTCATCAGCTGCGTTTTGTGGTTCTCAATAGCCTGCACGGCCGTCGCAATATCGGGCAGGTTGAGCACCTGAATCTGGCCAATCATCACCGGATCGGTAGCTTCGGCCTGGAAGCCACCGCCATCCCGGATCAGCTTGGCCGCATGGCTCACGGCCGCCAGCACGCTCGGCTCTTCGACGGCCATGGGAATCAGATAATCACGGCCGTTAATCAAGAAGTTGCAGGCAATGCCCAAGGGCAGCCCATAGGTGCCAATGCCATTTTCGATCATCTGGCTGGCCTGGACGGCCGTCAGTCCCTGGCCCAGCAGCGTCGCCTGATCCGCCTCGTCCAGCCCGGCCCAGTCGGCTACAAGCTGCACCCGCTCTTCAAGCGGCCGTTTATAAAACCCCGGTAACCGGGACGATTTACAATCCTCCAAAACCAAACCTCCTCGTCACGTGACGCGTTGAAGATGAGGCGTGAAGGGCTTAACCTTTCACGCCTCACGTATCACAACCCGTATTTTTAACTATGGTTGTCTCTCAAAAGCTATCGGACAGGAAGATTGGAGGATAAATGGGGAAAAACTAGAGGAGTGAGGCGGGCAAAACGCCCGCCTGCTGTTAGCGCCAGGTAGCCACGATTCTCATAAATCCTTCACCAATGACAACTTCTTGCAGCTGCAAATTGGCCGGCAGGCCACCCAGCACTGCCCCCAAGGTGCTGTTTAACTGGCCCTGCGCCGCTTGCAGCAAAATAACCGGGACTTGCACGTTTCCCAGACTGGCCTGCGTCATCTCAAACTGCAAGACGCCGTTAACGACGTAGGCCTGGAAGGAGATAACGAGCCGGGCAGCCACAGGCTGCTGCACATCGGCACTGAAGATGAGTTGACCCCCGGTAAGGCGAACGGTCGGATTTTGCAGATTGGAAGTCACACCAGCAGCAGCGTCGGCCGCGGCCTTGGCCGCCAGCGCCTGGCTAATTTCCGCCTCGGTGATAATTACCGTGTAGACACCGGCTTCGTCCGGTCGGATATCGGCCAGCCGTTCGCGCAGAACGTCTAGCTCCGGCAGGTTAGATAAATCGGGCAGTTCAGCGGCCTGGAGCGTGGCCAAAGCCACTGCGCCTTGCTCAGCCGCCATGGCCGCAGCTGTGGCCGCAGCAATGGCCGCCTGCCCACCCACGGCCGCGGCCGTCGCCGCGGCATCAGTTGGAATCGTGACCGGCAGTTCGCCGGACAATCCGCAAGCCAGGCCAACCATTGACAGCAATAAAGCAGCTAAAAGCAAATACCTTTTCATAAGAAACTCCTAGGATGGACGACGAACGACCAACGACGAACGACCAACGACCAAACGACTACCCGACTAAACAACCAAATCCCATTGACCGCAACCTTAACCTCGTGTAGCATATCATACATGGCGGGGCCGATCTTGCCTCTCCCTGTACGATATGGCTACAGACAGGCCACTATCGCCTATTCCGACGATAAGGATAGCATGAAACAATCGAAAATCGTTGCTTTCTTACTAACTGTTCTAAGCGCCACGCTGATTCTGCTGGCGGCGACTGTTTTTCTCTACCAGGGCCGGGAGATGCTGCTGGGCCAGGTAGATGAACTAACCCAGTCGGAAAAAGGGCTGCTGGCGCGCCAGGGACAGCTAGAGCAGGAGTTGGCCAACCGCGGCCTGGCTTTAACGGCCGTAGAAGCAACGCGCATCGCCCTCAGCAGTGAACTGGAGACGGCCAATGGTCAGCTCACCAGCGCCCAACAGCAGGCGGCCGATTTGACGGTGGAGCTGCATCAAGCCAGGAGCCAGCTCAGTCAGAGGGAGGCCCAGCTCAATGCGCCGCCGCAAGCCGAGCTGATTTCGCCGGCCGAGGGCCAGGTTTTTGCTCCCGAGGAAACAATTGAAATTGTGGTCGTAGCTAATCAGGCCACGGCCGTTCTCACCCTGACCATCAGCATCAATGACGAGGAACTCAGCCGCCATATCAGCGACGGCCGCAGCCTGCTCACTGTCCGTGAGGATTGGCAGCCGCCCGACGAAGGCCAATACACCATCCGCGTCGAGACTTTCGGCGTCAACGAAACGGCCGGCGAAGCAGTATCCATTACCATTGAAGTTGTTGACATTCTGGCCTTTAACGAACGGCTAAGGGCTCAAATCGAAGCCAATGTGGTAGCGCTGCGTGGCCTGGAGCCGCTGCGCCCGATAACTGTCACGCTGTTAACGACCGATCAACTGCGCGAGCGGCTGGCGGTCCAGATCATGGAGGAGATGACGCCCGAAAAAGCGCGGGATGACACCCTGGTTTACGTCGCCTTTGATTTCCTGACCGCCGATTTTGATCTGTACGGCTTCTTGCTCGATCTATACAGCGAACAGGTCGCCGGCTTCTATGACCCGGAAACGGCCGAATTCGTGGTCGTGAGCGACGGTGAAACCTTCGACTTATTCGAGCAGTGGACCTACGCCCATGAATACGTCCACGCCCTGCAAGACCAGCATTTTGGCTTGGCCAGCATTAACGACGACGGTCTAGCCTCCGAGCAGCGGCTGGCCCTGCGCGCCCTGGCTGAAGGGGAAGCGACGCTAATACAGCTGCAGTATCTGCTGGAATTCTTTAGCCAGGCGGAAGTCAGCCAGCTCTTTGCCACCGGCCTACAATCTGACCGCACCATTTTGGAGCAGGCGCCGCCCATTCTAAGCGCCTCACTTAGCTTTCCCTACGAAGTCGGTTTTGAGTTTGTCTCTTTTTTGTACAGTCAGGGTGGTTGGGCGGCCATTGATGCCGCCTGGACCAATCCCCCGCAGTCAACGAGCCATATCCTGCACCCTAGTCGCTACCTGGCCGGTGAGACAGCGCTGGCCGTTAGCCTGCCGCCCCTGACCAGCTCCTTGGGCGCCGGTTGGCGACTGCTGGAAGAAGATGTGCTGGGCGAATTCTACCTGCGCCAGTATCTAGGCCAACAGCTGGCTGAACAAGAGGTGAACCGGGCCGCCACCAGCTGGGGCGGGGACCGTTATGCCGTCTACAGCAATGAAGCCGACGAGCTGGTTATGGTGCTGCGCCTGGCCTGGAACACGGCCAGCGCTCAGGCCGAGTTTGCCACCGCCTATGCTACCTTTGCCACGCGCCGCAGCGGGGCAAATGAGCAAAGCCTGGCTGACGGCCGCTGTTGGGCGGCCGTAGCTGACCTGATCTGCTTGTATGAACTGGAATCCGAAACTGTTGTCGTGCGCGCGCCAGATGCGGTCATTATGAGCCGGGTCGCGGCGGCCGTTAATCGTTAAAATCTGTCCGCAAATCAGCTGCAGCGACGTGGGCAATTGGCAAATGGCCAACGGCAATCTCAGGAGCGCCTATGACCCTTTGCCAATGACACCATTCTGGACAGGTACTCAATTTCAGTCTATGCCACTGGCAGTGGAGCCGGTGGCGCCAATGCCAAACCATGGGAGGAAGCAAATGGAGGGCAGCCCTGTACAAACCATTTCTGTTATCCTATCTACGGCCGAGCGTCAGTGGGTGAGTGTCGCCGTAACCAATTTCAGCCGGCTAACGCCGCGTGAATTGGACGTGGCCTATTGGACGGCCGCTTCCCGCACCAACGCCGGGGTAGCCCACGAATTAAACATCACCAGCTATGCCGTGCAGGCTCATTTGCGCAATATCTACAGCAAGCTTGGTCTGAAAGAAGCCGGGCTGCCGGTAAGCGGGTATGGCAGCCAGCCGCTCCTCGACAAAAGGGCGCTGCTGGGCAAGGCCTTTACCCTATCTCGCGCCGGGTAAGTGGCTGGCTAATTGGGCGTTAGCCTGACCGGGCCAGCCAAAGTAAGCCGGCCAGCAACAGGGCAATACCGAGCAGCCCGGCGGGTGGCAGCCATTCGCCCAGAAAGAAGATGCCCAGCAGGGCAGCGGTCAGCGGCTCGGCCAGAGACAGGGTCACGGCCGTCGCCGCCGGTACTCTGGCCAGTCCCTGGGCAAAAAGCAGATAGGCCAGACCAATGGTCATGACGCCCAAATGCAAGGCCACCAGCAGCCCGGCCGGTTGGGCCAGCCAGGTCAGATCGCTCTGGAAAAGAATGGGGGTTAAACAGAGGGCGCCTAAACCAAAGACGACGGCCGTAGCCCGATCCGGTGGTTGGTAAAGCAACAGCGTTTTACTGCTGAGCACATAAACCGCGTAGCTCAAACCGGTAGCCAGGGCTAACAGCAAGCCGACGGGATGAACAACCACGTCACCGCCGCCGCTGGCCAGCAAGGCCACCCCGCTGACCGCCAGCCCGGTAGCCAACAGCCAATGGGGCGACGGCCGCTGCCGCCAGATGAGTAAAGCCAGTATGCCGGCCAGGATTGGTGAACTACCCACCGCCACCAGCGTGCCTACAGCGACCCCCGACAAAGAAACGGCGGCAAAAAAGCAGAGTTGGTAAACAGCTATGCTGATGGCCGCCAGAAAAGTGGGCCAGACTGGCCAGCGCCCTCCCCCGCGCAGGCGTCCTCGCCCCCAAGCCAGCAGCAGCAAAAAAGCACCGCCGACAATCAGGCGCAACGCTCCCACCGCCAGCGGCGTCGCGCCAACCGGAGCCAACGCCTGGGTTGTGCCGGTCGTCCCCCACAGCACGGCAGCTAACAAGACTAACGCCGTGCCAACCTGAGAATTGCTCAATTCTTGTCCCTAAGGGAGTTTATGGATTATTCTCGGCCAGGAAGTCCGCTTGAATCCAACCGGTGAGACCGTCAAGATTGCTGATTTCCCGCCAGAGGAGGCCGCCCTGATTGGCGCGTCCAGGCAGTAGAATGACTACCTCGCGATCGCTAACCAGGAAAATGGTCTGTCCCCCAGGCATGCGGCGCACCCAGACATTGCTGCCCTGAGTGCTGATGACGCCCGTTTGCCCTTCAATCGGGGTCGGGGTCATGGTGGGTGTCGGCGTTTGGGTGGGCGTCGGCGTCAAGGTCGGGGTATTGGTAAGCGTCGCTGTTGCCGTAGCCGCTAAAGTAGCGGTAGCTGTCGCTGCCGGGGCCGCAGTCGCCGTGTCGGTAGCGGCGACAACAGGCGCTGTCGGCGTAGCCGTCTCACCTTCAACAGCACCAGAACCAGTATCGGTTTCGCTGGTGGGAGTTTGCAGTTCCGGGGGCAGACCGGGAAACGCACCTGTTTCAGGAGTAACGGCCGCCGGCAAAGCCGTCAAATCGTCCGCATCCAGGGTCGTCATAGCAGCCGGCTCCCCGCTGGGTGGCGTGGGGGTTGGTGTCGCCACCACGACCACTGCTTCGCCGGACGGCTGCGGCCCCAAGGGCACGCCGGCCAGGAAAAAGCCCATGGCCAGCAAAAGCAGGGCCAGCGCGTAGCCGGTAAAGCTGCGGACCTGCAAATCAAGCCGGTAAACCGATAGACCGATCCGCTTGAGGAAGCGGGGCATCTGCGCGACGTAAGCCAGGATAATGGCCAGTAGCGCGCCCAGGGCGGAAAGGCCCATACCCCACAACGTCCAGGGAGGAAATCCATTCATTGATGCGAATTATAGCCAGTTTGCCGGCGGCGGGGTAATGGTCTCATGCGGATTGTGCCGGATGCGGCCGTTCCAGGTATAATGAAGCGATAATCGACCAACGATGAAGGACGAGATTAGACGGTTGGTCGTTTGTCCGTCGTCTTTGGTCAATATTCACTTCAGGAGAGTTTTTCATGGCAAATGAATATGATGTTGTCATCATTGGCGCCGGCCCCGGCGGGTATGTGGCCGCCATTAAGGCAGCACAATTAGGCCAAAAAGTGGCCCTGGTCGAAAAAGAATATATGGGCGGTGTCTGCCTCAATATCGGGTGCATCCCCTCAAAAGCCCTGCTCAAGAACGCTGAGGTTGCCCACCTGCTGCAGCACCGCAGCCGGGAATTCGGCTTCAAATTTGACAATCTGCAGCTGGATTATACGGCCGCGTTCAAACGCAGCCGTCAGGTATCCGATAGGCTGACTAAGGGTGTTGGCTTCTTAATGAAGAAGAACAACGTCGAGGTCTATGAAGGCACAGGGAAGCTGACCGATGCCCACACCGTTCAGGTGGCGCTGAAAAGCGGTGACGAAACCAGCATAAAGGCAAAGAATATCATCATCGCCACCGGTGCCCGCCCGGCACAGATTCCCGGTTTGGAAGTCGATGGCCAGCGGGTTATCAGCTACATTGAGGCGATTTTGTCCGACAAGCTGCCGCAGAAGGCGGTCATCGTCGGCGCCGGACCAATCGGTATGGAGTTTGCCTATGTCTGGGCCAACTACGGGGTGGATGTGACCATTGTGGAGCTGCTGGACCACCTCTTGCCGCGCGAAGATCCAGAGGTCAGCGAAGTGGTCGAAAAGGCTTACAAACGGCTGGGTATCAAGTTCTACACCGGTACGGCCGTTGAAAAGCTCGACCGAAATGGCGACACTGTCGGCGACACTGTCAAAGTAAACCTGAAAAATGGGGACGTCATCGAAGCCGATCAGGTCATGGTTGCCGTTGGCTTTCGCTCCAATGTCGAGAATATTGGCCTGGAAGCAGCTGGCGTCGAGCTAAGCGAGCGCAACACCATTGCCGTCGATGGGCAGATGCGAACCAACATCCCGCACATTTACGCCGTCGGTGACGTCGTGGCCCCAGAAGGGTATATGTTTGCCCATCACGGTTCCGCCATGGGCATTGTCGCTGCCGAAGTGATCGCCGGACACCCCACCGCGGCTTTGAACTATCGCATGCTGCCCCGCTGTACCTACTGCATTCCTCAGGTGGCCAGCTTCGGCTACACGGAAGCGCAGGCCAAGGAAGCTGGCTATGACATCAAGGTGGGCCGCTTCCCCTTCCAGGTCAACGGCAAAGCGCTGGGCATGGGCGAGCGGGAAGGGTTTGTAAAGATTATCTCCGATGCCCGCTACGGTGAGATTCTGGGCGCACACATGGTCGGCCCAGAAGTCACGGAACTGCTGCCGGAGCTAACGCTGGCCCAAATGGCCGAGTTAACGGCCGAAGAAGTGGCGCGCAACGTGCATGCCCACCCCACCCTAAGTGAAGTTCTGATGGAAGCGGCGCACGGGGTTGAGGGTGAACCGATTCATATTTAGGCTGTACGCGGGCTGAGCCTGTCGAAGCCAGTTTCAACGAGCTTGACCTGCGCAACAAAAAAACCTGGCCGGTCTTAGAAACCTGTCAGGTTTTGGTTCAGGTGGGCGGTACAAGACTTGAACTTGTGACCTCTACGATGTCAACGTAGCGCTCTAACCAACTGAGCTAACCGCCCGCGAGAAATCATAGTATAGCGAGGCTGCGGACAAGCGTCAACAATCTTTTTGGCAATGGAGGGCTTTTGGGGTTGAAAAGTAGGCGACGGAGGACGACAGAGCAGCGACGGCTGCTGCCGGAGACAGGCGCATGGGGGTTCATGTTCGTCTCGCTGCTGCTGCTGGTGTTCATCTATTACGGCCGTGATTACCACGGCATTCGTTTGGGCTTTCTGGGTATCTATGCCTGGGGCCTGGCCCTGAGCCTGGCTTTTGGTCTGACCCTGGCCTACCACGCCCTGTTTATGCTGCCCAAACGAGGCGAGGCCGGGTGGCGGGAAGGGTTGATGCTGCTGCTGACCTATTATTATCAGCAGGCGCTCCGGCTGCTCTCCGGCAAGAAGAAGCCCAGGGCCATGCGACCGACGCCGGATGCAGCCTACATTCCAGCCAGTTTCGCCAAAGTACGGGCCGGCATCGTGGAAAGCCATCTGGCGGCGGCCCTGGCTAAAGGCGGCGTCTACGCTCGCGCTGACGGCCCCGGTTATGTCAAACTAAACAAAGGGGAAGCGGTTCATGAACTGGTGGATTTGCGCCAGCATCTGCGAACGATACCGGTCACGGTGGTTACCCGTGACGGTATTGAGATAGAAACGGCCGTCACCCTTGTTTTCCAATTGAAAGCCTCTCCACCCGGAGATGCCCCCTCAGAGCAATCATACTATTACGACGAAGACGCCATTTTTCATGCCCTTTACGCCGCTGCGGTTGACGCGCAGCAGACCGTCCGGCACTGGACGGAACGGCCCACACCTGCTGCCGCCGCACACCTGATTGCCACCATTGCCACCTACACCCTGGACGATCTAATCCAACCCCTTGACCCCGAAGCTGCACCACTGGCGACGATCAAAAGTGCAGTCAAGCAGCTGACTAGCGCCGAAATGGAAGAACAGGGTATTGAGATTATGGCCGTAGCGCTCGGCCAGCTCAAGCCACCGGAGGATGTCACCCGGGAACGGATTAATACCTGGCAGGCTGAGTGGGAGCGGCAAATACAGGCGGAGCAGGCGACGGGCAGCGCCGAAGCGTTGCGGCGGGTGCAGCTTGCCCAGGCCCGGGTGCAGATGGAGATGATTGACAGCATCACCGCCAGCATTGAGATGATGTCCCGTCAGGGTGAAGTGGATGTCAGTGAGGTTGTCACCTTCCGGATGATAGAGATTCTGGAAAGAGCCGTAAGCGACGATGCTATCAAAGCCTTACTGCCCCACCACATCATAAACTCGCTCGATCAGATTCAAGCCTGGATCACCGAACCACCCCAGTTAACGAAACAATAATCTCAGGATCAA
>Ga0209498_1002359_pt1 | contig 11415 bp, 12 predicted proteins | sample WalLakDeSediment_FD_184131 | JGI IMG/M metagenome (GOLD analysis project Ga0209498, IMG submission 184131) | Lake sediment microbial communities from Walker lake, Nevada to study Microbial Dark Matter (Phase II) - Walker Lake 11/02/13 Deep... | ecosystem: Environmental > Aquatic > Freshwater >...
CTCTATTCGTCATGCTGAGCGTTGCGCGGCATCCAGGATTCGGGTGGAGGGAAGCTCCGATGGGGATGTGGGACATGGTCCTGATCGCTGGGGTGTCGGTTCTGGGAGTGACATTGGCTCAGTTCATCAAAGGTCGATTGTTTCGCCGGGCCTTCGAGCCTTCGACGCCGGGAGAGGCTGACTCCAGTTGATGTCGAGACAGGGGCTAGACGCGACCGGGACCGGAAGACATCGGTCGTCTAGCGCCATGCCCAGATGACTGTATCGCCGAGGGACTTTTCAAGATCGCGCCGTGAGTCTCCGTGGGATCGTTGGAGATCTCACCGGATCACGGGACTCAACTGAAATGGGGTAGGGGATTGGCTCGGATCCGACGCGCAGGAGGGAGCGACGCGCTCCGCGCATGCCACGGGCGCCCAACAGCGCATAACTGTGAGGGTTACCGGCTGCGGGTCGCCTGGCGGCGCCCCTCCGCGGTAACTTCCCAGCCTGTCACGCCTCGTGCGGTGGCACGAGCCGCTCCAGGCCGGGAAGTTCGGCAACCCCAAGAACGTTCAGCGAACCGAGGCGCTTTCCCCGCAGCGTCCACCCTTTCAGGACGTCCCACCCGAAGAATGAGAATGGACGGTTGGGTTGGTCGCCGCGAAGGCCGTCGTCGGGCTCCACCACAAGGTACCAGGCAGGTGCCGCGACTCGCGGGGGGAGTGCCCCTCCCAGCCCAGCCGCGGATGAGTACATCTGGCCAGCGCAGCCTCTGCGCGGTACCGTACCGAGAGCCTGGCCGGGCAGAGTGTGCGGAGGTTGCCCCTCCCCGTAGCGCCAAGGGGCCCCTCCGCTCCTCCAGCGCTTCGATCGCTGAACAGAAACAGCGGTTCCATCCACCAACAGGTGTCGGCCCGACACCTGTCCGGCCTCGCAGCGCTGCCGGATCGCACGGTGGAGCCCAATGCTGGCGCGGCCAGTGTAGCCCCTTGATCAAGGAGCCGCCCACCAAGCACCACTGATTCTCCTTGCCTGCAGCAGCCCGCAGTCATAGGAGTCGGACAGTGAACTGAGAACGAGAACCGCTGGATTCCACTATCGCCTCTCGGGAGGTATCCATGGTTCAACACACCAGAATGGGCGGTGCCCATACCGTGTTCTTGGTGGTTGCTCTTGCAGCCGGACAGCAAGAACCGACGCACACCCTTCGCCTTGAGCACGTTGTCGCCGACGTAGAACGCCCAACGCAAGCGCAGCTCAGCTCCGATCGCGTCGTCCTGGGGCATTTGAGACCCTACCTGACGATCGTCACGCTGGCAGGCGAGGTTCGATGGGTCGGACAAGCGGGCGATGGCCCCGGCGAACTCAGATCCGCACGATATGCGGGCTTTCTGGGCGATTCAGTATGGGTAGGAGACTCACGACACAGGCGGGTTACCGTATTCCCGCCGAACGGAACACCGACCGTTCACAGCGCTACGCTGGAAGGGTGGGCCTTCATGCCGCTTGCCTACTTCGGTGACGGCCTTGTTCTGGGTACCGCAGATAGCCCCAAGGGTGCTGGACTATTCGCGGCGCAGCGCGGTCGGACAGACCAGATCGCTGTCATCAAGCCCATTACCTATTTGACGGTTGAATTCGGTGGTGGTTCGCAAGGCCCTGCAATGCGCATGGCCCATCCACTCGACACTTCCACGCTGGTTGGCTTCGATTTGCAACGTCAACGAGTGATCACAGTTGACCGAAGTGAAGCTGACGGTTTTCGCGTTACATGGATGGATGCCAGCGGAACATCTGTTCTCAGCCGAACATATGACGTTACCCCCCGCCGTTTCTCGAGTGATTTCGCCACTAGTCTCGCCGATCAGTGGTGGGACATCTACTCAACCGCCAGTGCGCCCGTGAGTCGCGATCTATTCCGCCGGTCGTTTATCCGCGCGATCGGCTCGCCGCGCTACATACCACCAGTCCGTTCCTTGATGGTCGCCAATTCAGGAGAGCTGTGGGTCGAGACTGGCTTTCGGCCGGGAGAGTCCTCTGTCTGGACAGTACTTTCGACCAGCGGGGAGATCATGGCCACTCTGGAGGTACCATTGGGGAAGCGCTTGCTGTCGGCAGATGGAAGCAGGGTGCTCGTCCTGGAAGACGACACGCAGCTTGTGCTCCACCGACTCACTGGGTGATATGTGCGCTTGTTAACCAGTGGACTTCCGATGTTGTTCTCCTCGCTCCTGCTGGAGGTCTCCGCCGCTCCGACGGAAGCCGCGGCGCAGGGGAGCACGCCGCCCTCGTACGAGATCGTGCTGAAGGCAGGCCTCACCAGCTACAGCAACGGGTCCGACGACGGCTGCCAGTCAGTGCCAGGTGCGCTCCTTGGCACCTCCGGGAGGACCACAGGGCCATGGTTCATGGGAGCGGGCGCGGACTTGGTCCTTTCGCTGCCCCTGGGATGCCCTGACGATCTTGCGCTCCACTCTCTCCCTGACGGAGAGGACGGCAAGCTGGGCCTTTTCGGTCCACGGTTCGTCCTCGAGGCCGGGCGCAGGGTTCGTCTTGGGGAGAGCCAGCTTGACTTGGCAGCGTCGGGAGGGGCGGCACTCAACATCGATGAGAGCAGTCTCTTCGCTCCCTGGGCCGGTGCCTCGTTCGGCTTCTCCGGCCAGCGCTTCGGGCTCCGGCTTGAGTACGGCTGGCATTGGGTTAGGATTGAGCGGACAATCCAGGGCGAGAGCGCCCCGTTCGAGACGGTGCAGGACGTAGCACCTGCGACCCTCGTGACGGGTACGGTTCGCGTGCGGTAGCCAGAGCCGCTCACCCTCGTCTTGTGAAGACGCTCGGGTCCGGGACGCGGCCCGTCTGTGGGAGCGGTCTGCGGGGTGAGGTCTGTTCCTCAGGCCCAGCGTCAGAGGGGGTGCGCTCTATGTTCCGGAGACGGTACCATCAGCCTTTGATGTTCAACACATGGCAACCGTGAAGGAGGCGGTGCAAGAGGGCGATGGTGATGACCTCGCCCCCTGTCCGAACCTCGGGCCAGTCCTTCACGGCCTTGCTGACTGTGATCAGGATGGTTCCCCGTCATTAGCGGTACGACACTAGCCAGAGGAGAAGGGTGGCCCTCCTCCCCCTCTCTCAACGAATGGAGTCGAAAGTGTGGGGTCGTTGCCTTGGAGTCCGTGGTCGGGATCCATGGAGAGGAACGGGGCGGGGCCGAGAATCGCGGGGTGAAGGCCCCTGCCCGTACCACCATGGGGCCCCTCCTCCCCTCCAGCGCCTCGATCGCCGAACAGAGAGGGTTGCCGGCTGCGGGTCGCCTGGCGGCGCCCCTCCGCGGTAACTACCCAGCCTGTCACGCCTCGTGCGGTAGCACGAGCCGCGCCAGGCCGGGAAGTTCGGCAACCCCAAGAACGTTATGCGAAATCGCTTCCGTGTTCTGCATCGTACGGTCGGAACCCGCAATTGTCTGGTGCAGGTATCTTGTGGGGAGAGGGCCGTCAGGAGTGGCGCTCGAAATCCTCTCTGGCGCTTGGATTCAGCACCAGTCTGGACGTTGCGGAAGGTGCCCGGGAACACTCATCATCCCGGCAACCTTGCGCTTCTTCGGTCTAATACCTGGAACCTCTCCTCCACCTAAGAGGGCTTCGCGTGCGCATCGACGACAAGACCTGCAGAGATCTGGAGATCTTCCAAACCCGGGACGGCCGTCCTGGTGTATTCCAGTGCATGGACTTCACCAAGACTCCCGGGGGGCGGAAGGCGCTTCGCCATCGTTTTGAGAACCCTCTGTCCGACCCCATCCTGATCCGCCAGGTACAGGATGGGATCCGTTTCCTTCTGGATGGAAAGCTCACGTCTTTCCCGGACCCCAATCTCATCAGGGACGTCCAACGCTACCTGGACTCCCCCTGGGACATCGCTTCTCGGGCGCACGGACTCACGTTCCTGATCGAATCCATCGTCGTGTCGTTCCGGTACCAGGAACTCCTCCGAGAGGCCAGGTCTGGCGTAGACTCAGCGCAGCGTCTCATCTCTCAGTTGCTCCCCTTTCTCAAGCACCTGCTCGAAAAGGACCCGCCGCCGGAAGTCCGGCGTCCTGTGGAGAGCCTTCTCGCTCTGATCGACCGCCTGCGGCTTGACCACATCCGTCTCTCCAGGTACCCCTGGGCAATCTTCCGGGCAGATCGATATCTGAGATTCCAGCGTCGGGCAGACTTTCAGCGCTTTTTCGGACTTCTGTCGGACCTTGACGCGCTCATCGCCATGGCAGCAGCTGGCGAGTCGAGGGGGCTCGTGTTCCCGGAGTTTGTCGACAGCCCAGGGTTTCTTCTGGAGGGCGAGGGAGTCTTCCACCCGTTCCTGGATCGGCCAGTTGGGAACCCGGTGCGGGTGGCCGGTGGGAAGACGTTGGTATTCCTCACTGGGCCCAATATGGCTGGGAAGACAACATATCTGAAAGCCGTGGCCGTCTCAGTGTTCCTGGCACATATCGGCATGGGAGTGCCGGCCACGCGCTTCCGCCTTTCACCACTCGATATGGTCTTCTCAAGCCTTACCGCTGAGGAGAACCTCCGAGAGGGTCTGAGTTACTTCATGGCCGAGGTGCGGCGAGTCCGTCAAGTCGCGGAAACTCTGGCGAGTGGCCAAAGAGCGTTCGTGGTGTTCGATGAGGTCTTTCGGGGGACCAACGTCAGAGACGCCCTGGACGCGTCCAGGCTGGTAATCCGCGGGTTCGCCAGGAGCGGACGGTGCGGATTCATCTTCTCCTCCCATTTGGTGGAGCTCGCTGAGGATCTGAAGGAGGATCCGGCGGTACGCTTCGCCTTCTTCGATGGCCAAATCAGAGACGGTAGAGCTTCTTACCAGTTTCGGATGAGGGAGGGGGTCTGCCAGCAGCGATTCGGACTCCTTCTCCTGGAGCAGGAGGGTGTGCCAGAGCTCCTTGGCTCCTTGCAGACGTGACTCCCCCGACCAAGCGGTGTGTTTGTCGGCTGCTGGATGTCTGGGTGAACTCCGGGTGGGGCTTGCCACGCGACACCCCTCGTACCCCTTGGTGATCTGGGGGCTTCCTGCCCTCCGCCGAAGGGGGGATAGGTCAGATGTGAGCCCGATGGTGACTCAGGGAGACGGCTTGTCGGCCGTTTCGGCAGTGGAGAAGACGTTTCGCGACATCGGCGAGGCCGGTGGATTGCTCTTGCATAAGCACGATAGCCGGGTTATCATGCTATATGATCCGAAGCTTCAGAGGCGGCGGTACTGAGGATCTCTTCTTCGGCCGTGACACGAAAGCGGCCCGGAGACTGCTCCCTGGTGAGCTTTGGCGCCAGGTAAGCAAGAGACTCGACGCCCTGGATTCCGCAGGCACGCTCGAGGATCTGAGGATCCCACCCGGAAACCGACTCGAGGTTCTGAAGGGGGATCGGAGGGGCCAGCACAGTATCCGGATCAATGATCAACACCGCATCTGCTTTCGCTGGACCGAAGCCGGCCCGGAAGACGTGGAAGTCGTAGACTATCATTGAGGTAAATCATGGTTCTAGTACCGACACATCGGCCCCCGACTCATCCCGGCGAGATGCTGCTTGAAGATTTCCTTGAGCCCATGGGGGTCACGCAGCGGGAACTGGCCGATGCCATCGCGGTGCCGTACCAGCGGGTGAACGAGATTGTAAACGGTCGTCGCGGGGTGACCCCAAGTACGGCGCTCCGACTTTCTAAGTATTTCGGGACCTCCTCGGACTTCTGGATGAACCTCCAGCTGCGCTGGGACCTCTACCATGCACAGAGGGCAGAGGCTGACGTTCTGAAGAAGATTCCTCGCCTCCTGTCCTCCCGAAGCGAGGGCGTCCATGCCTGAGAGCCCGTTCTTCTGGGAGATGGCGGCACCCGGAAGCGATTTCGCCTAACAGCCCTCGTGCCGCTGGCTCGCTGTCGCTCGCGGCCCTTCGCCGGGTGAAGGAATAGGTTGGAGGTGGAAAGACGGGTGGCTCAGAGTCACGGCCTACCGGCCGCGACGGCAGCGGGCGCGACGTTAGGCGTAGTCCGGGAGGATCACAGGAAGTTGGTGCAGGAGAGGGGGTTTCGGAATCGGTGGGACGGGGCTCAATAGTGGTACCGTGCCTGAAGAAAGTCGACGAAGTCATCGCCCACGCGATAGACCAGCCGGTCCCGGGCGGTGATTCTCCGAGACCAGATGTCGGGTCCAAGGTGCTTCAACGGTTCAGGCTTTCCGATTCCGTGAAACGGGTCCCGCCTCGCTTCCTTCATCAAACCGAAAACCCGCAGGGCGATCTTCCTATCGGTGGCTACCCAGTGCTCCAAATCCTCCATGCATTCGTCCTGAATGATGGTGGCTCGGTGTTGCTTCGTTTCGGGACTCCGTCGCTTGCCCTTCGGCGGCATAGCGGATCTTCCTCAGTCCGAGAGCCCCATTCCCTCCATGAGGGTCTCGAGTTCGACGGCGGACGTTTCCTGGCGCTTGGACCGAGCGAGAGCTGCAAGAAGGCGGGCGGCGTTCTTCGGAGACCGAAGCAGGTGGGCAGTTTCCTGAAGGCTGGAGAGCTCGTCGGCCGGGAGAAGGGCCATCGACTCATGGCCACGGCGTTCCAGGATGGCAGGTTCGCGACTGCTTTCCACTTCGTTCCAGATCTTGGCGAAGTTCGCACGGGCGCGGCTGTAGGTGGCTCGGGTCGCCATGGTTTCCTCGGGGTGTTCGGGTCATACGTACATGGTTATTGTACAGATATGATGAGCTTGAGTCAAGCCCTCCGGCACCCCCAGGTTCCCAAGACCAATGGAGCGATACGGCCTCCAGGGGTGCGGACTACGCCTAACAGAGAGGGTTGCCGGCTGCGGGTCGCCTGGCGGCGCCCCTCCGCGGTAACTTCCCGGCCTGTCACGCCCCGTGCGGTGGCACGAGCCTCGCCAGGCCTGGAAGTTCGGCAACCCCAAGAACGTTCAGCGAAACGGGGTGCGTACCCCAGGTGCCCCCCACCCCAGGACAAGGATGGGGAGAGTGGGGTTGCCAGCCTGGGAAGCCGTCGCCGGGAGCCATCGCCAGGGCTCGGGGAGGGCTGCGATCGCCGGGGTGAAGGCCCCACGCCCCCAGCCGCCTGGGGGGGATCTGGCCTGGGCAACCGTAGCGCGGTACCCTTTACGAGGCTGGGTGGGGCCGCGGCTGCGGAGGTGGGGCCCTTCCCCGGATGCACCGTGCCCCCCTCCTCCCGTCCCGCACCCCGTCCGCTGAACACGGCGGGTGCCGCATCGTGCGGGCCGTGGGCCCGCCCTCGTCGGGCGCAGGTTTCCTGTGGGGAGAAGGCCACCAGGAGGGGCGCCCGAAACCCTCGCTGGCGCTCGGATTCGGCACCAGCCTAAACGTTCAGCGAAACGGGGTGCGTTCCCCAGGTGCCCCCACCCCAGGACAAGGATGGGAAGAGAGGGGTGGCCAGCTTGGGAAGCCGTCGTCGGAAGCCATCGCCAGGGCTCGGGGAGGGCCGCAATCGCCGGGGTGAAAGCCCCACGCCCCCAGCCGCCTGGGGGGGATCTGGCCTGGGCAACCATAGCGCGGTACCCTTCACGAGGCTGGGTGGGGCCGCGGCTGCGGAGGTGGGGCCCTTCCCCGGGTGCACCGTGCCCCCCTCCTCCCGTCCCGCACCCCGCTCGCTGAACACGGCGGGTGCCGCATCGTGCGGGCCGTGGGCCCGCCCTCGTCGGGCGCGGTTTCAACTGGGCAGAGGCCATCAGGAGGGGCGCCCGCAACCCTCGCTGGCGCTCGGATTCGGCACCAGCCTAAACGTTCAGCGCACTTCACCCATCTAGCGCGTTGGTGAAGGGGGAGGTAAGAATGGGGAGAGGCGGGGGCGGTGGGGGTTGAGAGCTGGAAGGCAAGGAGGCGTCGTAATGGTCCTTAGGCGCAAGCTGCTGGGTGCAACGGTTCTGGGTGTGGCGTTGAGCGGTGGTTCCTGCGGTGATCCGTCAAGCCCGACGGTGGCTCCGGAGATCGTGTCGGCTCGTATGTGGTACGACGATGATAGTGTCTTCGCTCAGGCCCGAGCCACCCATCCGAAAGGCAATCCGGAGCTGAGCGTGTCTGGTGATGTGGTTGGCAGTGGCACGGGGACTTTGCGTGTGTCTGTTCCACGGGCCCTGCAGCTGGATAGCCGGACGTATTCAGCTACGGTCACGGCTGTGTTCGAGGGCCAGCGTGTCAGCCGTGATCTGTCTGCCTTGGTGCCCGGAGTTCCGTTGTATCTGGTGTTACGTCGCACGCCCACTGACAGCGTAGTTGGGTTCTTGTTGCAGGCCTGATGGCGTGATTGAGGGGTTGTAGGAAAGCCAACAGAGACGGATGTTCGAAGCCCGCGGCGCTGTAGGGGCGCCGCGGGCTTCATTCACTGCGTGTGGCCCCGTCTCTTTTCTTAGCGGAGGAGGACTGAGGCCCACGCCCTGCACCAGGAAAAGTGGCAAGGGCGGAGGCGGAAGGCAAGCGTGTCTTTCAGGAGGCGTTGTACGAGGCCGACGAGCGGGGCAGGCTTCGGGCAGTGCTACCGTCGCGGTGTGCCTTTGCCGAGGGCACGGGGGCGTGCCGCATGTACGTCCATCATCGTCGTCCTCGCCAGACGGGACCGCGGTTTCCTCTGGAGGTGGTGAGCTGCCGGGATCATCCGCACGGGTGCTACACGCTCTATCCCCCGGGTCATTTCCCGTACGGCCGCAAGGCCCTGGCGCCCTACAGCCCGGCAGGCGTGCTGCAGCTGGACGCGTCGACGGGCCAACCCCTGTGGGAGGCCACGCTATTCCTGGCGGCCCAGGATGCGGCGGCAGGGGAACGGTGGCCGGCCCACAGCCCGTGGGACGATCCGAGGCGGCGGCGCACGCAGGGCCGGTGGCTGGAGTTTGGGGGTCGGCTGCTTGGGGTGCATCCCGAGCAGGATGAGGGCACCCGGGAGCGGATCGCAGCCCGCCTGGGGGTGCCGCTGGTGCGGCTCTTGGACCAGGCGCGGCGTTGGGGAGTGGACTGGAGGACGCAAGGGTCCGCCATCCTGACTGTGCTCCTGATGATGGGGCCAGGCTCGCCCCTGGACCGGCTCTTGGCGGCCGGTGCGGTGGCGGACCTATGGCCTGAGCCTCGCCGCTGGAGGGGACCTCGGGGGCCGGCGGTGCTGACCCGTTCCGGCGGCCCGGAACGCCTGGATCCCGGTAGTCCTCGCAGCCGGGGGCCTCCATCCACGACTTTACAGCCTCCCCCGGTGACCCTCGGGATGTAACGTCGGGGGCATGAACACGATGCCTCCACCCCCGGTGCCGCCCTCCTCCGAGGCGCTCCTGCGCTACTCGGTCCTCGCCCAGCTGGAAGCCCTGATCCTGGGAGGGTGGGGGGCGGAGGCCGCCGTGCGCGAGGTCGCCGGCCGGGAGCACGCCCACCCGGACGGCCGAGCGGTGCGGGTGAGCCAGCGCACGATCCAGCGGTGGCGCACAGCCTACCGGGAGGGCGGCATCAGTGGCCTGGAACCCGCCAGCCGCAAGCGTACCGACACCTCCGTGGTCCTGGACGAGGAGTTCGTGGTCTTCCTCAGGGCCGAGAACAAGCGCGATCCCCGGGCCAGCGTCCCTGAGCTGATCCGCCGGGCTCGGGTCCGGGGCCTCGTGCCCGAGGACGGGCCCCTGGACCGAACCACCGCCTGGCGGGCCTGCCGCCGCATGGGGCTCGCCACCCGCGTCCGGCCCAGCAAGCGGGAGGGCGACATGCGGCGGTGGCGCTATCCCCACCGCATGCAGTGCGTGCTCTGTGACGGCAAGCACTTCCGGGCCGGCGCCCAGCGGCTCAAGCGGGTGGCGCTGTTCTTCCTGGACGACGCCACGCGCTACGGTCTGGGCGTTCGGGTGGGCACCTCGGAGTCCACCGGGCTCTTCCTCTCCGGTGTCTACGATCTGGTCCTGAAGCACGGGCTGGCGGACCTGTTCTACCTGGACCATGGTCCCGGCTTCCTCTCCGCCGACACCCTGGCCGTCCTGGAGGGCGGGCTCGGCGCCTGGCTCATCCACGGCACGGTCCACTACCCCCAGGGGCGCGGGGCCGTGGAGCGCTTCAACCGCACCGCCCACGACCAGGTGCTTCGCTCCCTGGACGGTGCCGCCACGGTGGACCCCGACGGCCGGTCCCTGACCCTGCGCCTCGGCCACTTCCTGGAGCGCTACAACGATACACCCCACGAGACCCTGGGCGGCGATACGCCCCGGCAGCGCTGGGAGGACGGGCGTCCCCTCCGGCTGCCCGCCGACGAGGCCGACCTCTACCGCCGGTTCGTCGTCCATGAGCGGCGCAAGGTCTCGGCCGACCACGTCCTCAAGATCGACGGCAAGCTCTGGGAGGCGCCCCGTGGCCTGGGCCGCAGTTGGGCCGAGCTCACCCGTCACGTCCTCGACGGCCGCCTCTGGGTCCTATGGGAGGGCCGCATGGTCGAACTCGCCGAGCTCGATCCCCACGCCAATGCCACCGATCGCCGGGGGGCTCCCCACCACCCCCTGCCTTCGGAAGGCGTGCCCACCACCGCCGCCACCTTCGCCTTCGGCCACGATGTCCGGCCCCTGGTGGGCCCGGACGGCGGCTTTGGCGACCCCGGCGAACCACCCCAAAAACCACAGGAGAACGACGAATGAACCTCGACCTGAGCCCCCTGGGGTTCCGCAAAACCCCCTTCACCCGGGAGCTGGACGTGCCCGAACGCTTCAGCCTCCCGCACCAGGACGAAGCCATCGAGGCCCTGACCGGGGCCGTGCACCAGCGCATGAGCGCCGCCCTCATCGCCCCCGCCGGTACCGGCAAGACCGTGGCCCTGCGGGTGCTCCGCTCCCACCTCCCCGAGGTCCGCTACCACGTCCGCTACGTCAAGACCACCGGCCTGTCCAAGCGGGACCTCTGCAAGGAGATCGCCGTGGCCTGCGGCCTCTCGCCCGCCGGCATCTATCCCGTCCTGGTGCGCAGGCTCCAGGACGCCTTCGAACATATCTCCACCACCGACGGGATCCGGCCCGTCCTCCTCCTGGACGAGGCCCACGACCTCAGGCCCGAGTCCCTGGCCATGCTCCGCCTCCTCACCAACTTCGACATGGACAGCCGCCTCGTCGTCTCGGTCGTCCTGTGCGGCCAGCCCCCCCTGGCCGCCCTCCTCTCCCGGCCCGAGCAGGCTGCCATGGCCCACCGCCTGGCCCATTACGCCACGCTCCGCCTCCTGTCCCGCGACGAGACCCGGGCCTACGTCGCCCACCGCTCCGCCGTGGCGGGGGCCCCCACCCCCCCCTTCGACGACGATGCCTTCGAGACCCTCTTCGAGATGAGCCGGGGCAACCTCAGGGCCGTCGACCGCCTCGCCCTCAAGGCCATCGAGCTCGCCGCCCGCGCCGGCACCAGCGTCGTGGCCTCCGGCGACGTCATCGCCG
>Ga0209498_1002360_pt1 | contig 11414 bp, 9 predicted proteins | sample WalLakDeSediment_FD_184131 | JGI IMG/M metagenome (GOLD analysis project Ga0209498, IMG submission 184131) | Lake sediment microbial communities from Walker lake, Nevada to study Microbial Dark Matter (Phase II) - Walker Lake 11/02/13 Deep... | ecosystem: Environmental > Aquatic > Freshwater >...
TTCCTCGCAATTTTCTCATTCTTGCAATGGAGATAGAAAAAGATTTTACGTTTCGTGAGGGATTGACCGAATCGGTTCAAAAGTCACTGCCCGACCTACGAGATAAAGCCAAAGCCATTCTCAGAAGCTGGTATCTGAATCCAAACGTACCTCATATTTCTTCCGACTGAGACACAGCTATCACGGTGGATCATTCCATATCGAGTTTAAAAAAAATACCCCGCGAAGTCGATGAAAAAACTTCACGGGGTAAAAAAAGGTTACAAGACAGCAGTTACTGCAGTTTGAAGTATGATCTTTTACTCACGCTCAATCGCAATCATAACCACTCTGCGGTTTTGTTGTCTGTTTTCGATTGAGATGTTGGGTACTTTCGGTCTTTCTTCTCCATATCCGACGATTACCAACCTGTTCTGGTCAACACCATGGTCGATTAAATAATTTGCGACGGCCCGGGCACGGCGCTCGGACAAGCCCTTATTATATGCTGCCGTTCCGATGTCGCAGGTATGCCCTGCAACCTCGATACGCGTGATAGTCGGATCCTGCTTGATTATTTCGACGGCTTTGTCCAACTCCTGTTTTGCTTCGGGACGGAGCACAGACGAATCGAAATCAAAGTTAACCATGACATCTAATTCGAATATGACGTCCTGTTCACGGACAGTGATAGTAAGCGTTCTCGTCTGAATACCTGCCTCTCCGGCAACTTCCGAATTATCTGCTTTAAAGGTCACCGTATATTCTCCCGGCGTGGTATATGCGTGTTTCGGCTGCAGTTCATTTGATTTATTTCCATCACCGAAATCCCATTCAAAGGTCATCGGTTCTGTACCTTCGACATCAGCGAAGAACTGAACTGTTTGGTGTATTTCAGGGTTAAGATCATCCGCGCTGATAGACCTGATTCGTGCGGCAACGGGACGCTCATGAACAGTTACCTGCAGGGTCCGTTCAAGGCTGCTTCGCTGATTTGACGCCGTCACTTTAATTTCGTATGTACCTTCTTTGGTATAACTATGAATAACCCTATCGCCGGTCCGTTGTGTTCCATCGCCGAAATCCCAGGTATAGGTAACCGGTTCGGTCGCACGTCCTATGAGTGATGCAGTATATTCACCCTCTTCTAATTCTGCGAGTCTTGTGGGTCCGCTAAGTCGGAACCCGGAAATCGGATGAAATGTCTTATGCAGATTAATTCTCAGTCCGGCACTTAAATATGTCATCACATCAAATCCAAGGTCTCCTTTTATTTCATCCATCGCTTCGTCGTCGATGAGGAAATCCCATTTCCCTTCAAGTGTCAGCGAGAACCTGTCCGATAGAGCGTAACCGACTCCAAGGCCGACGGCAGGACCAAAAGTTTCACCGAAAAAGGTGTCGATCAGGAGTTCTTGTTCTCCTTTGTTAAAAGTACCGTAGAAAGTCATTGCACCACCGGCGAGCAGGTATGGTGTCAGTGTCCTATTCTTTAGCAGGTCGTAGGTCAAAAACAAAGCGGCATTATGCCGGCGCCAATAACCCTCGGCACTTGGTCGCTCGGTTCTGCGATATTCACCTCTCCGGTATTCGGTTCGCAGTGTGAATCGCGGTGAGAGAACATACCCGATACCGCCGGATAAACCAAAATGAAAGAACGGCATATCGGTATTTACCGATGTTAAGTCACCGTGATAAGCCGTCGTGCCTATCTGTCCCACAAGATAGAAAAAATCTTTATCGTACTGGGCATTGAGGGGATTAGTACAGATTATACAAAATAGAAAAAAGAGAGCTAGCGAAAGATACATTTTGGGAGATTTCATGTTATGCCCCTTTATTTAGTCGGTTTTTAAAAAAGATTTTCTCAAGATCGGGGGATCCTGATTGATATTTATTGAAATATAGTGTAAAAATACTTTTATTATTTTTCGAGTGTATAGTTTATTTTCATAGCCTGCCAGAGCTGAAAAGAACATTTCATTACGGTACCGGAATATATGCAATATTATATAAATAATCGATATGCCCGGGTGAAATATTCTCCGGGTACGGGAAACGCCCCCCATATCTTTTTAATACCAAAACACTATAAACCCAGTCGAAAGATAGCGTTTTTCATCGTAAAAATCTATTAGTGTTCTCTAATAAAACATGTTGCCACTCATTTCACAAGCAGATTTTTTTTACTCTGCGCAAACTCACCCGCCTGCAGGCGGTAAATATACACACCGCTCGGGAGATCCGCTGCATCAAAGGTGACTTCGTGATGGCCGGGCTGCATGTCCTGATTAACGAGCATACCGACCTTCTGCCCCAGTGTATTGAATACGGCTAGCTGAACAAAGCTGTTTGTTGGAATACTATAGCCGATAGTTGTCGTCGGGTTGAAGGGATTCGGATAGTTTTGTCGCAGATCGAAGATATACTGTGCCCTATCATAATCTCGTACATCCGTAGGCGGAGTTGTCGAATACAGTGCCGCTATCCATAGATCGACATCTATTTCCCAGGAGAAAGTGGGATTGAGCACTGTCATAAAATCATTAAATGACCCGTCATCGAATCTTTCCCACGCCCGGTTTGCTCCATCTCCTTCGCCATCCTCATCGGCATAAACCGCAAAATTATCATCCGCTGTGGGAAGCCATTCAAATCCGATAAAGGCAGAAGTACCGTTTGCGTTTCCACCTTCAATATGTACAGGTTCACTAAACTCAACGTAGTTTCCGTCCAGACCCGTAACGATCTGATCTGTTGTGATACTTTCCAAAAATATAACCTGACCCGGTTCTCCCTGAGACCCGACAAGCCGCACGACAATATTCAGCGTATTGGGATCACCGACAACTTCCATATGACCAAAATAAAGGATTGTACCATAAAGATATACTTCTTCGGTAAAATCAAAACGCTGATATTTCCCGATATCATTATAACCATTTGTCCCTGCAATAAATCCGGCTCCGTAGGGATTTTCGAGCAACAAGGGTGTATTACCATAGAAGAGGGTATCTATATCCTGGGCAAAGATAACGTTAGAAAATAAAAAAATACAAAAGGAAAGCAGTATATATTTTGACATGCTGTCTCCGTTGTGTTGTGGGAAAAATCATATTAAAGGAATAAATACCTACTTAACAATAAGAATTTTTCGATTAAAACTCAATGCCGCTTCATAATAAAAAAAAATCTAAAATACTGCGCTTTATCGCTGTTTTATTAAATATTGACAATGATTATTTCTTTTTTTATTATCCCATCATAATTCATACTTGATTTTTTTATACCATTTTCTGATCTCTGCTTTTCAGACCTATCTTTACAGGTTTGTAAAGATTCAATCAATGAAATACATACATGGAGTAATAATGATGAAACTTTTCAAAAAATTTCCACAGTATCTTATGCCTCTGGCAATATCTTTTTTGATACTGGCCATCATCGGATGCAGTGTCCCCGGCCCCGGAGGTATCGCAAGAATTCCTATATTCAGAGTGCACATAGAGGTGGTAGATGAAGCCGATCAACCGATTCCCGGAGCGATCGTGGAGTCGGCCGACGGACAAACCGCGACTGCCGATTCCGAAGGAAAAGCATCTATCCGATTCGGAAGTGTAGGAATACACATGGTGACGGTGATGACCGACAACCGCGTGCCATATACCTTTACCCTGAGCATGCCTATAGATGCAGGAAAGACCTTTACCGCCCGACTGGGGAAACCTGTTGAGTTTACCGGACCGATGATCCTGGGCGGACTGGGTTTCTGGCAACTGGCCACGGCACAACTTTACCCGTTTTTATTGTCATCGATGTTTAGTGCATACGGATATAATATCGACATCGAAGATTATGCGCAGGGCGAGTGGACCGAGTGGCGCATTTCAACCGAAGAAAACGACAGGGATCCCCTATTGCTTCGAAAGGCGTTCCTTGCAAAACTTGACAACGGTCAGGAATGGTGGCAGGTGCGTTTTGCCGGTGATTCGGAGGATGATGGAGCCTATATTATTGAGGTTTTGTTCTCTGAAGACCGCGGATCCGTGAGAAGGATAAGACAAAAGATCGGCGATGAGGAACCTCAGGAAACTCCGGTCAGCGAGGGTTGGTATTATCCGCCGATGAAACTCACCGGGGAATCTCTCGAGGGTGCGGTTGCCGAAAGGAATGTATCGGTTTCCGTACCTGCGGGTACCTTCAGTGCCGACCTGATGCGATTCGCTATTTCACCGGGAATGGATCTGAGGATATGGAGATATTCCAACGTACCCGGAGGAGTGATAAAATACGAGACCAAGGACGATGAAGACGGATTATACTACCGTGGAGAACTTCTTGGTCATGGTACCGGGGCTACAACAGAACTCGGCTCGTTTTAATCGGTTTTTGTCATAGTCCTTTTAAAAAGATAACCAGCTTTTTATAGCGTGGTTTGTACATAGCATCGTAGTGACGTTCATTCGAACGTCACTACGATTGTCTTAACCAATAGTGAGGGGAATAATTATTTATTTCACCCGCACATATTTTTCAAAGTTATAATCTTCCGGCAGTTCCCAATTTTCATCGGCAGGCCACTTCTGAGTGAGGGTATCATCCCTGATTTCCAGGAAGATACGGTGCGTCACACCGATCGAAGTCTCTACCGAACTATAGAGAACCTGTTCTTCGTACTTGTCACCGACAAGTTTGTATGTTCCGCCACCCAGACTATTAATAATCAGTGTATCCAATACTAACTGTCCGGCAAAAGCGAAGTGATCTTTCGACCAGAATTTTATCGATCCGCCCTCGACCTGGTCCGGGAATGTTTCGTTATGACCGATCCACTTGCCGTAGACCAGTTTCCAGGTTCCCTCGACCGGAGGTTTCTCTTTCGGCCCGCAACTTCCGGCTATGAACAAAATAATAAGAATCGTAATTATGGTAATATTTCTCATTGTTTCCCTTTCATTTAGATTTAATAATTCAAAAACAACCTTCATCTCTTCCTTAGGTATTGTACAGGTTAACACACGACATTATTCCTGAGCGTAGTAGTTCATAAAAATAAAAAACCCGAACACTCTATAGTATTAGAATGTTCGGGCTGCGCTGAATATTTACTATCGGATCCGGAGAACCGGATACCCTGCTCTCCGAAAGTCGTTACAACAAAGTCATTTGGATGAGATACACTCATCGCGATAACCCGCTATACGAATGAATAAGAGTAATTGTATATTACGATACTGTTTTTTTAATTTATTTTCAAGTATGTCAGATACTATTTTACAGGGAGGTTCATGCACGCTTGCGCTACTCATCTTATTCCGTTATATGATATCGGAAGATGTATTGCAAATTACATTGTGCTGGGATTAATATTATTTTATATATTGGATTTTTCTTAATATTGTAGTATTATTTGTTATATTATACGAAAATCCGTTAAATAGCATCCTTTTAAAGGAGACTCACCATGGGAAATAATCGGGATCGAAGGAAATTCATCAAGACCGGTGTCGCTGCTGCAGCAGGAATCGGTATTTTATCACAAACGGCTCCATGCGTCCATGCCGAAGACCTGTTCACCGATATTACCCGAAGCACGATGCCGAAACGGAAACTCGGCAGAACCGGACTTCAGGTCAGTGTGCTCAGTATCGGGACAGGTAGTACAACTGCACAGGTGAGACAACCGGATCAGGCAGTGGATATAATGAACCGTGCTCTGGATCTCGGCGTGAATTATATCGACACTGCCCCGTCCTATGGAAACGGCAGAAGTGAAACTATCATCGGAGCGGTAATGAAGGAAAGACGGGAGGAGGTATTTCTCGCGACAAAAACACACGATCGGTCATACGATGGCACGTTACGCTTATTTGATGAAAGTCTGAAATGTCTGCAAACCCAGTACATTGACTTATATCAAATTCACGGGATACGAGATGAAGAAGATTTTCGCGAGTCTATCAAAAAAAACGGAGCGGTTCGTGCGATTGAGCGTCTTCGAGACGAGGGAGCCATCCGCTATATCGGAATAACCGGTCATCGGAATCCTGAAGCACTGCAGCGCGCAATCTCTGAATATGATTTCGATACGATATTGATGACACTCAATGCCGGCGATATTCATTATGGACCATTTCAGAAGGAGTTACTTCAAACCGCGATAGAAAAGGATATGGGGATCATTGCTATGAAAATCACCGCGCAAGGCAGGATATTCAAAGACAATGGAATTACTTCTATGGCAGATGCATTAGGATATGTACTTTCGTTCCCGGTGAGCACAGCAAACGTAGGCATAGCAACCATCGATGAGCTCGAGGAAAATGTACGGATCGCGCGTGAGTTTTCGGAATTCTCAAAACAAAAAATGGCGGAACTCGAAAATTTAACTGAATCTTATTATCTGGACTCAAACTTTTTCAAAATTGAATGGTAATTCGATTGCGGCATTAGTGATCCAGGGTAATGAATTTATTTTAAAAATAAAATGACGGTACACGAACCGCTTCGAATGTGCCTGTTATTTTTACTTCTCTCTTCGTTTCAAAATCACCTTCCGCCAATCCTGTTGCGTTGAACTCAAACGACCCGGCAAACCGTTTATCAGATGAAGTGGTCACCGTCATACTGCCGGATTCAGAATCGAAGACTTCGTGGTGCTCGATCGCACCGTACCAGGCGTAAAATGTGGTTTCATCCTGGTAGTTATCGATAGGATGTGTACCTTTCCCCGGAATGGTATTGACCTCGAGCTCAAACAGAATTATTCTTGCTACCTCCTCCTCATCTGATGTCAACATAAGTATAAATCCCTCCTCATGTTCATCCTTGTTGGTAGCAAATATCGCCGTTCCCGAAAATTCCCGGCTTATGTCTCCGGAAATAATCACCGTGAACGACCCTTCACCATCAGGTCCGGTCAGATCATCATCGCAACCGAAAAAGAAAGCTACAGTCAATAATAGAATACATACGATAATATATTTATAGTTCATACTATTCCTCCAATAATTAAATACCAATCTGATATGTTCACGGACAATTCTGATTTTTAGATATTACTTCCTTACTCCAGAAAGTTTGTGTACCTTCCGCGAGCGTATAATCGAACACCGAAAGTTTATAGCCGCCGTCGAGTCGGATCTGCGCGATCGATGCTTTACACAGTGACGGCACCATCAACTTGCTTTCCAACCTGTACACTCCGCTTACCCAGGCTACTTCCTGTCCGAGAATCTCGATCCCGACACGCGGTACCCAGAGATGCCAGCTCATCTCGAGAGGAACCGGGGCGAAGGACATATCGCCTACCTCCCAGCTCAGGCTGCCGATCTCCTCATTATTTACTTTTCCGCCCATACTCAACGAAGGCCCCTGGAATTCAAAACCGGTATCCGTATCGAGAATCAACTTGGTCTTTGCATGCGCAAAGGAGGTAACTGACGGAAGATTGATGGCAGTGTTCAGCGACAAGCCGAAACAGATATATATCGGTATGGGTACCGGTGATGAGACCATAGTCGATAACGGTATTTTAATCATCAAATACGGGAAATCAACTTTTACACTGTAATCCTGCCCGTATGTTGCAATATATTCAAGCGTGAGCTCGCTGCGCATCGCCCTGTTTGTCGTTGAAAAATCCGATAACTCGCCGTCTTTTATTGAAATAGTCGACGTCTGACGCGGAAGGCGTGTTGTTCCTTTTGCTCCCAGCGTTGCAGAAGGTTTACCGGCATCGAGAACCATCGTGAAATTAACCTGCAATTCAGGCAGCCCGCTTTCGGATGTACCTTTCGGATTGAACCAGAGCTTGTATTTTCGGGGTCCCCATTGAAAATCCAGCTCATAACCATTACCGAGGATAAGATCCGTACCGTCCGGGGCTTTCAGTATGGCGCTTTTCACCATTTCCATTGTAGGGGTAAAATCCCACGAGATTTCCGCATTCTCAATCGCTTCGGTCAGGGTCGCGTATTCTGTCTCTACTTTGAGGTTTCCGGACTGATCGGTTAAAACACCATGCACCCTCCTCATAAATTCCCCTTCGATAATGACAATATCGCCGATCTGTATGTCCATACCAAGGGCAGCGGCATTGAAAGTAAAGACGATTTTATCGATTTCCCTTCCGCGATATGTCGTATCAATTCCGGTAAGTGCAGTTTTTTTTGCCTCTGAAATAATGACGGTCTTGTCGTTCCATTCAACATCGAACACCGCACTGTTTGGCGGATACGGGCCGCCGTCGACCGGGCCTGTTATTTTATCACTGCATCCGGTAAAAATGAGACATACTGATAAGACTATAAGGAAAGTTACCAGTGTTTTTGAAAAAGATAAAATACTCATAATTATATCCTATTCTGAAAAATCCCACCCACCAATTGCATCAAAATTACCGCTAATGGTCACTTCCATTTCTGTTTCATCCCCGGTCCATCCCGTTGCCGTATACTGAAACGAGCCGGCGAACCGTTTATCGGTAGAAGTAGTGACCGTCATAGAGCCGGATTCCGAGAAGAAATACTCCTGATGCTCGCTTGAAGTATACCAGGAAGTAAAGGTGGTGTTAGAGGCATTCTCACCAATCGGATGTGTACCTTTACCGGGAGAACTTGTACCGATTAAAAACGAAACCATGAGTGCTGATTCTTCGCGTTCATCTCCCGATATTAATACAAGAGAAAATCCCTCTTGCGGTTGCGTTGTAATAGCAAACACAGCAGATCCTGAAAATTCACGGTTTACGTCCCCGGTTATCTTCACCGTAAATGATCCTTCATCTCCCGGTCCGGTCGAATCGTCATCACAACCGAAAAAGAAAGCTCCTGTGAGTAACAGAATAAATCCGAAAATATACTTATAGTTCATAACATTCCTCCGATGAATAATTGCTTACCTCTGTATTGTTATTTTCATTGATGTTACGCAGAATATGCTTTGAGCATGAATAACCCTTCTGCGCAACATCAATAAAATATGAATTATATCATTTGAAAATTATTTCAATAACATGAGCTTCTTACTCTGCACAGACTCACCTGCCTGCAGGCGGTAGATATACACACCGCTCGGGAGATGCGCTGCTTCGAATGTTACAGCGTGATTACCCGCTTCTAACTCCTCATCGACCAATCTTGCAATTTCCTGACCGAGCGTATTAAATATACTTAGTACCACATGTATACGTTCGGGGATACTGTAGCGGATTGTCGTCGATGGATTGAACGGATTCGGGTAGTTCTGCATCAGGGTAATGCCGTCGGGCAAACCTTCACCTGGAGCTACGTTTGTCGGATCAAAACCACTGTAGAGAACACGATAAGCCAGGTGCCATTCTACACCCGACCATACCTCAATTACCTGCATCTGTAAATCACCGTTCCCGTCATAATGATAATGGTCCCGTGAGGACGGTACCCATGTATCAAATAAATGCATGTAATCCACAGATCTTATCAGATTCCCGCGGTTGTCATACTCTTCATAGATAGTCTTTGATATATCACTCCACTCCTCGTTTTCGTCATCCCAGATCTGATCAATGGACTCGGTTGCATTTCCCTGAGCATCATACGAAGTCAATTCACGGAAAAAATTCTTCAACTCACCGGTGAGCCAATCGGACATTTGAAAGATATATTCAATTTCGTTGCCGTTGTTGTCATAGGTATATGTCCATCGTATGTCTACAACCCATACTTCACCGTCCCACCATTCATTTACAACTTCCATTAATAATCCGTTTTCCCATATCCAGCGTTCGCGACCCGAGAGCTCCCAACTATCTCCCGTCCACTCATAGTCGAGCGTTTCAAGCGGCATTCTGTCTGCAGTCCAGGTCATAACCGATTTCATGAATGGTAGCCATTCATCATACCATTGTTCCTCAATCGATTCAGTGGGTAATCCATTCTGGTATGCAACATATCTGGTTCTAAATCCATAGTTATCCCATTCCTCCGTTTCCTCATCCCACCATTCAGTCATCAGAATATACACATCCTGGCTGTTGTCTTGATATTCAAATAACATTCTCCACTTTGCTTTCCACTCACCGTCTATATAATCCTCACTGGCAATTTGAATAACCCGCCCGGCATTATCATAGACTTCGATCATGCGACTGTCATGTACCCAATCCTGTGATCCTTGATCGTAGTCTTGATATAACAATATAACCTTGGTAGTTTCCGCTGCCTTCGCGAAAATAGCAGGTGTTTTGAAAAGATGATTCTTTAAAAGAAGCGGGTGACTACGGTTCTGCGCATCCGCTCTCAGAAAGGTCTGTCCGGATGGATAGTTTTTTATCAGCTCCAAAAGGTCCCGGTTGAGCGGATCTTCTTTCAGGGCATTCACTATCCCGGTAAGATCCATGCCGATGGATGAATTTCTGTTTCCCTCCGATGCGTTGACTGCACCGGTTAAAAACACAAAAATTGCAAGTAACAGAATGAGTACCTGCAACCGGCTGCATATAAAAAAGAATCTGTATTGTGAATTCATTTTAAATCTCCTTTTATTTAAAAGAATGAATAAAGTATTATTGTACAGCTCATTTTATCAACACCATTTTCTTTGTGGTAACAGACTCACTTATTTTAAGTGTATAGAAATATGTTCCGCTTGACAATGCGGATGCATCAAACACGACAGTGTATTGACCCGCATGCTGATAGCTGTTGACCAACGTTGTTACTTCTCTCCCTATTACATCATAAATTTTCAGCGTAACAAAATCGGTCATGGGAATACTGTAACTGAATTTTGTAGTCGGATTGAAAGGGTTGGGATAATTTTGGTGCAATGTAAAAGCGTATTCCACTTCTTCACCTCTAACATCGGTACCTCCGGTTTGCACAAGCTTAACTGCATAATATGTATTTTGGGTATGGAATTTTTCCCCGGGCCACCAGGCGTTACCTCCTAAATAAATATTTCCCTCATCGTCTAGTCCAAAGCCTCTTAACTTCGGCACCCATATTCTTTGATTGGTATCGACACATTCATACGTCGTCTCCCATAGCATATCTCCCGCAGAATTAAATTTTGCTATTGGATTCACATGCATTGGATTATCCTCCCGTTTAATCCACTGCTCGGCACTGACATATATATTTCCCTCGTTATCAAGGACCGGATAGAGAGGTCCTCCGATGGCCAAAATGTCCCATTGTGTAGTCCATAGTTTATTCCCCGTCAAATCGTATTTAGCAATTAACTCTGCATTGAACAGTCCGCGTCCGACCGCGTATATATATTCATTCTCATAGACCAGCAGACGATCATACCCCACAAAGGTTGCGTCACCCGGGATTATATCTTCCCATATTTTTGTTCCGTCAGTACTATATTTCGTAATATAAAAATCAGCGTAGTAATCTTTATCCGGCCATTGATAACCCGCGACATAAGCATTTCCGTAGTTATCT
>Ga0209498_1002361_pt1 | contig 11407 bp, 10 predicted proteins | sample WalLakDeSediment_FD_184131 | JGI IMG/M metagenome (GOLD analysis project Ga0209498, IMG submission 184131) | Lake sediment microbial communities from Walker lake, Nevada to study Microbial Dark Matter (Phase II) - Walker Lake 11/02/13 Deep... | ecosystem: Environmental > Aquatic > Freshwater >...
GCTTCCGGGTCTGCCCGGTTGAAGCGATTAAAGGCGAGAAAAAAGAGCCCCACGAGATTCTTCAGGAGCTCTGCACCCGCTGCGGCAGCTGCATTGAAAAGTGTCCCCAGGATTGCATTATGATCACACCGGTCGGGAGGGAAGCCGATGTCAGCAGTTAAATTAACCATTAACGGCAAAGAGCTGGAAGTGGCTGCCGGCACAACCATCCTGCAGGCGGCCAGGGAGCTGGGCATTGATATTCCCACCCTCTGCTTCGATCCCGAACTGCCGCCTAACGGCGCCTGCCGTCTTTGTGTGGTCGAAGTGGAAAAGGCAAGGAGCCTGATTGCCTCCTGTGTCACTCCCGTTGCTCCCGGAATGGTTGTGCACACCGAATCGGAACGGGTGGTCAGCGCCCGCCGGTCAATCTTGAGCCTGCTCATTGCCAATCACCCCCTGGTCTGTATCACCTGCGAGCGGACAGGGAGCTGCAAACTACAGGATTACTGTTACCGTTATGGCGTAGCTGACAGCGAATATGAAGGTGAGACAAAAGAGCTGCCTTTAGATGACAGCAATGCCTTTTTTGTGCGTGACATGAATAAGTGTATTCTCTGCGGCATCTGCGTCGGTAAGTGCCAGGAGGTAGTCGGAGCAGGTGCCATTGACTTTACCCAGCGCGGTTTTATGACCAACGTCGGCCCCGCTTACGAAGATAAAATTGAAGACTCAACCTGCGTTTTCTGCGGCCTCTGTATTGACAGCTGCCCCGTCGGGGCCCTGATCCCGAAAGCGTTAATCGGCAGGGGCCGATCGTGGCAGGTGGAAAAAACCAAAACCATCTGCCCCTACTGCGGCGTCGGCTGCGGGATTTACCTGCACACCAGGGAGGACGAAGTTGTCGATGTGCAGCCTGATTTTGATAACCCTGTCAACCGGGGGCACCTCTGCGCCCGGGGCAAATTTGGCTGGGACTACCTGAAGAGCAAAGAGCGTCTCACCACCCCCCTGGTCCGATCGGATGGAGTTTTTGTCTCAGTCAGTTGGGAGGAAGCCCTCGGCCTGATCGTCGATCACTTAGAAGAGATCAGGGGCCGCTTCGGCCCCGCTGCCCTGATGGGGCTCTGTTCTCCGAAGGCCGGCAACGAGGAGAGTTACCTTTTCCAAAAGCTAATCCGTTCGCTGGGCAGCAATAACGTTGACAGTTACAGTCGGCACTGCCATGCCCCGGCGGTGGAAGGGATGATGAAAGCCTTTGGCGGAGCGGCGATGACCAACAGCATGGAAGAGTTGGTATCAGCCGGGGCGATCTTCTTAATCGAAGCCGACCCGCTAACAACCCACCCGATTATTGGCTACCGCATCCGTGAGGCGGTGAAGAAGGGGGCTTGCCTGATCGCCGCCCAGTCTGGGGAAGCGGGTTTAGGCGATCTGGCCGCCCACTGCCTGCCGCTTAAGCCGGGCAGCGCCGTGGTGTTGGCTAATGCCTTTGCCGCCGTTATTTTGGAAGAAAACCTGCATAACCCTGAGTTTATTAATAAACGCACCGAAGGCTTTGCCGCTTACAGCAGCTCGCTGGGGCAAGAGGTTTTGCGGCGGGCCCTGGAGCTGACCGGAATCAGTGAAGAGCAGCTGCGCCAGGCCGCCCGCGCTTTTGCCGCAGCCGATAGCGCGGCCATTGTTTCAACTGCAGGAGGCAGCGAGCAGGAGGGCGATCGCCTGTTGGTTACCGCGCTCACCAACCTGGCCCTGCTGACCGGCAATGTGGGACGCGAAAACTGTGGGCTCTACCTGCCATACAGCGAAAATAACCTGCAGGGCTCTGCCGACATGGGTGTCCTGCCTGCGGTGCTGACCGGCTACCAGCCCTTGAAAGAGAAGGCGGTGCGCGAAAAATTTGCCCGGGCCTGGAAGGTTGATATTAACGATACCCCCGGTTTGTCGGCCGCGGAGCTCTTTGGCGCAGTAGGCCTCAACCAGGTTAAGGCGATGCTGGTGATGGGCGAAAACCCGGCGGCCTGTGGCGAACATCATACAGCGGCAGCGGATCTTTTGCGCAATCTTGATTTTCTGGTTGTCCAGGATCTGTTCATGACCGAAACAGCGATGCTGGCCGATGTAATCCTGCCGGCAGCCGGTTTTGCCGAAAAAACAGCAACCTATACCAACGTGGGCCGCCGGGTGCAGCTAAACCGGGCGGCGATCGATCCCCCGGGGGATGCCCAGCCCGACTGGGCGATTTTAGCGGAGTTGGCCGGTTGGCTCGGCTTTGAGTGGGAATACGAAGGACCGGAAGATGTCTTCGCTGAAATGGCTGCTCTCACGCCCCAGTATGCCGGCATCTCCTACGAGCGAATCGCCGGTGTGGGGCTGCAGTGGCCCTGCCCGCATCCCGATCATCCCGGTTCTAAGTATCTTTACGAAGGCCGTTTCTTAAGGGGGCTTGGTCTATTTACCACGATCGGCGCAGCCGATCAGGATAAGCTCCTGCTGCGCCATCACAAATGCTGTTCTGAAGCAGGCGGGAAGGCTCCCTGCAACTGCCTCAGCGACAGCATGCGCAACCATTCGGTGATCAGCAAGCTTAAATAAATGACAAAGGGAGGGCGATACTGTGGCTAAATACTTATTCCCCGATGGTTTCCTCTGGGGTGCGGCGACCGCATCCTACCAGATTGAGGGCTCGCCGGAGGCCGATGGCAAGGGCGAATCAATCTGGGACCGTTTTTCACACAGCCCAGGCCGGATTTGGGAAAATGATACGGGCGATATTGCCTGTGATCATTACCGGCGCTACCGGGAAGATGTCGATTTAATGGCCTCAATCGGCCTTGACACTTACCGCTTTTCGATCGCCTGGCCCCGTATTTTCCCGGCCGGCGGCGGCCGGCCCAACGAACAGGGCCTCGATTTTTACCGCCGTCTGGTTGAAGCCCTGCAGCAGCAGAAGATAAAAGCAGCGGCCACCCTTTACCACTGGGATCTGCCCCAGGCTTTGCAGGATAAAGGCGGCTGGGAAAGTCGCGATACTGCCCGTTACTTTGCTGAATATGCTGCATACCTTTTCGAGAAGCTCGATCTACCCCTTGATCTCTGGATCACTATCAACGAACCCTGGGTGGTAGCCTACCTGGGCCATGCCTTCGGTATCCATGCCCCGGGTGACACCGATTTTGGCACCGCCCTGCAGGTGGGCCATAACCTACTGCTGGGTCACGGCCTGGCGGTAAAGGCTTTTCGTGAGGCAAAACGCGGCTCAGAGCAGATCGGCATTACCCTTAACCTGGCCCCGATCCAGCCTAATTCCGATGCTGAAGCAGATATGGAAGCGGCCCGGCGCTCAGACGGTTTTATGAACCGCTGGTACCTTGACCCGCTTTTTAAGGCAAGCTACCCTGAAGATCTGGTCGAAATATTTTCCCACCGCTTTAAAATGCCGGAGCAGGAAGAGGGCGACCTTCTGGTTATATCAGAACCGATAGACTTCCTCGGGATCAATAATTACACGCGGGTACTGGTGGAATCAACTGGTGTGGCTGACGATTTCATGGGCAACCCGGTTAACCCGCCCGAAAAAGAATATACTGAAATGGGCTGGGAGGTTTACCCCGAAGGTTTGTATGAGCTGTTAACCAGGGTGCACCGCGATTACGGGCCAATACCGCTTTACGTTACTGAAAACGGTGCCGCCTTTGATGACGAGCTCAGCGCCAGAGGGGTAATCGAAGACCCCCGCCGCATCAATTACATGCAGGGCTATCTGCTGGCCTGCCGGCGAGCAATCGAAGAAGGGGTGCCGCTTAAAGGCTACTATGCCTGGTCCCTCCTTGACAACTTTGAGTGGGCCTTTGGTTACAGCAAGCGGTTCGGCCTGATCTATGTTGACTACCCGACCCAAAAGCGCTACCTGAAGAACAGCGCTCTTTGGTATAAAGAGGTAATCGCCCGTAACGGTCTGGATCTTTAAATGGCGCCGGAGGGGGAAGCGGTGACAATAAAACGGACTGCTGAAAAGAACGTTACCCGCATTGATGGCGACCGGCGGGAGGTTGTCGGCGATCAGGTGGTTATTGAAGCGCCGCTGACCATCTACTTAAACGGCAGTGAGCTGGTTACCTTACTCTGCACTCCGGAAAAAATTGATTGCCTGGCCCTCGGCTTTTTACGCAGCGAGGGCTTTGTAACTGCCTTAGATGATCTTCAGAGTGTGCGGCCCCGCGCTGAAGAGGGGCTGGTGGAGGTCGAACTTAAAGATCAGAAAGGGCTCGAGGAAAAACTTTTCGGCAAGCGGACGATCACTTCCGGCTGCGGCAAGGGCACCATATTTTACAACGTTCTCGATTCCCTGCGTAGCGCCCCGCTGACGGGAACGCTCAAGATCAGCGCTGTTAAAGTGTGGGAGCTGAACGGCGAACTGCAGAAAAAGGCCCTGCTCTTCAAGACAACCGGCGGTGTCCACAGCGCCGCCCTGGCCGACTGTGAAAAGCTGCTCTATTTTCATGAGGATATCGGTCGTCACAATGCTGTGGACAAAATTATTGGGGAATGCCTGCTTAACGGCACGGCCACCGAGGACAAAGCGCTCTTTACGAGCGGGCGGCTCAGTTCGGAAATTTTACTTAAAGCGGCCAAGCTTAAGATCCAGCTGATTGTCTCGCGGGCCGCTCCCACCTCGCTCAGCGTCGAACTGGCCGAGGCCTTAAACATCACCCTCGTTGGCTTCGTGCGTGGCCGGCGGATGAATATCTACAGCCACCCCTGGCGGATTATCTGAACAATTGATTAATTGCTGTTTTCGAAAGACTAATTACTTTCTTTGGTTTTAGTGCATTCTTTCTCTACTTTTTCAATGTGCAGCTTTTTGGCGTTTACATTAACCTGATCCAGATATAAACCGGTACTATGCTCGATCTCTTCCTTTAGCGTTTGCTGAAGGTCGCGGAGCAGACGATCGATGCGCCCGTCGGGTATCTTCTTGAGATCGATGGCAATATCGAGGCGCAGATACACCTTACTACTGCCGTTTTCAACATCAACATGTAAAACCTTGTGAACCCCGGGCTCCTGCATGGCAATGTATTTAATAATTTCCAGAATGACGTGTTCGGCGATGAAAAAACTACCCAGGGGGCTGTAAATCGGCCGGATAACGGAGCGCTCCAAAGGGGCGCCGGCAGGCAGTTGGGGTAGGCTGAAAAAAGAACGCAGTGGATTGATGATATAACCGGGAAATTCTTTTTTGATGGCAAAAGTCGGCAGTGGTATAACATGCCGGTTTTCTTTGGACCGGACGGTCAGGGCCGTCTGGATCGATTGCGGGTCGGAGATTTCTTCAATTGTAAAGTAATAGGTGGGGTGATCCAACTCCAGGTTCTGGGTAATGACGTCAGCCATCTTCCGGGAAGTTGAGATAACCAGCAGCTTAGCAGGTTTTTCCAGGGATAGCTTTTCCTTTACCTGCAGGGCATGCTCCGGATCTTTAAAGAGGGCGCGCTTAATGGCGCCGTAACGGGTGTTTTCGCGCTTGGCAGAACGCCCGGCCAGAATGTCATTACCTTTAATCAACAGACCATCGTCGATGATATATTCGATGTTATACTGGCGGGCCATCACGGGCGCCTGGTGGCTTTTACCCGTTCCGCTGTGCCCGATCAGGGCATATATTTCCACTTAACCACCTCGGATCAAGATTTGATGAGGCTACTTGCACCCGCCTCTGAAACTGTTCTATTATTATAACACACCGGGGCTGGCGGCTGGATTTAACAAGCTGTGTTTGCCTGATTAAATAATTGGTTTATGGGAGAAGGGGAGTTAGCGATGCAGATCATCATCACAGCGCCACAAAAATTGCAGGGCGCAATAAAGGTTTCCGGCGACAAATCAATCACACACCGGGCGCTGCTGCTTGGCGCCTTGGCAGAAGGGATTACCACGGTGGAGGATTTTCTGGAAGCCGATGATTGCCGCTCGACCATGGGTTGCCTGCGTTCGCTGGGGGTAACGATTGAGGAGAGCGGGAAAAAAATTCAGATCAGGGGCCGCAATATGATGCTGCGGGAAGCAGAGGCTCCCCTTTATGCCGGTAACTCTGGCACAACGGCACGTCTGTTGCTTGGTATTTTAGCCGGGCAACCATTTAAAACAACAATTATCGGGGATCAGTCGCTAAGCAACAGGCCGATGAAGAGGGTGGTTGAACCGCTTATGCAGATGGGGGCAGAGATAGCCGGCGATGGGGATCACCTGCCCCTTAGCATCAGTGGAGGCAACTTGCATCCTTTAACCTATAACACGCCCCAGGCCAGCGCCCAGGTTAAATCGGCCGTGTTGCTGGCCGGGCTGTTTGCGGAAGGTAAAACGACGGTTATTGAACCGGCGGCCAGCAGAGACCACACCGAACTGATGCTTAAGTCTTTCGGCGCAGAGATCGAAACTGATGATTGCCAGGTAACACTAAAGGGTCGTCCGCTCTTAAAAGGCCTTCCGGTCCGGGTGCCTGGTGATCTATCGGCAGCTGCATTTTTCATGGTTGCCGCGACGCTTGTTCCCGGCTCAGAGGTGCTGCTGAAAAGTGTCGGTGTAAACCCGACTCGCAGCGGGGCGATCGAGGTCCTGCAACAAATGGGGGCCGATCTGGAACTGCGAAATCAGCAAAAATACGGGTTGGAACCGGTGGCTGACATCATGGTCCGCGGTGGTGCCCAGCTCAGCGGGGTAACTATAGCCGGGGCCATGATTCCACGCCTGATCGACGAGCTGCCGGTGCTGGCAGTTGCGGCTTTATCCGCAAAGGGGCAGACAGTAATTCGCGATGCCCGTGAGTTGAGGGTAAAAGAGAGCGATCGGATAGCGGCCCTGAGCGGTGAGCTGCGCAAGTTAGGGGCCCAAATTACGGAAACGGAAGACGGGATGACGATCAAGGGGCAAGCAAGGTTAAAGGGGGCCAGGGTTGATTCCTGCGGCGACCACCGCATTGCCATGTCGCTTGCCGTTGCCGGTCTGACAGCATCAGGGGATACGAATATCAACGGAGCTGAAGCGATAGCCATATCTTACCCGCAGTTTATGACCGATCTGCGCTCCCTTTCAATCTTTTGAAAAACCAAGGCATTGCGATGCTGAAATTGACGCTTCAGGCGCAGTATGTTACTATATGGCTGTTATTTCCAGCATTGATCTCCTAAGTTTTTACGCTATTATTTACTGATCAGGTCAGGAGAAAAGAAATGCCCATTTCCGTCTGTTCATCTGCACAATACCGTGAACTGCGCTCAAAGTCTGAGCCTGATTTCTCATCTGCTAAAAAGGAGCAGGTTTTAAAGATCATCAATGCTGTGAAAGAGAAGGGTGACAGCGCTTTGTTCGGTTACGCCCTGGAATTTGACGGGGCCGAGTTGGAAGCCCTGCAGGTCAGCAGGGCAGAACTTGCGGAGGCACAGCAAAAAGTTAAGCCCGAACTGCTGGCGGCCTTGCGCGCGGCAGCATCAAACATTGAAAAATTTCACCGACGCCAGCTGCGAAAAGACTGGTTTATTGAAGATAAAAAAATGAAAATTGGTCAGCGGTTTCTGCCCTTAAACCGGGTCGGCGCTTACGTGCCCGGCGGCACTGCTGCCTATCCTTCTTCCGTTTTAATGACGGTTATTCCGGCCCGGGTTGCCGGCGTTAAAGAGATCTATATCTGTACTCCCCCGGGTCAGGATGGCAATATAAATGCGCTGACCCTGGCGGCAGCCTGCGAGGCGGGAGCAACAGCAGTTTTTAAAATTGGCGGAGCCCAGGCGATTGCCGCTATGGCCTATGGCACGCAAACAGTGCCCCGCGTGGATAAAATAGTGGGGCCCGGGAATATTTACGTTACCCTGGCCAAAAAGGAACTTTTCGGAGAAGTGGGCATCGATATGCTGGCCGGACCGAGCGAAATAGTGATTGTTGCCGATGATCAGGCCAGGGCTTCATATATTGCCGCCGACCTGTTATCACAGGCGGAACATGACCCGCTATCTAAGCCGATCCTGATTACCACCTCTGAAAACCTGGCCTACCGGGTTGTCGAAGAGCTCGAAGAACAACTGCTGACGCTGCCGCGCAACGAGGTTGCCATTCGTTCTTTGAAAGAACAGGGGGCGGCGATTGTCGTGTCCGACCTTGAAGAAGCCTGGTCCCTGGTTAACAATATCGCTCCGGAGCATCTGGAGCTGCATCTTAGAGAAGCCTGGCACTATCTGGACCGGATCACCAGTGCCGGAACTGTTTTTGTCGGCCCCTACACCCCGGAGCCTTTGGGCGATTACTGGGCCGGCTCGAACCATGTATTACCAACTGGGGCAGCAGCCCGTTATGCATCTGCTCTCGGGGTTGACGACTTTATCAAAAGATCGCAGGTGCTTTACTATGAAGATGAAGCGCTGAGAGAGTCTGCTTTACAGATTGCCGCGCTGGCCAGGGCGGAAGGCCTGGAAGCCCACGCCAGGGCAGTGCTGATAAGGGGGAAACAGGATGAGCCGCCGGAAGAAAGTTGAAAGGGAAACTAAAGAAACGACAATTGTTTTGGATCTGGTGCTTGACGGCAGCGGAAATGCTAAGATCAACACCGGGTTGCCTTTCGTGGAACACATGCTGGACCTGTTTTGCCGTCACGGCCGCTTTGACTTAAATCTGGATGCTAAAGGCGACCTGGAAGTGGATGCTCACCACCTGGTCGAGGATCTTGGCATTTGCCTTGGCCGGGCTTTTAAAGAGGCGCTGGGAAGCAAAGAGGGCATTAAGCGCTATGGCTTCAGCGCCGTACCGATGGATGAGACCTTGCTTACTGCTGCGGTTGACCTATCCGGCCGTCCCTGGCTGCATTACGGTGTTGACCTCTCTCCCGGTGTGGTCGGCGGGATCGACGGAGAACTGTTTCGCGAGTTCTGGCAGGCTTTTGTTAACGAAGGCAGACTTAACCTGCACCTGGTGCTGAATCACGGTTCCAATAAACACCATATTGTAGAAGCATCTTTCAAGGCGACGGCGCGGGCTCTGGCTGAAGCAGCTTCCATGCTGGAAGGTCTTACGGGAGTTTTATCCACCAAAGGCGAATTGGAATGAGGTGAAGGGCATGCTGGTCATACCGGCGATTGATCTACACCGAGGACGCTGTGTCAGGCTCTACCAGGGTGATCCCGAGCGGGAAACCGTTTACGGAGAAAATCCAATTGAGGTTGCTCTGCAGTGGGAACAGCTTGGGGCAAAAATGCTGCACCTGGTTGATCTCGACGGCGCTTTCACCGGCCTGACGAAAAATGCGGAGATTATCAGAAAGATTGGTGAATTGGTTCATGTTCCCCTGCAACTCGGTGGTGGGATCCGCTCGAAAGCGGCTGCAGAAAAAGCTCTCTCTGTCGGGATCAGCAGGATTATTTTAGGGACGATGGCGGTTGAAGATCCTCAGTTGGCCCGCGAACTGGCAGCTGAATATAAAGAGGCGATCCTGGTCGGTATTGATGCCCGCGACGACAAGGTAGCAGTCAAAGGCTGGAAAGAGTCCTCAGGCTTAAGCGTGCTTGAGCTTGCCGGTCAGATTGAGAAATGGGGCGTAAAGGAAATCGTCTATACCGACATCAGCCGTGACGGCACCCTGAAAGGTCCCGATATTGCAGGTTTAGAAACGATCATTGCTCATACTTCCCTGCAGATTATTGTTTCCGGCGGAATATCTTCATTAAGTGATCTGATTGCTCTTAAACCCTTCAGGGAGAGAATCAAAGGGGTAATCATCGGCAAGGCCCTTTATGCAAACCAACTGACCCTGACCGATGCCATGGCAGTATTTAATTAACTTTAGAAAGGTCTAATATGGAAATAAAAAACAGCGAAAAACTAATACCCTTGCACAGCAACCAACTGAAATACGATCAAAATGGCCTGATCCCGGCAGTGATTCAGGATGATCGCACCTCAGCCGTTTTGATGGTTGGCTATATGAATGAGGAAGCGCTGAAACGGACCATGGAAAGTAAAAAGGTCTGCTTCTGGAGTCGCAGCCGCCGGGAATACTGGGTGAAGGGCGAAACATCGGGTAATATCTTTGATTTAAAATCAATAAACGCCGATTGTGACGCCGATGCCCTTTTGGTTAGAGTAACACCTCTCGGCGATGGAGTAGCCTGCCATACGGGGCGTTATTCCTGCTTTTTTCAGGAGCTTGACGGGATGAAAGGAATAGTCCATGATTGATTATCACCTCCATACCAGTCGCTGTTGTCATGCAGCAGGAACCCCTGAAGAATATCTTGCTATCGCTGAAATCCTTGATTTGCGGGAAGTTGGTTTTGCCGATCATTTTCCCCTCGGTCTGCTCGACTTTACACCGCGTGTTCAGGTAACGATGCTGCCGTCCGAGCTGAATGACTACCTCGAGGAGATTGAAAGGCTGAAAGCCGCTTCCCGGAAAGTGCGCGTTAAAACCGGCATTGAGATCGATTATCTGCCCGGGACCGAAGAAAAGCTCGATCAGCTGCTTAAAGAGTACAAATTCGATTATGTGATCGGTTCCATTCATTTTCTCGGCGAATGGGATTTTACCCATCCCGTCTACGCTGATACATACAAAGAACGCGACCTGGATGCGCTCTACGGTACCTACTTCGAACTGGTTTGGAGCGCCTGCCGCAGTGGCTTTTTTGATATCATCGGGCATATTGATGTGGTAAAAAAATTCGGATACCGCCCCCGCGGCGCAATCGATCACTTCATGGAGGAAACGGCCAGGGTGCTGGCTGAAACAGGTACCAGTTTTGAACTGAACACCGCCGGCCGCGATGCCCCGGTAGGTGAGTTTTATCCGGACCGCCGACTTTTAGAAGCGGCCCTGGCCCATGGCGTAACGATCACAACCGGTTCAGATGCCCACAGCCCGGAGCAGGTTGGACGCTATTTCTATGAGGCCGAAAAGCTGTTGCGGGAGGTTGGTTACAGGGAGCTTGCCACATTTAAAAACCGCACCAGGAGCCCGATCCCCTTGTAACTATCGGGCTTCTGAATTCTGGTCTCCGACTTCCATTACAGGGACAGGGAGGTTTTGCGGGTGAAAAAACTTTTTTTAAGCAGCGTTAATACTGCCAAAGGTAAATTTAAGGTTATATGGAGTGAAGAAGGAATCTACGAGCTTTTCTTCCCCGGTTCAGAACCTGCAGAAGCATACCCCGAAAAAGAGCTGCCCTGGTCTAAATTAGCTGTAGATCTCGATTGCTACCTGGCCGGTGGAAAGGTAGTCTGGGAAGGTTACCCGCTGGACTTAAGCGGCTACGGGCAGTTTGCCGGGCGTCTCTTAGCGGAAGTAAGCCGCATTCCCAGGGGTCAGGTCTACACCTACCGGCAAATGGCAGAGAAGGCCGGTTCGCCTTTAGCCTGGCGGGCAGCCGGGCAGGCTTTAGCCCGG
>Ga0209498_1002363_pt1 | contig 11404 bp, 8 predicted proteins | sample WalLakDeSediment_FD_184131 | JGI IMG/M metagenome (GOLD analysis project Ga0209498, IMG submission 184131) | Lake sediment microbial communities from Walker lake, Nevada to study Microbial Dark Matter (Phase II) - Walker Lake 11/02/13 Deep... | ecosystem: Environmental > Aquatic > Freshwater >...
GACGATATCCCCATGGGTAACGGCCGCAAGCGCCTGGTTCGGATGGCGGCGCGCCGCAAAACGGAAAAAGCGCCGCACGCGGGCCATAATATCCGCCGGCTGCTCGTAACCGGGCGGCGCCGTGCTGTAAAAATCCCAGTTCCTGGCTTCCATGGCGGCCTGCGTCTCGCGGTCAAAGACCGAATGGACCTCAATGCTCAACCTCCAGCCAAGCCGCCGCTTGCGCATTTGCGCACGTCTCCCGTTATAATATGCCGCGCTGCTCAAAAATCGAAGACCAAGGAGTGTGCATGAATACCACACATGATCACCTACAAGCTAAAGAATATCGCCGGCGGCGCGCCGACGTCGCCGACATCAAGCGGCGCGCGCAGCAGTGGCGCCTGATGGACTGCAGCGCGGAGACGCTGGAACGGATGCGGCGCGCGCTCCTGGACGAGATGGCGCGCATCCAGGCCAATCTGGAGCGCACGGAACAGATGTTTGTGCGCTACGTGGAAAACGGCCGTCCCCTAAAAACCGAGCAAACGCGGCAGAGCATCGACCGCCTGACGCTGGAGTGGGAAGCGCTTAACAAGCACCTGCAAGAGGTGGACGAGGCCATTCTTGAGCGCCAACTACGCCAGCGGCTGATCCGGCTGCTGGGCAGCAAGGCGCGCGTCAATTTTCTTGAGGCGGTGGTCTTTGCGCTCATCCTCCTGATCGTGACGCTCACGCTGGTGGAGCTGATCGCGCCGCTGCCGGCCACGACGATCCGGTGGATTACGGTTATCGATACCTTCATCAGCCTCTTCCTGCTGGGCGACTTCTTCCTACGCCTGGCCCTGTCGAGCGACAAAAGCTGGTACTTTCGCCGCTACTGGATCGACTTTGTCTCCTCCATTCCGTTCGTGCAGGCGCTGCGCTTCGGCCGTTTGGTGCGCATCGCCCGTTTTGCGCGGCTGCTGCGGCTGCTGCGGCTGAACCGCGCCCTGCGCGTGATGCGCTTTGCCTTTCGGGGGCTGGACAAACTCGGCCGTACCTTTCAGGTCAACCTGCTCAAGCGCTCCGTACTCATCGCGCTGGCCTTACTCTTCTTTGGCGCGCTCAGCATCAGCGCGCTGGAAGGGCCATACGAAGCGTCGCTGCTGAGGTTGGGCGAGAGCCTGTGGTGGAGCTTCACTACCGTCGTCACCGGGGGTTTTGCCGACCTGTACAATCCAGCCACGCCGACCGGCCGCGGCGTCACGGTAGGGCTGGTGCTGCTAGGGTTAACCGTCACCGGCATTTTCACGGCCTCGCTGACCTCCGTGATGGTCGAAGATGAGTCCACGCGCATTGAGCAGGCCCAGCACAACCTGGAAGCCGAATTGGCGCTGCTGCAAGGCAAGCTGGATCTGCTTTCGGGCGAAACCAACGCCGGCTTAATCGCGATGGAAACCGTCGCCCAGGCGCTGGCCAACCAACAGACGCCGGCGGGCATTGCCGACGCCCTGCTGACCACCATGCTGCGCGACTTTGCCTGCGTGCAGGCTTCGCTCCACGTGCTGGACAAGGGACAAACCCAACTCGCGCGGATTGCCCACGCGGGCGATCCACGGCTGGCGCCGCCGGCGCAGCTAGCGCCGGGCGACGACCTGGTGGGGCGGGTCATGGCCAGACTGCTGGCCAAGCCCGACGCGGCCGCGCTGGACATCGAACCGGTTACGGAGCCCTGCTTTGACACCGACGGGATGCGTATGGTGTGCCCGTTGGTGGCGGGCGGGCGCGTGCTGGGCGCGCTGCACGTCGTTTTGCCGGACAACCTGGCGCGCTTTTACCTCTACAATCGCGCGCCGCAGACCCTGGCCCACCAGGCGGCGATGGCGCTGCGGGTGGTGGGGCTGGATGGAACGGCCGTGATGTAGGGTTCACTCCGCGCAACGCGCCAATACTGCTTGACAAACCGTCCCCATTCATGCTACTATGTGACCGTTCACATGTTACCGGTCACACCCGGCGGCTGCTTTCCCACTCCCACACCGCGCACGCCCCGCTGTGACCCCGACTGCTTGGCAAATGCTTTGTCAAGCAGGCAGGCTGCGGCCTATTGAGGAGGCATGGCCCGTTCACGCGTCACCATTCGCGACGTCGCCGCGCAGGCCCGCGTCTCGCACCAAACCGTCTCGCGCGTCATCAACGACAGCCAGCGCGTGCGCCCCGCCACGCGCGCGCGCGTCGAAACCGCCATCGCCGAACTCGGCTACCGCCCCAACGCCATCGCCCGCTTCATGGCCCGCGGCCGCACCGGCAGCCTGGCCTGCCTGGCCCCCAACCTGATCGACTACACCTTTGCCAGCATCATCGAGGGCGCCCAAATCGAGGCGCGCGCCCAGGGCTTCTTCCTGCTCTCCGCCTCCGCCCCCGACGAAGAGACCTTTGCCAGCCTGGTTGACCAGCTTGTGGACAGCCGCCGCACCGAAGGGATCATGGTGATCAATCCCTACGCCGACGGCCGTTACGCCCTCCTCCCCCACAGCTTCCCCACCGTCTTCATCGGCGCCCGCCCGCGCGCGGAAGCGGCCGACTCGGTCGCCCTGGACGACGCCACCGTGGCGCAGCAGGCCGCGCAGCACCTCCTGGAATTGGGCCACCGCCGCCTCGGCATGGTCACCGGCCCCCTGGTCGAGGACTGCGCCCAGGACCGCAGCGCCGGCTTCCACGCGGCACTCAGCGCCGCCGGGCTAACGGCCGAACCCGCCTGGGTGCTGGAAGGGGACTGGTCCGCCACCTCCGGCTACGGCGCGCTGCTGCAGTTAGCCGCGGCCGGGCCGCTGCCGCAGGCCATCTTCGCCCAAAACGACCGCATGGCCGTGGGGATTTTGCGCGCCGCGCGCGATTTGGGGCTGCGCATTCCCGACGAACTTTCCGTCATCGGCGTGGACGACATTCCCCTGGCGGCCTACTTCGCGCCGCCGCTGACCACCATGCGCCAGGACTTCATCGCCATTGGTCGTGAAGCCGCCCGGCTGCTCATTCACGCCGTTGCAGAGCCGGAGGCGCCGCGCCGCCATTTGCGTTTACCGGCCGAACTGGTTGTGCGCCGCTCAACGGCCGTCACCCAGTCCGCGCCGAATGGCGAAACGTGATGATACATATCGAAAGCCCGCATTCCCACGCAACCAAGGAGGTGATGTTTTAGCCACGAATGAAAAAGCGCAACCCAACCCAGGCTTAAGCTTTATCAACTTCCACCCAATTGTAATGACTAAGCTCTCTGGCCAGAGCGTTAGCTGTTACACCCAATTTCTGTAAGGAGAGAAGATCCATGAACTGGAAAAGATTGTGGTTACTTGTTGTAATCGCGCTGGCCCTGAGCCTCACGCTCATCGCCTGCGGCGGCGGCGCACCGGCCGCCGAAACGCCCGCGGAACCGGCCGCGCCCGCCCCCACAACGGAAGAAGTCGTCGCGCCGGCCCCCGCGGAAGGCATCACCCTACGCTGGCGCACGCGGCCCGACAACCAGGCCGAAATCGACGTCTACCAGTCGGTCAGCGACCGCATCAACATCCCCGGCGTGACCCTGCAATATGAGCCGGGCGGCAGCGAGACCGCCAGCTACCAGGACGTGCTCAAGACCGAACTGGCCGCCGGCACCGCCCCCGACGTCTTCTGGATCCCCGGCACCGACATTGCCGACTTCGGCACACGCGGCCTGATCATGAACCTGCGCGCGATGGCCGACGCCACCGCCGGCTACAGCGACGCCGACTTCTACCCCGGCCCGATGTTCCACCTGACCTTCAACCCCGCCACCGGCAATACCGGCGAGGCGCTCTGGGGTCTGCCGCGCGACGTGTCGACCTTTGCGCTCTACATGAACCTCGACCTCCTGGCCGAGTCCGGCGCGCCTGACCCGCGCGAGCTGGCCGCCAACGGCGAGTGGAACTGGGACAGCTTCGTTGAGGTCGCCCTGGCTATCGACGCCCTCGGCGGCGACATCCAAGGCTTCGGCCAGAACGCCTGGTGGGGCCCCTACGGCTACTGGATCAACGCCGCCGGCGGCGGTTTCTTCAATGAAGACCGCACCGCCTGCGCCCTGGATACGCCTGAATCATTGGCCGGCCTGGCCTTTGAGCAGCGCATCTACCAGGAGTTCGACATCGCCGTGCCCTACGGCGAAGACGCCGAGCCGCCCTTCCTGGCCGGCAAGGTGGGCATGTTCATGAACGGCCGTTGGGCCACCCCCGGCGCCCGTTCCAGCGCCAACTTCAACTGGGACGTTGTCGAACTGCCCGACGGGCCCGCCGGACCGAGCAACTGGCTCTTCTGGGGCGCCTACGTCGTCAACGCCAACACCCCCCACCCCGAACAGGCCTGGCAGCTTCTGCAAGAGTTGACCAGCGCCGATACCCAGGCCGTTATCGCCGAGCTGGGCGCCAACATCCCCAGCCGCGTCAGCCAGGCGGCCCTCGACGCCTTCCTGACCTACACCCCGCCGGCCAACAACCAGGCCTTCCTCAACGGCCTGGCGCGCAACCCCGCGGCTGAAGGTCCGCTGTGGGCCGGCAACTGGCCGGAGTTTGACGCCATCATGGGCCCCGCCATCCAGGCCGTGCTCACCGGCAACACCACCGTCGACGCCTTCGCCGCTGTCATCTGTGACGAGGCCAACAAGGCCTTCACGAGGTAGCGCGTCGCGAGTGGCGAGTAGCGAGTGGCGAGTGGCGCCAAAAAAGGCGTCGCTCGTCACTCATCACTCCACCGCAGGCGCATGGCGGAGCTGCCACACATGCAACCCGTAGCGCAAGATTCCTTCTTGCGCGGGCAAGTGCGCAACTTGCGCGGGCAAGTGCGCAACTTGCACCACAACAGGAGACAACGGGCGCGCTGGCGCACCGTTCGGCTGAAGCCTACGCCAAAGCCACAAAGAATGAAAACGGACGCATTTTCAACCATCTCCGCGAATCTCTGCGTCTCGGCGTAACTCTGCGTTCCGTTTTTTCAGGAGGAGAAGTTCATGAGCACATCTTCTGTGGCGCTCCCTGGGCGCAATGATCCTGATGAGAACGTCGCGCTGTGGCTGCGCGCGGCGCTGATCTGGCACGCACTGCTGGCCGTCGGCGCCGTGGGCGGCCTGGTCTACATCTGGGCGGCGGCCAATGATGGGATGGCGCTGTGGCTGAAGCTGCTGTTGTCGCTCTTCGGCGCGGCCACGGCCGTCGCCAGCAGCGCCGCGGTTATCCTGATTGCCCAACGCAAACACAGTGGTCGTACCATTTCCCTTGTAATCAACTATCTGGGCTTCCTGGCTGTTTTCTTGGGCGCGCTGCAAAGCTTCGGTATTTTCGTCGGTTTCAACGCGCTGGCGGAGACCTTTGGGCGCGGCCTGCCCTACCTGGGCGTGCTGTTCCTGGGCTACTTCATTACGGTAGTGGGCGACCGCTTCGAGGAGAGCAACCCGGCCCTGCGCCGCGCTTTCCGGCAGGCCGCCAAAATAGTAGTGCTTGCGGGCGTCGCGGGCTTTTTGCTGGCCGTGGGCCTCTTGAACGGGCTGCGTACCTTTGTGGGCAACTACACCTCGCCGCTGCCGTTTGGGCTAACGGCCGTGCTCTTCATCTTCGGCCTGATGCTCTGGATCATGTGGCGCCACCCCACGGCCGACGCGTTCAAAGCCACCATCGGCCACTCGGAAATGCTCAACGGCTACCTCTTCCTCTCGCCCAACCTGCTGGGCTTCCTCTTCTTCTTCGCCGGGCCGCTGCTGCTCTCCCTCTACGTCAGCTTCACCAACTGGGACGCCTTCGGCACGCGCGACTGGGTAGGCGTCGCCAACTACGCCAAGCTCGCCAACCTGACCATCGCCCAACTGGACGCGCCCGACCAGCTTGCGCGCGAGGTGATTGACGTGCTGGTGTACGACGAGCTGAATCGCTTCACGCTGTTCGGCCGTAGCTTCGTCATCGGCGCGGCCGACAAGCTCTTCTGGCTTGCGCTGGGCAACACGCTGCAATACGTGCTGCTCGTCGTGCCGCTGAGCGTCTTGCCCGCGCTGCTGCTGGCCAACCTGCTCAACAGCAAGCTGCCCGGCATGACCCTCTTCCGCGCCGCCTATTTTTTGCCGACGGTTGCGGCCGTCGTCGGCATTGCGCTGGTCTGGCAGTGGCTCTTCAACTCCTCCGTCGGCTACATCAACTACGCCATCACGCTGGCCATTAACTTCATCAACAACCTGGGCGCCAACCTGACCGATCCCAATATTCGCTGGCTCTCCAGCAGCGACACGGCGCTCATCTCGATCATCATCATGGCCAGTTGGCAAATGGTCGGCTACAACACCGTGCTCTTCCTAGCCGGCCTGCAAAACATCCCCGGCGAACTGTACGAAGCCGCCACGGTCGACGGCGCCGGCTCCTGGGCCAAATTCCGCCGCGTCACCATTCCCCTGCTGGCGCCCACCACCTTCTTCGTCCTCACCACCACCGTCATCCGCGCCATGCAGGTCTTCGAAGAAATCTTTGTGCTCATGGGCCAATATCCCGCCGGCCCCAACAACTCCACGCTCTCGATCGTGCTCTACCTGTACCAGAAAGGCTTCCAGCGCTTTGAGCAGGGCTACGCCTCCGCCATCGCCTGGGTCCTGTTCCTGCTCATCTTTGGCGCGACGCTCTTCCAGTTCCAGCGCCAGCGCACCAGCGGGACGGCTTACGATCTATGAATGCGAGCACGTATCTTCTCCATTCTCCGCGCATCTCCGCGCCTTCTCCGTGTAAGGCTGCGTTCCGCTATCAAAGGAGACAGCACGTGCATAGCGCACCACCAAAGCGTAAAAATCCGTGTTCATCCGTGTTAATCTGTGGCCTATTTCTTACAGGAGATTAAAATGAGTTCCTATCGCCTGACCACCGCCATCAAAGATTTTCTGATTTACGTCGTCCTGACCGTCTTCGCCTTTTTGATGCTCTTTCCGTTCATTTTCATGCTGGCGACCTCCTTCAAGGAGCCCAAAGACACCTTCCGCTACCCGCCGCGCCTGCTGCCGCACGTCGTCCTCACCACCGACGCCCTGGATACGGCCGAACCGCTGCCGCTCTACCACATCGAAATCGACGGCGAAAAGCGTGAAATGGCGCTCGTGGAAAGCAACATTCGCGTCGGACTCTTTGCGCCGCCCGACGACCTGGCGCAAACAGTTGAGCTGCCCCTCACCGCGGTGGATCCCGTCGGGGGGTTTGTGAATCAACAAAGGGTCACCATCGACGGCCAGGAGTACCCCCTGTACGCCATGACGGTCGCCGGCGAAACGCGCGAAGTGGTCCAGGTGGGGCAAACGGCGCTGGGCCGCTTCGTCGATCCCGCCGACCCCACCGTAGAAGTTCTGCGCAACGTGCGCCTGAGCGAGCCGGTGGAGCAGCTCACGGCCCATCCCGAAAATTATCAAGAGGTCGTCGCGCTGCAAAACATGGACCGCAGCCTCTCCAACACCATCCTCGTCACCCTTGCGGTCGTGCTGGGCACCCTGGCCACCTCGGTCGTCGGCGGCTACGCCTTTGCGCGGCTCCAGTTTCCGGGGCGCGACAACCTGTTCGTGATCTACCTGGGCACGATCATGATTCCCTTCGTCGTGCTGGTCACCCCCATGTACCAGCTCATGGTCGCCATCGGCTGGGTGGATAAGATTGTCGCGCTGATTGTGCCCTGGATTTTCAGCGCCTACGGCACCTTCCTCATGCGCCAGTTTTTTATCACCATTCCGCGCGAAATCGAGGAGGCGGCGCTGATTGACGGCGCGTCGCGGCTGCAAATCCTGTGGCGCATCTTCCTGCCCGCCAGCACGCCCGCCCTGGCCACGCTGACCACCTTCACCTTCCTGTATGCCTGGAACAGCTTCTTCTGGCCGCTGGTGGTCATCAACACGGGCAACGTGCAAAATCACGTCCTCACGCTGTCGCTCAACGTGCTGCGCGGGCGCGCCTCCGACAGCCCCAACCTGATTCTGGCCGGGGCGGCGATTGCCATCTTGCCGCCGATGCTGATTTACATCCTGGGCCAGCGCTTCTTCGTCGAAAGCGCCACGAGCAGCGGGGTGAAGGGGTAGCGAGTGGCGGGTGGCGGGTGGCGGGTAAGAAGACTTGCTACCCGCCACCCGCCACAGGTTTGACAACGATGCAGGATTACGACGCTTACATTTTTGATCTGGACGGAACCGTATACCTGGGGGAGGCGCTGCTGCCGACGGCGGGCGAGACGATTACGCGCCTGCGCGCGCTGGGCAAGCGCACCGTCTTTTTATCCAACAATCCCACGCACACGCGCGACGATTACGCCGCCAAGCTGACGCGGCTGGGGCTGCCGACGCCGCCGGCGGACGTGATTAACTCGTCCTACGTGATGGTGGACTTTTTGCGCCGCCGCCATCCACAGGCGCGGCTCTTTCCAATTGGGGAAGCCTCGCTGGAGAATGAGCTGCGCCGCGCCGGCTTTGCGCTGTCCGAGAACGCCGCCGAGATTGACGTGGTGATTGCCAGCTTTGACCGCACCTTCGTCTATCGCAAGCTGCAAATTGCCTTCGATGCGCTGCGCAAAGGGGCGCGCTTCTACGCCACGAATGCGGATAAGTTTTGCCCCGTGCCGGGCGGCGGCGAACCGGATGCGGCGGCGATCATTGCGGCGCTGGAGGCCTGCACCGACCGCCAAATCGAGGCGGTAGTCGGCAAACCTTCGCGCCACATGGCCACGGCCGTTTTGGGCATGCTCGCTATGGAACCGGCGCAGTGCATCATGATCGGCGACCGGCTGGAAACGGACGTGCTGATGGGACTCAACGCGGGCATGGCGGGCGCCCTGACGCTGACGGGGGCCACGGATATGGCCATGCTGGCGGCGTCGGAGATTAAGCCGACCTACGTGCTGCGCCAACTGGCGGATTTACTGCCAGGGTAACTTCTCAATATTGCAGGGCTGAGGCCTGCTTATGAGCAAAAATTTCTTGCTGGGGATTGACCAGGGTACCAGCGGCAGCCGCGCGCTGATAATCGACCGGGAGGGCCAGGTGCGGGGCTACGCCTATCACCCGCTGGCCCGCCTCTATCCACGGCCGGATTGGGTGGAGCAAGACCCCACGGCCGTTTCCGCCGGCGTCGCGCAGGTCATCAGCGAGGCCATCGGCCAGGCCGGCTGCCGCCCGGACGAGATTGCCGCCATTGGCCTAACCTGCCAGCGCAACACCGACTTTGTGTGGGACGCGCGCAACGGCCGTGCCCTCGCCAACGCCATCACCTGGCAAGATTTGCGCACCATCCCGCTGCTCAAGGAGCTGGCCGGCTGGCCGCCCGCCGCCGCCGCGCGCCGCCGCCTGGGCTACGCGCCCGGCGCCTACATGAGCGCGCTGCACCTGGCCTGGCGGCTGCGCCACGATCCGGCCGTCTGCGCCGCCGCGGCCGACGGGTCATTGCGCGTGGGGCTGTCGGCGGCCTGGCTGCTCAACGATCTGGGCCGCCCGGCCGGCCACCAGATGGACGCCTCGCTGGTGCAGGCGCTGGGGCTGTACGATTTTCGCGCCGGGGAGTACTGGGCGGAGTGGCTGGACTGGCTGCGGGTGCCGCGCGCCGCGCTGCCGGCGGCCGTGCCCACTATTCACGAATTTGGCCGCCTGCGCGTGCACGCCCCCGACGGCGCCGCCGCCGACGCGCCTGTGCTGGCGATGATCGGCGACCAGCAGGCGGCCCTCTTTGGGCAGGGCGGCCGCACCCCCGGCGCCGCCGAAAGCACGCAGGGCACCGCCTCCTACGTCAAAGTTTTCATGGGCCGCGAAGCGCCCGACCTGGACAGCGTCAACGTCTACTACGCCTGGGACGTCGGCCAGGGGCAGACCTACTGCCTTGAGGCGCCCACCACCGTCGTCGGGGCCGCCATTCGCTGGATGCGCGACGATGCGCGCTTTTTTGACGCCTACGCCGAGCTGGGTCCGCTGGCGGCCAGCGTGCCGACTTCCGGCGGCGTCGTCTTTGTGCCCGCCTTCACCGGCCTGGACGTGCCCTACAATAATCCCGACGCGCGCGCCACGATCCTGGGCCTGACGCTGGGCACGCACCGCGGCCACATCGCGCGCGCCTTTCTGGAATCGCTCGGCTTTCAGATGCGCGCCATCCTGGAAACCATCGCGCAGGACACGGGGCTGCGCGTGGCGGAGCTGCTGGTGGGCGGCGGCGTGACGGCCAGCGACGAGGCATGCCAGATTCAGGCCGACCTGACCGGCGTGACGGTGCTGCGCCCCACCTTCGCCGAGTCGACGGCCTGGGCGGCGGCGCTGCTGGCGGGGCTGGGCGCGGGCGTGTGGTCCGGCGTCGACGCGTTGCCGCCCACGCCGGGCGACTGCACGCGCTTTGAACCGCGCCTCGGCGCCGCTGAACGGGATGCGGGCTACGGCCGTTGGCGGGAAGCCATCGCCCTGGTGCAAGCCTACAGCGGCGCGCCTTCGCAAAATCGGCCGTAGTTTGTGAATACAGAGCAAATGCCATTGCAATTGCGTACCAAAATCAATACACTCTCGAAGAGTCGTCGGAATGACAAACAGAGGATAGAGACTAACCACAGTCAGTATATCCGCGCGGCAAAAGAGGAGCAGGCGTCATGGTTTTGAAAGAATCACAACTACAGGTCGAAAAATTCTTCGACTTTGTAGCCGAAAACGATATCCGCATCAAGGGGCGCCGCATTGGGATTGAGTCTGTGCTGTACGAGTACGTCCATCGTGCCCAAACGGCCGAGGAAATCGCTGCACGCTTTCCAACCCTAAGCCTCGAAGAAATTTATGCCACAATTCTGTTTTACTTGCACAATCAAGAAGCCGTAAGCCAATATCTGGCCAACTGGTTGGCGCATGGCGCCCGCGCGCGCGCAGACCAGGCGCAAAACCCAAATCCAGCGGTTCAAGCGTTGCGACGTCTGAAAGTCGAACAAACAATACCCACTGCAACAACATGAAAATCAAGTATCTACTTGACGAAAATGTGAACCCCCGGTTGCGTAAAGCGCTTGCCCAACATGCTGTCGATATGATCGTCTGGCAGGTTGGTGACCCTGGCGCCCCTCCTTTTCAGACAACCGATCCTGACATATTGGATTGGTGCGAGCAAAATGGGTTTATTCTTGTCACAAACAATCGGGCTACAATGCCTGTGCATTTGCGTGATCATTTACAGATTGGAAACCATGTGCCTGGTATCTTTACTTTACACCCAGATATGACCATTGGCGAAACGGTTGACGATCTGCTGTTGATCTGGTCTGTAACGGAACAAGAAGCATACATTGATCAGATAATTTATCTCCCGATCGGTCCATAAAAACTATGAAACTAGGCGTTTGTTATTATCCTGAACATTGGCCGGAGGCGCGTTGGCCCATCGACGCGCAGATGATGCGCGACGCCGGACTGGACGTC
>Ga0209498_1002365_pt1 | contig 11401 bp, 11 predicted proteins | sample WalLakDeSediment_FD_184131 | JGI IMG/M metagenome (GOLD analysis project Ga0209498, IMG submission 184131) | Lake sediment microbial communities from Walker lake, Nevada to study Microbial Dark Matter (Phase II) - Walker Lake 11/02/13 Deep... | ecosystem: Environmental > Aquatic > Freshwater >...
GCAGCAACGCGCGCTCGTCCGACTCGAGCGGGGGCCTCGCGACGACGTCCATCACGCACAGCGTGCCCACGGCCCGGCCCTGTTCGACGACCAGCGGCGCGGCCGCGTAGAAGCGAACCCCGGGCGGGTCGACGACCCAGGGATGCGTGGCGAAGCGCGGGTCGGCGGCGGCGTCCTCGACCTCCATGACGCCGTCGCCGAGGATGGCGTGGGCGCAGAACGCCTCGCGTCGCGGCACGTCGACCGGGTCGAAGCCGAAGGCCGCCTTGACCCACTGCCGCTCGCGCCCGACGAACGACAGGCAGGCCAACGGCGCCCTGGCGCCGCGGGCAGCGAGCCGCACGAGGCGGTCCAGCGTCGGCTCGGGGGCCGTGCCGAGCACGTCGAGGTCGTCCAGCGCCCGCAGGCGCTGCTCGTCGCCGCGCGGGATCGGCGCGCCCTGGCTCATGCGCCCAGGCTACCCCAGGCGGGGTCCGGACGGACGCTGTTCGGCCCCGGCAGGCGATGCTACGCTGGCGCCGTGTCGCACCCTCCGGCCCCCGTCGACACCGTCCCGGCGACCGGCGCGACGCCCGACCCACAGGCCCCCATCGGCGTGTTCGACTCCGGCGTCGGCGGCCTGACGGTCCTGGCGGCCCTCCGCCGGCGCCTGCCCGCCGAGGACTTCCTCTACCTGGGGGACACCGCCAGGCTGCCCTACGGCAGCAAGCCGGCGGCCATGGTGCGCGGCTTCGCCTTCGAACTCGTCGCCGAGCTCGTCGCCCGCGGGGCGAAGGCGATCGTGGTCGCCTGCAACAGCGCCGCGACCGCGAGCCTGCCCGACCTGGCGCTCGCGGCGCCCGTGCCCGTCTGGGGCGTCGTGGAGCCGGGGGTCGCGGCCGCGCTCGAGGCCCACCGCGAAGGCGTCGTCGGCGTGCTCGGCACCCACCGCACGATCGCCTCCGGGAGCTACCAGCGGCGCCTCGTCGAAGCCGGCGTCGTGGCGTGGGCGCGTGCCTGCCCGCTGTTCGTGCCGATCGTCGAGGAGGGGGTGGCCGACGGCGAGATCGCCGAGTTGGTGGCCCGCCACTACCTCGCCGACCGGCCCGCCGACCTGCGCACGCTCATCCTCGGCTGCACGCACTACCCGGCGCTCGTCCCCACCCTGCGGACGGTGCTCGGGCCCGAGGTGACGCTCGTCGACGCCGCCGCCGCCACCGCCGACGAGGTCGCCGGCGGGCTGGCGCGGCTAGGGCTGGCCCGCGCGGCGGCCGGACGAGCGGGCCGCGTGACCCAGTTGGTGACCGGCGACCTCGAGAGCTACCGCCACGTGGCAGACGTCCTGGGCGGCCCCTCCGGCGAGCTCGTGCCACTGACGCTGCCCCTGCCGCGACGCCCGGCATGGCCGACCCCGGCGCCGGTGGCCGCATGAGTGCGGCCGCCGGCCCACGCGCCGGTCGTGCCGACGACGCGCTGCGACCCATCGTGGTGCGGCGCGGGGGGCATCCGCACGCCGAGGGCGCCGCCCGCGTCGAGTGGGGCCACAACCTGGTGGTCGCGACCGTCAGCCTCGAGCCGAAGCTGCCGCCCCACCTGCGCGGCCGCGGCCACCGCGGCGGCTGGCTCACCGCCGAGTACGCGATGCTGCCGCGCGCCACCCGCGAGCGCACGCCGCGTGAGCGGGGTCAGGTGCGCGGCCGCAGCCACGAGATCCAGCGGCTGGTGGGCCGCGCGCTGCGGGCCGCCGTCGATCTCGACGCCTTCCCCGGGCACACCCTGCACGTCGACTGCGACATCCTGCAGGCCGACGGCGGCACCCGCTGCGCGGCGGTGCTCGCCGCCTACGCCGCCCTGCACGACCTGGCCGACCGCATGGTGTTCGCCGGCAAGCTGGACGCCTGGCCGCTGCGGCACGAGGTGGCGGCGGTATCGGTGGGCCTGATCGGCGGCCGGGCGCTGCTCGATCTCGACCACGACGAGGACGCCGCGGCCACCGCCGACCTGGCGGTGGTGGGCACGGCCGAGGGTCAGGTGGTCGAGGTGCACGGCGGCGGCGAGGGCGAGCCGCTCGACGCCGAGGCGTACGTCCAGCTGATCGCGCTCGGGCTCGCCGGCGTGCAGCGGGTGCTGGCCATCGCCCGGGCGGGATGGTCGGCGTGAGCCGGCCGCGTACGCTCCGCTGGGTGCTCGCGACGCTGAACGCCGGCAAGGTGCGGGAGTTCGCCGTCGCCCTCGAGAAGACGGGCATCCGCCTGGCGGCCGCCGTCGACCTGGGCCTGGACGGCTTCCCGCCCGAGACCGGTGCCACCTACGAGGAGAACGCGCTCGGCAAGGCTGGCTTCGCGGCCGCGCGCCTGGGACGCGTGGCGCTGGCCGACGACAGCGGCCTCGAGGTCGACGCGCTCGGGGGCGCGCCGGGCGTTCGCTCCGCCCGCTTCGGCGGCGCGGGGCTCGGCGACGGCGAACGCATCGCGCACCTGCTCGAGCGCCTCAGGCACGTTCCCCTGCCGCAACGCAGCGCCCGCTTCGTCTCGGTGGTGGTCGTGGCCGCCCCCTCCGGCGCGGTCGCCACCTTCGAGGGACGCACCGAGGGCGTCATCCTCTTCGGCCCGCGCGGCGATGGGGGATTCGGCTACGACCCCGTGTTCCGCTCCACGGAGCTGGGCGTCACCTTCGGCGAGGCGACGCTCGAGCAGAAGCAGGGGGTCAGCCATCGCGGCCGCGCGCTGGCCGCGTTGCGCGCCTGGCTGGACGGACCGGAGGCCACGCCGTTCCTCGGCTGACCGCGCGCGCCGCGAGCGGGTGACCCGAGCGTCGGCCCATGCGGCGCGCCGCGGGTATGCTGGTCGGGTAGCCGTTCTCGACCCCATCACCCCGCTCGAAGGGAGTCCCTGATGCCGCTCCTCCGACTTCTCCTCGCGTCCTTCATCGCCGTGCTCGCCCTGGCCGGCTCGGTGGCGGCCCAGGCGCTCCCCGACGAGGCGGCGGCCGCGCTGGCCGAGGGCGAGGCGCGCATGGCCGAGGCCCTCGCCACCTACCCCGCCCAGTACCCCGACCGGCCCCTGTGGCAGCAGGCCTTCGCCGCTGGCCGTCGCGCGGCGTCGCTGGCGCCGGCGCGCCTCGAGCCGCTGCGCTTCCTGGCCGAGGCGTACAGCCGCAGCCAATGGACGGGCCCAGCGTGGCGTTCCTGGGAGGACTACGTGCAGCGCGGCGGCGTCCTCGACGAGGAGGCGCAGGGCCTCGTCGCCGTCGTCGGTAAGGAGCTGGGCTACGGGGCGTACGCCCGCGGCGACCTCGAGGCGGCGCTCGAGACCTACCTCCGCGTCACCGACCTCGTCGAGGGCGACGTCGAGGCGCGCGTGTGGGCGGCCCGCATCCTCATGGAGACGAGCCGGCCCGACCAGGCCGTCCCGTTCTGGCGCTCGGTGCTGGCGCTCGACCCCAACGACGCGCGCGCCGCCTACTTCCTGCAGCTTGCGCAGGACCAGGCCGAGTGGGGGACGCGGGCCGTCGACGCCTTCCGCGAAGGGGTCGCGTACTACGAGCGGGGCGACACGGTCTCGGCCAGCGAGCGCTTCGCACGCGCCACCGCGCTCAACCCCACCTTCGCCGCCGCCTGGGCGTGGCTCGGCAGGGTGGCGTTCGAGGCCGGCCAGTACGGTGATGCCCGGCGCGCCTACGCCAATGCTGCCGGCCTCGAGCCCGACAACGAGACGTACCGCTACTTCCTGCGGGAGTCGATCACCAGGTCCGAGGCGCGCGACTGAGGCGCCGCGACGGTCCTCGGGGTCAGGCGTGATGCCGTCCGCCGGGTTCGGGAAGCGGCCCCTGCGGCACGTGCTCGTCCTGGGCGATCAGCTGACCCGGGATCACGGCCTGCTGGCCACCGCCGACCCAGCCACTACCGTCGTCCTGACGATCGAGTCCGTCGGCCTGGTCCGCGCCACACGCGCGCACCGTCAGAAGGCGATCCTGTTCTTCGGGGCCCTGCGTCGCTTCGCGGCCGACCTCGAGGGCGCCGGCTTCCGCGTCGACCACCACCGGACGGCGCCGTCGTTCGAGTCGGCGATCGTGGCCCACCTGCGGCGGTGGCCGGGCGCCACCCTGGAACTCATGCGCCCGGCCGACCGCGGCGTGGCGGTCGCCCTCGCGGCCGCGGCGCGCGCGGCCGGCGGCGACCTGGCGCTGCTGCCGAACCCACTCAGGCTGGTCGACGACGCCGCCTTCGACGCCTACGCGCACGGCCGTCGCCGGCTGCGGATGGAGGACTTCTACCGCCGTGCCCGCGCCCGCGAGGGCTGGCTGATGGACCCCACCGACCCGACCCGCCCGCTGGGGGGCGTGTGGAACCTCGACCGCGAGAACCGGCGGGTGCCGCCGCCCGGTGAGCGCTTCCCCGCGCCGCCGCAGTTCGCGCCGGACGCGCTGCTGGACGCGGTGATCGACGACGTCGAGCGGCTGTTCCCCGACCACCCTGGCCGCTCCCGCCCCTTCGGGTGGCCGACCGGCCGGGCGCAGGCGCTCGCACTGCTCGACGACTTCGTGCGCCACCGCCTCGCCTGCTTCGGCCCCTACGAGGATGCATTGGTGGCGGGCGAACGCGTGCTGTGCCACAGCCAACTGTCCGTGCCGCTGAACCTGGGGCTGCTCCACCCGCGCGAGGTGATCGAGGCCGTGGTCGCGGCCTTCCACGCGGGCGACGGCCGCATCCCGCTCGCCAGCGCGGAGGGCTTCGTCCGTCAGCTGCTCGGCTGGCGGGAGTTCGTGTACCACGTCGACCGCACGCGTGGCGCCGAACTCGCCGCCGCCAATGAGCTCGACCACCATGGCCCCGTTCCCGCCGCGTTCTGGAACGGGCAGACGCGGATGGCCTGCGTCGCGGACGCGTGGCAGGGGCTGCACGAGCGAGGCTGGAACCACCACATCGAGCGCCTGATGGTGTTCGGCAACCTGGCACTGTCCCTGGGCACCGATCCCCGCGCCCTGACCGAGTGGTTCACGGCCCACTACGTCGACGCGCTGGACTGGGTCATGGTGCCGAACGTGATGGGGATGAGTCAGCACGCCGACGGTGGCGGCTTCACCAGCAAGCCCTACGTCTCGGGCGGGGCGTACCTGAACCGCATGGGCGACCACTGCCGGCGCTGCCCGTTCGATCCCGGCCGCCGCAACGGCGCCGACGCCTGCCCCTTCACCGTCGGCTACTGGGACTTCATCGAGCGCCACCAGGCGCGCTTCGAACACCATCCCCGCATGGCCGTGGCCGTCCGGGCGTGGCGCGCGCGTCCCGCGGCAGAGCGGGCAGGCGTTCTCCGTCGCGCCGAGGAGCTGCGCCAGGCGCTGCCCTGAGACCCGTCACACCTGGATGGACACGCGCGCGTCGTCGCCCCACAGGTGCACCGCGTCCGAGAAGCGGACCACGCGCGAGTGGTAGCCCATCGACACGGTGTGCGTGCGGGCACCCTGCTTGAAGAACCTCACGCCGCGCAGGAAGTCGCCGTCGGTGATGCCGGTGGCGCTGAAGACGATGTGCGCGCCAGGCGCGAGGTCCTGCGTGCGGTAGACCCGCTCCAGGTCGACGCCCAGCTCCTCGAGGCGCTCGCGCTCGCGCTCGTTGCGGGGGCGGAACCGGCCCTGGATCTCGCCGCCCAAGCACTTGACGGCCGCCGCCGCCAACACCCCCTCGGGCGCGCCTCCGATGCCGATCACGGCGTGCACGTTGGTCCCGCTCATGGCGGCGGACAGCGCCGCGATGACGTCGCCGTCGCCGATCAGCTTCACCCGGGCGCCGGTGGCGCGCACGTCGGCGATGAGCTGCTCGTGCCGCGCCCGATCGAGGATGACGACCGTGAGGTCGGCCACCTCCCGGTCGAGCGCTTGCGCGATGCCGCCCAGGTTGGCCGCAACGGGCCAGGTCAGGTCGACCTTCCCGACGGCCGGCGGCGGCACGATCAGCTTCTCCATGTAGGTGTCGGGCGCCCGGAACAGGCCGCCCTTCTCCGACAGCGCGATCACGGTGACGGAGTTGGCCACCAGCTTGGCGGTGATGTCGGTGCCCTCGACCGGGTCGACCGCGATGTCGACCGGCCATGCGAGGTCGCCGCCCTGGCCCACGTGCTCGCCGATGTAGAGCATCGGCGCCTCGTCGCGCTCGCCCTCGCCGATGACGATCTCGCCGTCGATGTCGAGCTCGTTGAGCACCCGCCGCATCGCGTCGGTGCCGGCCTGGTCCACCAGGTCGGCATCGCCCTTGCCGGCCACGCGGGCGGCCGCGATCGCGGCCTGCTCGGTGACGCGGACGGTGTCGAGCACCAGGGCCCGCTCGAAGTCCATGCGCGCGGGGCGGGGTGTGGCCTCCCGATCCTTCGTCCTGGAATCGCTCATGTTCCCATGGTGGCACACACGCGCCGGCCGGCGCGCGGCCGCGCCCGCTCAGCCGGCCCGGTGACGCCCCGCGAGCACGCGCGCCACGGCGTCGAGGTCGTGCCCACGCTCGCGCAGCAGCACGGTGAGGTGGAACAGCAGGTCGGCGGCCTCACCCAGGAGCTCGTCGTCCTGCCCCTGCAGGGCGGCGACGACCGCCTCGCCGGCCTCCTCCACCACCTTCTGGGCCACGTAGCCGACCCCGCGCCGGTGCAGCTTCGCGACGTAGGAGCCCTCGGGCAGGGTGGCCAGGCGCTCGTCGACGACGCGCTGCAGCAGGCCCATCACGCCCCCGATGCCGGCCGTGGCGGCGGGTCCCTCGACCGGGACGCGCGCCGGGTCGCCGGGCGCGCGGAAGAAGCAGCTGCGCTCGCCCGTGTGGCAGGCGGGCCCGGCGGGGTCGACGCGGTACAGCAGCGCGTCGCCGTCGCAGTCGAGGCGCACCTCGCGCATCCGCTGCACGTTCCCCGACGTCGCCCCCTTGCGCCACAACTCGGCCCGCGAGCGGCTCCAGTAGTGGGCCTCGCCCGTCTCGAGGGTGCGCGCCAGCGCCACGGCGTTGGCATACGCCACCGTCAGCACGTCGCCGGAGGAGGCGTCCTGGGCCACGACCGGGACGAGCCCGGCGGTGTCCCAGCGGACGGCGGCGACGGCCGCCTCGACGGGGGACGCCTGCACGGCGTCGGTCGTCGGCCCTGCCTGCGTCATGGGGTCACCTCCGGCGCGAGCGCCTGCGCGAGATCGTCGATCAGGTCGTCGGCGTGCTCGATTCCGACCGAGACCCGCAGCAGGTCAGGCGGCGTGGGGCCGCCGGGCGGCTCGATCGACGCGCGGTGCTCGATCAGGCTCTCGACCCCGCCGAGGCTGGTCGCGCGGGTGAACAGCCGCACCCGCGCCGCCACCGACCGCGCGGCGGCCTCGCCGCCCGCCAACCGGAACGACAGCATGCCTCCGAACGCGCGCATCTGCCGCGCCGCGATGGCGTGACCGGGGTGCGCGGGCAGGCCCGGGTAGCGGACCTCGCGAACGGTCGGCTGGGCGACGAGGAAGGCGGCCAGCTTGGCGGCGCTGTCGGCCTGCGCGGCCAGGCGCAGCGCGAGCGTGCGCAGGCCGCGCAGCGCCAGCCAGCAGTCGAACGGCGCGGCGACGCCACCCTCGAGCCGCTGCACGTCGCGCACGCGCGGCCACGGGTCGTCCGGCTCGGGACGCGCGGTCGGCGCGGCGACCACGACGCCGCCGAGCACGTCGGAGTGGCCCGCCAGGTACTTGGTGGTGGCGTGCACCACCAGGTCGACCCCGTGCACGAACGCCGGTTGCCACGGCGGCGGCGTCCAGGTGGCGTCCACGGCCACCCACACCGGCGCGCCGTGCGCGGCCTCGGCGTCGCGGGCGACCGCCACCATGCCGGCGATGTCGGTGATCTTCAGCCGGGGATTCGAGGGCGTCTCCACCCACAGCAGCCGGGTGGTCGGCCGCACCGCGGCGCGCACGGCGGCGAGGTCGCCGGCGTCGACGGCGGTGACCTGCAGCCCGGCCGGCACCAGGACGCGCTCGAGCAGCGTCCGGAGCCCGTGGTACATGTCGTCGGGCACGACCGCGTGCCCACCGGCGGGCACGCTGCGGAGCACCGCAGCCGCCGCGGCGGAACCGGACGCGAACGCCGCCGCCTCGCGGCCCCCCTCGAGCGTCGCCATCGCCGACTCGAAGAGCGCGCGGGTCGGGTTGTCGCTGCGGGTGTACACGAACCCTCGCGGGTAGCCGCCGTCGGCGTCGCGTTCGAAGGTCGTCGCCAGGTGCAGCGGCGGCACCACGGCACCGGTCGCCGCATCGGGCTCGAGGCCGAGCCGGACGGCGAGCGTCTCGGGGCGCCAGGGGCCGCTCACACGATCCTCACGGGTACGCCGGCATCGGCGAGCGCGCGCTTGACCTCCGGCACGGTCAGCTCGCGCCGGTGGAAGATGCCGGCCGCCAGCGCGGCGTCGGCCTCGCCCTCGACGAGCACCGCGCGCATGTGCTCGGCCGAGCCCGCGCCACCCGACGCCACCACCGGCACGTCGACGGCGCGCGCCACCGCCAGGGTGGCGGGCACGTCGTAACCCGTCTTCATGCCGTCGGCGTCGATGCTGTTCAGCACGATCTCGCCGGCGCCCAGCTCGACCCCGTGTACGGCCCACGCCAGCAGATCGAGGCCGGTGTCGCGCCGGCCGCCCGCCACGAACACGCCCCAGCCGCCGCCCGGGCGGCGCTTGGCGTCGATCGACAGCACCACCGCCTGCGCCCCGTAGTGGTCGGACGCGGCGCGCAGCAGCCGCGGGTCGGCGACCGCGCCGGAGTTGATCGACACCTTGTCGGCGCCGGCGTCGAACAGCGCCTTGACGTCGTCGAGCGTGCGGACGCCGCCGCCCACGGTGAGGGGCATGAAGCAGCGCTCCGCCACCCGCGTGACGACGTCGCGCATGGTGGCGCGCCCGTGGGCGGTGGCGGTGATGTCGTAGAACACCAGCTCGTCGGCGCCCTCGGCGTCGTAGCGGACGGCCAGCTCGACCGGGTCGCCGACGTCGACGAGGCCGCCGTCCTCGGCGCGGCCGAACTGCTGGCCCCGGGTGGTGCGCCCGTCATGCACGTCCAGGCAGGTGATGATGCGCTTCGCCAACACGGGCGCACGCTACCACCCGGCCGCGGCGCCCTCCGCCGACGCCGCCGGGGCGGTCGGCGGCGCCGAGCCGGGCCGCCGCCTGCGAGGGCCGCAGCCGTCAGCGCACCAGCAGCGACAGCAGCTCGAGGTGGTGGGTGTGCGGCTGGAAGTCGTAGGGGCGCAGCCGCGCGAGCCGGAAGCCCGAGCGCTGGAAGCCCGCGACGTCGCGCGCCCAGGTGGCCACGTCGCAGCTGACGTACACGAGCGTGCGGGCGCGGCTGTCGGCGAGCGCTTGGCGCGTGGCGGCCGCCAGGCCGGCGCGCGGGGGGTCGACGCAGATCAGGTCGACGTCGTTCGGGACGTCGAGTTCGCGGGCGTCGAGGCGCAGGTGCATCACGTTCCGCGCCCCGGCGCGTTCGGCGTCGGCACGACCGCGCTCGACGGCGCCGCGGTCGATCTCCACCACCGTCACGCGCTCGCAGCGCGCCGCCAGGTGCAGGGCGATGACGCCGTTGCCGCCGTACAGGTCGAGCGCGTGTCGGGCGGGGGGCGCCCAGGCGGCGAGCTCGCGGAACAGCGCGCCGGCCGCCGCCGTGTTCGGCTGGGCGAAGGCGGTGGCGGTGAGCGTCAGCTCCGCGTCGCCGTAGCGCTGGCGAACGGAGCGCGCGCCCGCCAACCGCTGCGCGCCCCCGCGGAAGCGCCCGCGTGGGTCGAAGGGCGCCAGGGCCACCCCGGCGACGCCAGCGCGCACCAGGGCGTGCGCGGCGTCGAGGGCGTCGCGCGCCGCGGTGGTGGCGACCAGCGCCAGCAGCGCCTCGCCCTCGTCGTTGCCGCGGATCGCGACCTCGCGCACGCCCTTCGGCAGGCGCACCGCCCGCACGGCCGCCCAGGCGGCGGCGCAGGCGGCGTTGGCGGTCGGGTCCTCGGTTAGCGCGACGACCTCGTGGGCGCCGGGTCGCCGGTAACCCAGCGCCGTCGCGCGGCCGGGCTCCTCGGCGGCGGCGACCGCCGGCTGGATGGCGCTGCGGTAGCCCCACGCCGCCGGCGACGGCACCACGCCCGGCGCCTCACCGGGCAACACGACGCCGGCGCGGCGCGCGGCGTCGAGCAGGACCTCGTGCTTGAGCGCGAGCTGCCGGCCGAGCGCCACGTGGCCGAGGTCGAGGCCCGGGTGCGCCGGCGCGGGCACGCGGTCGGGGCTGGCCTCGAGCACCTCCACCACCTCGCCGAACGTCACGCCCTTGCGCGCCTCCACCGCCGCGCGCACCCGCTCGCCGGGGATGCCGCCGGCGAGCAGCACCAACGGTCCGCGGCGCCCGTCGCCGTCGGCGCCGCCGGGGGCCGGATCGACCGGGTAGGCGACGCAGCGGCCGCCGTGGACGGGGCGAGCCACCGTCAACTCGTGGGTGCCGGGGGTCACGCTGGGCAGCCTACCGCGGCCGGCGCGCCGGGCCACGCGCGATGGCGCCGGGGCCGGCTGCCCGGAACGGGGGCCGCCCGAGGGGGGTGCTAGACTGCCGCCATGAAGCGCACGCCGCAGGAGATCGTCGAACTGGTCGTGTTCGGGCTGATCGCGCTGCTGGTCGGCACCGGGGTGTTGTGGTTGCTGGGAGCCGTCTTCGGCCTCCTCGGCACCGTGCTCGGATGGCTGGCCGCGCTGCTGTGGGGGCTGCTGAGCTTCCTGGTGCCGGTGGCGCTGGTGGCGGCCGCCGTCGTGTTGATCGTGCGCTGGGCACAGGGGAAGTCGCTGCCCGGCCTGTCCGGGCCGGCGCCCGCCCGCGCCGCGAGCGCGCCCGCTCGCTCCGCGAGCGCGGCGGACGCGCGCCCCGAAGCCGCCGCCGACGGCGCCGTCGATCGGGACCGGGCGGCCGAGGCGACCGCCGAGGGCATGCCGCCCGCCCCGGCCGGGACGCCGCCGCTCGACCCGGGTTCCCCGACCGACGGCACCGAGCCCACGCTGGACGCGAGCGAGGAAGCGCCGGACGAAGCGCGGCGCGACGACGGCTGAGGACGCGCCTCGGACGCGTGCCGCGCGCGCCAGCGCCGCCGTAGGCGTTCGCTCACGTCCATGCGGTAGATTGCGCCGCATGAACGGTCCGACGCCCCGCGTCGCTCGCACGGCGCTGTTCTGTCTCGCCCTGGCGACCGCGCTGTCCGGCTGTTTCGAGCGCAGCGACGCCATGCCGCCGACGGTGGCGATCCGCGAGCCCCGCAGCGGCGCGACGAGCACGACCGAGAACCTGCGCATCGTCGGCTACGCCTTCGACGACGAGGGCATCGCCGCGGTGCGGGTCGACGGCGTCGACCTGCTCGCCACGCCGGCGTACGCCAGCGAGCGCGGCAAGCGGCTGGTGGAGTTCTTCT
>Ga0209498_1002366_pt1 | contig 11399 bp, 10 predicted proteins | sample WalLakDeSediment_FD_184131 | JGI IMG/M metagenome (GOLD analysis project Ga0209498, IMG submission 184131) | Lake sediment microbial communities from Walker lake, Nevada to study Microbial Dark Matter (Phase II) - Walker Lake 11/02/13 Deep... | ecosystem: Environmental > Aquatic > Freshwater >...
CTTCGAATTCGATATCGGTGAAATACCCTTCGGGAAATATTTGCATGCTTTCGGAGACAGCAGAGTAGGTTTTATCGATTTCTGCTGCAGGGTTTTCGTACGCAACCTTTTGTATGGTCGCCCGTTGATCATGCATCGGTAGAAACATCTTCGATCCCTGCTCCGATTGATGAATGTTTGCCAAAGCACCGATGCATACAACTAATATAATTGCTGTTGATAGTATGTATCTGATAATTGTAATCATTGATTTTTGTGGATGTATAGTTTTATATATGCAATAAAAAATATCTATTATATTTTTTCTGTATTTACTTACTGACCAACGTATTAGAACCAGCAAATCTTCATAGAAGTTCAAATAAATGTTGTCTCCTGAAAAAACAACAAATAAAGTGCCAGTTTACCGCGGATAAAATTCAACGCGATTTGGCCATATTAGTGCATTGATATCAAAAATATACGGTGACAAACAGGAAATTTTGTTAGTCGGTTATTATTACCTAAACCGGACTGACATTTTTACACGTAGTAATTCGACCGGCCCCGCAGATATTCAATCATTATTTAGAAGTGTAATGCAATGTATTATACATGTAATGTTATTTTACCGCGATTGTCAATTCCTGAACATAATTATCTAACTCTTTTTTTAATCTTCTTTCCGTTACCGCAATCATCAGATCGTTTGGATCCCCTCCCCACTTGCTGAGCGGAACTCCTGCCAGAATTTTCTTTTCTGCTAATTTCTTTACAATATTTTCTGCGGATTGGGGTAAAGACACCACAAATTCGTTAAAAAACGGACGTGCAAATTTTATGGTACATCCCTCAATCTCTTTGATTTTTTCCGCCAGATAGTGACTCTTTTGCATACAGATATTCGCGACCTCCTGTATACCCTGTTTACCGAGTAATGCCAAGTACACCGTTGCGGCAAGCATCATTAAGCCCTGATTTGTACAAATATTAGATGTGGCTTTTTCACGGCGAATCTGTTGTTCCCGCGTTTGCAATGTAAGGACAAAGCCCCTCTCACCGTCTGCATCGACCGTGACACCCGCGAGTCTTCCGGGAATTTTCCGCACTAAAAATTCTTTGACCGCAAAGGTTCCCAGATATGGTCCTCCGAAGTTCAAACCGATTCCGAGGGGTTGTCCTTCGCCGACCATTATATCCGCACCATATTCACCCGGAGGTGTCAGGAGACCCAAAGAAATCGGATTGACGACGGATATATAAAGAGCTTTCTTTGATTTCGCTACATCGCCGATCTCATAGACGTCTTCAAGGCATCCGTAAAAATTAGGATGTTGGACTATAACTGCGGCGGTATTATCATCGACGGCACTTTTTACCGCTGACAAATCTGCCGCTCCATCGTGTAGATCCGTCTGCCGGAGATTAATATTCTGACTCCGGCAGTAGGTCTTGATAATATTAAGGTAATCGGGATGAAGGGCACCGGCAATGACAACTTCGGTACGTTTTGTGTGAGCAACTGCAAGTAATACCGCTTCTGCGAGTGCACTGCCACCGTCATACATCGATGCATTTGAAACATCCATACCGGTTAATTGACAGATCATTGTCTGATATTCATATATCGCTTGTAGCGTACCCTGGCTAACCTCGGCCTGATATGGTGTATATGCCGTGTAAAACTCCGAGCGACCCGTTATCGCACTGATTGCAGAGGGAACCGAGTGATCATAGCTTCCCGCACCGAGAAAATTCGAGATACCTGCATGCAGATTTTCTTCGGCGATTCTGTAAACCTCACGCAGCGTTTCACATTCGGATAGTTTCGGGGGTATGTTCAGATTTTTTGTCAGTCGTATATCCGCTGGAATGTTCGCGATCAGATCTTCGAATGTTTTCACACCGATCGCATCGAGCATCTCCTGCCGCTCGTCGTCGGTTGCCGGATAATATGTCATAATAAAACTCCTCTTTCCTAAACCCTGGTATAATTTCTACGCTTCAGCAACGTGTTCCTTGTATGCACTGCTATCCATGAGAGTATCTATTTCGGATGGATCACCGATTTTTATCTTTAACATCCATCCTTTTTCATACGGATCCTGGTTTACCAATTCGGGGTTATCTTTCAGTTCGGTATTAACCTCCAGCAGCTCACCACTGACAGGTGCATACAGATCTGCAACGGTTTTTACGGCTTCGATGGTTCCGATTGAATCGTTTTGTGAAAATGATGTACCTACTTCGGGGAATTCAATATACACGATATCACCCAATTCTGATTGTGCATAATCCGTAACTCCCACAACGGCTGTATCATTCTCGATCCGCAGCCATTCATGTTCTTTTGTATATTTTAAATTATCCGGGAAATTCATTGTTTTTATCTCCTTTTTATCTTTGTATGTAGATTTTGGGTTAATCCTTAAAAGTGAATGTTTCTAAGAAACGAGTATCGACATCACCCTCTCTGAACCGTTCGTTGTTCATGACCTTTGCATGGAACGGTATCGTTGTCTGGATCCCTTCTACTATAAACTCATCGAGTGCTATAGACATTCTTTTTATGGCAGCTTCGCGCGTCGGGGCATGAACAATAAGTTTTGCGATTAACGAATCATAAAACGGCGGTATGGTATAGCCTGCATAGGCGTGTGTGTCGACACGCACACCGAGTCCGCCGGGTATATGTAAACTTGTAATTTTTCCGGGAGAGGGCCTGAAGTCTTTATTCGGGTCTTCCGCATTGATTCTGCATTCTATTGCATGGCCGACCGGTTTAATTTTTCGTCGCGTTAGTCTTTTACCGTTCATAATTTCAATCTGCTCACGGATCAGATCAAAGCCGGTAACTTCTTCAGTGACCGGATGCTCCACCTGGATCCGGGTATTCATTTCCATGAAATAGAAGGTCCGATCTCTGTCCACAAGGAATTCAACTGTCCCTGCACCGCGATATGATACGCTCTTGGCACCGCGAATTGCGGCTTCACCCATTTTCTCTCTCAGTTCATCATCAACAATCGGTGAGGGCGATTCCTCAATTAATTTCTGGTGGCGTCTTTGAATAGAACAATCGCGTTCTCCGAGATGAATGACGTTTCCGTACTGATCGCCGAGCACTTGTATTTCTATGTGTCTGGGTTCATCGATATATTTCTCGATATAAACCCCCGAATTTCCAAATGCCGACTCCGCTTCGGCCCGTGCAGTTTGAAATAACTTCTCAAACTCCTCCTGTCTCCTCACGATCCGCATACCACGGCCGCCGCCGCCGGCAGATGCTTTAATTATGACGGGATATCCTATCGATCCCGCAAGATCGCGTGCATTTGTTACATTATCGATCTCACCGTCGCTTCCCGGGATAACAGGGACCTCGGATTTCCGCATTGTATCTTTGGCGAGCGCTTTATCGCCCATCGCGCTTATCATAAGAGCCGTCGGGCCTATAAAGGTAATACCCGATGTCTCACAAATTTCCGCAAAGCTTGCATTTTCCGCGAGGAATCCATAACCGGGATGAATCGCATCGGCATTCGTTACTTCAGCTGCTGCAACTATCCGGGGGATATTCAGGTAACTTTCTTTTGGTGACGGGGGACCGATACAAACAGCCTCATCGGCAAATCGAACGTGCAATGATTCACGATCGGCTTCTGAATAGACTGCGACTGTTTTTATATCCATTTCCCGGCATGCGCGTATCACTCGAAGGGCAATCTCTCCACGATTGGCAATTAAAATCTTATTCAGCAATGATTGTTCCTACTTTATCGGCTCGATGAAGAATAATGTTTGATTGTACTCAATTGGCTGTCCGTTCTCAACCATAATCTTGACTATCCGGCCTTCCACATCACATTCTATCTCATTCATCAATTTCATGGCTTCCACGATACAAAGTACGGTACCCGGTTCGACCTCCTGACCTACCTCCACGTAAGGATCGGCATCCGGCGCAGGTGCACGATAGAAAGTTCCGACAATCGGAGATTTTACCTCCAGATACTGGACAGTCGGTTCAGTCTTTTTCTCCTCTGTTTTCGTCGTTTCGACACCTCCGGTTTCGGGTTGGGAGGGAGGTGCTTGATGCGGTAGCGGTGCCGGCATCTGGTAGAACGGCATAAGGTGCCCCATAGGTTCGCCGGCTTTGCTATTGACAGACTTCGCCAAACGAAGCTTGATCCCCTCCTCTTCAATCTCCATCTCGGTCATATTACTTTGATCTAGTATTTTGATCAGTTTTCGAAGATATGCTAAATCCATTGCCCGCCTGTATTAAAATGAGTTTACTGTTTTGCTCGTTCGATATATGCACCGGTTCTGGTATCGACCCTGACAATATCGTTTTCATTGATAAATAAGGGGACCTGCAAAACGGCTCCTGTCTCAAGCGTAGCAGGTTTAGAACCACCCGTAGCGGTATCACCTTTAATCCCGGGCACTGTTTCTAGAACTCTGAGAGTAACGTTCATCGGCAACTGGCATCCCACTATTTGATTTTGAAAAGTCTCAACGTCAACCGTGTCACCCTCTTTAAGATATTTCTCTTGTCCGGACATCATGACCTGGTCAAGGTGAAACTGGTCGTGAGTTTCGTTATCCATAAAATATAATGAATCATTATCCCGGTACAGAAATTGCGCTGGACGTCGCTCCACACGTGCAACCTCTATCTTATCGTTGGAGCTGAATTTGTGCTCTAACAATCGACCGGTTTTCAAATTACGCATTTTTGCCTGCACAAATCCTCTTTTATTCCCCGGTGTCCGGTGTTGATAATCCTCCACGGTATAGAGATCACCGTCAAATACTATTATCATACCGGTACGAAAATCAAGAGCTGTTGCCATACTACCTTTCAGTTTGTAACATAAACTATTTTACTTTATATTAACTACGAAGTACCAATATACAGCCATATACTTTTAAAGTCAACAATAGAAACCCTATGAGTTCATCGATTTATCCCGATAGAAGGCCGTTATGGACAATATTTTCAGTAATCCTTCTCTCCGGTATCATCGGGTGCAGCGGTTCGGCCGGCAATAAAATAGGCCAAGATACGATGGTAAAAATATATGCCGATGTTCTGATCATCAGCAGTGAATATGAAGAAGGAAAAGAACCCGACCGGTACTTCGAACAGCTTGACTCGGTTCTCGCAATGTACGGCACAGACCGCGAAACGTTCGAATCAACGCTCGAATATTACCAGGATGATCCCTTCCGCTGGAAAGAACTCATCGATCTGGTAATCCGTGATCTGGAAGACCGTCGCGATCAGGCAACAGATTCTTCCGACAAGCGATCCTCGTCCTGATTACCCATCCCCGCTGAAGGGAAATAGTAAGGCCTGATTTCCTTGCCGAGATATCCCAGTACCGCAGCTATTACGCCGAAATCATCCAGATAGCCTATCAGAGGCATCATATCGGGAATAGCATCAAACGGCATGATAAAATATGCAAGGGCCGCAACGACAACCGATTTCCGGTACCAGGGGATTTTCGCATCCTTCATATACCTGAACAATGCCAGTACATGCTTCGCTAATCTGATACCGATTCTGACCGATTGCATTTTTTCAGCGATGTTCTCCCGGACATACTTATCTTTATTAGTATATTCCTTTTCTGTCCCGGGAATATCTAATTCATCAAGAATATCCGGTCGATCACCGTTGTATGGTTTCTGCATAATTGGCTTCCTCCATATTTTATTTGCCTTTATGTTACATTTATATAATCAGGGAATAATGTTATTTTCCGGCGTGGATGCTTTCACAACTTCTCCGACCACATAAGCTTGTTCTCCCCGTTCCAATAATAAATCCATTGCCGAATCTACATTATCTTTACCTACGACAGAAACAAGTCCGATACCCAGATTGAATACACGCTGCATTTCGGTAGCCTCAACGTTTCCCGTCGATTGGATCAGCCTGAATACAGCGGGTATCTCCCACGCATCCCAATCGATAACAACAGATACATTTTTCGGTAATATCCGTATAGTATTACCAAGGATACCACCGCCGGTGATATGAGCAAATCCACTCGGCTTCACAAACTGTATCAGATCTTTTATGATATGTAAATAGGAACGATGGACCCTGAGTAATTCCTCACCAAGTGTACACCCCAGGTCTTCGATATATTCGTCGATTTTAAATCTCTCCAGTAATACTGACCGTGCAAGCGAATACCCGTTCGTATGAAGACCGTTGGAGGATATCCCGATTACGACATCACCTTCTTTTATGTGTGATCCATTGATTATTTCCTCTTTATCCACGACACCCACGATCATACCGGCGAGGTCATAATCTTTTTCCTGATAGAACCCGGGCATCTCGGCGGTCTCCCCTCCTATAAGAGCACAATTATTGGCTTTGCAGGCATGTACAAAACCACGAACGACATCTTCAAAGACTGCCTGCTCAAGTTTGCCGGTTGCAAAGTAATCCATGAAAAACAGGGGAACTGCACCACACACGGCAATATCATTTACACAATGATTGACAAGGTCACTCCCGATGGTATCGTGCTTATCTGCCAGAGCGGCAATTTTTAACTTTGTACCGACACCGTCGACGCTCGAAACCAAAACCGGATTCTTATAATGAGAAAAATCCGGCTCAAAGAACCCACCGAATAAACCGATATCCGTAAGTACATTTTTTGAGAACGTTGATCGAATGAGTGATGTAACATTTCGAACCGAGTTCTCGGCGGCATCAATATCCACGCCGGCATCTTTATAAGTTTTTTTCAAACATGATCTCCGGTTATTTGATAAAAAAACAGGCTTTATTTAGCATCCTGCAGCAATGCTAAAAAGTAGCTAGAATGCAATTCAAAATCAAGGACTTGAATGTGTGGAAAACCTTGTCTATATTAATGTTTTTCGTGAATTTAAAGAAATAAGCGGACTATGTATTCAGTAAAAATTAATCCGAACAACGAAACTATACCTGTAAATACTGTTTTTTGCCTCGGAAATAATTACGCCGGGCATATACGGGAAATGGGAGGTGAAAAACCCTCGGAACCGGTCATATTCATAAAACCAACTACAGCACTCGCCGATGGTACTCATCCGATTGTCTTGCCGGGATTCAGTAACACTATACATCATGAAATTGAACTTGTTGTCCTGGTCGATGCAGTTCCAAAAAATATATCGGTGGAGGATGCTAAAAAATATATACTTGCCTACGGTGTTGGTCTCGATCTGACGGCACGGGATGTTCAGGCCAGGGCCAGGGAAAAAGGTTTGCCATGGACAGTTGCGAAAGGTTTCGATGGATCTGCGCCGGTATCTCATTTTATCGAAGCCGGAGAAACGACAATCACGCCGGATACATCGTTACGTCTGAGAGTCAACAGGCAAATCAGACAACAGGAATCTATCGGTAACATGATTATGCCGATACCGGAAATTATAGCATATATATCCGGCATATTCACTCTGCGTCGCGGAGATCTTATTTTCACGGGGACACCACAGGGTGTGGGACCGTTAAAACCGGGCGATGAAGTAGAAGCAGAGCTCGTAGACATTGTTTCATTTGCTACACGGGTACAGAAATTATAATATGGCAAAAAACGATACACTCATACTAACTTCACTTACCCTGATCGGCATCGGGGTAGTATTATTAATTGTATTTTTCTTTTCGGGTGGTTTCATTTCAACCAAGTCTGAGCATGCTATTGAACCGGCCTGGTTACCCAGAACAATCGATGAGATCTATGATTCTTTTTATACAATTGAGACGGATATGCATGAGTATATCTGGCCTACGGATATAACGAATATTATGACATCGGCTTTCGGTGAATTCAGGTCAACCCATTTTCACATCGGTATCGACATAAGCACCCTCGGACGAATAGGTGCACCCGTTTTTGCTTCACGGGACGGTTACATCGAACAGATCGGTGTATCGCCCTTCGGGTACGGAAAATATATCGTCATGCGGCATAGAGACGGCTTCTCCACCCTGTACGCTCATCTCGACAGTTTCAATGATCCGGTCGAAGAAAGAGTGTACGAGCACCAGGAAAAAAACGGAAGATATTCTGTAACGGTTCATTTCGAACCGGATGAATTTTGGTTCAACCAGGGAGAAACGATCGCACGTTCCGGAAGCACCGGTTCGGGACCACCCCACATCCATTTTGAAATACGGGACACAAATAATAATCCCGTTAATCCGAAGTTCTCATCACATATAACTGTGAACGACAAGGTACCTCCCACATTCAACCGTCTTGCAGTCATACCTGCAGACTCCCGGGCATTCGTTAATGGCAGAATAACTCCCGTGACGCTGCCGGCTGTTGCAATCCGGTCCGGTGATTTTATTATGCAAAATCCGATACGAATTTCAGGTAAAATCGGTTTAGCGGTGGATGTGGATGACCGAAACAGCGATACGTGGTACCGGCATGGTATCTACGCGATGGAATTTTTTATTGAAGACAGTTTAGTCTATTCACTGCAATACGATCGGTTACCATTAGAATATCGCCACCAGATAAGGATGCATTATGATCACCATCTGTTGAGAACGGGACGCGGGAGATACCGGAAACTGTTTATTGATGAGGGTAATCTGCTCCCCCTCTATTCACGTCGTGAGCACGGGAGCGGTTTTATCAAGGCACATGACTTGGACCCGGGAGACCATACTTTCCGCATTGTAGCCTCCGATTTTTCGGGAAATTCATCGTCTCTTTCCGGAACACTCACCGTGGAGGACAAATCATACGTTGCGGACGTACCCCCTGCTCCGGATATCGATAACCTGCCTCGTCGGTCGTTTTCGGAAAGTGCTTTATACATCCGGTGCGAAATATACAGGGATATGCTGATTGCGAATATTACACATCCCGAATTTATAGATACGCCGCTACCGCTGATCGTCGGTTATGGGAACGACACGGCAGTGGTTCCGTTTATTCATAGCCGGGATTTCACTCATCAGAGCCGGATCCGGTTGGATCCTTCATCATCGACAATACAATTTCAATATGTATATGACGATACCGTTTATACTCACACGGAACAGGTCTATTCCATTCGCCCCGAAAGAGCCGGAGAAATTACTATTGACGACGGTAATTTGATTTTATCTTATGATCAAGGAGCGGTGTATTACCCCGTCTTCTTCACCGTGTCGAGAATTGAAACGAATGAAGATTACTATTATGTGTTCAACTCAACCAGTTCGGTGATGGAAAAAGGCATACGTTTTTCAATCCGTGTCCCGGAGACCATCGAACCGTTTGATCGGACTATTGTTTACACACGCAGCGGCTCCCGATGGAGTACACACGGATCGCTCAGAGAGCCTGAAAAGAGAAGGCTTAACGGAACCAGCCGACAGATGTTCAATGATATAAAAGTCGGCGTGGATACAACAGCACCCGTCATCAGTGATGTCGTTGTTTCCGGTAATCGTAATGTGCGACTCCGGTTTAAACCATCCGACGACGAGTCAGGTATCAACCACACATCGTTACAAATAAAACTCGACGACGAAATATTAATCGGACGCTATGATCCGGATTTATCGCTCGTCATATATAATACACGCGAACCGTTTGAACCCGGTACCTACGCTCTTTCAATCACAGTAGAGGACCGTGCAGGTAACAGCACCGAGTATAACCGCACCGTGACTATCCGATAGACACCGATGCCGCACGTATTACAAAAGGAATGAATACAGGAATGACACAGAAAAATAAGAAAGAACCTGCTAAAAACGAATTACCGAAAGCCTATTTTCCTGCCGAAGCCGAAGCAAAATGGTATCGGTACTGGTTAGAGCACAAATTTTTTCACGCCAGGGTAAACAGGGATAAGAAACCATACACAATCGTCATCCCGCCGCCCAACATCACCGGAGTTTTACATATGGGACATGCACTGAATAATACTATTCAGGACGTGTTCATCCGTTGGAAGCGGATGCAGGGTTTTGAAGCATGCTGGATCCCGGGAACCGATCATGCGGGTATCGCCACGCAGCACGTGGTCGAACGAAATTTGCGGAGTGAAGGCAAAACACGGCATAAACTCGGACGCGAACAATTCCTCAAAGAGATCTGGGCGTGGAGAGATAAATACGGTAGAACAATTATAAAACAATTACAGAAACTCGGGACGTCGTGCGACTGGGATCGTGAACGATTCACTATGGATGAAGGCCTATCGAACGCGGTGAAAGAAGTATTTATCCGGTTATATGAAAAAGGTCTGATCTACCGGGGAAAGTACATCGTAAACTGGTGTCCGACCGATCATACCGCACTAAGCGACGATGAGGTCAATCACTCCGAAGTCAAAGGCAATCTCTGGTACATCTCGTATCCGATAAAGGATTCCGGCAAATCTATTACGGTTGCAACGACACGGCCCGAAACTATGCTCGGAGACACGGCAGTTGCCGTGAACCCGAAGGACGAAAGATATAAAGATTTAATCGGAAAAACCGCGATACTGCCGATTGTAAACCGTGAGCTACCGATTATCGGCGACGAATATGTCGACCCGCAATTCGGGACCGGTCTGGTTAAGGTTACACCCGCTCACGATCCAAATGACTTCGAAATCGGGTTGCGGCATAATCTGGAACAAATAATCGTGATGGATACATCCGGTAAAATGAATGAAAACGTCCCTCAGCACTTCAGAGGGATGGATCGGTACGAATGCCGTAAAAAACTTCTTCAGGAGTTAGATAAAAAAGGATATTTAAAAAATACCACCGAACACATACATATGGTCGGAAAATGTTACCGGTGCGATACGGTGATAGAACCCTATCTTTCAGATCAGTGGTTTGTCAAAATGAAACCTCTTGCCGAACCGGCACTCAAAGCGGTGCTCGACAACCATATACGATTTCACCCAAAAAGGTGGATAAAAACATACGATCACTGGATGACCAATATACGGGACTGGTGCATCAGCCGTCAGCTCTGGTGGGGACACCGTATACCGGTTTACTATTGCAACGATTGCAATCATATGATGATCCTTCGAAGCGACCCGGAACGATGTGAGGCCTGTACCAGTACGAACCTCCGGCAGGATGAAGATGTTCTCGATACCTGGTTTTCATCCTGGCTCTGGCCGTTGTCGACACTGGGATGGCCCGATGAAAACGAGGATCTGGGCTATTTCTATCCGACCAATACACTTGTAACCGGACCGGATATAATATTCTTCTGGGTTGCCCGGATGATCATGGCAGGTCTTGAGTTCCGTGGAGAAGTTCCGTTTACCGATGTTTATTACACCAGTATAATCCGCGATATTCAGGGCCGGAAAATGAGCAAATCACTGGGAAATTCTCCCGACCCGCTGGATGTAATCGACGAGTATGGTGCCGATGC
>Ga0209498_1002367_pt1 | contig 11388 bp, 10 predicted proteins | sample WalLakDeSediment_FD_184131 | JGI IMG/M metagenome (GOLD analysis project Ga0209498, IMG submission 184131) | Lake sediment microbial communities from Walker lake, Nevada to study Microbial Dark Matter (Phase II) - Walker Lake 11/02/13 Deep... | ecosystem: Environmental > Aquatic > Freshwater >...
ACCTGCCTTGGTGGGGTAGAAAACGGAAAAGAATTAGCTGCAAAAAAGAATTTGAGGGTCATGGTAGCCGCACACATGGATGAAATAGGCTTCATGATAACCCACAACGATGGGGACGGTCTCTTCCGTTTTGATATTGTAGGCGGTATCGACGAGCGCCAGCTCCCAGGTAAACCTGTCTGGATCGGTCGGGACCACATACCTGGCGTGATCGGCACCAAACCCATCCACCTGACTACATCTGAGGAGCGCAATCGCAGTATTCCACTGGATAAACTGCGTATCGATATTGGGACAGCAGGCTCCTCAGAAATCAAAGTTGGTGACCGGGCTGTATTTGCGACCCCTTTCTCCCGCCTGGGTCCCAGTCTGCGGGCTAAAGCACTGGATGACCGTTTTGGGGTTGCCACCCTGATTGAACTCGTCAAGAACGCCCCAGCTAACATTGATTTACTGGCAGCATTTACTGTTCAGGAGGAAGTCGGATTACGAGGCGCCCGTGTTGCTGCTTATTCCTTGGATCCTGATATTGCCATTGCTGTCGATTCTACCCCGGCTCTCGATCTTCCTAGCTGGGAAGAAGCAGATGGCGCTCCCATCAAGAATACCCGCTACAACACTCGACTGGATGCTGGCCCAGCCATTTATGTAGCCGATGGCGCCACCCTCTCTGACCCACGCCTCATTCAACATCTGATCCAGGTCGCCGAAACCGAGAAAATCCCCTATCAGATACGCCAGCCTGGCGGCGGAGGTACGGATGCCGGAGCCATTCACCGCGCTCGCGGTGGAATCCCTAGCGTTTCGGTTTCTGTTCCAGGTCGCTACGCCCATACCGCTGCTGGAATCGCACGTATCTCGGACTGGCAATACACCTTGAGCTTACTATTTTTAGCCCTGCAAAGTTTGCCAGCGGATATACTGGTTCAATCGCGATGATCTTGATCTGCAATAACCATTCAACCCGATTGAGAGACAACGTCTACTCTTTATCTCTCACACACCCTATCTCAACTATAGGAGTTCAGGCATGAAATCTCTTATTCAAAAACTTACTGGTATTCCGGGCACCTCCGGTTACGAAACTAAAATCCGGGCTGCCATACGAACTGAAATTGAAGCCACCGCTGATGAGATTCGAGTGGACAACCTGGGCAACCTGATCGCCTATAAGAGAGGCAGCGATCCAAATGGACAGACCATCATGCTGGCAGCTCACATGGATGAGATTGGGTTGATTGCCACCCATATCGATGATAATGGCTTTGTCCGCTTTTCAACCATAGGGGGGGTGCCTCGCCACAGTAGTCTGTCTGGTCGGGTTTCCTTCTTAAATGGAACTCGCGGCGTGATCGGTCACGAAGCTTTAGAAGACCTGAACAGGCTGGCAACTTTTGACCAGATGTACATCGATGTTGGCGCCTCCAACAGCGCCGATTGCCCCGTACGGGTCGGTGATCCAGCCGTCTTTGACCAACCCTTTCTGGATTTAGGAGATCGGCTGGTATCAAAAGCTATGGACGATCGTATCGGTGTTGCTATCTTAATCGAAACCATGCGCCAGATGCCGGTTACACCAAACTCAGTTTTCTTCGTGTTCAGCGCGCAGGAAGAAGTTGGGGTTCGCGGGGCTACTACTGCAGCATACAGTCTTAAGCCCAATATCGGTATTGCTGTAGATGTCACCCGCTCAGGCGACACACCCAAAGGTGTGAAAATGGAGGTCTCACTAGGCAAAGGCCCAGCAATCAAGGTTCGCGATGGGGGTATGCTCTCCGACCCTCGTCTGGTTGATTGGATGATAAACACCGCAAAAAAGGCCAACCTTCCTTATCAAATTGAGGTGCTCGAGAGAGGTAGCACCGATGCGCGTGCCATCCAAATCAGTCGGGCTGGTGTTCCAGCTGGTTGTATCTCCATCCCCTGTCGTTATATTCATTCTCCTTCTGAAATGATCGATCTAAAAGATGCCCACAACGCTGTCAGCCTGTTGGTAGAACTGCTTGGCCAGCCAATCCAATTGTTACAGGAGTAATACAAGGTAATCTCGTGATCAGGTTGATAATCCGATTCCTTCCAGTTATATTTCTCATACCACTTCTTGTGGCATGCGAAGAATTGCCAATAGGTGCAGCCACCCCCACAGCTGTTCCAACCCCAATTGCTACCCCCACACCTTTGGCACAGCCCACAGCACCATTGGTGAGGACTGTCACATTACAAATCTGGGTTCCGCCCCAATTTGATCCATCTGCTGATTCGCCTGCCAGCCAAATCCTTCAGGCGCGCCTGGATGAATTCACAGATCAGCGCTCCAGGGTATATATCAACGTTCGTGTCAAAGCTGTCAGTGGTCCTGGAGGATTGCTTGATTCCTTGAGTACTGCCAGTGCTGCTGCGCCGCTTGCCCTGCCTGATTTAATTGCCCTACCCCGCAGTTCTCTGGAAGCAGCTGCACTTAAAGGGCTGGTGTTCCCTTACGATGGACTCTCTGCTTCTATGGAAGCAGATGATTGGTATGATTACGGCAGACAACTGGCCGAACTACAGAACACAACCTTTGGCTTACCGTTTGCAGGTAACGCTCTGGTTATGTTATATCGTCCCGGCGAGATTAGCCAAACCCCAACCAATTGGGCTTTGTTACTCGAAGTTGATGATATCCTGACATTCCCGGCTGATGATCAACAAGCTTTATTTACCCTTGCTCAGTACCTGGCAGCCGGGGGGAAGATACGCGATAACGAAGGCAGACCAACACTTGAACTTAATCAACTAACTGAGGTTCTAACCTTTTTCCAAGCAGCTCAAGATGTTGGCATTATGCCTTTCTGGCTGACGCAGTACACCAATGACGATCAGTCATGGGGTGCATATCTCGACAACAGAAGTAATCTAGTAATCTCATGGATCTCCCGCTACTTGAGTGAGATGCCAGTAGATAGCAACGCAACGACCTTACCGACTCCCGACAGGCAACCCTTTACGCTTGCCAATGGGTGGGTTTGGGCTCTTTCGAATCCTGATCCTGAAAGGCTTGCACTCAGTGTAGAACTGGCTGAATTCCTCACATCACCGGATTTCCTGGCCGAATGGGTCTCTGCTGCGGGTTACCTGCCTCCCCGCGTGGATGCCCTGGATGGGTGGACGAGCACAACGTTACGCATGTTATTAGATAAAGTTGCAAAGTCTGCCAAGGTTATCCCTCCCAGTGACTTGCTGGCCGCCATCAGCCCTGCCTTACATCAGGCAACATTAGATGTGTTAAAGGACCAGGCTGATGCCGCCACCGCTGCCCGATCGGCAGTCAACAAGCTTGAGAACCCATAGTAAACCCTAACAGTATCGGATTAGCCAGATTTTGGTCTGGTTGACGAATCCAAAAGGTGATGTTATTATCCAATTCGGAGACATCTTATGCACTCTAACGAATTCCCCCACCAAACGCAGTCAACAAGCGAGGGGGGCAAATCCCAGATAGACCCACAAAACCGCAACAATCCAACTCATATACCAAATGAAGCTGGTGAGAGTCGGATTTTATTGCTGTGGGAAAAGATCTCTCACATCGGTCTGGGTGAATCAGTCCTGCGGGTAGGTACCCATTTCCTATCGATCGCCTTTATCCTGCTGGCAATCCTGGTAATGCGTGGGTTTCATCTGCGCACCCAGACAGTGGATGCGTCCCCAGACCCAGTGGTTACAGCTTCTCTTACCGAAGATAATCCCACGGCTGTTGAACTGCCACCTGTTGACCACTACGCGAATATGTCCATCGCTGGAATATCTCGTTTAACGTTGATGCAAACGAACATCTCATCGCGACCGCGCATCGAAGTAATTGTTTACGAGGTTCAACGTGGTGACACAGTTTTCGGAATTGCGGAAAAATTCGGCCTGAAACCTCAAACAATCCTTTGGGGCAACTATGCTGTCCTTTCAGATAACCCCCATTTTCTGGCTGAGGGACAAAAACTCAACATCCTGCCTGTAGACGGAACTTACCACAGATGGGCAACCGGGGAAGGCTTGCCTGGCGTTGCTAAGGCTTATAACGTCTCAGTTGAAGACATCATCAACTATACAGGTAACCGCATCGTTCATGAAACTCTGGGAGATTGGGAAAACCCGAATATCGAACCAGGCAGGTGGTTGATAATCCCTGGAGGCACCCGCGCGTTCGCGTCTTGGAGCGCACCAATGATCTCCCGTCGCGACCCAGCGGTAGCTCGCCACGTCGGTCCAGGTCACTGCGGAACAATTACGGACGGTCCGATCGGGACGGGAAGTTTTATCTGGCCCAGCGCAAGTCAGCGTCTCTCGGGTTATGATTGGTCTCCTGAGACCAACCATTTTGCGATTGATATTGCTGGCAGACTTGGTGAACCACTTTGGGCTTCGGATGCCGGTGTAATTGTATATGCAGGTTGGAACAATTTTGGTTATGGCAATATGGTCGTTATCGACCACGGCAATGGCTGGCAAACCTTGTACGCTCATCTAGAAGTTGTCGGTGTGGTTTGTGGTCAGGGGGTCTTTAAGGGCACACCGCTTGGTACCATTGGCAGCACTGGAAAATCCACTGGACCACACATCCACTTCGAAATGATGCACAGCAGCTATGGTCGGGTAAACCCCTGGAACTTTTTGCCCTAAACCCCAACCATAAGATCAACACGGTTTCATCTTATATTGCGCTCTTTTCGTAAAGGGCGCTTTTCTTTGAATACGCAACACAAGCAGATGCTTTGTTATAATGTCAATCCTATAAATAACATTAGATAGGATGTTTCCCGGATTTTTCTCTACATTCTCCCTGAGCTGTGGTGAACGGATGTCGATTAATCTTACGTCAGTCGTGAATTTCAGACAAAACAGGAAAGACTATAAAGCGAAGGCGATCAAGGCAATCAAATTCCTTCTCGCTATCGTGGTTCTCTATTGCCTGATCACGGCTTGTAACAATGAACAGATAGCCACCCCAACAACTGCTTTGCTAACCCCATCGCCAACCGTGAGAATCATTACGCCCATACCCAGCCCTACTCCCACCGTCAGCCCAGAGCCCACCAGTTCCATTGACATCGACCCCGCTGAGTTGGATGGTCTAACCCTGGAATTCTGGCATGCCTGGGCTGATGAACCTGGTACGACTATGCAAGCGCTCGTGGATGAATTCAATGCTTCCAATGAGTTTGGAATCCTGGTTCACCCAGCTTATGTCGGAAATTATAACGACTTAAATGAGAAGTTGTTAGGCGTTTCACTTGATGGGTTTTTTCCAAAGCTGGCGGTAGGGTTCAATTACCAAATCATCACCTGGGGGGGAGATACCAACCGCGTGGTGGATTTATCAATCTACACGGATGACCCGGTTTGGGGTTACAGCGCTGCAGAACAGTCTGATTTCATCCCTCAATTCTGGAATCACGATCAAGTTAATGGCATACGTTTTGGGCTACCTTTCCAACGATCTGCCTATTTGATGTTCTATAACACCACCTGGGCTTTAGAATTGGGGTTTGATGCACCTCCAAGTACACCGGAAGAATTTAAAGAACAGGCTTGCGCTGCTGCACAAGCCAATAATGCCAACCCCAACATCATTAGTGGTACAGGTGGTTGGGTAAGCAACACTGCCCCTTCTTCAATCTTGAGCTGGATGTACGCATTCGGCAGCAGTGTCGTTTCTCCTGCTGAGGATGGATATGATTTAGCTACACCAGAAACTGAAGATGCTTTCTTTTTCTTAAAAGAGCTGTACGACAACGGTTGCGCCTGGCAAATTGAAGGTCAGTATGCTGAACCTGAATTTGCAAATCGCCTGGCATTATTCATCACTGCCTCCCTGGTTGACCTTCCGTATCTTGTACAAGCGATGCAAACCGCCCAAAACAACGATACCTGGACAATCATCGGTTTTCCATCAATTGAGGGCAAACCTGTGATCAGTGCCTATGGACCATCCCTGGCAATCTTCAGTTCAACAGAGGCAGAGCAACTGGCCTCCTGGATTTTTATCAAATGGTTGGTTTCTCCCCCAGTCCAGGCTCAATGGGTACAAGCTACTGGAGCATTTCCAGTGCGCAAATCCACCCTGGAACACTTGAATACATACATTCGCGAACACCCTCAATGGCTTGCTGCCATTGAACTGCTTCCTTATGCCAAAACAGAACCGCACTTCCCATCCTGGAGCATCGTGCGCTGGACTGTGAGTGATGTAGGCATCCAGACCTTCCGTTATTACTTCACAGCTGACCGCATTCCGGACATGCTCAATTTATTAGAAGAGACAGCTGCAGAACTGCATGCTCGCTTCCGCCAATAATTTCGATAAGTAAGATTATGACTGATTTTCCTCGGGTAGTCATTTATACTGACGGTGCCTGTGATCCTAACCCTGGACCTGGAGGTTGGGCAGCCTTACTGCGCTTCGGCAGGCGTGAGAAAATTATCAACGGTTCTGACCCAGCCACAACCAATAACCGCATGGAGCTGACCGCTGCCATCCGGGCTCTAAAAACCTTGAACCGCCCATCACAGGTTGACCTGTACACTGATTCTGAATATCTGAAGAAGGGCATCACTGAATGGCTGCCGAATTGGCGTGCGCGCAACTGGCGGAGAAAAAGTGGCGCATTGGCAAATGTGGATTTATGGCAAGACCTGGATAAAACCATGCAGACCCACCAGATTCGCTGGCATTGGGTCAAAGCCCACGCCGCTAATCGCGACAACCAACGGGTCGACCGCCTTGCCCGGCAGGCAATCAGAAGAGGGTGAACAAAACTCTAATTAAGGCCATAAACCGGTAAAGCTGCACCATGGATATCTTGAGCTGCATCTGAAGCCAGGAACAGAATCACATTTGCCAGCGATCTGGGTTGAACCCACATGCTGAAATCAGCATCAGGCATATCCTTACGGTTCTGAGGCGTATCGATTGTGCCGGGCAAGATACAGTTCACCCGAACTCCAGCATTCTTTACCTCGGCAGACACACTCTCGGTCAAACGAATAACCGCGCTTTTCGAAGCGCTGTAGGCTGCCATTTTTGCCCGTCCTTTAATTCCTGGACCAGCTCCAATGTTAACAATTGCCCCATCTTTTTGTGTAAGCAAATAGGGAATAACGGCATTCATGGCAACCAATACAGTTCGGGCGTTTATATTCATCATAAAATCCCAAACTTTCATAGGTGTCTCGTGCGACGGCGTTCCAGAGCGGAAGCCACCTACCGCGTTTACCAACACGTCAATCCTGCCGAAACGTTCTATGGCTTTCCTTACAGCACCATCCACGGCTTCTGGATCAGTCAGGTCAATACTTTCAATCAAGTAATCCTCAGGCCTTATCGGAACCCCTTTAAAAATTCGCTCAAGACCATCGCGGTCCAGATCGAGACAAACCAGTTTGGCTCCAGCTTCAAAAAAAGTCCGCGCCACTTCCGAGCCCAACGCTCCAGCAGCGCCAGTTATAACGACTACTTTTCCGTCAAATTCAAGTTTCATGAGTTACCTCCGTCAATATCTCTGAGATAGAAACCTACAATTATCTAGACATAGCTTTCTGTTGGTTCCACCTGTTTTTTCACCCCAATCAGGAAAGCAAAAATCTGTCTGCCAGGCAAAGTATCCTTCTAACTATATTATACCCACACAAATACAGTATCTTTCTGTCTGGTTTGATCAACCATTCAGGCAGCTATTTTTGTGTTTTTTTGAATTCTTAGTTGGAAGATGTTAGATGAACAATCTTGATTGAGCTTGTGTTTTCCCCGGTAATACGATTTTGCTCAGCAGTGGTGGATACGATCTTTTTTTGCCAGAAACTAGCTGAGTTAATTGATGACCCCAGCACATCAAATGATTAAACACAAAAAGGCGACGACGGGATTCGAACCCGTGATCAGGGTTTTGCAGACCCTTGCCTTACCACTTGGCCACGTCGCCAATTATTACTGGTTTTAGATGAAAGATTGCTGATTGTCTATTTTCAATCAGCAATCACCAATCTTCAATCCAGAGCGGGCGATGGGATTCGAACCCACGACCTTCTCCTTGGCAAGGAGACGTTCTACCAACTGAACTACACCCGCGTAATCGACCCACCTTCAGGCCGAGAGGTGCCGAGAGCCAGAATCGAACTGGCGACACCACGGTTTTCAGCCGTGTGCTCTACCAACTGAGCTATCTCGGCCTAAACGTCGCCCTCTTTCGTCAACGTAGTACAGATTTTAACCTCATGGAACACGATTGTCAAGCAAAGGTCATGTACTTAAACCTTCTTGCAACTCAGTTATCTTGATCTGCTCTACTTCAATCCAGGCTGGTTGTTGGTTCGCTAACCTGCCATACCTGAAACGACCGTCTGGAGGTGTGGCTGCATACTGGTTATCCACCCAGATCACCAAACCCATGGGTGGATTCGGTGACACACAAGTTTCGAACAACCTCTTTCCATCCACTTCAAACGCGACACCTGTTCTACGCCACTCCAAACTATAATCATGCCATTCGGTCGGGTCATGGGTCAAACGGTATGCCCCCTGCGTTACAACCAACCTGCCGATACGGCGCATTAAGCGTGCAATGGGTGGTAAGAGCAAAAAAGGCGAAACCAATGCCGCTGGTAGAAACACAAGGGATGAAATTTGCTTAGCCTGAAAAGTTGCTGCTAACGCCCCTTCTGCTGGTAGATCATCCATTAATGAAAGGTAGTTTTGGGGTGATGCAAAAAAGTACCAGGCAGCGTTAGGTAAAACCGGCCACTGAAAAATTTTGCTTCCGAGCACGAAACTGGTTGAAAACGGATCGTTCCAGAAACCAAATCCCCAGGTTCCTGGGATGGCGGCAGATGAAGCCCGTGCCCGAAGTCTGAACTTCAGATCTGGCCAATAGGGGAAATTTGTTCTGTGTAATTTTGAGTAATTGTCTAGCTGCGCCAGACGGTACGTGCCTGTTCGCCCAGCTGGTATTTCCAGATGGTAACCACCAGATTCTGTTCGAGTCACATGAGATCCTGGGGATGCAACGGGTGTCAGGTTCAATTTGTCAGATTTCATCACAATATTGGGTAGTCTCTCTGCTAAACTCAGGTCATAAAGATTATAAACACATTATCGCAATGATGCGAATACTCACATATCGACATTTTCAAGAAGAGATTCCACATGCAATGATGTATAATCTGGGGGATAAACTTGTCGGAGGACTCATGGAAATTACCTGGCATGGTCATTCCTGCTTCAGAATCAGCGAGCGTGGGATGGCAACGATTGTTACAGACCCTTACGATTCAAATATTACCGGTTATTCTCCATTAAAATTAAAGGCTGATATTGTCACAATCAGCCACGACTCACCATCACACAATTATGTCGCTGGGGTAAAGGGGAAAAACCACCTGATTACAGGCCCGGGAGAATATGAAATAAGCGGCGTTTTCATTACCGGTGTTCAAACAAACGACCGCGTTAAGCGCACCGCCGATGAGCCCATCAATACTTTATATGTATTCGATTTCGAGGGATTAACTGTAGCTCACCTGGGTGACTTGCGCCGTGTTCCCAGCCAGACTGAAATTGAAGCCCTGGGGGATGTTCAAATTGCGCTGATACCGGTTGGCGGTGGTGGTGGCTTGAATGCAGCCAAAGCCGCAGAGATGGTGAGCCTGCTTGAACCTGGCATCCTGATCCCTATGCACTACCATACCCCTGATTCTAAAGCCAAACTTGCCCCGCTATCCAAATTCCTGAAGGAAATGGGAGTCAGCGATGTCAGACCCGAACCTTCGTTAAAAATCACACGCACCACCGTTCCCAACGAAACCAAGGTGGTGGTCCTGGACTACCAACATTGAGTCCATCAGGAGCAGCAAGTGACCGTTAAATTATTAATGTCATGGGATATCTTACCTGGTCGGGAAACAGAGTACTTTGAGTTTGTAGTCCGTGAATTCATTCCAGGCATTCAGAGACTGGGTCTTGAGCCCACAGACGCCTGGTTTACCATGTATGGTGACCAGCCTCAAATTATCACCGGGGCATTGATGCCTAACCGGCAAGCTGTTGAAAATGTCCTGCAAACCAACGAATGGCAGAACCTGTCTGACCAGTTGTTCACTTTTGTGGAGAACTTTAAACTTAAGGTCGTACCCGCCCGTAAGGGTTTCCAACTGTGATCTGACATCCCCAATCCACACCCAATTAATCTTATGCCGCTATCCATAACGAACTCCATACTCGAATGGTATAACTCAAATGCCCGCTGTTTACCCTGGCGGGAGCAACCTGATCCATACCGAATCTGGGTTGCAGAGGTTATGCTGCAACAAACCCGAGTGGAGACCGTCCTGCCATACTATCAACGCTGGATGGATCGCTTCCCAACCATAATCGCACTTTCTGATGCCTCTCTGCAAGAAGTTTTGACAGTGTGGGAAGGACTCGGTTATTATCAACGGGCTCGGAATTTACACCAGGCTGCTCAGATCATCGTTGCAAAATTCGAGGGAGAAATCCCAAATGATCCCAAAATCCTGAACAGCTTGCCTGGTATCGGCAAATATACCGCTGCCGCCATTGCTTCCATCGCTTTTGACCTGGATGAGCCTGTCCTGGATGGCAATGTCCGTAGAGTTTTAGCTCGTCTATTCGATCTACGTATACCGGTTTCTTCTAATCAAGCACAGAAACGTCTATGGCAGCTTGCTACATCTCTTTTGCCACCTGGTAGGGCTGGCGACTTTAATCAAGCCCTGATGGATCTGGGCGCAACCATATGCACACCTCGTCAACCCTCTTGCCCAAAATGCCCAGTCAACCAGATGTGTCAGGCATTTACGTTAGGGTTGCAAAACGAAAGACCAATACTAAAACAAAGAACAGTTATTCCCCATTACACTGTCACAGCCGCCGTCATCCAACAGAACGGCTGTGTCTTGATTGCCCAACGGCCTCCAGATGGTCTACTCGGTGGTCTATGGGAGTTCCCCGGCGGTAAGGTTCAACCGGAAGAAGACCTTGACACCTGTCTTGAACGCGAAATCCGCGAGGAGTTAGATGTAAAAATCAGCGTGGGTGAGCCGCTTGGCATACACCATCATGCGTACTCCCACTTCAAAGTAACGCTGCACGCCTTTCGATGCAAGCTCCTGAGCGGTGAACCTCGCAATCTGGTTCACGATGCTATTGTTTGGGCGAGGTTGGACAAATTAGACACTTTCCCTATGGGAAAAATAGACCGTCAAATTGCTAAAAAGATATGTTCTTGATCGACGCACACCAGGATTTAGCCTGGAATATCCTGACTTTTGATCGTGACTATACCCTCTCAGCAGCGGAGATTCGCCGCCATGAGATTGGCAGTGATACTCCCGCTCTAA
>Ga0209498_1002368_pt1 | contig 11382 bp, 8 predicted proteins | sample WalLakDeSediment_FD_184131 | JGI IMG/M metagenome (GOLD analysis project Ga0209498, IMG submission 184131) | Lake sediment microbial communities from Walker lake, Nevada to study Microbial Dark Matter (Phase II) - Walker Lake 11/02/13 Deep... | ecosystem: Environmental > Aquatic > Freshwater >...
AACAGGTGCGGAATGTACGCTTCCAGGGCGTGCACATGCTCTTTGACGGCCGACCCCATGATCCCTGGGGCGACGCCCCGCGCGGCAACCAGCTCGTCTTCATCGGCCGCAATCTCGACCGCGAGGCGCTGGAGGCGGGATTGCGGGCGTGTCTGGTGTGAGCGCCCTGCCGCAGGCGGTCGGGGTGCTCACCCTCGGTTGGCGCGTCCGCGTCGGCGACTACGCCCGCTGCCTCGCCTGGGGCGCCGGCGGGCAGCGGCTCATGGTCGGCGACGCGGCCGGCGCCCTGACCTGCCTCGACGGCGTCACCGGTGCCGTGCGTTGGCAGATTCAGGCCCACGACGGCGGCGTGCTGGCCCTGGCGGCCCACCCGAGCCGACCGCTGCTCGCCAGCGCCGGGGCGGATGGGCGGGCCTGTCTCTGGGACCTGGGCGGCGACGACTTGGGCGGGTGCGACCCCGGCGGGCGGATGGCGCCCGCGCCGCTGGCCGAGCTCCCGGGGGACGCCGCCTGGGTCGAGCACCTCGCCTGGTCCCCAGGTGGCATCCGGCTCGCCAGCGCCTCAGGGCGGTTCGTGCGCCTGTGGGACGCCGCCGGCGCGCCGCTGGCCCGCAGCCAGGCCCACACGAGCGTCGTCGCGGGTCTCGCCTGGTGCGGCGACGACGAGGTCGCCACCGCCTGCTATGGCCGGGTCTCGTTCCTGGACGCGGCCACCGGTCTGACCCGCGAGACGCTGGCGTGGAAGGGCTCGCTGATCTCGCTGGAGGTGAGCCCGGACGGGGCCATCGTCGCCTGCGGCAGCCAGGACCGCAGCGTCCACTTCTGGCGCCGGCAGACCGGGGCGGACTCGATGATGTCCGGCTACCCGGCCAAGCCCGCTGCGCTTGCCTTCGACCAGTGCTCCCGGCTGCTCGCCACCTCCGGGGCCGACGACGTCACCGTCTGGAGCTTTTCCGGTGCCGGTCCCGAGGGTACTCGCCCGGGGCTGCTGCAAGCCCACGAGGGTGCGGTCAGCGCGCTCGCCTTCGCCCATCGGGGGGCGCGCCTCGCCTCCGCAGACCGCGTGGGGCTGGTGCTGCTGTGGGACCTGGACGACCGCGGTGACGGCCGCCCCATCGGCGCCGCCCCCGCGACCGCCGCCGTCGAGACCCTCGCCTGGCACCCCGATGACCGTGCATTGGCCGCCGCCGACGCCGCCGGCGGGGTCAGCCTGTGGACCATCGCCGATCGGCACCGCTCGGTCGAGCCTGGAAGCGGCCGTTGGACGGCCCCTGGGGCAAGCCCCGCGCGGGGTGTGCATCGGGGGCCGTAGCGGGGCTCGCCCACGCGATGAGCCGCAAACCGGAAAAAAACCAACGCAAGGGCGGTAAGGATCAGGACAGCGCGAAGCGGTCGACTGCCGTTACTGGGTTTGAGCACCCCGCGCGCCGCGGCCTGTCTGTAACGGCAGCCGATCGGGGGCGCATCCAATGCCGGAGGCAGGGGCCGCCCGATCCGGCGGCGGGCGGTCAGGGCACCCGCCCGGCGCGTGCGGGTACGAAGTCCCTCGGCGGGGGCGCTGTCCGCGGGCTGAGCTCGGTCTCCAGGTCGGCCCGCAGGGCCGTGAGCACGGCGGCCGCACCCTCGGCGTAGCGTCCCGTCAGCTCCGCCCGCAGCGCTGCTTGCTGCTCCGCGAGCGCCTCGCGGAGCGCGGTCTCGAGCTCCTCACGGTGCAGGTACTCGTCGACCTCCACGACCGCCTTGTCGACCAGCAGCCAGGCCGCCACGCCCGTGACCGCGCCGCCCACCAGGGCGCAGGCGGGGCTCAGGGGGGCGCCCACCACCGTGCCGGTGCAGACCGCCGCCCCGACCGCGGCACCGCCGCCGGCAGCGCCCAGGGCGCCGCCGGCCTTGGCCGCGGACTTGGCGCCGAGCTTCGCGAGCAGCGCGGCCGCCGCGCCCGCCGAGGGCTTGGCCGCCAGACTGGTCGCGGCCTTGGCGACCGCCGCGCTGCCGAGCTTCTGACCGGCCGCCACGCCCGCGGCGGCCCCGGCCGAGGCCGCCGCCCCGTGGCGCGCGATGTCTTCGGGGCTGATCGAGGCGAAAGGTGCGAGCTGGGTGCCCAAGCGCTCGCCGGGGGCCCAGTCCGCCGTCACCTCCACGGACTGCGGCGGCAGGGCCTCGGCCCGCGCCAGGCTCAGCAGCAGGTCCCGGACCTCGCGTGCCCCCGCCTGGACGTCGGCGACCGCCTCCGCGCCCAGGCGATCGCTCAGCGCGTCCAAGGCCTCTGCAGTGCCAGCCGGGCCGAACACCAGGGCTTCCAGCCGACCCGCGAGCAGCTCGCCGAGATCGCCGAAGGCGGCCGCCGCCAGGCGCGTGTACTCGCCCTTGAGCGAGTAGTACCAGTCGGCGAAGGCGGGGATCTGCGCCTGTGCCGCGGCGAAGATCGGGTCCAGTCCGGCGTCGACGGCGGCGTTTAGCCGTCCTCGGACCTCCTCGGCACGCTCGTCGAGGACGGCGAAGAGCTGTGCGCGGGTGCGGGTCAGGGCCTGGGCGTCCAGGTACACCGACTCGCCGGGCGCGAGCGTGACCCGCACCGCCTCGGTAAGCACGGGCGGCAGCTCGCTCTCGGGGAGCTGCTCCCGCACCCAGTCGGCACCGCCGCGTAGCAGCGCGAGCAGGCTCACCGCCAGCAGGACCAGCAGCACGCCGAAGAACCCGCCCCAAAACCAGCGACGAACCGGGCTCGCCGAGCTGCTCATGGCGCCTCACCCGAGGGCATAGCGCCCAGCGCCCAGGGCCGGGAGAGCACCCCGGCGAGGCACCGGCCGTAGGCCAGCGCGAGCAAAAAGGAGGCGCCGAAGGCGACGAGGAACAGGGCCCAGGCGACGAGCAGCTCGCCCGCGTCGCGCAAGCCGGCGAAGAGGTGCTGGGCGGACCAGAGCGCCAGGGCGCTGCCCACCGCCGCCAGGCGGGCCAAGACGGCGATGGCGTCGCAGGCCACCGACGGCTGCCCCGCGCTCAGCGCGAGGACCTCTTCCCAACGCAGCCCGCTGTAGTTTTCCTGCGGTGTATGGGCCATCAGCGCCACCCAGGCGAGCCAGAGCAGGAGTGCATTCAAGCGCACTGCCCAGTTGCGCGCCAGAGGCCCGGCCGCGTGCGCGTGCACTTGCACCGAGAGCAGTCGTGCCATCCCCGCGAGAAGACCGGCGAACAGCAGCACATCGGCCAGCAGCAGCGCCCACTGCATCGGCTCCAGGGCGAGCGCGGTGACGAGGAGCAGCAGGCCGAGCACCAGCCCCCTCGCCCCTTGGCGGATGAGGATCAAGACCCGCCCGCTCAGCAGCCGATAGAGCAGACGGCCGCGCACGAGGTACTGGCCGACGAAGGCGCGGCGTCGCACCAGGGCCGCCTCGACGCCGGAGTTGGCGATCAGCCCCGCAACCGCCGCCAGCGCCAGGGCCGCCCCCGCGCACGGCAGTTGATCCGCCGCCAGGCCCCAGCCGAGGAGCCCGGCCCAGACGGTCAGGAGCCCCGACACCTTGCCTGCGACGGTCAAGTCGCAACCCCCAAGGCCGCACCGCCGCCGGGTAGGGATTCCCGTCGGTGCCGTCCGGTCAAGCCCGCGGGCAGGGCGCGCCGTCTCAGGGTCATCATCGGCAACGGCGGGTCAATACCGCGGGTCAGGCGATGGCAGACTGTCACCGAGGGGGTGAGCCGCCGGTCTTGGCAGGTATCCATGTTCAGCCGCGTCTCGTTGCGTTGCGCGTCCCGAAAGATGACTGGTAAGGGATTTTTCGAGGTCCCCGTCAGTCGCGGATGATTGCCCTTTTTGGGCCGAGCCCGGCGTGACAGCCTTGGTTTCATCTGTCGGGGCGACACACACCTTGTGCCGGGCTTGCCTATACGATGGGCGGACCGGACTCTGGGTCCAGGTCGGCGTCGGGGTCGAGCTCGCTCTGGAAGCGCTCGACCGTCCGCGCCGCGGCCTGGGGCCGGCCGAAACGGGCGATGTGATACAGCGCCTCGCCCTCGGTCACCAGCGGCAGGTTGGTCCGGCCGATCACCACCCCGCTCACGGGGGACTCGACGGGCTCCTCGGTGTTGCGGAAGGGGTCGGTGATGATGCCCAGCCGGTCGCCCTGCTCGACCCTCGAGCCGAGCGGGGTGAGCGAGCGCAGCACCCCGCTCTGGTGGGCCCGTACCCACAGACTCGAGCGCGCCACCACCGGGGCGGCGGCGTTGGGTCCGCGCCGGAGCCCTACCCCCTTGATCATGCCGATGTGGCGCATCACGCACTGGATGCCGCGCAGCCCGGCGCGGATCGCCAGCTCGTCGAAGCGCAGGGCCTCGCCCGCCTCGTAGACCAGCACCTGGATACCGCGTGCCGCCGCCGCGGCCCGCAGCGAGCCATCACGCACATCGGCATTGAGGATCACCGGGGCGCCAAACACGCGCGCCAGCGCCAACGCGTCTTCGTCGTCGCCGTCGAGGTTGGCGCGTACCTGGGGCAGGTTGTCGCGGTGGATCGCCCCGGTGTGCAGATCGATGCCGTGGGTGGCGCGCTCGACCACCTCGCGCACCAACGTGAAGGCGAGACGCGCCGCCAGCGAGCCCGTCTCGGAGCCGGGGAAGGAGCGGTTGAGGTCGCGCCGGTCGGGCAGGTAGCGCGACTGGCGCACGAAGCCGTAGACGTTGACCACCGGTACCGCGAGCAGCGTCCCGCGCACGTGGCGCAGGGCCTGCCACTCCATCAGCCGGCGGATGATCTCGACCCCGTTGATTTCGTCGCCGTGGACGGCGGCGGTCACGAACAGGCAGGGCCCCGGCCGGTGCCCGTGCATCACCTGCACCGGCAGAAACACGGGCGACTGGGTGTAGAGGCTCGGCAGCGGCAGGTTGACGTTGACGCGCTCGCCGGGGGCGACGAGCCGATCGCCGATGCGCAGGGGGGATGCCATCATGGGGGCAGCATCGCGGAAACGGCTGGAAGGTGCAACGGACGCTGTGCCGGGGGTCGGTGGATCGAGGGCAGTGTCGGTTTGCGGATACCCGCCGGTTCTTGGATGATCGCGCAGGATCGATCAACCGACACCCGGGAGGCCCGACCTGCACGCCGCGCTCACATCGCCCGCGCTGGGCCTGCTGCTGACCCTGTTCGCGGTGGTCCTCGCCGGTCCGTCGCCGGCGGGGGCGGGTGCTCGCGAGGACTTCCTGGCGGCCGAGGCGGCCCTCGCCCGCGGGGACGATGCGGAGCTCGCGGCGCTGGCCGAGCGGCTCACCGACTATCCCCTGCTGCCCTATCTGCGCTACCAGGTCCTGATCGGCGACCTGGGGGCGGCCGACCCGGCGGCGGTCGAGGCGTTTCTCGCCGACCACACCGATTCGCACCTCGCCGAGCGCCTGCGCGGGGCCTGGCTGAGCCGGCTGGCCGAGGCCGGGCGCTGGGAGGAGCATCGGCGCCTCGCCGTGCCGAGCGAATCGCCGGCCGCGCGCTGCCGCGACCTGCGCGCCCGGCTGGCCGCCGGCGAGGTCGAAGAGGCCCTGGCCGGGGTCGAGCCGCTCTGGCTCGTGGGGCGCTCCCAGCCCCAGGCCTGCGACCCGCTCTTCGACGCCTGGCGTGCGGCGGGGCGTCTGACACCGGCGCTCGTCTGGCGGCGCATCGAGCTCGCGATGGCGGCGGGCCAGACCGCCCTCGCGCGCTATCTCGGCCGCTATCTGCCCGAGGGGGAGCCGGTCTGGTTGGGGCATTGGCTCGCCGCCCGAGAGGACCCGCAAACGATGCTCGCGCCCGGCGCCCTGCCCGGTGAGCATGAGCGGCGCCCGGTCGTCCTGGTCGAGGCGATCACCCGCCTGGCACGGCGCTCCGCCGAGGGCGCCGCTGCGGCCTGGGACCGCATGGCATCCGTGGAGACCCTGCCCGCGGAGCTGGCCGCACGGGCCGATGCCGCCGTCGGGCTCGCCCTGGCCGAGGGCGGTGACCCGCGCGGCCTGGGGTACCTCGACCGCGCCCCCGCGAAGGACGACGACCTTCCGCTGCAAGAGCGCCGCCTGAGGGCGGCGCTGGCGCTGGGCGACTGGGGGCGGGTGTCGGCCTGGGTGGCGGCCATGCCGGAGGGCGAGCACAAGCGCGAGCACTGGCTCTACTGGCAGGCGCGCGCCCTGGAGGCCGGGGGCGATCAGGAGGCGGCGCAGGCGCTCTATCGCGAGGCGGCCGAGGAGCGAAGCCTGTGGGGCTTTCTCGCCGCCGAGCGCAGCGGCCAGCCCTACCGACTCGCGAGCTGTCCGACCCCCACGGACCCCGAGCGCCTCGCCTGGTTGGTGGAGGAGCCCGCGGCCCGGCGCATCGTCGAGCTGCGGGCCCTGGGCCGCGACCTCGATGCGCGGCGGGAGTGGCTCCACCTCACGAGGGGTCTCAACGGCGACGACCTGACCGCGGCGGCGGTGCTCGCCGAGCGCTGGGACTGGCCGGACCAGGCCATCTTCACCCTGGCGCGTGCCGGCTGGTGGGACGATCTCGGCTTGCGCTTCCCGTTGCGCTACCGGGAGGCGGTGGCCGAGCAGGCGCACCGCACCGGGCTCGACGCGGCCTGGATCTACGCCGTGCTGCGCCAGGAGAGCGCCTTCGATCCCAAGGCGGTCTCCAGCGCCGGGGCGCGCGGGCTGATGCAGCTCATGCCCGCCACCGCCCGCGAGCTGCTGCGGGACCTGGAGCGGGACCCGGGGCAAGCCCTCGCCAGCGGCACCGACCTGCACGACCCCGAGCTCAACATCGCGCTCGGCACCCGCTATCTCGCGCGCGTGCAGCGGCGCTTCGGTGGCCACCCGGCCCTGGCCGCGGCGGCCTACAACGCCGGTCCTGGGACCGTCGCCCGCTGGCTGCCGGAGCGCCCGGTGGAGGCGGACCTGTGGATCGCGACCATCCCCTACCCCGAGACCCGCGCCTACGTACGCCGGGTGCTCGCCTATCGGCTGATCTACCAGGAGCGGCTCGGCGCGCCGCTCACCCCGCTGGGTGCCCTCTTGGGTCCCATCGGCGGCGCGCCCCGGCAGGCGCAGGCGGACCGCCCCGAGGGCTGAGCAAGGATCGGCTTACGATGAAAGCCGCGCGCGGCGCGCTCCATCTCCCCCTCGCCCTCTGGGAGAGGGCCGGGGTGAGGGAAACGGCCATGGCCGTTAGGCCGTCCCTCGGCGCAAGGCCACCCCGAGGGCCTCGTCGACGATGACCTCGAAGTAGTGCCGGCGCTCGGGGTCGATCTCGCCGACGGCCTGACCGTCCCAATTGCGGACCGGGGCATGGCGGATCACCAGGAAGCGGTCGCGCCCCGCCGCATCGGAGTAGGTCCCGGTGAAGAAGAGGCCGTCGGCGGCGGCGCCCTCGCGCGTGCGCGCCTGATCGAGCCGCACCTCCCGCTGCAGCTTGAAGAAGGCCGACTCGTCGAGGCGGATGCCGTTGACGTTGTAGCTCAGCAGGTCCGCGCCTTCCCCCGCGGGCGCCTGGGGGTCGCGTACCACCGCCACACGGAGCCCTGGATGACCCGGGGAGAACCCCGCCCGGCGCAGGCGCTCGGCGCACGAGGACAGCCGATCGGCGCGGTTGATGGCCCCGGAGATCATGATCCGGTGCCCCTCGTCGTAGAGGAAGTTGGGCTCCTCCGGCAGGAAGGTCACCGCCAGGCCCAGCTCCAGCTCGGGGAGCTCGTGGCGGCGGTTGAGCACGTTCTGCAGGGCGACCACCTGGAGGATCTTGCGCGCCAGACCACAGGCGCGCGCGACCGCCATGCCCGGCCCCTCGCCGTCGTACTCGAAGACGGCGAGGATCACCGCGTCGCCCTCGACGAAGAGCTTGTCGGCCGCGAAGTCCGGCAGCAGCTTAGTGACCGGGTCGAAGAAATTGAGGCTGAAGTGCGAGGCCGGATTGAGCCCCCGCGCGCGCAGCATCTCGGTGATGCGGGTCGAGCCGCGCACGTCGGCCTTGATCACGGCGTGGCCGCGGATGCGCTTGGGTACCGGGCCCAGGTCGCCGCGGCAGGGAAACTCGACCAGGCTGCCGTTGGCGCGCGACAGGTGCACCTCGTCGGGGGCGTCGAGCAGGCGGATGCCGTCCATCGCCTCGTAAACGCGGTAGGCGAGCTTGAGGTCGCGGCGCAGGACGGCGAAGTCCACCAGGTAGCGGTTGAGCTCCCCGCCGCGGCCGAGCAGGGCCGAGCGCCGCGTCTCACCGAGCGAGCGATCGATCAGGCGCACCAGGCTCGCCGCCTCGGCGCTCGGGCGCTGGGCCTCCAGGCGCTGGAGCAGGCGCCGGCGGGAGAGCCGGCCCTCGAAGAAGTCCGCGAGGAGCGGCAGCGGTACGGCCTTTCCGATCTGGGCGCGAATCCCGGACAGCCAATAGACCCAGGCCAAGCGCTCGCCGAGCCCGTGCATCTGCAGGCACAGATGGAGCTCCGCGGTCACCGCGCGCCGGAACTCGCGCCAGCGCGGATCCGACTCGATGACCTCCGCCGCACCTGGACCCACCGCCGGCGCGCCGCCGGTGAGGAATCGCCGCAGCTCCTCTGGCTCGTCGAGCCAGCAGGTGAGCCCCTCGCGGTACTCCTGCTCGGGGACGAAGCGGCGCAGCAGGATCTCGGTCCCGACGAAGCCGGGCAGCAGCCCCTGGTCGCGGCGCTCGCGCGCCCCCTCCGCCGCCTCCGCCCGCCGCAGGTGCGATGGGGCCTGGGTCCAGGCCGGGAGGTAGTACTGAAAGACCTTGCTGAGGCATTGATTGGTCTGGTAGAGCCAGTCGGTGCCGCCCTGCTCGCCGAGCAGGGCGATCGGATAGTCCTGGGCCAGCGCCCGGACATCGGCAAGGCGGGGGATCAGGACCGCCGGGTTGAAGAAGGCGGCCTCGGGTAGCGGCCAGGGCTCGCCCAGCACCGAGGCGCGCACCTTGCTCAACTGGGCGACTTCCAGCCGGCGGATCTGGTGGAAGAGGACGTGCAGGACGCGGCGGTTGATCGCGTAGTCGTCGGCGCTCAGCGCGACGAGCTGCTCGTGCAGGCTCAGCGCCCGGCCGAAGGCGCGCGCCTCGCCGTCACGCACGGCGTTCTTGAGCTCCTCCTGCAGGGTGAGATTCTCCCGCGCCACCGTCTCCAGCAGGGACTTGAGGAGCGCGATCTGCAGCAGCACCAGGCGCTCGGTGTCGGCACGCGCCTGGGTGCGGTCGAGCGCGGATTCGAACAGGCCGAGGTAGACCTCGCGGAACGACTCCAGATCATCGGCGCTGAGCAGTTGCTCGGGCGTGCGCTGACTCTGGGCAGACAGGTCTTCGAGAAGATGCTTACGGACGTTCTCCCGGAGCCGCTCGCGCAGGCGTGGGCTGAGGAAGACATCGACGTGGGCGTTGTCGATCCCCTTCCCAAAGCGCTTCAGGGAGACCGACCAGGGTCGCAGCCGCCGGAATTGGTCGGTAAACTCCCCGAGCGTCGGCCGCCACTGAATCAATCTTGCTCCTCGCTAAGACTGCTGGTGATGGTGATGTTGCCGGGGGCGCGCGCGCCCCGACGGCCGGGCATGGCCGCTCCAGAGGGGCAGCTTGAAGCGCTCGAGGTCAACATCCGCCGAGCGGATGTCGCCTGATCGAGAGACCCCAGGCGTTCCCGTGAAGCCCGCGCGCAGCGCGCCCCGCCTCCGCCTCACCCCGTGGGAGAGGACCGGGGTGAGGGAGACCCGGCCTGACGGCGGTGTCCTCGTCTTGCGGGGCGACACGGGTGTCATGCCGGGTTAGGCGCCCCGAGCTCCCCGGCCGACCCCGGGGAATGGGCGCCCGTTAGTCTATCCCAAGTCCGCGGATGCCGAGGTTGGCCATTTGGTAGACTCCCGGCCTCACCGCGCAGGCTTCCAATTCCGGGCATCCATTTCCCCATGAGCTTGAAACGACCGGCGGCGAGGATCGGCTGCCTGCTCCTTGTCTTCTTGACCGCACCACCCCTGAGCGCCAGCGGCACCCGCGAGATGATGGCCGATGTCATGGCGCGCATGATGGAGGCCATGGGGCTGTTCGGCTCGGCTGGCGTCGGCAGCGGGATGAGCCCGATGGCGATGGCCGGTCCCAACTGGGGCCTGGGCCCGGGGGGCTTCGGGCCGCCTGGCGGCATGCCATGGGGGAGTGCGATGCCGAGCCCGCAGTCCGGCCTCGGCCAGATGATGCGCCCTTTCACCAGCGGCACCTTCCCTGGCGCTGCCGGCTTTCCCTGGTCCGGCGGTCCCCTGGAAGGGATCTGGGAGGGACGCAACGGCGAGCTCCTGATCGTGCAGGGTAACCGCTTCCGGCTCTACCCAGGGGAGTCCGGCTACCTCGACGGCTATCTGCAGGTCAGCGGCGATCGCCTTGCCCTGTACAACCCCAGCGACGCCCAGGCGCGACCGTTCGAGTTCGCCGAGGCAGAGGGCCGCCTGGTGCTGCGCGACCAGGCCGGTCAACTCTATCTCTACCGGCGCCTGTTCCTCGACCCGGAGCCCGCCGGCGCGCCGGCCGAGGCGCCGTTGCGCTAGGGTTACCAGAACAGTCGCAGGGCGACGGCGAGCAGCAGGACGGCAAAGAGGCGCCGCAGCACCACGAGCGGCAGGCGGTGGGCCAGGCGGGCGCCGAGGGGGGCCGTCGGCACGCTTGCCAGCAGGATCACGAGCACGGCGGGCCAGTAGACGAAGCCGGTGCTGCCCGCGGGCAGCCCCTCCCGCCCCCAGCCGATCACCACGAAGCCGATCGCACCGGCCACGGCGATCGGCAAACCGCAGGCGCTGGAGGTCGCCACCGCTCGGCGCATGTCGAGGCCCGAGCGTACCAGGAAGGGCACCGTCAGCGTCCCACCGCCGATCCCCACCAAGGCCGATAGGGCACCGATCCCGCCCCCCACGAGGCCGAGCCCGCGCTTGCCGGGCAAGGGGCGCACCGCGGGAGCGGCCTGGCCCAGGAGCAGCCTCCCGCCGACAGAGAGCAGGAAGACGGCGAGCACGCGCTTGAGCCAGAGCGCGGGGAGCAGCCCGGCGAGGGTCGCTCCGAGCCAGGCCCCGAGGACGATGCCAGGGGCGAGCCGCCGAAACAGGTCCCAGCGCACCGCACCGCGGCGATGGTGGGCGCGCGCCGAGGCCGCGCCGGTGCCGATGATGGTGGCGAGCGAGGTCCCCACCGCGAGGTGCGGGACCCACTCGGCGGCGGCCTCCGTGTGCCCGAGGACCCAGATCAGGGCCGGGACCAGGATCACGCCCCCGCCTACGCCGAACAGACCGGCGAGGAGCCCGGAGGCCGCCCCCGCCGCCAGATAGGCCGCGATCTCCAGGATGCTCATCGAGCGGCTCCGCCGCGGGCGATCATCGCCTCGCCGCCTGCCGCACGCCGCGCACTTGGGTCATAATTCCGTGCCT
>Ga0209498_1002369_pt1 | contig 11381 bp, 14 predicted proteins | sample WalLakDeSediment_FD_184131 | JGI IMG/M metagenome (GOLD analysis project Ga0209498, IMG submission 184131) | Lake sediment microbial communities from Walker lake, Nevada to study Microbial Dark Matter (Phase II) - Walker Lake 11/02/13 Deep... | ecosystem: Environmental > Aquatic > Freshwater >...
TGAGCAAGCGCGTCTTCACCGACCTGTTCAGGAACAACCCGGTGGCGCGGATTTTCCGCTTTCTCGATGAGGAGGGCGGCGTGGGGGAAAACCTGCGCCTGATGGCCTCCGTCCCCCCGGAACCCTTCGTGCGCGCGTGGATCAAAACGCAGATGCTACGGACGGTATAGGCCCACCCTTGCCAACAGCGGCGGGCCGAGGATCATCAAGCCCACGACCACTGAAGTTATCGCGATCACCAGCACCGCGCCGGCCGCCACGTCCTTGACCAGCTTGGCAAGTGGGTGATAGTCGGGACTGGCGAGGTCCACCAGGGCTTCGGCGGCGGTGTTCATCATCTCGGTCACGAGCACCAGGCCAATCATCAAAACCAGAACCGCCCACGAGGCGTCCGGCAGGCGCAGCCACGCGCCCAGCAGCACGACGAGCGCCGTCGCCACGAGGTGAATGCGGAAATTGCGCTGCGTGCGAACGGCGTAGAGCAGCCCTTCGCCCGCGTGCTTGAAACTGAGCCAGAGGGTGCCGTTGCGGCGAGGGTTCATTCGGGTATCGCGATATCCACGCCAAGCGTGGTCAGGACGGCCGTCTGCGCCGCCCACATCGCAGCCTTCTCCGCCGGTTCGGCGTGGTCGTAGCCGAGCAGGTGCAAGACGCCGTGCACCGTGAGCAGTTGTAGCTCCTGCATCAGCGCACCGCCGGCAGCCTCCACCTGTTCCCGCGCCCGGTCGATGGAAATGACGATGTCGCCCAAATAGCGGGGGAATTTACCGCCGCCGCCGGCAAACGGCCCGCGCGTATCATCGGCGAAGGCCAGCACGTCGGTCGGCGCATCGACGCCGCGAAATCGGGCGTTCAAATCGCGCAGGGCGGCGTCGTCGGAGATGACGACCGCCACCTCACACGCCTCACCCACGCCCTGCTGCGCAAGCGTCTCGATGACCGCTCTGCGCAGCGGTTTGGTGTCCAGCGAGCCAATCTGTTCTTCAACGTGAATATCGACACTATGACGCGCGCGGATTCGCGCTTTACCTGTGCTATACATGATCTTGGTCTAAGCTCTCCTTGGGTTCAGGGTATTGTATGCGCGGATGGAACGCCCCGCGCAGTAAATCGATGTAGGCTGCTTTCACAACATGGAGTTCTTGCATCGTGATCGGGCAATTGTCCAACTGCCCATCGGCGATGCGTTGCTGGAAAATCGCGCCGACCACTTTCGCTAACTCCTCCGGCGTGGAAGGCCGGCGGGCGCGAGAAGCGGCTTCAGCGCCGTCCGCCAGCATCACCAGGAGCGTCTCGCGGCTCTGCGGCGTTGGGCCGGGATACCGGAACTGCGCCTGGTCCACCAAATCGGGTTCACCGCCCGCGGCCTCGATCGCTTTGCGGTAGAAAAAGCTCGCCAGCGTTGTACCGTGATGCTCCGGGATAAACGCGGTGACGCGCTCCGGCAGACGATACTCGCGCGCCAGCTTGAGGCCATCGCGGATGTGGCCTTTGAGCACATCGACGCTGGTATAGGGATCGAGGCGGTCGTGCGGATTGCTCAATCCCTGCTGGTTTTCGATGAAGAAATACGGGCGCGTCAGCTTACCGACGTCGTGATAGTAGGCCCCCACGCGCGTCAGCAACGCGTTCGCGCCGATACGTTCGGCGGCCTGCTCCGCCAGGCTCGTCACCATCATCACGTGGTTGAAGGTGGCGGGCGCTTCACGCAGCAGCCGCTGCAACAGGGGATGGTTGGGGCGGCTCAACTCCGTCAAGCGGAACGTCGTGGTCAGGCCGAACAGCGGCGCCAGCAGAAACAGCCCGCCGACCGTCAACCCGCCGGAAACCACCCCTGCCGCCAAGCACACGGCGACTCTGATCGCCACCAGGAATGGGTCGGCGCGCACATCGTCGCTCAGGAAAGCAAACAGCGTCAGCGCGCCAAACACGCCGCTCAGCAATCCGGAGCGGAAAATGGTGCCGGTCTGCTCGTAGCGCGGCAACGTCAACGCGCCGGCAATCCCGCTCGTCGTCACCAGAATCGCAAATCCAAGCGAACGTCCGGCAAGCCAGCCGCAGACGCCGCCCATAAAGACCAACGCGCCCACCGCCGAGGGCAGGCCCACCGTCGTCGTCAGAAGCATCGCCAGCGCCGCGCTAGGGAACAGATAGGGCAACAGCTCGCCGGAGGATGTCAAGGCGCGGGCCAGAAACAGAAAGAGGCTCAGCAGCAACAGCAGCAACACTTCCAGGCGCAGCTTCACCAGGACCAAGGGCTGAAATCTCCACAGAAACAGGCCCAGGCTCAACGTTGCCGTAGCGGAGAGCAAAAGCGCCATACCGAAATCGACCCAGTCCCGCTCCTGGGTTGCGAACCCCAACTGATCCAGCGCCTCCACATCCAGCTCGGAGATCACGCTCCCTTCACGCACGATCACTTCGCCGCTGCGCAACGTGCGGAAGGTGGGGCCGACGGCGTCGGATGCGGCCTGGCGCGCCGCTTCGGTCGCGGCTGCGTCGAAGAAAGCGTTGGGACGCAGAAAACGCTTGACGAGATCGCTGACCACAATCGTCTCATCCGGGCTTAGCTCCAGCGCCACGCGCGCCGCGATCCCCGCGCCCACAGTCGCCACATCCTCCTCACGGATGCGCTGCTGTCGCATCACCTGATCCAGCAAGGACAGGAACTCGATTTGGACGCGGTTCCAACTCGCGTCGGACGTCTTCAGGATGATGTTGACCGTGCTCAACGGCAAATCGGTCAATTCCGAGACGGCCAGGGTCCAGGCGTAGCTTTGCGGTTCGGAGGCAAAATCATCGGCCCGCAGTTCGCGCAGATAGGCCAAAACCTGGCGCGCGCGGTCGTATTGCTCCCGCGCGATGTTGGGATCCGGAGCGGTATACACCGGCGCGACCTGGCGCACGGCCTCACGTTGCGCCTGTTGCGTGCGAATCTGGCTGACGTAGGTGAAATCCATCGGCGCGCGAATATCCCGTGTGGCCACGTCGCCGGCAACGAGATCGACATCGTCGGGAAACGAAAAGATCAGGATCAGGGCCGTCAATAGCGTCAGCCCAAGCCCGAAAAGGACCTGGCGAAAGACCCAGGCGCGTTTCACTTTATGAGGATTCTTCATAGCGGTTAAAGCACAAAGAGGAGCCCACGCCGGGGCCCCTCTCGCTGCGATGCATGATATGAAAACGCCAGGCGTTAGGCGGAAAGCAATTCGCGGACAACTTGGCTAACCAGGCGCCCATCAGCCTTTCCCTGAACCCGTGGCATAATCAGCTTCATCACTTTCCCCATATCCGCCGGAGAAACGGCCTGCGCCTCGGCGATCGCGTCCCGCACGATCTCCGTTAGCGCTTCCGCAGGCAGGGGCTGGGGAAGGTAAGACCGGAGAATGGCGAGCTGCGCTTCGTCTTCCGCGATGGTATCAACGCGTCCGGCCTGGCGCACCATCTCCAGCGCGTCTTCACGACGGCGGACCTCTTTGCGGATGACTTCAACGATGGCGGCATCGTCCAGCGTCCCCCGCTGTTCGACCTCGGCCAACTGCACGGCGGTCAGCGCCATACGCAACGCCAGCTTACGCTGCTCGTCGCGCGCGCGCATCGCGTCCTGCAGATCGCGTTGAAGGTGTTCCTTGAGGCTCATTGCTCACCGGGTTTCCGAAGTTTTCGGACAGGATTAATACTGCTTGCGATTGTCTTTAAGCGACGTGCGACGGCTCTTGCGCAGCTTGGCCGCGCGTTTGCGCTTGCGCACGATGCTCGGCTGCTCGAAATACCGCCGCTTGCGAATCTCCGAAAGGATGCGGTCGCCCTGCACTTTCTTCTTAAAACGACGCAACAACGAATCGAAGGATTCATTGTCATCTGCATGAACAAATGTCACCGGTCTCACTCCCTTTTTGCTCCCGGCATAGCCGGCTAGGATTTTATAGTGCGAAGTCATTATAACGTTTGAGAGGGTATTGTCAAATAGCCGGGGGCGAGAAATGGGATAAATTATTGGGAATCGCGCGGGCCGGTCTCCAGACCGCGCTGCGGGCCACCTGTGGCCTGGTTTACCCTGACTGGCCGAACTCCGCGTGGGTGTTTCTAATTGTCGTCGATGGGTAATTCTACTTGTCGTTGAACAGCCTTTTTCCTCTCTCTCAGGTTTGCGCTTTCAGCCACTTGCGTCCCGCCTCGCTGATCCCCCACACGCCGCGCGGGGTATCATCGCGGATCAAGCCTTCTTCGCGCAGGGAGTTGCGCGCCCATTGCGCGGTATTACGCCAGCGGACGGTCTTCCCATCGGCCAGCGTGTCCAGATCGTAGGAGTTGAGCTGATCGGCTAAGGTCGCACGCACGCACTCCAGGACGGCATCGAGGTTGGCTTCGCCGCCGAGGGCGATAAGGGCACGAAGGATGGGGATGCGATAGGCGCTCTGCGGGGTCTTGAGGCCCTTGTGCAAGCGCGGTGTTTTTTCGTCGGGCGCGACCAGGATGACGAAGCGTTTAGCCCAAACGTTCAGATCGTTGAGCAGATCGTCGAGGGCTTCGGCCTGTGTGCTGTCTTCCTGAAGGTCTCCCAGGCGGGCCTGGATATGAGTGCGGAGCACCGCCAGCGCTTGACCGGCTGTAAAGAGTTCGAGTTGCATTTTGTCCTCCTGGTCATTGTGCTTACACTTCTCTATTTCTTATGGTTACTCGACGGGGTCGCGGTCAATGGCGCGGATGGCGGCGGTGTGGGTGGGCATTAGGCGTGTCCCGTCTGCGCTTTCAGCCACTTGCGTCCCGCCTCGCTGATGCCCCACACGCCGCGCGGGGTGTCGTCGCGGATGAGGCCTTCTTCACGCAGGGTGTTGCGCGCCCATTGCGCGGTATTGCGCCAGCGAATGGTTTTGCCGTCGGCGAAGGTGTCCAGGTCGTGGGCGTTGAGTTGCCCGGCGAGGATTTCCTGTACGCGCGCCAAAACCTGGTTGGTGGGGGCTTCGCCGCCAAGGTCAACGATGGCTTGCAGGATGGGCACGCGATAGTCGCCCTGTGAGGTTTTGACAGTGTGTTGGCTCAATTGTTTACGCATATCGTCTAGCTTTTGTCCCGTGCGGGCGACAATCACTTGATGATAGATATTGATGGCCGTCCAACCGGTGACGTGGGTGCCCCACTCGTTATAACCCCATCGGCGTCCTTGATACTCGACGTATTGGGCATTGACCACCCGCGCGCGTTGGTCAGGAGCTTTGGTAGTGTATACGATATCCCCAGGCTTGAGGAGACCGGCATCCAGCAACTCGCGCACCCGTACCGGCTTTTTAGGCTCCGTGGCGTCGCTCTCAAGGGACGCTTGCGCCAGGTTTTGCTGAAGGTCCGCATAAGCATTGAGAAAGGATTTCACATCCTCGCGCCCTGCACCAGGAACCCAACGCTCCAAGCGAGTGCCATCCTCACTTTGATAAAAGGCAATGGGCCAGGTACCACTCCCACTAACTTCTGTGTTTTCTACCCAAGTGGCAAAGATCTGTGTTGGCACCAAAAGGACATTGTCCGCATCACCCAACACGAAAACGAGATAGCCGTTCCCTAACTCGTCAATGCGCTCGTAGTACTGTGGCGTAACGCCCAGGAAGTATTCAATTTCATCATTGCGGCAATGGGCTTTGGAATAGCGAAACATCAAGTGGACCTTATCCGCCAAGGCATAGTAGGTGCGACCAAAAGGCAATGGCGTGAGCGTCCCCAGTTTTTCCAGGCGCGCCAGCACATGTTGATAGGCTTGCGCACGTGTGACCGGCTCGGTCGCGTCATTAGGCGATGGCGGTGGTGCAGATTGAGCCGCTGCTTGTGACACCGACTGTGACGCAGACTGCGCCGCAGCGCGCGCTGTATCTTCAGCCACTAAGCGCCACATCCCCCGTTCTGGCAGGGATTTAAAGCGGTGATCCATGCTCATCGTTGCGCTCACGGTGTGGCTGGGCGTTTGCGTGTTTTTGCTACGCCAATCGCTGTATTTCTCTTTGAGGGTCACAGCTTGTTCAGTGATCTCCTGTAGGTGCATTCCCCGACGTTGGGGATCGTTGTGAAGCAAGACATAATGCGCCAGGTTGGCCCAAGAAGGATTAGAGAGTAGCTCATTGTTTTTCGTGAGCCGGTAGTAGCCGCGCCGCAACTTGTAGAAACGGGCATCATTGGACATCATATAACTTAGAGTTCCAGCCACATTGGCCGAATCGCCCTTTTGCCAGTTTTCATCATGTTGATCTTTTAAGGCTTCGGCCTCTGCCGCGATGTCTTTGTAGAACATCTCCTCTTGCCCACCGTTGTCCAACACATAGTATGCCAGATTGGCCCAACTAGGTTCACCCTCAAAGGGAACTTCCATTTCTTCAGGTTCGATCTCAATCCCCCGCGCGCTTTCCAATTCCCGTTCTTGTTTGAGGGCTTCTTCACGGGAGAGAGCCAAGATTTGGCGCAAGGCTTCTAAGGTGATGGCCTGGCGGTCACCGTGATCGGCTGCCCACGTCACAGCCTGTTGGTAGATTTCGACCGCCGCCAGTTGTTGTTCCGGGGAATCGTCACGCTCATCCACTACCGGCGCGGGCAGGCGGTTTTCAAGCAGCCGTAACAAGCTGATGATGCCATCACTCGCCACAGAGGCGGGCGAGCCTTCGTCCGTAGGATCGATGTAGTCGCCGATGTGATAGCTCATAAAGTTGGCCCGCCCAGAGCTAAACACGCCATCGAAAAAGAAAATGTCCGGTTGCTGGAGACGGCCTTCGGCAGTGATAATGGCGAAGGGGTCTAATTCCAGCACCGCCGGACGGGCCTCGTTGACCAGCAAGCACCGGCGCGAATTAACGCCGAGGGTAGTCCGCCACGTCTGTTGTTGGAAGGGGTAACTATTGCCACGGGCGTAGTTGGCGCGGTAGTGCCATTGGCCGTTGTGATGTTCGGCATTTTCCACATAAAGCCAGGCATAATCGGCCAGGAACCGCAGTCCCTCCAATAAGGTCTGCATATCGGCTTCCAGCGGGGCCAGTTCGGCCTGACGGTGTAAGGTGCTGGTCTGGCTGCGATTCCGATGGTGGGCTTCTTCGTTGCGCTCCTGGATCATACGTTGGATAATGCCCACATACGGCTGTTGAGGTTTTAATTTACCTGATTCCGTGGCGCGATAGTAAAAGTCGAAAAGTTCCGGCACAACCAGACGTTCCCTTTGAGAATGATAAGGGCGGAGGGTACGCCACAACAAATCCTGCCAGTGGCCCAAAGAGAGGGGACGGTTGAGGGTTTCGAGTAATTCCCGAAAAAGATGCTGGTCGCCGAACTCAGGGGTCGCTTGGGTATCATGCACGAAGCTTGCTAAGGCTATCGTGGTGATGGTTTTAAGGGTCACTTCAAAGCAGGCCAGCAAAGCCGCGTAACGGTCTTGTGGATCCACGCGGCTTTCCAGATAGGCGTAGGCGTGGCTGATGGGAAAGGGGTAGCGGTCGCGGATGAGGCGGCTCAGGGCTTGATTTTCGGTCATGGGTTGTGCTCCTTAGGTGGTACTATAAGAGTCTCTGGATGTGTTTCACGACTGCCACCTCTGTTGGATGTAGGTGACGAGGTCGGGACCGTGCAATTCGCGGCTTTGGGCTCCGGTGCGCACAAAGAGATGCTTATCCACATACACCGGCGCGGATGCGGGACGCACCGTAACGCAGCACACATCACGTCCTTCAAGCAGATGGCGGGTGAGTGTGTAGTGCAGAAAGGGGGTCTCTACTTGCAGGTTGTTGTTGAGCAGATCCGCCAGATAGAGGGCGTAGCCATCCCAGGTGGGATTGCCGGGATTAGCAACCGGGTATTCCACATTGACGCCTGTGACCGTACCATCATCCGCGACACCGATGAGCAGCGTCCCACCTCCGGCGTTCATAAAGGCGGCGACGGCTTCGATGACGTTGCGGTGCATAGTGGTGTCTTTTTTGCCGGTGTAGGGATTGCGGCACACGGCTTGCTTGAATTCGACGGTTTGCGTTTCTCCGCCGAGAGTAAGTGTTGCCACTTCAGAAGTAGATAAAGGTGCTTTAGGTACAGAAATGGCGCTACTGCCAGAGGTATCAACGTCAAAGGAAAAACCTTCTACCTCTTTTATATCCAAAACCTCTACTGGACAACGAGGTTCGCGGTGATCCTTCATCCACATAGTTATGCTTTCTCTTTTCTCTAGCATGCCTTCGAGCATTTTCTGCCGGACATACTTTGCTGCATAATAGAGTAGTATTTTGGCAAGTTCTTCATCACGGGTATGCGTAAGCTGCCAATTGAACAATAGCTCTCCTGTGATATTCACTTCGACTGCTATTTGTTCTCTTGGGTTTCCTGGGATCGAAGGTTCCTTGATAGAAAACAAAAATGTGAACTGACGATCCTCAAATTCATCACCGATCCACTCTTTGGGTTTCGAACGCACCCCGATACAGGTTACGGTCTTTCGTGTCACCCTTCTACCTCACAATTCATAAACCGGCAACCGCAAATGCTCATTCGCCGGATGATCCAGCGTAAAAACCGGCCTTCCCTGCTCGGCCAGTTGCTGCGCCAACTGCGCCGTCTTGCTGCCGGGATGCGCGTGGGCGATGAGCACCTGATCCGCCAGCATCGCGACAAAGCGATTGCGCCGATGCGCCGTCTCAGCAGTGACGCGACGCACTGACTCTGGAAAGGCTGAGAGCAACAACAACCGTTCTTCTTCCAACGGTTTTACATACTCCGGCTTGATGCGAATCCCAACCAGTGAACGCGCCGGGCAGATGATGACCGGTTGCGGCCCGCGCAGCAGTACAGCCAACGCCTCCTGTTCGACCGGAGAGTGAAAGCCACTGATGATCGTCGGGCCGTCCACGCGCCAACGTTGCGCCAGATCGTGGATGTGCAGGATAATGCTGGCGGGAGCTTTTGAAGAACAGAAAAGACCCAGTGGATGCTGAAGCAGGTTCAAATTGCCCAGGCTGTGTGCCGCAAGCGGAACATCTGGCGTTAACACAGCCAGCTTGCCAGCAAGGGTTGGCGCTTCCAAGAGCGGTGATGAAAGTGACAAAGAAATGATTTGCGAATTCATCCTGGAGTCACCAAAAGGTCAAAAACCGGGATTTTTTTCAAAATCCCGGTTTTTTCGCGGCTTTCTGCATTCCAAGACGGTTGAGGGTAGGCAGCAGTGGGAGATCAGCGCGCATACGTCGGGAAAAGCTATGGGTGTATTCCCGTGCGTAAGGCCACATGAGCGTTATCGCAGACGTACTCTCGAATTCTGCCCAGATGGAGTCTTCAACGGCATCGAGGGCAAGCTGCGCTTCGAACAATCCCTCTAGCGTAAAGTGTAAATCAAATTCGGGATGTTGAGCCTCCGGGCCTTTGATTTCGATAGTCAGGAACACCGAGACTTGCTTGCGTTCCGTGTGACGTACAGTATTCACATTGACGGTAAAAGAGGGCGCGAGCGCGTCCTGGCCGGTCTCCGACGCATCAGAAGTGGCAGACTCTGCTGGCGTCAGTCTTTCGAGAGACATAGCATAAAGCCGCACATCCAACAATTGCAGGGGATAAAGTAATTCCGATTCCATAGTTCTCCCTAAGCAGCCTCATAGTGCTCTGGCAGTGTGAATTGGTCAGGCGCAGGCGCGAAACCGGCCCAATGCAATGTGGATTCCGATGTGCGGCGACTGCCCCACAGGGCTTCCGGCTTGACGGTGCGTATTTCCTGTATAACGTAGATAGCCGGTGTGGATTGCGCCGCAGTTTGCGGTGCAGGTTGCGCGGGGTGTTCCGAACCGAGTTGAACCGTCAACTCGGTCTCCAACGCCTGAGCCACGCGACGCAGGAAATCAACCGTAGGATTTGCCAGACCATTTTCGAGTTTCGAGATATTAGCTTGCCGCGTATCTGCCCGGCGCGCCAGTTCGGATTGCGACCAGCCTTTTGCCAGGCGCAAACGCAGAACGGCATCGGCAATGTCTAGCAGCGGCGCAAGTTCTTTCTCCGCTGCGACGTAGTCCGGGTCTTGTCGAAGCCTGTGTAGAACATCTTCATGCCTCATGGCTTACTCCTTATCTTTCGTCATTTGTGTGTATTGAGATAGTCTTGCATATATTCGATGGATTTATCGATAGCTGCATCAGATACCGGGCCGGATTTCTTGGTCAGGCCGTCGAGCAGCACCGCAGTATCACGATGAAAGATGAAATGCAAAATACGGTGTTGCCCGTGATGGGTTCTGATGCGCAACTCGCGGATGTCATCGCGCAAAGTGTCCATATGCGGACGCCGCAGATCCAACCCCATCTTTGCCAGCAATTTGATCTTTCTGGTAACAAGTACCCGATCTTTCGCCGATAGCTTTTCGATAAACTCAAGTACGGGGCATCGTCCGTTCGACTTTTCGTAGTATTCGATGTCCATCTACCCGCCCTGTTTTCCATCCAAGTCATTGATTATATCATATATAATATAAAAGTGTAACATGCTTATCCCTCGCTGTCAATAGACAAAAACCCGATTTTTCCGAAAAAATCGGGTTTTTCATGCTTTCCCGCCCTTTAATCCCAATCATAATCCGGGCTGGCTTCGCCGATGACCCACCGCTCCGGTTTGGGATCGGGATAAACGAATGGACCGGGCGCTGGCAAGTGTTCCTGGCTCATTCCGCCCAATTGGTCAATCATCATCACAATCCTGGGGACACAGTAACTTTCCAATTCCTCGCGCACGTGGTTGCCGCTGAACCGCAGGACTTCCCACCCATCCAGTTGCAGTGCATTATCGCGTTCATAATCCCTGACCACACGTTTAGGCTCTGTATGCAGGAGACCATCGGTTTCGACCGCGATGCGGCCTTGCTCGCAAAACAGGGCAAAATCCAGGAAATAGGTTGCCCGGCCAATCTTGACGCGCCATTGGCGTTCGGCTGCAACGTGAATATGCTTGAGTTTTGCCCACAAGCGATCTTCCAGCGGGCTGTCATCAAACAGATCATTGATCTCTTCTGCGAGACCGAACTTTTCCCAGGTGGTTGAGATAAAGACGATCCGCCGCCAGCGCGCGCTGACAATGGGCTGTGGCAAGGTCTCCAGGCGTTCCAAGAAGACCTGGTAGTAGCGCCGGTTAGACTTAGCGTTAGGCGGCTCGTCGGGGAAAAGTATTTGACGGCTGACCTGCTGAATTTCGCGCACGCGGCCATAATACCGGATGGCAAAAGCGTGCTCGCCAAAAATCTTGGTCTGATAGAAAGCAAGTACATCGGGTGGCCAGCGTTTGGGTGCGGTGTCCACCGGCACGCGATACCACCCCTGGTTTTGCACCAGGTCAAAGGCGGCAAGATCGTTTAGAATGGCGACAAGGACTTCGGACATTTCCTTAAAGCCTCC
>Ga0209498_1002370_pt1 | contig 11379 bp, 12 predicted proteins | sample WalLakDeSediment_FD_184131 | JGI IMG/M metagenome (GOLD analysis project Ga0209498, IMG submission 184131) | Lake sediment microbial communities from Walker lake, Nevada to study Microbial Dark Matter (Phase II) - Walker Lake 11/02/13 Deep... | ecosystem: Environmental > Aquatic > Freshwater >...
TCATGCGCCAGGCGCCCGAGATCGAGCGCCACCTGGTCAGCAGCGGCATCAACCTGATCAAGTTCTGGTTCTCGGTCAGCCGCGAGGAACAGCGCCGGCGTTTCCGTGAGCGGCGCATTCATCCGCTCAAACAGTGGAAGCTGAGCCCGATCGACCTGGCCTCTCTCCACAAGTGGGACGAGTACACCACGGCGAAGGAGTCGATGTTCTTCCACACCGACCACTCCGAATGTCCATGGATCGTGGTCAAGTCGAACTGCAAGAAGCGCGCGCGCCTGAATGCGATGCGTTTCCTGCTCAATTCGATGGATTACGCCGGCAGGGATATCAACAACATCGGGCCGGCCGACCCGCTGGTCGTGGGCCGGGCGAGCTTCAGCGGCACCCAGGCCTGACCCGCCCGATATTCAGTGCTGCCATCGCGAAGAATCCAGCCCCGGCACTTGAGCCGGAGTGACCTGACGCTATTGCGAGTCGTGACATGAACAGGATTTTCGTGTCGATCGCCGTCAGTTGCCTGCTCGGCGTCGCGCCCATCGCGGCGGCGCGGCAGGCATCGGTGGCCGAGGCCCCGGGAACCAGCGACTGCGTGGTGCTGCTGCACGGCCTGGGTCGTTCAAATGCGTCGCTGGTGCTGATGGAGGAAATGCTCGACACGGTCGGGTTCCAGGTGGTCAACATGGACTACCCGTCCACCGCGGCAACCATCGAGGGGCTCCTTGACTACCTGGGCGACGCGGTCGGCGCCTGCGGCGAGGCGCGGGTGAACTTCGTCACGCACTCGATGGGCGGCATCCTGGTGCGCGCCTGGCTGGCGGTAGCCCGGCCGGAGAACCTGGGCCGCGTCGTGATGCTGGCGCCGCCCAACCAGGGGGCCGAGATCGTGGACGTGTTCGGGCACCTGGAAATCTTCCGTCGCTTCACGGGGCCGGCTGGGCTGGAACTGAGCACCGGACCGGACGCGGTCGCACACCGGCTCCCGCCAGTGGACTGGGAGCTGGGAGTGATCGCCGGCGACCGGTCGCTGAACCCGCTGTTCTCGGGCCTCATCGACGGCCCGGACGACGGCACGGTTTCGGTGGAGAGCACCCGGGTGGACGGCATGGCGGATCACATCGTCCTGCCCGTGACCCATACGTTGCTGATGTACAACCCGCTGGTGATTGCGCAGGTCCTGGAATTTCTCCGCCACGGCCGCTTCGATCACGAGCTGACCTATGGCGAGATGCTGCGCCGCCTGACACGAGAGTGAACCGCCGTCCTCCCAGCTGCCCCCGCTCGGCCGGGGACGCAGCGCCTCGGCCGGTCGCTCATCGCCGGCCGCGCAGTATTCGAGGTCACAGGCTCAGCCCCCACCACAGGTAGGCCGCGTAGCCGAGCAGGAGAAGAACGCCCTCCGTCCTGCTGAGTCGCTTTCCCGTGTGCAGGAACCACACCAGGATCAGCGCCGCGCCGACCATGACCCACTGGTCGAAGCTGATGATCCGCGGGTTGACGGCCATGGGCTCGACCACCGCGGAGACGCCCAGGATGCCAAGCAAGTTGAAGATGTTGCTGCCCAGGATGTTGCCGACTGCCACGTCGGCATGCCGCCGCAGCGCCGCCATCACCCCGACGGTGAGCTCGGGCAGCGATGTGCCCACGGCGACCAGGGTCAGGCCGATGACTGCTTCGGAGACCCCGAGGCTTGCCGCGGCTCCGACCGCACCGGTGATCAGCGCTCGCGACCCGCCGATGAGCAGGCCCACCCCGCCGAGCACGGCCAGCATCATCAGGGGCATCGAGGCCGGCAGCCTCGTGAGCTCCTGCGACTCTGCAACCAGGATCTCGCCGCCGGGCGTCGCGTGCACCCGCTCGCTGCGATACGCCCAGAAGAGATATGCACACAGGCATGCGATGTAAACGGCGCCCTCCAGCCGACCCAGCGAGCCGCTGCGGGAGAGCAGCAGGAACAGCACGCTGGCGAACACCACGACGATGGCATCACGCCGCAACGCCATGGGCTTGACGGCCAGCGGCGTGATTGCGGCACACACGCCCAGGATCAGGAGGATGTTGGCGATGTTGCTGCCAACGACGTTGCCGATGGCGAGATCGGGCTTCTGGTTGATCGCCGCATCGAGTGAGACCACCAGTTCAGGCGTCGAGGTGCCGAACCCGACGATCAGCAGCCCGCTCAACAACGGCGAGATGCCCAGGCGCCCGGCCAACGCCAGCGAGCCACGAATCAGCGCCTCGCCGCCGGCGGTCAGCAGTCCGATCCCGAGCAAGATCAGCACGATGTGCTCCATGCGCAAAGTATAAGCGTGCGGGTAATCCCGGCTGGCCCGGCGTCCTGTTATTCTTTAGCCCGCCAACGAGGGAGTAGACATGACAGACGCCCGGAGAATTTTCGTAATCCTGGATCCGACGACCATGAACCAGCCGTCGCTGGTCATGGGTGAAACCATTGCCGAGGACTTTCTCTCGTCCAGCGCAACGGGTGTCGTGCTGCACATTTATGCGTGTATCGCCGAGGACACGGTGCGCAGGCCGCCGGACATGGATGAGCAGACCGCGCGCGCGGAAGAACAGTCGCGCATCGAGAACTGGGTGGACCGGCTGGCCGAGCGGGGCCGCTCGCTGGGTCTCACCGTCGTCACGGAGGTGGAGATCCACCATAACTGGCGCGAGGCCATTGCGGTCGCCGTCGCCCGCCAGCCCTGCGTGGTGGCCATCAAGAGCATGACCGAGCAGTCGCGGCTGACGCGCTGGGTGCGGGAGACGTCGGACTGGCGGCTGTTGCGGGACACGTGCTGTCCCCTGCTGCTGGTCAAGTCCTACGCGCGGCGCCCTATAAACAAGGTGCTGGTCGCGATCAAGCACAAGCCCGATGCAGAAATCTACCAGGCGGCGAACGACCGCCTGCTGGACACGGGGCGCGCCATGGCGGACAGCGTCGGCGCCGAGTTGCACGTGCTGACCGCCTACCAGGGCGAGGATTACCCGGACCGGCAGAAACTCGCGGATCGCTGCGGGCTGCCGCGCAACCGCGTGCGGGCCGCGATGGGGTCGCCCGAAGCCGTGATCGCCAGCGTTGCCGCGGAATTGCCGGCCGATCTGGTCGTGATCGCCCGGGTCGGCAAGCCAGGGGCCGGGGAAATGCTGGGCCACACCGCGCAGAAGGTGATCGACGGCCTCTACTGCAACATCCTTGTCCTGCCGATGACCCCGGAATGACCGGCGTGCGCCCGAGACACCCTCCGGTGAAATCTCATGACAAGACCGAAACGCCGGGCCAGGACCCGCGGGAAGATGGGCACCGCGCCAGATGCTGGCCGGCGGCGGATCCGGCGTGTGCTGCTCGCCATCGTGTTGCTGCCAGCCTGCTACTACCTGCTCTGCGTGGCCGGGCTCGTCTATCTTCGATACCTGCCGCCGCTCGCCACGGGAGTCCAGCTCCAGCGCACGATTGAGCGCGCGGCTCACGGTGAACGGCCGCTGCGGGACTACCGGTGGCGCGCGACGGACCGGATCTCGGTGCGCCTGCCGCGGGCGGTGGTCGCGGCCGAGGATGCCCGCTTCTTCCAGCACCGGGGCTTCGACTGGGTGGAACTGCGGCGCGCCCGCGAGCAGGCGCGCGCCGCCGGCGAGCCGATGCGCGGCTCATCCACGCTGACGCACCAGCTCATCAAGAACCTTTACTTCACCACGCACCGGAACCCGGCGCGCAAGGCGTTACGAGTGGGCCCTTACGCCGCCGGCGGAGTGGATCCTGGGCAAGGACAGGGTCCTGGAGCTGTACGTGAACGTGGTCGAGTTCGGCCCTGGAATCTTCGGCGCAGAGGCCGCATCCCGACACCACTACGGCATCGACGCCGCCGCCCTGTCACGCCGCCAGGCCGCGAGCCTCGCCGCCGTGCTGCCCGCCCCGCTCCAGCGCCAGCCGCAGAACATGGAGTGGTACATCATTGTCATCGAGGAACGGATGAGTCAGCTCGGCTGGTGACGGGATTGGTCTCCGCTTGATACGCCGCGGCATCGAAGCGCCGGGTCAGCCAGCGAAAGGTGGTGGTGAAGCGCGGCCAGAGCGTGGCGTTACGACCGCTGACCGGGTGCAGGTACCAGCTGCTGCAGCCGCCGCTGTTCCAGACGGTGCGCGCGAGTCGCCGCTGCAGGCGCGCGTTCCACTCATGCTGGGCCGCGTCGCGGACCTCGATCACCGCCGTCCCGTTGCGTTGCATCCAGGCCAGCGCATCGACGACGTAGCGGATCTGGCCCTCGATCATCAGGATCACCGAGTTGTGGCCGAGCGCCGTGTTGGGCCCGAGCAGGGTGAAGAAATTCGGGAAGCCGGCCACCGTGGTGCCCTTGTAGGCTGCCGGGCCCTCGGCCCAGAGCCGGTTCAGGTCACGCCCGTCGCGGCCGATGATCATGTGCTCCGGCACCGGCGTGGTGGCCTGGAAACCGGTGCCGAGGATGATGACGTCGGCGGGCCGTGCACGGCCCGCGGCATCGATGATCGCGTCCTTGCCCACCGAGCGGATCGGCGCGGCGACGAGCTCCACGTTGGCGGCGCCGATCGCGGGGTAGAAGTCGTTGGACATCAGCACCCGCTTGCAACCCATCGCGTAGCCGGGGGTCAGCTGCGCCCTCAGCGTCGGGTCGCTGACCTGACGCTGCAGGTGCCGCATGGCCTTGCGGCGATGGAAAAAAGTCAGCCGGGGAAAGCGTGCGAAGGCGGGCAGGCGCGTCTCGAGCAGCAGGAACAGGGCCAGCCGCACCAGCCAGCGCGCCGGCGGAAACCGGCGGTAGAGCGCCTGCCTTGCCGGCCCGATCTCGCGGTCCGGCTTGGGCAGAATCCATTGCGCGCTGCGCTGGTAGACGTCGAGCTGGCTCGCCTCGCGCTGGACATGCGGCACGAACTGGATCGCGGAGGCGCCGGTGCCGATCACGGCCACGCGCTTGCCGGCCAGCTCGAGCTCGGCGGGCCATTGCTGGGAATGGATGACCGGCCCGGTGAATTCCTCCAGGCCGGGAATGTTCGGCCTGGCCGGGCGCGACAGCCCGCCGATGGCCGAGACCAGCACGTCGGCGGTGCGGACCCGGCCGTGCTGGTCTGCCACCTCCCAGCGCCGGCGGGTTTCGTCCCAGCGCGCCTGCGTGACCCTGGTGTTGAAGCGGAGCTGCGGCCCGAGGCCCCAGCGTGCCGCGCAGTCGGCCAGGTAGCCCTGTATTTCCGCGCGTGGGGCGAACTGCCGCGACCAGCCGGGCCGCGGCGCGAACGAAAAAGAATACAGGTGGGACTGCACGTCGCAGGCGCAGCCCGGATAGCGGTTGACCCACCACGTGCCGCCCACGCCCGCGTCCGCCTCGAGGATGACGAAATCCTCCTCGCCGGCCTCGCGCAGCTTGATCCCAAGGCCCAGCCCGGAAAAGCCCGCGCCGATGATCACCACGCGGTGGTGGCGCGCGGTGTCGGTGGCAGATGAATTCATACTGGCGACCATGGCAGGCAAACAGGTACAGGGTGTCGGTTAGGGGAGGATTGTGCCGCCGGAAGAGGCCGATGCCCAGCAGAGGCCGCCCCGCTACTTGCGCCCGGGAGTGACCAGGCGCCTGAAGAAATCCCCGATCGTCAGCTGCGCAAGGTCGCGGAACTCACCGGCGTTGGAAAATGACCCGCTGCAAGCACCGCGTTGGTGGCGGCGAAACGCACTCGCTTGCTGTCGACGAGAACGAAGGCCGCTGCCATCGGCTTGTTCTCTTGTTATGCCGCCGCGAGACGCCGGCAGCGTCTTGTACCGCAAATGGGGCCGAGGGATCAGGCTTCCGGCAGCCGCGAGGCCTCCGGGTATCGTTGGCAGAACCGCTGCAGCACGAGCTTCAGCTTTGCGCTGTGCGCGGCATCGCCGCGCGCCTCGGCAGCCTCGATATCATCCAGGATCATCCTGCGGACTCGAGGCTGGCCGTCGGCCGTGTGCACGAGGTAATTACCCAACTCCAGCGCAATGATCTGGGGGCAGTGCTCGTGCTCGGCAATCGCCTTGACCTCCGCCTCGGTCAGGTCCGTCATTCCCAGGCAATCCTCGTAAGTCAGCATCACGCGTCTCCATCCGCCGGCCGGTCAGCACAACCGGCACGTCACTGGCACCCCTGCGGCGCCCGGTCGTGTCACCCCAAGTATAGGAAGCATGCGCCGCCTTTGCCTGCGCCGCGCCAGGCCGCGCGTCGTCGCAGCCGAGGCCCGGAACCCGGAGCCCTCGCGCTGGGCTACAATCGCCCAAATTCGCAGAAGGATTGCCGCCTTGCGTAACGCCACCATCACCGGCTGGGGTAAATGCATGCCGCCGGCCGTGCTGTCCAACGACGACATCTCCACATTCCTCGACACGGACGACGAGTGGATCACCAGCCGGACCGGCATCAGCGAGCGGCGCGTCTCGCACGTGTCGCTCGGCGAGCTCGGTTACGTCGCCTCGCGGCGCGCCCTCGCCTGCGCCGGCCTGCAGCCCGAGGACATCGACCTCATCATCTTCGGCACCTGCAGCTTCGACGAGCAGGTGCCGAACATGGCCTCCGGCGTGCAGAAGCGGCTCGGCGCCGTGAACGCGGGCGCGATGGACGTCAACACCGCCTGCACGAGCTATCTGTACGGCCTCGCGACCGCGAGCGCGATGATCTCGCGGGGCATCGTGAACAACGTGCTGGTAATCGGCGGCGAGCTCATCTCGCCGCTGATGGACTGGACCAACCGCGGCGTCGCGGTGCTGTTCGGCGACGGCTGCGCGGCGACCGTGCTGCAGCCCACCGACGCCGACGAGGGCGTGCTCGCGGACAAGCTGGGCTGTTACGGCGACGTGCGCGAGATCCTCCTGGTGCACGGCATGGGCCAGCGCTACGCCAACCGCGGCTGGGTGCTCGGCGACACCCAGTGGGTCTTCGAGGGCCAGGAGATCTTCAAGCGCGCGGTGGTCGGGATGAGCCAGGCCTGCGAGACCGTGCTGAATGCCTGCCAGATGGGTCCCGACGACGTCGATCTCGTGGTGCCGCACCAGGCCAACCTGCGCATCATCGAGGCCGTCGCGAAGCGCGCGCACATCCCCATGGAGCGCTGCTTCGTGAACGTGCAGCGCTACGGCAACATGTCGGCCGCCACGGTCCCGGTCGCGCTGGTCGAAGCGCTCGAAGAGGGTCGGATCAAGCCCAACGCCAACCTGCTGCTGACCGGCTTCGGGGGCGGTCTGACCTGGTCGGCGCACGTAGTGCGCTGGGGCGCCCGCACCACGCCGCTCGCCGAGAGCGACGCCGAGCTGCCGCCGCTGGAGCGCAGCGCGCTCGAGATCGTGCAAGGGCACATCGCGGCGAAGCACGGCAGCAAAGAAATCGTCCAGGACTAGCGCGGTGCAGCGACCCTGCCGGATGGTCCTCGTCGTCGTCGCGGCGGCCCTGTTGGCCGGCTGCAGCCCGGTCACGGTCGTCAATGTGCTCAGCCCGTCGACGCACTATGAGCGCATTGCCGACAACGCCTACGGCAGCGCGCCGCGCCAGGTGGTCGACGTCTACCGGCCGGTAAACGAGGCGGCGGACGCGCCGGTGGTGGTGTTCTTCTATGGCAACGGCTGGCGCGAGGCCGCCAAGACCGACTTCGAGTTCATCGCTGCCGCGCTGACCCGCGCCGGGTTCGTGGTGCTGATTCCGGACTACCGCACCTATCCGGAGGTCGTGTTTCCGGCTTTCGTCGAGGACGGCGCCAGCGCCGTGGCCTGGGCGGCGGAGAATATTGCCGGCGTGGCCACGGGCGAGCGGCGATTGTTCCTGATGGGACACTCGGCCGGCGCGCAGATCGCCGCGCTGCTGGCGTTCGATGAGCGCTACCTCGGCGCGGCGGCGCCGCCGCTCGCCGGGTTCATCGGGCTATCGGGGCCTTACGATTTCCTGCCCCTCGAGCCCGGCTACATGGAGGAAGTGTTCCCGGAGGACACCCGCCCGCTCAGCCAGCCGATCGAGTTCGTCTCGGCCCGCGCGCCGCGCTCGCTGCTGATCCACGGCACGAGCGACCGGCGGGTCCTGCCCGAGCACAGCGAACGGCTTGCCAACCGGCTGGAGGCCGAGGGCGTGCCGGTGACGCTGAAGTTCTACGACGGCACCGGCCACATCCGCGTGCTCGCGGCGATGGCGCCGCCACTGCAGTTCATTGCCGACACGATGGCGGATTGCATCGCGTTCATCGAGTCGGACTAGCCGGGCGGGATGTTCGCGCTGCGGAACGCGTTCGCCACCGCCTGCATCACGCCGCGCTCCACGCCTGTCTTCGGGAGGGTGATCTCCTGGTTGCAACCCGTGCAGCGGTACACCGGCACCGCCAACTCGACGGCGACCGGGTCGTTGTCCGGCAGGTTGACCTGGACGTGGTGGCTGCTGGTGTCGCCGGTCTCGGCCGGCAGTTCCTTGCCGCAGCCGGGACAGTGGGCGCGCTTGCGGAACAGGCCCTTCTCGACGGCGGGCTCCGCCGTGATGAGCCCATCGGCGTTCATCATCGTCTCGATGAACTGGAGCGGAAACTCCGGCGTCGGAAAACGCGTGTGGCCGTTGACGCAGTCGAGCGCCGGCAGGCCCTCGATCACGATGTGGATGCCGCTGTCCTCGCCTTCGAGGCGGCCGAGATGCTTCAGCTCTGTGTCGGCATTGCATTGCCGGCAGACGGTCGTTGTCATGATCATTCTCCTCTCGTCTCTTATTGCTGCATGTCTCCCCGAAAAGCGGTTGCTGCAACAGTACTCGTATAAGAAGATAGCGCAGCCGACGGAGCCGCACCAGTTATGAACCCCGACCCACGCTTGAACTACGCCGCTCCGGAACGGCGTACTTTGCTGCAGCGCACATGCCTGGGGCTGCTGGGGCTGTTCGGCTGGAAAGCGCTCTCGGCGCCCCTGCCCGGCCCCAGGGGTGTCATCATCGTCTACCCGCACACCTCGAACTGGGACTTCCTCCTCGGCCTGCTGTACCGTTTCGGCACGGGCCTGCAGAGCAACTGGATGGGCAAGGACTCGATTTTCCGCTGGCCCGTGCGCGGGCTGTTCCTGCGCATGGGCGGAGTGCCCGTCAACCGGCGCGCCGCGTCCGGTTTCATCGGCGCCGCCATCGAGCAGTTCCGGGCCAACGAATGGATGTGGCTGTCGCTCGCGCCGGAGGGCACGCGCAAGCATACGGACCACCTGAAATCGGGCTTTTACCAGATCGCGCTCGGCGCCGACGTGCCCTGCGGCCTCGGCTTCATCGATTACGCGACGAAGACCCTCGGCATCGAGACCTTTGTCCGCTTCACCGGCGACGTGGAGGAAGACATCGCCATGCTGCGCGACTTCTACGCGGAGAAGCGCGGACGGTTCCAGGCCAACGCCAGCGAGCTTCGCTTCCGCCGCTAGCCGAACAGGTCATCCAGCTGGCGGCGCGCGTCGTCCGCCGCGGAGTTTCCGGCGCCCGACAGGCCCGCGCGAGCGCGGAACCAGCCGCAGAAGTTCGCGCGCGTCTTGTCGCCGACCGGCTCCGCGACAGGCTCGCGGCAGGCGTTCGCCTTGGTCGTGTCATAGAACTCGCACATCCGGCAGACGTGCAACTCGGCGCGGCACGCGCGGCACTCCGCGGTGCGCGACAGCGGCAGGGGCTCGTCCTCGATTGCTGCGCCGCAACGCCAGCAATTCAATGTGTCCGCGGGCATGGCTCCACCTCCTCGCGCCGGATTGTACCGCTGCGGTCCTGGCCACCGGAAAGCTGCACGCCGACGCGCCCGGGCGCTACACTATGTTGCCCTGCCGCAAGAACTCCTGGGAGCCCGATCGATGAGCAGCTTCCGCCTGCGCCTCAAGCGCATCTACACGGCCCTGATGATGCGGATCGTCGGCTGGGGTTTGCGCGCCATGAGCCGGGTGGACCCGGTGGTGCGCGCGGAGGCCGCCGGCTTCCCGGACGGCATAATCATCGCCATGACGACGATGCCCGACGGGCCCACGCTGGCACTGCAGAAGACCCCCGAGGGACACTTGCGTTACCTCGGCGGCGGGATGCCGGAGCGCGCGGACCTCGCGATCCGCTTCAAGCACCTGGACTATGCGTTCCGGGTGTTCGCCTTCATCGAGAGCACGCCGACCGCGTTCGCGCGCGCCCGCATGGTGGTCGACGGCGACGTCTCGGCCGGCATCCGCCTGGTGCGCTGCATGTACCGCCTCGAGGCGCTCTTGATGCCGCGCTTCATCGCCGCGCGCGGCATGAAGCGTTACCCGCCGGAGCTCGGCCTCGCCTACAAGCTGGGCATGAACCTCAGGATTTACGGCCGCATCGCGCTCGATCTCGTGACGAGGAGCTGACGTGAACGACACTTATTACGAATTCTTCTGCCCCGTGAAGCTGATCGTCGGCGCGCGGGCCCTCGAGAACATCCCCTTCGAGCTCGGCTCGCTGGGGGCGCGGCGGCCGCTGGTAGTCACGGACCGGGGCGTGGCCGGCGCCGGCCTCGTCGAGAAGCTGCGCGAGATCCTCTCCGCCGGCGGGCTCGAGATCGCCGCCGTCTTCGACGAGGTGCCGCCCGACTCCTCGCTGGCCGCCGTGCGCGGCATCGCCAGGCTCTACCGCGAAGCCGGCTGCGACGCCCTGATCGCGCTCGGTGGCGGCTCGCCGATCGACACCGCGAAGGCCGCGAACATCCTCGCCTCCTACGAGACCGAAGATCTGCTCAAGTTCTCGGGCGCGGGCAACCTGCCCAAGCCCCTCAAGCCGCTGCTGGTCATACCCACCACCGCGGGCACGGGCTCCGAGGTGACCTTCGTCTCCATCGTCAAGGACGAAGAGCGCGGCGTGAAGGTGCCGTTCGCCTCGCCGTTCCTGATGCCGCACGCCGCCGTGCTCGACCCGCGCATGACCCTCAGCCTGCCGGCGCAGATCACCGCCGCCACCGCGATGGACGCGATGACGCACGCCTGCGAGTCGTTCATTGGCCTCGCGAAGAACCCGATGAGCGACGCCTACGCCAGCGCGGCGGTGCGCGCAGTGGCGGAGAACCTGCTCAGGGTCCTCGACCAGCCGGGCGACGAGCAGGGCCGACTGGCCCTCGCCCAGGGCGCTGCGATGGCGGGCATCGCGTTCTCCAACTCGATGGTCGGCCTGGTGCATGCACTCGGCCACTCGGTCGGCGCGCTGTGTCACCTCCACCACGGCACCTGCATGAGCATCCTGTTGCCGGCCGTGCTGGAGTACAACCTCGAGGAACGCCGCGCGGCCATCGGCGAGCTGCTGCTGCCGCTGGCCGGCGCCGACGTCTACGCCGCCACCCCGCCGGCCGAGCGCGCCGAAAAGACCATCGCCCGCCTCAAGTGGCTCAAGGACGAGATCAACGCGCGTTGC
>Ga0209498_1002371_pt1 | contig 11374 bp, 12 predicted proteins | sample WalLakDeSediment_FD_184131 | JGI IMG/M metagenome (GOLD analysis project Ga0209498, IMG submission 184131) | Lake sediment microbial communities from Walker lake, Nevada to study Microbial Dark Matter (Phase II) - Walker Lake 11/02/13 Deep... | ecosystem: Environmental > Aquatic > Freshwater >...
GACAAAGGTAATGTTGCTGGCATCGTCACGTCTCTGATGTCATCTCGGCCCAGTTCCTGCCTGTCTTGATGTCAACTCTGAGCGGAACACAGAGCTCTACAGCGCCAGGCATGAGTTCGCCCACCAGCGTCTTCATCTCCTGCAGTTCTTGCTCCGGCACCTCGAAGAGCAAGTCGTCGTGTACCTGCAACAGCATCCTACTCTCAATATTGCGTTCCTGCATCTCCCGATGCAGGTCTACCATGGCAACCTTGATGACGTCGGCAGAGCTTCCCTGGACAGGGGCGTTGATAGCCATTCGCTCAGCAGCCTCCCTGACCATTCGGTTCGGTGAGTTGATCTCAGGCACCAACCGCCTCCTCCCAAGAACCGTCTCGACATATCCCAGCTTTCGGGCCTGTTCTTTCGTTGCCTCAAGGTACTCCCTGACCTTCGGATACTTCTGAAAGTAGCGGGCGATGAACTGAGAGGCTTCCTCCCTGCTGAAGCTGGTGGCCTGCTCTAACCCATAGTCGCTCATGCCATACACGATTCCGAAGTTAACCGTCTTTGCGTTGCGGCGCATCTCGGACGTCACATCCTCCTGAGGAATGCCGAAGACCTGAGAGGCTGTCAATGTATGTATATCTTCGTCGCGGGCAAAGGCCTCAATGAGACCCGGATCCTGAGACAGATGCGCCAGTGCCCGAAGGTCGATCTGAGAATAGTCCGCGCTGAGAAGGTATGCCCCGGGAGGAGCTATGATAGCCTTCCTTATCTTGCTTCCCATCTCCCCTCTTATCGGTATATTCTGGAGATTCGGGTCGCTGGAAGATAGGCGGCCGGTAGCCGTGCCTGCCTGGTTGAAACTGGTATGCACTCTCCCCGTCTCACGATCGACCAGCCCCAGCAGGGCATCTACATAGGTGGACGTGAGCTTGCTGAGTTGCCTGTACTTGAGTATGAACTCGATCACAGGATGAGTGCCCTTCAGCGATTCTATGACAGATGCATCGGTGGAATACCCGGTCTTGGTCTTGCGGGAGTGAGGGAGTTTGAGTTCCTGGAACAGCACATTGCCAAGTTGCTGCGGCGAGTTGATGTTGAACTGGTGTCCTACGCTGGCGTAGATCTCCTTCTCCAGCGTCAGCAGTTCCTGCCTCAGTTCCGATGACATCTGGTAGAGAAGCTTGGTGTCAAGGAGTATGCCGTCTCTCTCCATAGCCACCAGGACAGGAATCAGAGCCATCTCAACTTCGGTGAACAGCCGCCATTGACCATGGTCGCGTAGATCGGCCTCCAGGCTTTCTCTAAGCTTCCACAGGATATCGGCGTGAGAGCAGGAGTGGGCAGCTACCTCGCCGACCTCCTTGTTCGCTACGACAGCCTGTTTTGTGGAGGCACTGCCTGAACCCGATAGGGTCGAAGTCTCCACCCCTAATCTGTTGAAAGCTATAGCAGCGAGTCCCAGGCTCTTCTCACCCAGCAGGTAGGCTGCGAGCATAACGTCGAAACGCAGACCCTGAACGCTCAACCCGTGGCTGTCAAGTGCAGACATGACACGCTTGCCGTCGTAGACGATCTTCCCGATAGCCTCTTCCTCCAATATCGGCCTGAGTTCGTCGATGACCTGGGTGAGCCCCAGCTGAAGGGGCTGATTCAGCCCCTGGTGTGCAAGTGGTATGTAGAAAGCCTCGCCCTGAATCGGAGACACTGCCAATCCGACCAGATCTGCCGTCTTTGGCTTGTCGCCTGAGACCTCAACCCTGATGGCAATGTCATGTCGCTTTAGCAGACTCTCGACAAGCTGGCTGAGCGCTGCCTCGGTGTTCACCGTGTGATAGCCATCGGTTGCGGTCTTTGAAGTCCCAGGCTTCGCCGCCGGAAGCCTGGGAAGAAGCCCGGTGAACTCAAGCTCTTTGAATAGCCGTGCCACCTCATCACGGTCATAGTTGCTAACCCGGCACGCCTTCAGGTCCAGCTTGATGGGAACCTCTCTCACCACCGTAGAAAGCTTCCTCGCCCGAAAGGCCTGATCGTGATAGTCGCGGAGAGTTGCCTGTAACTTGCCGGGTGTTATCTGCTCCACACGGGCATATATCCCTTCGATACTGCCGTATTCCTGAAGCAGTCTGGTGGCAGTCTTGGCGCCAATGCCCGGCACCCCCGGTATGTTGTCCGAGGCATCCCCCACCAGTGCCTTGAAGTCGGGGAGTTGCTCCGGCTTTATGCCGTACTTTTCCTGCACCGCCTGCTCGTCGTAGAGAACGGTGTCCGTGAATGCTCTCTTTGGAGCAAGCGCTTTCACTCGGGGTGAGACCACCTGAAGCATGTCGTTGTCGCCGCTAACGATGACGGTGTCAATGTCCAGCCGCTCAGCCTGCTTGCTCAGTGTCCCCAGCACGTCGTCCGCTTCGAAACCATCCATCTCGAATATCGGAATGTGAAAGGCATCCACGAGTTGGTGAACCCTCTGTATCTGGCACTTGAGTTCCTCGGGTGTGGGAGGACGATGGGCCTTGTACTCTTCGAACATCTCGTGTCTGAAAGTCGGTGCGGGGCGGTCGAAGGCGGTAGCCCAGTGGGTGGGGCCAAGATCGACCATCACCTTCAGCAGCGTGCTGGCAAATCCATAGACGGCGTTCACCAGTTCACCGGTCTTCGAGTGTGTTAATGGAGGCAGCGCGTGAAAAGCCCGGTGTACCAGCGCATTGCCGTCAAACAGCAGCAGGAGTTTTCTCTCGTCATCTGCCATGGGGCAATTATACAACGGCGTTGCTCCTGATTGCGCTCTGAACGTTGTGAAGGCATCCCATTGTTCAGAGAGCAGGTGATAACTACACGCGCCGCCCCGGATCAATGCTGATTCCGGAATAGGTTACCCGGCAGTTTCTTGGGAACTATCACCCTCAGTGCAGAGGGCACCGCTCGAATGAAGACCGGGGTCATGGCAAAAGGCTCGCCATCTACGTGGACCGGAAGATCGGTGCTGGACTCAATGGATATGTCCCGGCACTGGTAGTATTCAACTTTCGGATCCTGCAGATGCTTTTGCGAGAGCACCTTCATGGCATGATGCACGAATGTGAAGAATCCCTCACCCTTGAAGATGTACACGTCGAGCTTGCCATCGTTTACACAGGCATTGGCCCCAATCGCTACCATGCCACCGTAGAGCTGGATATTGCTGACGACAATCAACGGCGCGCTTACAGCGAGTGTCGCCCCGTCCAATGTGAGCCTGACTTCGTCGCCCGAGTACTTGTAAGCTGACTCGATTGCACTGAGCACGTAGGCCCACGAGCCCAATGCCTTCTTCTCTCTCGGCGATATCCTCTTCACAATCGCTGCCTCCAGGCCTATTCCCGCCGATATCAGAAAGTAGCGGCCGGAAAGCTCGCCCACATCTACAGCGAGTGTTTGTCCCTCCACAAGCACGCGAGCAGCATCCAGCAGCACCTTTCTGTAGTAATTTGCGGGCAATGGACGTCCGATCCACTCCTCTAACCCAGCTACCCACTTGGCTGCTTGAGTGCCCGGGAGGACCGGGTTCAGGGCAGGAATGCCCATCTGTAGTGCCCATGAGTTAGTTGTTCCCACAGGGAGCACACCCAGGGCGGCATGTGTATTGACCAGTCCGTTCGCTACCTCGTTGACGGTCCCGTCGCCACCTGCGGCAATCACTACCCCTGCGCCACCGGCAACAGCACTGCGGGCCAGATCAATCGCTTCAAGAGGCTTGCTCGTCTCCCTAAGGTTGACAGACCATCCATAGCGGGTCAGAAATGCCACCACGTTGTCGAGTTCGTGTCTGACGACGACCTGTCCACCGGATGGATTGTATATCAGCTCCGCCTTCATGAACCCTCGCTGTGATCACAGTCGGTGTATGAACTCCATCCTACCCCTCCGACAGGTACGTGTCAATTCCGAACACCACGAGGATACTACGTAATCTGTTGTCCTCGTGACTGCACAGGATATAAAGGGCGCGCCAGTCTTCCCCCCAGTTGGAGATAAGATATATAATTGCCTGGCATACCTGATCACGATAGGAGGTATTTCGATGACTATGGTTCATGTTCCGGGCACCAAGTCGAAACACATCATGCTGTATGCTCTTAGCACTTGTGGTTGGTGTCACAAGGCTAAGAAGCTTCTGGACGGCCTGGAAGTGGAGTACGAGTATGTGTATGTCGATCAACTTGATGGTGATGATAAGAAGGCCGTGGTGCGGGAGGTCAAGCAGTGGAATCCCGCCTGCAGCTTTCCCACGCTTGTCGTCGACAAGAAGAGTTGCATAGTGGGATATGACGAGGCAGACATCAGGAAGGCAGTCAGCAAGTGAACGAGATGAAGGCGAATGCAGCGGATGTTGACAGCCTCCACGAGAGGCTGCTAGGCGAAGCGGAGGCCAGCGGCTACCATCTGAATCCCGACGAGGAATCCACGAAGTGGCTGATCGGAAGCCTGGTCGAGAACGAGCGCAGATATGGCTACCGGGCATGCCCCTGCCGGCTTGTTTCCGGAAACAAGCAGGATGATCTGGATATCATCTGTCCCTGTGACTACAGGGATGCTGATCTGACTGAGTATGATGCGTGCTACTGCGCGCTCTATGTTTCCGCCGTCGTGATAGAAGGCGAGAAGGAGCCACACAGCATACCCGAGCGGAGGCCACCTCCAGAGGAGAGAAAGAGCAAGACCGGGGCGAGTCGTGAGGGTTTGTCTGGACTCTCCCTGCCTGTGTGGCGGTGTAAGGTCTGCGGTTACTTATGCGCCAGGGAGAAGCCGCCGGCGGTCTGCCCCATATGCAAGGCAAAGGCAGAGCGTTTTGAGCGGTTCCTTTGAATCGTAGTCCGGCACCTGCCGAATCCGAACCCCCCTGCCGTGATCTGTCCAGCCCGGCAGGCCGTGGATGTAATTCCACAAGATTCGCTGCAGCCACTGATTTACCATTCCAGGCACATGCTGAGCACAGATCGCCCGACGGTCCATGCTCTCAGTCGCTGTCTTTACGGCAATGAATGGTTTGTGAGACGAGGTGACCGACTGCTAGTCCTTGCGGCTCCTGCTACCCCAGATCAGAACGCCCAGGCCTGCAAAGAGGAAACCAAGGGCTCTGATTATGGGCGCCAGTCCAGCCAGTATCTCCATTGCTTCCATGGTCTTCTTACCTCCTTTCTTCTGCATTTGCTCATCGTGAGAGCAGTGAAAAGCTATCCGACCTCATTCGTACATCACCGCTTGCCTATCACCGGGCTGAGGCCATAAGAGAAGACCCGCAACAAGAACGACAATTCTATCGTTCAGGCTGCTCATCTCACGAATATGTCAAAGTCGGTTGCATAACTGCCGGACGAGACTCCTCCATCAATTCTTGACAGTAGCCAGTCTTCTGCATTGGTAGCGGAATCATACATACTGCTCCATTCACAGTCAATACATCTTTGAGAGAATCGGGGCCGAACGGCGGCTGAAGCAGCGGCTCAGACATACTCGCTCAGCCTCGAGTCTTATCGATTATGTAGTCGATGACTGGGTCGACGCCATTGATGATGTCGTCTCTCGTCTTGTTGATCAGGATAGCAGGATACAGCGCATCTTGATGGTCATTCGAGGGGTTGGGACGCGCGAAGTGCTTGTATGAGACACCGAGGATGAACCGGGTGTTAGGGAGTTGGAAGGAGATCATGTCGCCAAAAGACGAGGGTGCATTGCCGGTCGGTTCGCCGATAATCGTGGCGAGGTCATTATCATGGAAGACAACCGCTATCCAGTTCCCGGCACTGAAGGTCCGGTTGCCTATCAGGACAAAGACGTTTCCAGTAAAGGGGTCTTTCACCGAGTCTAAGCGCCTCGTTGACGGCGGGAAGGTCGATGTTCCTCGGGTTCTCCGCAAACTCGCCCTTTCAGCTGCCTGCTTGGAGTACCTGATGGTAGAGCCGTATGTTGCGTAGCTATCGACGGGCAAGTGCCTCAATAGTGATTCCACAACCCGGGACTCCCCTCCGACGTTCTCCCGCACGTCGATCATCACATTCTCAATCTCATTATCCTTCACTGCAGTGAAGAAGTCTTCAACATCCTGCCTGTTGACCTCATCGTCCACGCAGACCATAAGCCTGAACAGGCCCAGGTTATTCTCCGGGTCGATGTACCAGTCGTGTCGTTCTGCCAGCAGTTCCTCCGACCGCTCTGCGAGGCCCGGTAACTGCACCTCAAAGCGCGCCGTCAGCTCTAAAGCTTAGCCTCTTCTCTCTACGGTGAAACGCACAGAGTCATTCTCGACCAGACCAAACTGCTCCAGAACCGGCCTTCTTCGCAGGTGCCGTCTTGACTCGTCCCTGACCCTGTAGATATTCTCCGAAGACACTATCTCATTCAATGGGTCGAGTAGCTGCCGAGGACTCTGATCGCCAATCTTCAGGATCAGGTCTCCTCTTTGAAACTCACCGCAGTCTTCGGATATGACGAGTCCCTTTTCGGCCCACTCGAATGCCAGTGGCAAACCTTTGTCGGTCTCCTCGAACCGCAAGATGGTATGCGCATCTCCTACCGTGGTGACCAGGCTGCTCAAAGCGAAGTAGTACTGTGCCGCCGAGAGAGGGCTCGCCAACACCGCCTCCAGGGGATCCTTACGTCTCTCCCACTCTTCCTCACCTATCCGGGCATACGGGTCAGGATGAACACTCTCTATCGTATCGACCAGGTAGCGGAAGTCCTCCAGCATCTGGACGGGCTCCAGTATGTCGGAGCCCTTGAGAACCTGGTCTTCCGGTTCAAAGGGCCCTGGCTGCGCCGGAAATATCAGGTTATTCGCGTATAGCCAGACGGAAACTCCTATGGCTGTGCATACCACGCCGATCCCAACATGCTTGAGTGCTCTTCTCATTGGCCTTAGCCTTGCCGCCCCAGAACAACGAATAGCATGTTCATTCCCACCAGTAGAACATTTAAGTAGTTATGCGACAGAATGGGAGCGAGCAAGCTACGGGTCCGGTGGAACATAATTGCATAGAAAATCCCCATGACGAACGAAAGCACAAGCTGCGGCGGGTGGATACGTGTAATCTCAAAAGGCCAGATGGAAAATCCAATGTGAGCCAGCGTGAAGAAGATCGCTGCTATGAAGCCTGCATGGGGAATCTCAATGCTCTTGATGTTGAAGCTGCCGGCAAATGCCGGGTACAGCATTACCATGACGAATCCTCTGAAGAGAGGTTCTTCGCACGTGCCTGAAAGTAAGAACTGGAAGCCCAGATACCCCAGTACATTCTCCAGAGTCAAGGGGAAGTCGATCCATACTGGTGATGCTATGAAGTAGAGCACTAAATCCTGTACCACGAAGTAGCCTGTAGCGTATAAGACGAACAGCTTGAGATGGCGTAGACTGACCGCACGGTTGTCAAGGTTGAATCCCCACGTTCCGAGGTTTCTGCCAAAGGCAAGCATCAGGGCGATCGTCAGTATCAACTGCCAGACGTGGTGTAAGGAAATCCAGAAATAGACTCCGTCAGGATCGATGTCGCCGAACCATTCAACCGACAAGGTGGCCAACTGGCCGGCCACTCTGGGTATTATCAGTATAGCCAGGAAAGTGATCAGGATGGCAAGTGGTCTCGACTTGAGCCTCATGTGGTGCCGCCTACCGAACGATTGGCGCAACGTACCTGCGCCACTTGGATACTAGCGCATCCGGGTTGAGAACGTCAACTTCCAGAATCGTAATGGGCGCGGTGTCGTCGCTCAGACATCCGCTGTAGGCAGCAGGTCACCGTTGACGACAGCTGGCATGATTGCTACTATTCTGATTGGAGGTCACCATGGAATTGTCACCGGAAGAGAAGCGTAAGATCTACGAGGAGGAGAAGGCCAGAATCGAGGCCGAACGAAGGGAGCGTGTGACGGGGGAGCGTTCGAGTACCGGACTAGAGCCGAACACTGCCGGATTGCTCTGTTATCTCGGCTTCTGGATCACCGGCATCATATTCCTTGTTATCGAACAGGAGAACAGGTTCGTCCGCTTTCACGCTCTACAGTCAATAGTTGCATTCGGCGGGCTGGCGATTCTCGGTGTATTTGTGAGACTGATACCCTACGCCGGGGTCGTATTTGGCCCGATCATCGGTATCCTTGTTCTCGTTGTGTGGATAATGATGATGGTGAAGGCTCATCAGGGCGAGCTATACAGGCTACCGTTGGCCGGTCTGGTAGCAGAGGGCGTGCTGCCGGTGGAGTGGCGCACGGGAAGACCTGGGACTGGAAAGGAACAGGAAATAGACCTCCCTGCAACCACCGCTGACACTGCAGAGTCGTCCGATCGCGCAACGGGTGGGCCCTCAGCGTCTGCTTCAGGATCTGCGTCTGCACCTTCGATGGAGAAGCGCGGTCTAGAGGCCCGGCCTGGTGAGGACAGGTACTGGCGAGCCAAGCCCGCAAGGGTTGCAGGCTACAGCGTTGCCATCGTCTTCAACGTTCTTCTACTCGTGTTCTTCGCGCTCTTCCACAGATACATAGCTTTCTACTACTCGGGCCCGGGTGGAGAAATCATCAGGGTGCCGATTCTCACCGAGGCCTATCTCACATTCTTGCCCATTCTGGCTACTGCGCTGGTCATAACCATCGCCGCATACGTCGTTCTCATCATCTACGATAGATATCCGTTAAGGGAGATAATCCAGATAGTCCTTGCTGCAATAGGCGTGGCGGTCATGGTGAATTTGATAGCCATATTTCCGTTTGACTTCAGCGGGATTCGGAATGACTACGTTGCCGGGATAATGCCGTCGGTGATGACCATCATCTTTGTCGTCGTTGCAGTTGCTCTGGGAATCAGTGCGCTGGTTCGTTTTGTCAAGCTTATGGTTGCCATTGCGCAGTAGGTGATCAACTGCAGCGATGGGTGAGGATTCTTGGCTTTGCCGCAGGGAAGATCGCAGCGGCCTTGCACCGGAAGGGCGCAACGATTGTAGGGTCACCAGGTGGGTTCTACGTGCGAGGGAAGGAATGCCCACTGAAGGAAGGGGAACTAGAACGGGCAGCAGCCTGGGCCAGAAGAATCTTGGAGATAACCGCCTAGCGCCGTACGACACGGCGTAGCATCGTCCTGGTGAACGGAACGGGCTGCCGCGCCCTGGCGCCCTTCATGTTGATGTGCGATAGCGTGAGGGCACGGGTTCATATACAATGCGTCAGAGTCATCTGGAGAGAACGAGACTACACTAAGGAGGGAACAACATGTCGAGAAACGCAAAGATAGCTTATGTCAGTCTGCTCAGCCTGGTGGGGTTGATAGTGCTCCTTGTGGGGTTGTTTACCCCTGCTTTTGGCTTCTTTGTCGGGCTGATTGTAGCCATAGCCTGCTGGGTCGGGAGTGGTATTCTGGCCAAGTACTGGGAGATCAAGAAGTAGCAAGAGAGGTGACGGTCCCGGACTTGCACGACCTCGTACGCCTGGGTAGGCCGGATGTCAACCGGGCTGCCGAAGTGTTAGCTTCGGCGTTTCACGATTATCCGTTGCTGCGATACTCGTACCCGGATGGGGCGCAGAGAGGGGAGATGGTTTCCTACTACTGCCAGACCGTTCTGTACTATGGTGTCCGCTATGGCGAAGTCTATGCGACGTCTCCCCATATGGAGGGCATTGCCGCCTGGATCACATCCGACCACTTCCCCATGACGTTCTGGAGGATTCTGCGATCTGTCCCGCATTCGGTCCTGATCTCCTTCGGCAAGGCAGGAGCATCCAGGATGGCGCATCCAGGCAGGTACATTGATGCGATGCACAAGCGTTACGCCCCCTTTAGACACTGGTTTCTGCTCCAGGTCGGTGTGGCTCCTGAGGTGCAGGGCAAGGGTCATGCGGGTAAGCTCCTCCGGCCGATGCTGGCAAGGATGGATGCTGAGGGGCTACCGTGCTATACAGAGACCATGGATGAGAAGAACGTCGGCCTGTATAAGCATATGGGCTTCAGGGTGATGGAGGAACTGGCCATCCCCGACACTGAACTCGTCACCTGGGGTCTGCTACGAGACGGGCATCAAACCGTGAGCGCTCCCCGACAGACGTAGTAGATCGTGTTCGGTATCAGGCCATCATACGTGAAAGGAGAGTGCAGGAAGATGTCAGTTACAAGATGGGAATATCGTCGCAGGAGTGCCAACCTATTCAACGAGATGGAAGTCATGCGCGAAGTGGGAGAGGAAGGGTGGCAACTATGGGCTGTGTGGCTCTTCTTACTCTATTTCAGACGGCCGGTTCAGCGATGAAACCGGCTGCGGAGAAGGCATCTCCCCCCGGACAGCGCATGTCGCCACGGCTTTCGGGTCAGCCCAGACATATCGCGTAAGCAGTGACAGCATAGACGGCTATCCTGCGAAAGGAGCAACATGAACATCGGAAGAGGAATAGAGGACAATATCAAGAGGTTCGGCGAGTATCAGAGCCTCTACTTCGAGGGTAGATGGCACACAAATGTCGAGATGAATGATAACGCCAACCGGTTAGGCAATGCGCTGAAGAAGCTGGGCGTCAACAAGGGTGACAGGGTAGCGGTGCAGATGCCCAACAACCCCTGGCTGGTGTCGGCGTTTGCCGCCACATACAAGATGGGTGCCGTCATCGTTCCGTTGAGCCCGCTGCTAAGGCCCGACCAAGCTGCCCACATCTATCGTGATTCCGGTGCAAAGGTTGTGATCACAAGTTCGGACTTCGCGCCCCGCGTGCTTGATGCAGCGAGGCAATCTCCTGAGTTGCAGCATGTGATTCTAGCCGAGGGCGACAACATCCCCGGCACAACTTCGCTCCGTGATATTATGTCAGGTAGCTCCAATGAACTGGACATCGAGGACACCGACAACGATGATATAGCAGCTTTGATCTACACCGCTGGAACGACCGGGCAGCCCAAGGGTGTCATGCATACACACTATTCGCTCTATATGAATGCCCTGTCCTTCTATGAGTATGTCATGGTGCACCGCTCGACGACCCTCCAGTTTAGCAGCCGTGTCTTCGATCCCAAGACACTCGAAGTTCACGAAGCTGTACAGCAGGTCTCGGGGGTGAACCGCTCGATGGTTAGCCTGGCTGTCCTGCCCCTATCGCACTCATATGGTATTGCTTTCAGCAACACAGGTAACTTCGTGGGCGGAAGAACGATTATGCTCAGGTGGTGGAATGCGGAGGAAGCACTGAAGGCGATACACATGTTCAGGGTAACCCAGATAGCAGCGGTTCCCACCATGTATGCTCAGATGCTGGAATCGCCAGAACTCAGCAAGTACGACATGAGTTCCCTCGAGGATTGCCAGTGTGGTGCTGCACCACTGCCCGTTGAGATAGCGCTGAAGTGGAAGGAAAAGGTGGGAGTCGATATTCGCGAAGGTTGGGG
>Ga0209498_1002372_pt1 | contig 11370 bp, 10 predicted proteins | sample WalLakDeSediment_FD_184131 | JGI IMG/M metagenome (GOLD analysis project Ga0209498, IMG submission 184131) | Lake sediment microbial communities from Walker lake, Nevada to study Microbial Dark Matter (Phase II) - Walker Lake 11/02/13 Deep... | ecosystem: Environmental > Aquatic > Freshwater >...
CGCTCAAACTCCTCCCGGTTCAGGGGATGCATCCCGCTTGCGTCCAAGCTCTTCCAACGTTTGAGTTCGCCCCCGTTGCCACCCAGGCCTCCCAACCCGCCGGGGCGGGACGGAAGGGCCGCGGCCTCCACCCGGCGACGGAATCGCTCCGCCGGAGAGTAGCGCTCCTGGAACTTGAGGAAGATCCATCCTCCAACGAATCCCCCCAGGTGGGCGAAGTGAGCCACCCCGGCCTGGGCCCCCCCGAAACCCGCCCAGAGCGAGAAGACGGCCAGGAAGATCACCAGAATGCGCGACTCGATCGGGAGAATGCCCCAGATGTAGATGCGCTCTCGCGGATAGTACCTCGCAAACGCCAGGAGCACACCGAACACGGCTCCTGAAGCACCGATAATGGCCGACATGGGTGTCAGAAGCGAGAGCACCGCCCCCCCGATTCCGCTGGCCAGGTAAAGCCCGAGGAATCGCCCCCCGCCGAGGCGGGCCTCCAGCCGGGGGCCGAAGAAGAACAGGGCCAGCATGTTGAAGGCCAGGTGCCAGAGGCCACCATGCAGGAACTGGTAGGTGATCAGGGTCCACGGGCGCACCGGAAGGAGTGCGGGGACCAGGACCAGCGAGTTGAAGATGGCCGGGGTCATCGCCCCCTGAAGGGCGAACACGACCACGTTGGCGACCAGAAGACGAGTAACCCAGGGCGTCATGGCGCTCGGGTGGGAAGCGTGAACGGTGGCCCGCCGGCACAGGGTGCCGACGGGCCGCGGTGAAGTGGGCCCGGCAGGGCTCGAACCTGCGACCGTGGGATTATGAGTCCCCTGCTCTGACCAACTGAGCTACGGGCCCGATCGCGCGCAGTCCGGTCGCGCGAGGGAGGATAGATTGTCGTTCCTCCCTCCGACCCAGGCAAGCCTCGACCCGGGCAAGGCTCCGGACGGGACAAGGTCCGAACGACCCGTCAGCGGGCCACGCCACGGAACTCGAGCAGAGCACCCACGATTCGGACCGACGCTGCACCGTCCCATCCCTCGGGCGGGGATCGCCGCGCCTCCCCTCCCGCGATCGCATCATGGAAAGTCCCGAGGACACCCTCACGCGTCAGTGGCCAGGGAGCCAGGCGATTGGTTCCCTCGGTCACCGTGATGGGGCGCTCCGTCTGCTCACGGAGCGTGACGCACGGGACCCCGAGGGCCGTGGTCTCCTCCTGGATGCCTCCGGAATCCGTGAGCACAACCCTGGCCTGGTCCAGGAGCGCGAGCATGTCCAGGTAGCCAAGGGGCGGAGTGACCACGAGGGGAGCCAGGAGCTCGTCCAGGCGGTGGGTCTCCACACGGGCCGCCGTTCTCGGATGAAGGGGAAGCACCACCGGCAGCGTGGCGGCCACATCGGCCAGGGACTCGAGGATGGTTCGGAGATGAGCGGGGTCGTCCACGTTGGACGGCCGGTGCACCGTGGCCACCGCGTAGCCCTGGGGGGTCACGCCGTGGCTTTCCAGCGCCGATCCCTTGCGCGCCGCGGCCAGGCGCCGAAGCAGCGTATCGATCATCACATTGCCCACGAATCGGATTCGCCGGGCCTCGATCCCTTCCGCCTCAAGGTGGCCTCGGGCCTCGCGGCTGGGGGTGAGGAGGACATCCGACAACTGGTCCGTGAGGATCCGGTTCACCTCCTCCGGCATTCTCCAGTCCCGGCTGCGAAGCCCCGCCTCCACGTGGGCCAGCTGGCAGCCCAGCGACTCTCCCAGCTTCGCAGTCACCAGCGCTGTGGCCAGCGTGGAGTTCACGTCCCCCACCACCACGACCCAGTCCGGCCGCTCCGACAGGAGCACCGGCTCAAAGGCCTCCATGACCCGGGCCGTCTGCACCGCATGGGAGCCGGACCCCACCCCCAGGTGGTGGTCCGGCTCCTTGATCTCCAGATCCCGGAAAACGGCGTCGGAGAGCGCGGCATCGTAGTGCTGGCCCGTGTGGACCAGGATGCTTGACAGCCCCCGGACTTCCAACTCCGCCAGGATCGGGGCCACCTTCATGAAATTCGGCCGAGCCCCGGCCACGAGCATCACGCGCATGGGCACCTCCCCGGTCGGTCCGACCGCCCCGGGGTCAGGATCAGATCGTGTACCGGAGGCGGGCTGCCACGCCTTCGCCCTGATTGTCCAGCCGCTCGGCTCCCTCGTACGACAGTTCCTCCACCTCCGCATGCTGCTCGAAGGCGGCGCCCACCAGGTGGTCAGCGTACTCGGGGTTCGCCCGGATGAAGCCCCGGGAGAGGAAGAGCGTGTCGACTCGGGACTCCTTGAGAGCCTTGAGCACCGGATCGGCCCCCAGGGCCCCTTTCCCCCCGCTTCGGGCCAGGTCGACCACCTCGGCCAGCTCCTGCTCCTGGAGCGACTGGTTGAGCTTGGACGCCGCCGCCTCCACCGCATCCCGGACGTCCGCGTCCGACATCTCGACACGAAGAGAGGGCCACTCGATGCAGCGGCTCCGGATCCCGGCCGGGAGATGGTCACTGGCCTGGGCTACCGATTCCGAGGTCCCTCCAATCACCAGGTGCCCCTCCGTACCTGCCCGTTCCACGATCCGCTCCGCCAGCTTCTTCATCATCCGGTCGGCCCCGACGCCGAGGGATTTCTGGGCCGCGTCAGTGGCGGTCTTGCCCCGCATCCCCGAGTGCGCGGTCGGCCGCTTGGACTGGTTCATGTCGGTGAGATCGCCCAGGAACGTCTCGGCGTTCAGGTTCTCGGGCTCGGTGAGTTCACCGTCCTTGTATTCGAAGATGCGCGCGCGGCGGGAGTCCACCAGCACTGTCACCACCAGCCGCTCCTGCTTGAGGGCCCGAACGTAGGGAGCCACGCGAATCCCGTTCTCCCAACGGATCAGGTCCGGCATGGGGACCCGCACCGCTCCCCCATGGATGACCCCGTTCTCGGTAGCGAAGCCGACCCATCCCCGGTCGGGAAGAAAGTTGGTGAAGTCCGCCAGGGCCCCCTCCACCGCCTTCTGGGCCTTGCGGAACGCGGCCTCCTCCTCGGCAGAGCCGTCCACCACCCGGTGAGCTTCCACCAGCGCCTGCTCCATGCGTCGGCGCCAGGCATTGCGCTCCGCGAAGTCGGTGGCCTTGCCGTCCAGGTAGACGCTCAGGACCTTGCGTTCACGGTGCTCTCGGTAAAGCTCCACCAGCTCGTCGTGGTTCAGCATGACACTCCTTCGTCGTGGGATCGGGCGCGCCTCCGCGCGGCCCGAATGGATGTTGAATGCTTGATGTTGGATGCTCTTGCCGCGACCCTGTGCCGCGCCTTCAGGGGATGCGCCTCCAGGAACGCACAGGCGCGTCAGCGGGTCCCGAAGAGGCGGTCGCCCGCGTCTCCCAGACCAGGAAGAATGTAGCCTCTGTCATCGAGTTGCCGGTCCAGCGCTGCGGCGAAAATGGGAACGTCGGGGTGGGCCTCGGAGAGGGTATGCACCCCTTCCGGTGCCGCCACCAGGCACATGAACCGCACGGCATGCGCCCCCTTTTCCTTCAGGAGGCGGACGGCGGCGGCGGCGGAGCCCCCGGTGGCGAGCATGGGGTCCACCACGATGAACTCCCGGTTCCCCGCCCCTCCCGGAATCTTAAGATAATACGTGACCGGTTCGAGTGTCTCCTCGTTCCGGTACAGGCCCACGTGCCCGATCCGTGCCCCGGGCACGAGCTTCACGATGCCGTCGACCATGCCCAGCCCCGCCCGGAGGATGGGAACCACGACCAGCTTCTTGCCCCGGATCCGGCGCGTCGTTGTCCGCTCCAGCGGTGTCTGGACTTCCACCTCCTCCAGGGGAAGATCCCGGGTGACTTCGTAGGCCATGAGGGTGGCGATCTCTTCCACCAGCTCCCGGAACTGCTTCTTGGTCGTTGAGCGGGACCGCAGGTGGGACAGCTTGTGCTGGATCAGCGGGTGGTCCAGCACGGTCAGGGCGTCGAATCCTTCGGGGGTGCGGGTCATGGTGGGGTCGTCCGGCTCAGGCGAATGGAGACGTCATCGGGGTCGGCGAGGGGAGGGTGCGCTCTTTTCCTCCCGAGGGACGCGGGCAGGCATGCCCACGGCCTCACGGAGCGCCTCCACCTCCCGGGGTGTCAGGTCGCGCCAGCTGCCCTGGGGTAGATCGCCGAGGCGCAGAGGTCCGAAGGCCGTCCTCCGAAGTCCGCGAACCGGGTGCCCCACGGCCTCCAGGGCGCGGCGCACTTCCCGCTTCCTCCCCTCCCGGAGCGTGAGCTTGAGCAGGGCGCTATCCGGCGACAGCTCCCGGACCACGGCCACGTCCTCGAACCGGGCCGGCCCGTCCTCCAGCTCGATCCCCGCTTCGAGGCGAGCCATGACGTCCCGCCCCGGCACCCCCACCACCCGCGCCAGGTAGCGCCGAGGGACCCGGGACGAAGGATGGGTCAGGGCATGGAGGGCATCGCCGGCGTTGGTGAAGACCAGGAGGCCTTCGGTGTTCCGGTCCAGGCGCCCCAGGTAGCGAAGTTCCTGCGCATCGGCGGGGAGGAGGCCGTAGACGGTGGGTCGCCCTCCCGGGTCGTGGCGGGTGGTGAGGACGCCGCGCGGCTTGTGGAGGAGGATCCAGCGCGTGGGTTGCACCCCTACCATCCGGCCGTCCACCTCCACCCGGTCCGAGGCGGGGTCGACCTTCGTTCCCAGTTCCACGACCCGTTCGCCGTTCAGGCGAACCCTTCCCTGCAGGATGAGGCGTTCGGCTTCGCGTCGGGAGGCGACCCCCGCCCGGGAAAGAAACTTCTGAAGTCGCATGGGTTCGGTCATGCCGAGTCTCCTTCGGGTGGCCCCATGTCAGGGGCCGGGTCGGAGGCCGTTGTGGGGTTCCTCCCCGGGACCGCTGCGAGGGCCGTTTCGGGGGCCGCGCCAGGGGCCGTTTCGGGGGCCGTGCCAGGGGCCGTTTCGGGTGCCGGATCAGGGGCGTCCAGGGATAGCTCCGCCTGGTCCGGATCCACCGGCCCCACTTCGGCCATGGCCTCGTCCTCCGGCAGAAGCGGCACGGTTCGGTCCCGCAGGACCACGGGAAGTTCATCCGGCCGCGGGAGCGCCTCGAGGGAATCGAAGCCGAAGTGTTCGAGGAAGCGCGACGTGGTTCCGTACAGCAGGGGGCGGCCGACCCCTTCCCCCCGCCCGACCACGTCAATGAGGCCCCGCTCCTGGAGCGTGCGGATCACGCCGGCGGCGCCCACACCCCGGACGTACTCCACCTCGAGTCTCCCGATGGGCTGGCGGTAGGCGATGATGGCCAGAGTCTCCAGCGCCGGCCCGGAAAGGTGCGAAGGCCGGGGGATGGTATCGAAGCGCTCAAGGTAGCCCGCGAATTCGGGGCGCGTGAGCAGCTGGTAGCCGCCGGCCACCTCCATGAGTTCGAAGGCCCGCTCCGACTCCTGGTAGAGCTGCCGAAGCTGTTCAATGGCCTCCTGCACCCGGTCTTCGTCCAGGGACTCGTCGGCCCGGGCAATCTCCTCGGACCGGAGCGGGGCCTCGCTGGCAAAGAGGATGGCCTCGACGATCTGCTCGGGTCTCATGGCGTCGCCGAAGTGTCCGGGAGCGGATCCGTGTCCGGCTTTGCCGACGCGTTCGGGGGCAGATCCGTGTTCAGGTTCGCCGTCGTTTCCAGGGTCGGGTCCATGTCCGTCCGCGGTGAAGCCTCGTCCAGGTCCTCGTCCCCGGCCCTGCGGTAAAGCCAGAGTTCGTGGAAGGGAGCAGCCTGCCGAAGAACAATCGCCCGTCGGCGCGAGAGTTCAAGTCCCGCCAGGAGCGTCATGACCCCGTGCATGCGGTCCTCGCCGGGTCCCATGAGGCTCGAAAACGGAAGCCCTGCGCCACGGGCCAGACGATCGAGGATCAGCGCCACCCTGGAATCCATGGACACGGTACGCGGCGTGACGCGGTGCTCCCCCGCCCGAGCCTCCGGGAGTCGGACACCCAGCGCCGCCTCGAACACCTCGTCCCAGGTGGTCTCGAGCGGCGTGTCGCGCGGGGCGGCTCGGGGTCGCGGGGGAACATACCCCCGGCTCCGGCGCCTGGACCGGTCGGCCTCGGCCCTCTCCAGCCGCTGCGAGATCTCCCGGATCTGCTCGTACTCCAGAAGGCGGCGAACCAGTTCGGCACGGGGATCCTCGTCGTCGTCGGCCTCGCTGCGCGGAAGGAGGAGCTGTGCCTTGATCCGGATCAGGGTGGCAGCCATCTCCAGGAACTCCCCGGCCTGGTCCAGTTCGCCCGGACCGATCCCCTCGATGGCCTTGAGAAACTGCCGGGTGATGAGGGCGATGGGGATGTCGAAAACGTCGATGTCCTGCTGACGGATGAGGTGCAGCAGGAGATCGAGGGGCCCGTGAAAGGGCTCGATCTCGACGTTGTAGATCCCGTCCTCGATGGGAGAGAGACCCCTCTGCCTGGAGGATGCCACGCTGGAAGCTGCCATAGGGATGCGAAGCTACCCGCCGGGGAAGCGGGAGGCCAGCCCGGCCCCGGCCGGCCCTGGCGCTTGAACTCGCCCACGCCTCCGTGTATCTTTGCGGACTCTGGATCAACCCTTGTACCGGAAACGTGGTCGAATGCCGAATATCAAGAGTGCCAAGAAGAGGATGGAGCTGAGCCGCGACGCGCAGGCCAGGAACCGTGCCGTACGCTCCCGGATCCGCACCGCCATCAAGAACGTGCGGAGCGCCGAGGACACGGAGACCGCCGAGTCCCGCCTGCGTCAGGCCGTGGCCCTGCTGGACCGGGCAGGCCGCCGCCGCCTGTACCACCCGAACAAGGTGGCCCGGGCCAAGGCCCAGCTTCAGGTCTTCGTGAACCGGATGCGCGCAGCCTCCTGAGGGTGGCCTGAGGTGGCCTGAGTTGCTCAGGGGTCTCGGCCCCGACTCGCCCCCCTCGCACGTCATCTCGAAGCTTGAGCAACCCGGTCCCTCCGAACCCGCCCATCTCGGCGGGTTGGAGGGACCGGGTTTTCGTGTACGCGGTAGCCGCGTGCCCACGACCGTCCGCCCGCTACCTGATCGTCCGCCCGCTACCTGATCGTCGGCCCGCTACCTGATCGTCCGCCCGCTACCTGATCGTCCGCCCGCTACCTGATCGTCCGCCTGCTGCCAGGCGCCAATGCCTTCTGCCTGCCGTCTTCCTACCGCGTGCCTGCGGAGAGGACGAAAACGCTCCGCCCGCCCACGATGGTCCGCACGGCCCTTCCCCGCAGTTCCCATCCGGTGAAGGGGGTATTCCGGCTCTTCGAGAGGAATGTGGCGGGATCCACGGTCCAGCGAAGCTCCGGGTCGATCACGGTGACGTCGGCGGGGCTCCCCTCCCGGAGTGTCCCCCCGGGGAGGTGAAACGCCCGGGCCGGCGCCACGCTGGCCCGCTCCACGAAGGTGGAGAGGTCCAGTGTGCCCGGATGCCGCGCCCCCTCCCCACCGTGCACGAAGTGGGTCAGGATGAGTCCCACCACCGTCTCCAGTCCGACGATGCCGAAGGGCGCATCGTCAAAGGCCTGTTCCTTCTCGTCGTAGTGATGGGGCGCATGGTCGGTGGCCAGCGTGTCCAGCGTTCCGTCGAGGAAGCCCTCGACCACCGCCTGGCGGTCCGCCTCGGTCCTCAGGGGCGGATTCATCTTTGCGTTGGTATTGTACCCCTCGGCAGCCGCGTCGGTGAGGAGGAGGTGATGAGGCGTGGCCTCGGCCGTCACCCGCACACCCCGGGCCTTGGCCTGCCGGATCAGCTCCACCCCGTGCCGGGTGGACACGTGCTGCAGGTGGATGTGCCCCCCGGTGAGTTCCGCCACCAGGAGGTCCCGGGCCACGTGCACGTCTTCGGCTGCGTTGGGCTTCCCTCTCAGCCCCAGCCGCGCGGACACCGCCCCCTCGTTCATCATGCCCCCCCGGGAGAGCCCCACGTCTTCCGCGTGGTCGGCCACGGGGATGTCGAAGGCGAGCGCGTACTCGAGCGCGCGGCGCATCAGCCCCGAATCCATGACCGGGAGGCCGTCGTCGGTGATCCCCACCGCGCCCGCCTCCACCAGTTCGCCGATCTCGGTGAGCCGCTCCCCCTTCTGCCCCATGGAGAGCGCGCCCACGGGGTAGACGCGGGCGGCTCCGGCGGCGCGCCCCGCGGCAGCCACGAAGCCCACCGTGGCCGGGGAGTCGATGACCGGATCGGTGTTGGGCATGGCGCAGACGGCCGTGAAGCCCCCGGCGGCTGCGGCCCTGGCCCCCGTGGCGATCGTCTCCTTGTGCTCGCCCCCGGGCTCCCGCAGGTGCACGTGGACGTCCACGAGCCCCGGCGTCACCACGAGCCCCGCGCAGTCCAGGACGTCCACATCCGGGGGGAGACCCTCCCCATCCAGGCTCCCGTCCTCCTTCCCGCCCCCACTTCCGCCACGGCCCTCGAAGAGACGCGCCACGCGGCCGTCCACCAGGAGGAGGTCCCGAACGCCGTCGATCCCCTGCGAGGGATCCACCACGCGGCCACCCCGAAGAAGCACCGGTCGCTCACTCATGTCGGTCACTCACCTGTGCATCCCTCACCTGTGCATCCCTCATGTTGCTGTCCCGTTGGCGGCCCCGGAGGACCGGTTCACCTGGCCGCGCCCCTCGACCCCCGCAAGGGACGACCGGGCGTGGCGCATCACCCCCCCTTGGCGGCCTCCGCCCCCTCGGGCACGCCGCCCGCAAGCAGGTAGAGAACGGCCATGCGCACCGCCACCCCGTTCGTGACCTGCTGCAGGATCACCGAGTGGGGGCCGTCCGCCACATCCGAATCGATCTCCACGCCCCGGTTCATGGGCCCGGGGTGAAGAATCAGCACGTCCCGGGGTGCGGCCTCGAGCCGAGCCCGGGTCACGCCGTAGAACCGGTTGTATTCGCGGAGCGAGGGGACATACCCCCCCTGCATCCGCTCCAGCTGGAGCCGGAGCACGTTGAGGGCGTCGGCCCACTCGATGGCCTCCTCCACCCGCCGGAACACCTCCACACCGAAGGACTCGATCCCCGGAGGCAGGAGGGTTCGAGGCGCGCAGACCCCCACCTCGGCGCCCAGTTTCAGGAGCCCCCAGATGTTGGAGCGGGCCACCCGGGAATGCAGGATGTCCCCCACCACGCACACCCGCTTTCCGGCGATGCTCCCCAGGTGGTCGCGGAGCGTGAGAAGATCCAGAAGGGCCTGGGTCGGATGCTCGTGAGCCCCGTCGCCGGCGTTGATGACGTTGGAGGCGATGCGGTCGGCCAGGAAGCGCGCGGCGCCGGATGCCCAGTGCCGCACCACCACCATGTCGATCCGCATGGCCTCCAGGTTCCGGGCCGTGTCCACCAGGGTCTCGCCCTTCTGCACCGAGGAGCCGGAGGCGGCAATGTTGACCGTGTCCGCCGAGAGCCGCTTCTCGGCGAACTCGAACGAGATGCGCGTCCGGGTGGAGGGCTCGAGAAAAAGGTTGACAATGGTCTTGCCGCGGAGGACCGGTACCTTCTTGATGCGCCGCTCCGAGATTTCCTTGAAGGGCTCGGCGGTGTCCAGGATCGCGGTGATCTGCTCCGCCGTCAGATCCTCGAGACCCACCAGGTCCTTCCCCAGGGAAGCCACGGCGCGACTGGGCACCGTCGGCGAGCGGTCGAATCCGGTGTTCACGCGCTCGGGGGAGCCCGCTCGCTCGGGGGAGCCGGCTCGCTCGGGGGAGCCCGCCCCTCCGGGAGTTCCGGTCGTCATGCCGTGCCTCCGCGGGTGGCGACCTCCACGGCGAGGCGGCCGTCCTCCTCCGGGACCAGGACCTCGACCCGCTCCCGGGGAAGAACACCCACGCTCCGCCCGACGATGTCGGCCTGGATCGGAAGCTCCCGGCCCTCCCGGTCCACGAGGACGCAGAGGAGGATGCGGGCCGGGCGCCCCCAGTCCATGAGTTCGTTCAGCGCCGCCCGCACGGTCCGCCCGGTGTAGAGCACGTCGTCCACCAGGACCACGGTGCGACCGTCCACACCTTCCAGCGGGAGCTCCGACTCCCCCACCACGGGCCGGAGTCCGATCTCCTGCAGGTCGTCGCGGTAGAGGGTGATGTCCAGGATGCCGAAGGGCACCCGTACGCCCTCGCCCTCCTGGATGAACTCCCGGAGCCGCTCCGCCAGCTCCACGCCCCGGCGCCGGATCCCCAGGAGAACCAGCCCCTCGGTCCCCTCGGCCCGCTCCACCACCTCCCGGGCCATGCGGGCCAGCGCCAGTCGGACCGCCTCCGCATCCATGAGGACGACGCGCTCCTCCACGGGGTCGACGCGCTCCTCGGGGTCGGGCGAGGTCGCATCCGGCAGGAGGGACATGGGCGTTCCGGGGGGGGAAAGGGGTCAGGGGCCGGCCAAAGATGGCGTCGGGTCGCCGGACGGGACAAGGGGGATGGATTTGCGGTGCGGGCCGGGATCCATAAACTTGCGATCTGTTTTCGCTCCGACCTGTTCCTCGGCCGCCCGCTGCGTCCCCCTCCCGTACCTTCCCTTTCCCGCCCTTCCTTCCGCCGGATCGCGCGTCATGCCGACAACCATCGAGCCGGGGTGGCTCAGCCTCCTCCCTCCCCTCGTCGCCATCGGGCTGGCCCTCCTCACCCGCGAGGTGGTGCTCTCCCTCTTTGCCGGCGTCTGGGCAGGCGCCGTTCTCCTTGCCGGGTTCAACCCCCTGGTGGGGACGGCCGGAGCGCTGGACTTCCTCCTGGAGGCCATGATCGATCCGGATCACATGGCCATCATCGTCTTCTCCCTCTTCCTCGGGGGGATGGTGGGGGTCATGGCGCGAAGCGGAGGCACGCAGGGAATCGTGGAGAAGCTGGAGATCGTGGCCACGAACCGCACCCGGGCCCAGTTTCTCACCTGGTTCTCCGCGATCTTCATCTTCTTCGACGATTACGCCAACACCCTGATTCGCGGGAATGCCCTCCGGCCCATGACGGATCGGCAGAACATCTCCCGTGAAAAGCTGGCGTACATCGTCGACTCCACCGCCGCCCCCCTGGCCGTGAGCGCGGTGATCACCACCTGGATCGGCTTCCAGATCACCCAGGTCCGGGATTCCATGGCGATGCTGGCGGAACGGGCCACCGACCCGGTCCAGGCAGCCCAGCTCCAGGCGGGTGCCGACAACGCCTTCCTGATGGTGCTTCACTCCATCCCCTACCTCTTCTACCCGATCCTGGCGCTGGTCTTCGTGCTCATGGTGGTGGTGATGAAGCGGGACTTCGGACCCATGTACCACGCCGAGCGCCGGGCGGCGTCCGGGGGCGGGCTGATCCGGCCCGGATCGGTCCCGGCCTCCGACCCCACCGATGCCTCGCTCCAGCCCCCCGCCGACGCCCCGCACCGCTGGTACAACGCCGCGGT
>Ga0209498_1002373_pt1 | contig 11369 bp, 12 predicted proteins | sample WalLakDeSediment_FD_184131 | JGI IMG/M metagenome (GOLD analysis project Ga0209498, IMG submission 184131) | Lake sediment microbial communities from Walker lake, Nevada to study Microbial Dark Matter (Phase II) - Walker Lake 11/02/13 Deep... | ecosystem: Environmental > Aquatic > Freshwater >...
CAGGGCCACATCCAGGATAACAAGAAAGAGGTCGCGCACATGCTCTCGCGCGACGGCAAGCGCTACCTGCCGATGCCCGCCAACGTGGTGGAACGGGCGATGACCGTCTACGATCTTCCCGAATACTTCGAGAACGGTGCGATCCGTCACGCGGAATGGGGCAACGGCCGCATCGACTTCTCGCCCTGGCCCTACCCCTCGGCCACAAAGATGCTGGTCGGCGCGATGAACGAGACGCTGGTGGGTGGCGACACCACCTTTCTGGCCGGACTGGATCCCGAGCACGTCGCCAACGACCTCGTGGATTACAACTTCGTCAAGGCCGCGATGGAGAAATACCCCGCCTGGCAGACCGCACCCGGCGTGGACATGAACTCACCCTATGTGCGTGAAGAGGTGGTGGTTCTATGAACCGGACCGCCACGCTGAAACCGCCCCAGTACTCGGGCCGCGACCTGGCACTGGGGATGGTGCGGGGCGCGGACTCCGTGCGCAGGCACCTGCAGTACCCGCTGCTGGGGATCGCGCTCTTGCTCGCGCTCTGGTGGTGGGGCGGCACAGTCATCGCGAACAATCCCGACACGATGGCCTTTGCCAGCTTCGCCCCCGGTCCGACCCTGGTGGCATTCTGGGAGATGGTCTCCACGGGCGCGGTGTGGTCGCCGATCGAGTCGAGCCTGAAACGGGTCGGCCTCGGGCTGGTCTGGGCGATCGTGATCGGAGTACCGCTGGGCGTGACCATCGGCTACGTCCTGCAGCTGCGCCAACTCACCCATGTACCATTCCAGTTCCTGCGCATGATCAGCCCGCTGGCCTGGATGCCGATCGCGGTGCTGGCATTCGCGACCTGGGATGCCGCCATCATCTTCCTGATCGCGATCGCGGCGGTCTGGCCGATCACCTACGCCACCGCACACGGGGTGCAGCGGATCGACCCGATGTGGTTCAAGGTGGGCCGTAACCTGGGTGCCGGCCCCTACCACACCCTGCGTCACATCATTCTTCCCGCCATCGCACAGGACGTATTCGCCGGCATCCGGCTCGCCGTCGGGGTCGCCTGGATCGTGCTGGTACCCGCCGAGTACCTGGGCGTGACCTCCGGCCTGGGCTACGCCATCAACGACGCCCGCGACACGCTCGAGTACGACAAACTGGCCGCCATCGTGCTGGTCATCGGCATCATCGGCTACCTGCTGGATGCAATCTGCGTGCGCCTGATCAAGCGCAGCAGTTACCGGGAGGAATAACGGGCCATGCGGAAAGTCAGCGCACCGGGGTGGGGCATTGCCAAGGGCCCCGCCCCATTTTGGCGTCAATTGCCCTCTATTCGGACGTCCCGACCCTGACAAACAGGACATTCTTGCTGGCAGGTTTCCTGCATGCACCGCAGTCAACATGCCAAACTCCCAACACGAAGCGGTCATCTCCGACAGCGCAACGCCCGAGCAGGAAATCGCGGTTCTGCTCGAGGCCGCCAAGCTGATCGGCAAATCACGCGATCCAGACGCAGCCATTTACCGCGTCCTGGGCCTGCTGTCACAGCTTCTGGGCCTGAACCGCGGCCGCGTCCTGCTGCCCAATCCGGAATCCGGGCAGCTGCGCATCCGCCACGCCTATGGCCTGACCGAGGCCGAACGCGCCCGGGGCGCCTACAACCTCGGCGAAGGCGTGACCGGCCGGGTTTTGAAGACCGGCCAGGTCGCACTCATCCAGGACATCGACAACGAACCGGAATATCTCGCCCGGGCCGTGGACCGTGCCACGCTGCCCCAGGAGACGGTCGCGTACATCGCAGTCCCGATCCTCCAGGACGAGGCCGCCGTCGGGGTGCTGGCCGTCCACCGCTTGCGCCGGCGCACCCGTCAGTTCAAGGACGACCTGAACGTGCTCCGCGTGATTGCGGCGATGATCGGCCAGATCCTGTACATCAATCGGCTGATCGCCGAGAGCACGGCCGAACTGGTATCCGAAAACCGATACCTGAAGCGCGCCCTCGATACCCAGGGAGCCAAGTACGGCCTGCTGGGCGACAGCTCCACGCTGCAGCACGTGTTGAAGCAGGTGCACCGGATCGCGGACACTCAGGCAACCGTACTGATCACTGGTGATTCCGGGACCGGCAAGGAGAAGGTTGCGCGCATGATCCACCAGATCAGCCAGCGCAGCGACCGGCCATTCATCGCCATCAACTGCGCGGCCATCCCCCCCGACCTGCTGGAGTCGGAACTCTTCGGCCACGAAAAAGGCAGCTTCACCGGGGCCAACGCGGCGAAGGCCGGCAAGATCCTGCTGGCCGATCGCGGCACGCTGTTCCTCGACGAAATCGGCGACATGCCGCAGGCCCTGCAGTCGAAGATCCTGCGGGTACTGCAGGAGCGCCTGGTGCAGCCGGTTGGCGGTACCCGTGAGATCCCGGTGGATCTGCGCGTGATCGCCGCCACGCACAAGAACCTCCAGCTTGCGGTGAGCCAGGGGCAGTTCCGTCTGGACCTGTTCTATCGCCTGAACGTGATTCCACTGTACATGCCGTCCCTGCGCGATCGTGCCGGCGATGTGCGCCTGCTGACGCGCCACTTCCTGGATCAGTTCAACCACCGTCACGGCTGGAACGTGGTGCTGCAGGAGGGCGTGCTGGAACGTCTCGAGGCCTTCGACTGGCCGGGCAACATCCGGCAACTGGAGAATGTGCTTGAGCGCTCGGTCCTGCTCTGCAACACGGGCCAGATCGACATCGAACTCATCGACGGCATTCTCCACGACGAGTCCCGCGTCTCCGCGCCGGTCAAGCAACCCCGGGAGTTTCGGCCGCATATCGGTGGAATCGCACCGGCCTGGAACGGACATGATTCCAGCATACGGCCCTACCAACGGGTGGCATCCTCAGAGAGCGAGTCGCTGCTCGAGGCGGTCCGTCGCTGCGGCGGGAACAAGACCCGTGCCGCGCTCAGCCTCGGCCTGACCCCGCGGCAACTGCGCTACCGTCTCCAGAAACTCGGGCTGGACACCGAGGCCTGATCGCGCCTCCGATCCGATCGGTCCACTTCGGCGACAAATTGGTGCGGATTGACGTCAAGCGCACCAAACTGGCCCCGACACACCCTGCCCGGATCGCGTCAACCACCATGGTACCCGGCTCACGAACTGCCTGATCGGGTCCACGGGCTGGTTGGCACACTACCTGCAGTGCCCGTTCCAGACGTCCATGCGGGAGAACCAGCGATGCCGACCAAGAGCCTGAGCAATCCATTCGACGCCGAGAGTGACCTGCGCCACGGCGGCAGTTGCCGACATGGTCACGACGGACCGGGTCACTGCGGGTGCTTCGACCACGCCGATCCCAACGCAGATCACGAACCCCAGGCCCGGATGGCCACGCACCGTTCGGACGAGCCCGCGATGGACACCGACGCGATCATGGACCGCGCAGTGGAGAGCGCCATCGTGCGCGCGATGTTCGGTCACAACGAGATCGACCGGCGCCGCTTCCTGAAGCTCCTGGGCGGCGGCACCATCGCCGCGGCACTGGCCAGTGTGTTGCCCCTGGACAAGGTGAAAGCTGCGGCCAAGGATAGCCTCGGCCCCCTGGAGAAGAAGAAGCTGCGCATCGGCTTCGTGCCGATCACCTGCGCGACCCCGATCATCATGGCCCACCCGATGGGCTTCTACGAGCGCTACGGCCTGGACGTCGAGGTGATCAAGACCGCCGGCTGGGCGGTGGCGCGCGACATGTCGCTGAGCGGCCAATATGACGCCTCGCACATGCTCTCGCCGATGCCGCTGGCGATGAGTATGGGCGTGGGCTCCATCTCCGCCCCGTTCATCATGCCCGCCGTCGAGAACATCAACGGCCAGGCCATCACGCTGCACAACAAGCACAAGGACAAGCGCGACCCCAAGGACTGGAAGGGCTTCCGCTTCGCCGTACCGTTCGAATACTCCATGCACAACTTCCTGCTGCGCTACTACGTCGCGGAGCACGGCCTCGACCCCGACCAAGACATCCAGATCCGCGTGGTGCCGCCGCCCGAGATGGTGGCGAACCTGCGTGCGGAAAACGTAGACGGCTACCTGGCCCCGGATCCGTTCAACCAGCGCGCGGTGTGGGAACAGGTCGGCTTCATTCACATGCTGACCAAGGACATCTGGGACGGACATCCCTGCTGCGCCTTCGCCTGCTCCAGGGCCTTTGCGGAGGAGAATCCGAACACCTTCGGTGCCCTGTTCCGAGCCATCGTCGAGGCGACGCAGTACTCCTCGGAACCGGCCAACCGGATCGAGATCGCCGAGGCCATCGCGCCCCGCGCCTATCTGAACCAGCCGGTACCAGTGGTGCAGCAGGTGCTGACCGGCCGTTTCGCCGACGGTCTTGGCAACATCCAAGACGTACCGGACCGGATCGACTTCGACCCCTTCCCCTGGCATTCGATGGCGATCTGGATCCTGACCCAGATGAAGCGCTGGGGCTACATCGAGGGTGATGTGAATTACAGCCAGATCGCCGAGCAGGTGTTCCTGGCGACCGAGTGCGGTGACGTGATGAAGGAACTCGGATTCGAGCCGCCGGAGAAGACCGCGAAGAACTTCACCATCATGGGCAAGGTGTTCGACTACACCGACCCGGAGGCGTACGCGAAGAGCTTCGCGATCGGGAGGGCCTGAGATGCTGGCCAACCTGAATCTCAGGGCTGCCATCGTCTCGATCACCTTCCTGATCGTTACCCTGGGGCTGTGGCAGTTGGCCACGGCCCCCCAGGTCCTGACCGGGGCCGGAGAGCTCAGCGAGTACGAACTGCTGATGGGCGGCGCCTCCCAGCCCTCCGGCATCCCGGCGCCGTCGCAGGTCTTCAGCCACGCGGTGGACGAACTGAGTCGGCCCTTCTATGACGCGGGACCCAACGACAAGGGCATCGGGTTGCAGCTGGCCTACTCCGTCGGGAGGGTGATGGCTGGGTTCGGGCTGGCGGTGCTGGTCGCGATTCCATTGGGCTTCGTGATCGGCATGTCACCGGTGCTGAACAAGGCCTTCAATCCCTACATCCAGGTGCTGAAGCCCATCTCCCCGCTGGCCTGGATGCCCCTGGCCCTGTTCATTATCAAGGACTCCAACACCTCGGCCATCTTCGTGATCTTCATCTGCTCGATCTGGCCGATGCTGATCAACACTGCCTTTGGGGTGGCAGCGGTGCGCAATGACTGGCTGAACGTCGCCCGCACACTCGAACTTTCCAAACTGCGTACCGCCTTCACGGTGATCCTGCCCGCGGCGGCCCCAACCATCCTCACCGGCATGCGCATCTCCGTAGGCATCGCCTGGCTGGTGATCGTGGCCGCCGAGATGCTCGTGGGGGGAACCGGCATCGGCTACTACGTCTGGAACGAGTGGAACAACCTCGACCTCGCCAGCGTGATCTTCGCGATCCTGATGATCGGCATCGTCGGCATGCTGCTCGACGGGATGCTCGTCCAGGCGTCGCGCTTCGTACGCTACCAGGACTGAGGAACGCTCATGACCGGACATTTCCTGCAGATAGAGAACCTCGCCCGACGCTTTCCCCAACCCGGCAGCAAGGAGCCGACCATCGTCTTCGAGGGGGTGAATTTCAGCATCGAGAAGGGCGAGTTCGTCTGTATCATCGGCCATTCGGGCTGCGGCAAGTCCACCATCCTGAACGTGCTCGCCGGGCTCGACTACCCCAGCGACGGCCACGTGATCATGGACGGGAAGGTGATCGAAGGTCCGAGCCGGGACCAGGGGGTGATCTTCCAGAATCACAGCCTCCTGCCTTGGCTGTCGACCCTGCACAACGTGACCTTTGCGGTACGCGCCCGCTGGCCAAGCTGGAGCCGGGCGAAAATCCGTGAACACAGCGTCAGTTACCTCGAGATGGTCGGCCTGGGCGAGGTGCTCAGCCGCAAGCCCGCACAGCTCTCCGGGGGCATGCGCCAGCGCGTCGGCATCGCCCGCGCCTTCGCGATCGAACCCAAGCTGCTGTTGATGGACGAGCCCTTCGGGGCGCTGGACGCCTTGACCCGCGGCGTGATCCAGGAGGAACTGCTGAAGATCTGGGCTCGAACCCACCAGACCGTATTCATGATCACGCACGACGTGGACGAGTCGGTGCTGCTGGCCGACCGCGTGCTGCTGATGACCAACGGCCCGAATGCCCGGGTCGCGGAGTCGGTGATCGTCGACATTCCGCGGCCCCGCGAACGCGCCACGCTGCACGAGCAGCCCGGCTACTACCCGGTACGCAATCACCTCGTCGAGTTCCTGGTCCGGCGCGCGAAGACCCTCGCCAGCGCCGCCAGGGACACCGACCCCCGGCACACGCCACGCACCGTGAACCCGGTCAAGCCGGACAACTTCCCGCCACGACCTGCGCTGGTCAGGAGCGGTTGAACCCGAAACCAGAACCCTTCAACGAAGACCAAGGAGCATCAGGATGTTGAACAAGCTGGAAATGACAGAGTCCATCATCGCAGCCAAGCTGTCCAAGGGCACCACCTGGGCCGCGATCGCCGAGGCCGCCGGTCTGCACGAAGTCTACGTGACCTCCGCCTGCCTGGGCATGAATCACCTCGACAAGAGCTCCGCCGAGGGCCTGTGTTCTTTCCTCGGACTGGGTCCCGATGTCGTCGAGGCACTGCTGGCATTCCCGCACAAGCACTGGGACAAGACCATCCCCACCGACCCGCTGATCTACCGCTTCTACGAGGCGGTGAACGTGTATGGCGAGACGATGAAGGAAATCATCCACGAGAAGTTCGGCGACGGCATCATGAGTGCTATTGATTTCACCATGGACATCGAGAAGATTCCCGACCCGAAGGGCGACCGCGTGAAGGTCACCTGGAACGGCAAGTTCTTGCCCTACAAGAGCTGGTGACCGAACAGCCGCCCAAGGCACCTCTCTCCCGAGGGGAGTCTGGACGCGGGGTCCATGGTTGCAAGAAGGCCCCTCTCGCCACGTCAGACCTTCTTCCCGAGCCGTGTCGGCCTCGCCAGGATCGCTGTATTCAGAGCCTCTCAAGGCATGCGGTGCCGCCACGCGACAGAGAATTCCAAATGAGCCAGCCGTTTTGGCTGTCGGAGCAGGTGAGGAAACCTACCCCCCGGTTCTTGCGGGCATTCCGTGGCATTGTTGTTTCGGGACTGCATACTTGGACGCTTGCTGGCGTTTTCCCCGCAGAAGGGTCGTGAGACGAACAGACTGGAATGAAGGGATTTTGGCGTCATCTTGTAACTCTCCTCCTTGTCGCAGGCGGATTTGCGACCGAGGCTGCCGGTTCGGAGTTGGCGGGCCAGTGGTCCTGCCCCACGAAGCTACAACTGGCGGCGGTCGGGCAGAGTGAGCTGACCGTGCAATTGAACACCCGCGCTCATCTGCGTCCCGAGGGGCGGTACGAGAGCGAGGGGGATGCCATCGTGCGCCTGGGGAGATGGCCGCTGACGCTGGCAGCGACGAGCCGTGGGCAATGGCTGCGCGAACAGCAGGACGTCACGGTCACCGTGGAGGAGCTGGAACTGTCGCCGGGGTCGACTTTGGGCGTTGAACTGCAGCGCCAACTGATCCAGCAGCTCGCATCGCTCTTCCCCGAACTCCCCCATACCCAGACCACGCGCATTATCGCGGAAACACCCACGCAGCTGGTGCTCGAGGATGCTTTTGGCGAGCAGTACACCTGTAGCCGGTTGTAAGTCGAACGCCGTAATCGACACCAACCGTACTGGGGCCTTTTCGTCATTTGGGCGATCCACGCCTTCAAGGCTTCGGTGCACCGGGATTCCAGCCATCTACCCGGCTGCCCGCTCGGCAACCTGATCGTCGAGACCGCGACCTACAGCCCCGGCCTGCGTGAGGCGATCAAGCATCACCTGCAGCGTATTGCGGGCCACTTCCAGCACTGTCTGCAGGCCGCCGCGGCCTTCGACAGCGCCCAGGCCACGTTCGGCATGATCCCGAATCTCACCCGGAAGATGGCCACCTCGCCCGCCCTCGCGCAGGCCTACCTGGAGCTGACCGGCCTGTTCGAGGGGTGCTCGCTGTCAGCGCAATAGCTGGGGGACATTCGCCGCGGAGCGCGGGCCATTGCACCTCCCTTCGGGATCCCGGATACCATTGCGCCATACGCAAGCCAATCCGGAGGCCTATCATGAGCCAGAAACACACCGATGAAATCCGCCAGCAGGTGCGGGACAGTTACGCCAAGGTGGCCGAGGCCAGCAACGCGGGCGAGTACTGCGGCGAGACGTCGGGCTGCTGCGGGGTTTCCGACGACGTCGCCATCACCACCCTGATCTCCACCCGCCTCGGCTATTCCTCCGCGGATCTCGCCGCCGTGCCGGACGGTGCGGACATGGGCCTCGGTTGCGGCAATCCGCGCGCGATCGCCAGCCTTCGGCCGGGTGAAGTGGTGGTGGATCTGGGCAGCGGAGGCGGTTTCGATGCCTTTCTCGCCTCTCCTGAAGTCGGTACGGCCGGCCGCGTCATCGGCGTCGACATGACCCCAACCATGGTCAGCAAGGCCCGCGCCAATGCCGAGAGGGGCGCCTTCGCCAACGTCGAGTTTCGCCTGGGCGAAATCGAGCACCTGCCGGTGGCCGACAACACCGCCGACGTGATCATCTCCAACTGCGTGATCAATCTGTCTCCGGACAAGTCCCAGGTCTTCCGCGAGGCCTTCCGTGTGCTGAAGCCCGGCGGCCGGCTGGCGGTCTCCGATGTCGTCGCCAGCACCGAGCTGCCAGAGGAGATGCGCAACGATCCGGTGCTTTACGCGGGCTGCATTGCCGGCGCGCCGCTGCTGGATGACCTGCACGAGATGCTGCGGGCAGCCGGTTTCCAGGACATCCGCGTCACACCCAAAGACGAATCCCGGGAATTCATCAAGGACTGGGCGCCGGGGCGCGGGGTGGAGGACTACGTTCTTTCGGCCCACATCCAGGCGACCAAAGCCGCTGTCCAGGGCTGATCTCCGCAGCCCGCCCGGGACCGGTCACGCCGCGGTGCCCACACGCCACTCTCAGCGCAGGGCTAACAATCATCGAAGCTCTGCAGGGCCTGGCGCTCAATGGTACGTGGCCAACTCACGCGTCAGCGGCACCATCCTCCGGATGGACAGAACGGTGCAGGAAACAGCCGAAGATGTGGTCATTGACCATGCCCACCGACTGCATGAACGCGTAGCAGATCGTCGAGCCGACGAAGTTGAAGCCGCGCCGCTTCAATTCGCGGCTCATGCGGTCGGATTCGGCGGTGTTCACCGGCACGTCCGCGAGGCTTTTCCATGCATTCTGCCGCGGTGCGCCGTCCACAAACTGCCACAGGAACGCATCCAGCGACCCCTGCTCGTCGATAATGGCGAGTACGCCCCGCGCGTTGCGAATCGCGGACTCGATCTTGAGCCGGTTACGGACAATGCCGGGGTCACCAAGCAGCCGCTGCACGTCCGTCTCGGTGTACTGCGCAACGATCTCCGGCTCGAAACCCTCGAAGGCACGGCGGTAGTTCTCGCGCTTGCGCAGGATGGTCAGCCAGCTCAAACCGGCCTGCGCACCCTCTAGCACCAGCATTTCGAACAGGCGGCGGTCATCGTGCAGCGGCACGCCCCATTCCTCATCGTGGTAGGCGACGTACAGGGGATCATCTCCGCACCACGCGCAACGGTCCTTCATCTGCGGCAAGCCTGTCTCATCAGGGTGTTCGGGACCCTTCATTCCGGCGCCCCTTCCGAACGCTGCACCGTCATGATCGGAAGCCCGTACCGTTGCGCGAAGTTACACACCTCCGTTCGCAGTGCCGGGTCCAGGCGGGCCATCACTTCGACCTGGATCGCATCCGGCACGTAGCCATAGTGCGCCTCGGCCATCGCTCCCGCGATACAGGCCAGGGTATCGGCATCGCCGCCAAGCGAGACGGCATTGCGCACTGCGTCCTCGAAATCCGTCGACCGCAAAAAGGCGACCGCGGCCGCGGGCACGGTCCCCTGGCAGGTGATGTCAAAGCCACCGCGGCGCTGCAACGTGGCCCAGTCCAGATCGCAAGCGTAGGCGAAGCGCTGGGACAACAGCTTCTCGATCCCGTCCTTGCCCTTGCCCATCCGTCCCGCCCAGACCGCGGCGGCCACGGCCTGTGCTCCCTGGATGCCCTTTGGGTGATTGTGGGTCACCTCGGCGCTGCGCTTCGCTTCCTGCAGTACGGTCTCCAGATCATCGAAGGCCCACCCGATCGCGGAAACCCGCATCGCAGAGCCATTGCCAAAACTGTTGTAGGCCGGGGCATCGTCCTGGAACAGCCAGCGGCGGAACCAGCCGCCATACCCAGCCCCCGGGTAGCGCCGGCCCCAGGCCCGCAGCGAACTCCCGTAGTCCGTGCCACCCAGCACCGCGCTGGCCACCGCGACGGTCAGAACCGTATCGTCGGTAAACCGCGAGCCGGGCACAAACAAGGGGAAGTCTTTCGGCTTGGGTGCCGCCCCCTCGTGAATCGAACCAACGATGTCGCCGGCAATCGCTCCAATCACTAATCCCCTCCGCGATCGGCTGTTGAACCTTTCGCGTGGTCCACTAGTTTTCCACCTCCGCAAGGCGACGTTCCAGGGCCTCGATACGCCGCTCCAGTTCGATGACCTTTTCGGCCAGCGTGCCGGAGGCGGCCGTCTCATCGGTCGGGGTGGAGGCAGACGAGGCCGCGCGCGACGCTGTCAGCGCTGCCTCCTTGCCGCAGAGCAGGTGCATGTACCGATCCTCCCGCTGGCCGGGCCCGCGGGGCAGTCGCACCACCATCGACTCTTCGCGTGCCGCCAGGGCGTCGAGATGGTCGCGTACATCATCCAGATCCTCAAACCGGTGGAGGCGCTCGGCTCGCGTCAGGAGTTCGGCCAAGGTCTGGGGTCCGCGCAGCAACAACAGGCCGATCAACGTGCGCTCGCCCGGGTTCAGGCTCAGCGCCGGGCCTACCCGGTGGGCGTAGCGCGTGGCTCGCGCCCCGTGATCGCTCTTGACGAGGCCCCGTTCCTCCAGCCGACGCAGCACCCAGCCGACGCGACCGGGCTCCATCTGCATCATCGGGTTGCGACTGGTCTTCTGGTTGCAGGCCGTAACGGTCGCGTTCTGGGTCAGCGGGTAGACCTCCGGAGTGGCGGCCTCCTTTTCGATCAGGCAACCCAGAACGCGGGCCTCCTCCGCGTCCAGCGGCGGATTCAGCGGCAGGCCGTCATGATCCTCTGTATTGCGGTCTTCATCATGGTCGTTCATGCCCCAATCCTACACACGGTCACTGCTCCAGGCCATGCACCGGCAGACACCGCGGGACTCACTCACACGATCAGAAGCCCAAATCGCCCTGAGGAGAGCTGGGCACCTTGCG
>Ga0209498_1002374_pt1 | contig 11364 bp, 10 predicted proteins | sample WalLakDeSediment_FD_184131 | JGI IMG/M metagenome (GOLD analysis project Ga0209498, IMG submission 184131) | Lake sediment microbial communities from Walker lake, Nevada to study Microbial Dark Matter (Phase II) - Walker Lake 11/02/13 Deep... | ecosystem: Environmental > Aquatic > Freshwater >...
CCGTAATAAGCTTAAGGGAGCAGGGCTTTGGTCATGCGCTGCAGGCATTCTTCAAGAATACTGCGAGGGCAGGCCGCGTTGATCCGCTCAAACCCAATTCCCTCGTCACCGAAGAAGTAGCCCTGATCAAGAATCAGTTTCGCTTTGTCGTGCATCAGTCGCTCCAGGGCCTGGTGATCCTGGCAATATGCTCTTAAGTCAATCCAAAGCAGGTAGGTGCCTTCGGGATAGACCAGCCTTGCTTCAGGGAGATTATCTTTTAAGTAGGCAGAGGCAAATTCAATATTTTGATCGATATAATTTTTAAGCTGGGTAAGCCATTCCTCGCCTTCGTTGTAGGCTGCTTCCACCGCCTTAATGGAGAGCGGGTTAGCGAGGCTGATGGCTAGACACTCTGCTGCCTGGTGGTTCCAGGCGTTTTGCCAGGTGGGGTTGTTGATGATGATATTAGAAATTTTTAAGCCGGGCATGTTAAAGGTTTTGCTGGGCGAGGTGCAAGTGATGATTTGATCTTTGTAGTGGGGGGCAACTTTTTCGAGGGGATAATGGATAACCCCGTTACGAATCAGGTCGGCGTGAATCTCATCGGCAATTATCCATTTGCCGTGCCTGCTGCAGATCTCAACAATCTTTATCAGTTCATCTGCGCTGAAGACCAGACCAACCGGGTTATGAGGACTGCAGAGGATCATCCCTTTGGTATTGTGATGGGCCATTTTTTGCTCTAGATCAGCAAAGTTAATGGAGTAGAGACCATCATTGTATGTAAGAGGATCATTGACCACAAGCCTACCGTTGGCTTCGATCTTATTGGTAAAAGGGTAGTAGACCGGACGCTGGATTAAAATACCCTCTCCGGGTTTGGTTAAAATGTTGATCAGAATGGCGATCGCCGTTACCACCCCCGGGCTGTAGAAGATGTTTTTACTGTCTACCTCCCAGTCGAACCGTCTTTTAAACCAACCGGTAACCGCATTCAGATACTCAGGTGTGCGAAAATTGCTGTAACCGAAGATCTGGCAATCAACCCTGTTGCGCAGGGCTTGCACAATCGGCTCGGCACAGGGAAAATCCATGTCGGCAACCCACAAGGGTAAAGCATCCGGGGGAGCAGCTGGGATATAATCCTGATAGTACTCCCACTTGATGCTGTTGGTGTTTTTGCGTTCGACGAGTTGATCAAAGTTATAGATTGCCATTTAAAACTCACCTCGAAGATTATTTCTTGTGTCTTGACACTAATGTTTCTATTATAGCAGTAAAAGCCAGGAGCTGGCATTACAAATGACCAGGCGGGCAGGAAAGTGGATAGATTTAGCGAAACTTAAAGCAGTTACAGGCAAAACAAAGCAACGAATATTGAGGTGTGTAATGAGTAAAAAGATTGCAGCGATTCTTGATAACAATCCGGTTATACCGGCAATTAAAAATGACGCCGGGCTGGAAGCTGTGCTTAAAGCCGACTGTGAAATTGTCTTTATTCTTTATGGCGATATCCTGAACATTGTTGACATTACCAGGAAAATAAACGAAAGCGGCAAGATCGCTTTTGTCAATGTTGACCTGCTTGAAGGTTTTGCAAACAAAGAAATTGTCATTCAGTATATCCGGAAAAATACCAGAGCTGAAGGGATCTTGAGTTCAAAAGCTTCAATGCTGAAGACAGCCAAAGCTATGGGTTTTTACACCGTGCACCGGCTGTTTGTGATCGATTCCTTTTCCTTCGAAAATATCGGCAAACAGATTGCCATCTCGCTGCCTGATTACCTGGAAATTTTGCCCGGCTGGCCTAGGTTGATCAGCTGGGTAATGGAAACGACCAAGATCCCGATCATTTCCGGAGGCCTAATCTGCTGCAAAGAAGACGTAATCGCCGCCCTTAAAGCCGGCGCAAACGCCATCTGCTCTACCAATCCGGAAGTCTGGTCTTTGTAGTCTGGTCAGCTTACAGCGAAGAGTTGATGAAAAGCGGAAATTAATTGACTTTACAGGCAAACAACAATATAATTAGGACGATAATTACTAGAGATCAGAGAAAAGTAATTTCCGTGGGGAAGTTTACTTTTCTTTTTTTATGAAATCATCTTTTATCGCGTCATTATGCTTGAACAGGCAAGCTAAAAAACACTTCTACTCAGATGGAGGAACAACGATGGGGATTAAAGATTTTGCAATTAACTTCTTCTCGCTTGAAGGTAAAAATGCCGTGGTAACCGGAGGCAATACCGGGCTTGGCCGCACTTTTGCTTTGGCCCTGGCCACTGCCGGAGCCAACCTTTTTATACCAACGATCAGGGAAGATGACGGCACGACCAGGAAGATGATCGAGAATGAAGGCGTTGAGGTCGAACTGATCCACAAGGATATAACTGAGGCAGGCGCAGCCATGGATATTATTGAGGGTTGCGTAGAACGTTTCGGTTCCCTTGATATTTTAGTTAACAGCGCCGGCTTATGCAAAAACGTGCAAAATGTCCTTGATTTCGGCCGTGAAGAATGGGACGATATGATCGATATTAATCTTACCGCCCCTTTTGAGCTCAGCCATAAGGCAGCCAAGGTGATGATTCCACAACGCAGCGGCAAAATTATTAACATCTGCTCCATGTACTCCTTCCTCGGCGGACAGTGGTCGCCCGCTTATGCTTCAACCAAGCACGGCCTGGTTGGCTTTACAAAGGCTTACTGCGATGAGCTGGCGCAATATAATATTCAGGTTAACGGCATCGCTCCCGGCTATTTTGCCACCGATCTGACGATCGATACAAGAAATGACCCGGAGCGCAACAAACGGGTAGTTGATCATATCCCGGCTAACCGCTGGGGCGAGCCGCTCGATCTGATGGGGGCCACGGTCTTTCTGGCCAGCAGAGCTTCAGATTACGTAAACGGCCACATTTTGGTTGTAGACGGGGGTTACCTGGTCCGATAAGCAGGGACTATCGTTTTTTTGAAAGGCAGTGATTTTAGAAAGTGAGTAAGAAATATTTAATCGGTATTGATGGCGGCACCCAGAGTTCAAAAGCAGTAATTTTTGATCTCGAGGGCAACGTAATCTGCGAGGGCAAAAAAGAGCTGCGCCCGATGGACCTGCCGGCGCCGGGTGTGGTTGAACACCCTGATGATGACCTATGGGATACATTGATTTTTGCTGCCCGGCAGGCGATGGAGCGATTTCCGGGCCGAAAAGAGGATATTATCGGAATCGGGCTGTGCACTATTCGCTGCTGCCGGGTGTTGCTTAAAGCCGACGGCGAGCTTGCTTCACCGGTGATCAGCTGGATGGATTTACGCCTGGCCCGACCCTACGAACACGATAACCCTGAAGTGCGATTCGTTACGACCACTACGGGCTATATCACCCACCGCCTGACCGGCAAACATAACGATACAGTTGCCAATTATGAAGGCCAGTGGCCGATCGATAAGAACACCTGGGATTGGAGTGAAGATCCCGAAGTATTCAGGCAGTTTAACATTCCCCGGGAAATGCTTTTCAACCTGCAGGTGCCGGGAACCATCGCCGGCTATTTAACGGATAAAGCGGCAGAGCTTACCAGTATGCCCGCCGGCCTACCGGTTGTCAATACGGCTAATGATAAGGCGGTTGAAGCCTTGGGCGCCGGCCTGCTGCCGGGTAATACGGCTTTAATATCGCTTGGCACCTATATTCCTTCCATGGTCCATGGCCAGAAAAATATTCCTGATGCTCAAACTTTTTTCACCAATTTAGCATCGGTCCCCGGTCATTACCTCTATGAAAGCGGCGGCATCCGCCGGGGCATGTGGACTGTCAGCTGGGTACGGGAACTTTTAGGTGATGAAGTAGCCCTGAAAGCAAAGGCGAAAGGCCTTTCAACTGAAGATTACCTGAATGGCCTTGGTGAGAAGGTGCCCGCCGGTTCCGATGGTTTAATGACGGTGCTTGACTGGCTGGCCCGCCCCGACATTCCTTATCGCAAAGGGATCATGATCGGCTTTGACGGCCGCCACGGTGGCGCCCACATTTACCGGTCGGTTTTGGAAGGAATTGCGCTAACCATTAAAAATCATGCCGACGCTATGTGCGAAGAACTGGGTATCAAACTGGAGAACCTGATCATCTCCGGCGGAGGCTCCAACAGCAATCTTTTCGTGCAGATCTTTGCTGATGTTTTTGGTTTGCCGGCCTCCCGCAATGTTGTCAACAGTGCTGCCGGTCTGGGCTCGGCGATCTGCGCCGCCATGGCCACAGGGGTATACGACAACTACATTACAGCAATTGAGAAGATGGTCAAAATCAGGGATCTATTCGAGCCCGATTTCAATGATCATGAGCTCTATAAAAAAATGAACGAGGACGTGTACAAGCATATTACCGGTTACACCGATGAAATCTTAAAGAAATCTTTTCCAATCTTTAAATAAGCAAAGGAGCAGATCAAAATGTCACTGACAAGAGAACAGATTGTATCCGCATTAATAAACATAGTCGGCGCTGACCAGGTTGTCACCGAAGAAGAGGTCCTGAAAGAAAGCAGCGTTGACCGCTTTAGGCGTTTTGAAGAGCTGCATGGGGTTTACACTCAGCCCCTGCCGGCAGCGATTGTTTACGCGCGCAACACCAACGACGTTTCTCAAGTGCTTAAACTTGCCAACGAGCAGAACATTAATATTGTCCCCCGCACCGGCCATACCGCCACCGAAGGGGGCCTGGAAACCAGCGTGGAAAACTCAGTGATTTTAGATGGCTCGGCTATGAATGAGATTATCCAGATTGACCCGTACAATCTGCAGGCCACCTGCCAATGCGGCACTCCACTGCAGGCGCTCGAAGATCGGTTACGGGAAATCGGCTTTACAACCGGTCATTCCCCGCAATCCAAACCGCTGGCCCAACTCGGAGGTCTGGTTGCAACCCGCAGTATCGGCCAGTTTTCCACCCTTTACGGCGGCATTGAAGATATGGTGGTCGGCCTGGAAGCGGTATTTCCGAACGGAGAGATCACCAGGATTAAAAATGTCCCCCGCCGGGCTGCCGGACCGGATATCAGGCATGTTATCATCGGCAATGAAGGGGCGCTCTGTTTCATTACTGAGGTAACGGTCAAGATCTTCAAATTTATGCCGGAAAACAATATTCTGCTAGGCTATACTCTCGACAAGATGAAAACCGGTTTTGAAATTTTACGTGAAGTTATGGCAGAAGGTTATAAGCCTTCAGTGGCCCGGCTCTACGATCCGGAAGACGGAGCCTACCATTTCTCTCATTTTGCTGATAACAAATGCGTGTTGATTTTTATGGCTGAAGGACCCAAGGCGATCGCCGCTGCAACGGCGGAAGCAATTGAAACGATCGTCGCCAAACATCCCGAATGCATTAAGGTTGACACCCGCTACATTAAAGCCTGGTTTGATCATCTAAACTGGGATGCTACCGATGTCGCCAAGGAACGGGCAGAAATTATTGAAACAAAGAATATCGGCAACACCACCGAGATTGCGGCCAACTGGGACAAGATCAACCAGATTTATGAAACCTGTATTGAAAGAATACGCAATGAAATACCCGACATGACCTTAGTAGGCGGCCACTCTTCGCACAGCTATATTAACGGAACCAACCTTTATTTTGTGCACTACTATAACGTGGTTGACTGCAAACCGGAAGAGGAGATCACCAAGTATCACTGGCCGCTGAAGAAGATAATTGTTGAGGAAACAATCAAGGCCGGAGGGTCGATGTGTCACCATCATGGAGTAGGCAAACACAGAACCCCCTGGATCAAAGATGAGTATGGCTCTTCATACTATATTCTTGAGACCCTGAAAAAGGCTTTCGACCCGGAAGGGATTATGAACAAGGGGACTATTTACCCCGGGCGCTGAGGTTTTAGTTAATGAATGTTCTGGTTTGCTTTAAAGTAGTACCCGATCTTGATCAGCTCTCCGGGAGCGACTGGTTGGTTGACGGCTGCTCCCGGGTTGAAACCCGGTTTGTAAAAAAGATCATCAACCCTTACGATGAAAGCGCCCTTGAACTGGCTCTGAAATTGGCCGATCAGGCCAGGGGCAAGGCATTAACTACAAACCTTAATGCCCTTACTATTGCAGACAGCGGGGCAAACCTGACCCTTAAGAGCTTGCGTGCTCTCGGCTACCAGGAGGCCGTGCGGATCGAAGCAGATACAGAACCGGACTTCACCCCGGAGAAAGTTGCTGCCCTGATCGCCGCTTATATCCGCAACACAAATGTTTTTGACCTGATTATGATGGGACGGCAAAGCGGTGTGGGAGACAACGCCAAAACACCCCTGCTCACCGCCGAGTTCTTGCAGTGGCCCTGTATTACCCAGGTTACCGCCGTGGAAAAAGATTCTGCCGGCACCTATAAGGTGACTGCAATGGCCGATGAAGGTACTGTTATCCGGGTTATTGAACCACCTTGTGTGCTTGCTGTCGGTAACGCTCCCTCTTCCACTTTGCGTGTGCCAACGCTTAAGGCCATCAAAGAACAGGCCGATTTACCGGTTAAGACCTATGCCGCAGATAAATATAGAAATGCTACCCCCCACTTGCCACTAAAACCGGATGCTGAGCTGCTTAACATCGAAGTGGTGAACAGGAAACGGAAGGGCATTATTGTAGAAGGGGCTGATGCGGCCGAAAAGGCACAGATCCTCTATCAGTCGTACTTGAAAGGATGGCTGGCCGAGCTATGAGATATAAGGTCGTGCTAAACGGCTGCTCACCCAATTTTTCAAACCAATGCAGCTCCGTCCGAGCTTTTCTGGACTATACAACTGCCCTTGAAAAAGAAACGCAGACGATCATTTTTTATAGCAACCCGGCTTTACAGCCGAAGCTTACAGCTTTAGCTCCAACTACCCAGGTCCATCTAATCAAGATCAATCATTACGAGGCTGAAACAGACCTTTCAATCCTGACTGAGCTGGAAAAGCCCGATCCGGCCGATCTTTATCTTTTTCCCGGCGATTATGCCGGCAGTGAACTTGCTGTGCGCTTAGCCTGCCGGCTAAACGGCAGCTCGCTGGCTGCAGTAGATAGTTTTCAAACAGATCAGGATCAGATTATCTGCACCAAGGCAGTTTATAACGGTTATCTGCAGGGCAAATTTAGCTTGAGTAAAAGGCCGTACTGTCTATCCCTGGCCAGGGGCATTTCAGGTAGTAGTAACAACCAGGTGATTGAAAAAAGAGAGATCCTTCAATCTGATCGATCAGAAGCATATCAACCAGTTTATATCAAAGGGCGATCGGTTGAAACGGCTGAAAGCTTAAAGGAATTAGAAGAAGCTAAATTTGTTGTGGCTGGTGGACGTGGTATTAAAAGTAAAGATAATTACCTGAAGCTGCAGCAAAACGCCAGGCGCTTAGACGCAGCGCTGGGCGTCAGCCGCCCGGTAGCGATGAATGGCTGGGCTCCCTTAAATAAGCTGATCGGAGCTTCCGGAATAATTACAAACCCCGAGATTTGCCTGGCTATAGCAGTATCAGGTTCGCCGGCTTTTTCCAGCGGCATTGAGAAAAGCAGGCTGATCATCGCTATCAACACCGACCCCAAGGCTGCCATTATTAAGAATGCAGATCTGGCTGTAATTGATGATTACAAAGCTGTGCTTGATGAGCTGACCCGGTTGATTGAAAAAGACAAAAACCGTTAATTGCTTTAGATAAGGAGTTCCGAATGAGCGAGCAATTGAACCTGACAATTTTAGAAAAAAAAGATCAAGAGCTGATCCATGAAACAAGCCTGGATTTGCTGGTAAATGTTGGCATGAAAATAGAGGGCCCGAAAGCCCTGCGTCTGCTTAGGGAAGCTGGTTGCCACTCAAACAACAGCGGCCACACGACTATTCCACGAGAATTGGTTGAATATGCTGTTAAGGTATCCCCAAAGGAAATAACCCTTTTCAATACTGCAGGTGTAGAAACAATAAATCTAAAAAACCCCGGAAAGCAATATTACGGCACTCATGCTGATCAACTGGAAATTTTGGACCCCTTTAGTAATAGATACCGCAAGTTTCTCCGGGAGGATACAAAGCTGATGTGCCAGGTAGCAAACTCCCTGGATAATATTAGTTTTATATTGGCTGTAGGAATGTCTGCTGATGTCCATCCGCTCATTCAATCGCAACTGGCCTTTATTGATGCTGTAAAATATTCCAGCAAAGTAATTAATTTTTCAACGAATGATCTGCAGGGTTTGAGGGATATCATCGAGATTGCTTCAATTGTATCCGGCGGTCTGACTCCCCTCCAGAAAAAGCCGTTTTTATTTTTTTACTGTGAACCGATACCACCGCTTACACATCCTGAAGCAAGCACCGAAAAACTTTGTCTTGCTGCCGAGCATAATATACCAGTTGTCTATATGCCTTATTGTATGATGGGCGGAACAGCGCCGCTGAGCTTGAGCGGCACCCTGGTCCAGTGTAATGCTGAAGTCCTAACCGGACTGGTTCTAACCCAACTGACCCGCGAAAGTGCACCATTTATCTACGGGGCGATGCCCTCAATTTTTGACATGAAAACGACAATTGGCAGCTACGGAGCTCCGGAGTTTCATTTGATGGTGGCTGCTGCATCAGAAATGGCAGCTTACTATAGTTTGCCTTTTTATGGCACTGCCGGCTGTACAGACGCTAAACCTTTAGATGAACAGGCCGTCGCAGAGATGACCATGGAGCTCTTTTCATCAGTATTGAGTAAAGCTAACCTGGTTCACGATCTGGGGGTTATGGATCATTGTAACAGTGTATCGCCCGAAATGGTTGTCTTGGCAGACGAAATGATCAGCGGTTTAATGGCCTATGCCAGAGGAATTGATTTAAGTGATTTACCGGAAGCTATGGATCTGATCAGAAAAGTTGGCCCAGGCAATCACTATTTAGAAGATGAGCACACCTTAATAAATTTTAGAAATATTTGGTATCCCCGGCTGTTGAGCAGGGCAATGAAGAACAACGAGCACTCAGAAATAAAGTCTAAGATTCAGCAAATAATTATTCAGGCAACGCAAAGCAAGGAAGATAGTTGCTGCAATCAGCAGTTGATCAACGAACTCAACAGATATGAGCAATCACTTAAAAACAGCAGGTTGTAATTGGCAGAAAGCCAGGCAAATAAGGCGCTTCTTCTTCATTTGCCAAGAACCATTGTTTCATTTAAGGAAGAGCAGCTGTGAATAGCTGAAAGTGTTATTCTCAAAAAATCAAAAAATAATTGACTCTTTAACGCAGGGAAAAGCCATATTTAAGCGGATCATCCGGATTAACGATCAGGGTTCCCATCCCGGTAATATACGCCTTGCCCTTAACCTGCGGCAACACGGCCGGAAGATCCCCGACCTTGGTGAGGCCGCTTACCTTTCCTTCAAATACAGCGCCAGTGATGCTCTCCTGGAAAAAGGGTTCTCCCTCTTTAAGTTTGCCCCGGGCATGCAGGGCAGCCATCCGGGTACAGGTTCCGGTTCCACAGGGCGAACGGTCGACCATGGCGTGACCCAACACAACCAGACTTTTATTGGTGTCGCCGGCAAACTGCGGTTCACTGTAAAACAAGATATCTTCAACCCTGTTGATAAAAGGTTTTTCCGGGTGCGCCACCTGGACATTGGCATTAATTTCTTCCCGTATTGCCAAGCCATAGCGGATAAAATCATTAAGATATTCCTTCGAATGTTTCAAGTCAAGCTGTTCCATAGCAACCAGGGCAAAGAAATTACCACCAAAACCGATATCAACCAGAATACTTCTGTCTAAAGGATTAACAACCTGATCTCGTTTGTAGAGAAAAGAAGGCACCCCTTGCAAGTTAGCATCACCGGTTTTACCGTTTTGTACATCAACTTTAACGGTTACCAATCCGGCTCCGGTTTCCAAAACCACATCAGTCACGGGCTCCCTGGCGGGTACTAAACCAAGCTCGATCGCTATGGTAGCAATTGCCATTGAACCGTGACCACACATATTGTTGTAGTAAGCGCTATCAATAAAGATGATCCCGAGATCGGCTGCCGGGTCACAGGGATCGACCAACACTGCTCCGTACATATCATCATGGCCCCGTGGTTCCAGGACAACCGCTGTTCGGATGAAGTCGTAGTTATTGATCATGTAATCCCGTTTTTCCAGGAGGGTTCTTCCCTTTAGCTGAGGTCCTTTCAGCACCAAACGTAATGATTCTCCACCGACATGGGCATCAACGTACTTAATATAGTATTCGCTCACCTTCGGGCCTCCGTCAGAGTATCAAATCGCAGTCACCGATATTTTTTTTACTCGCCAAGACTAAAGCGCTTCTGGATACGTACATCAACATAGCCAATTATCCGTTCGAGCAGTACAGTGGTAATAACAACCATCAGAATCCCGGCTAAAAGCATACTGGTATTGAAAGTTCTAATCCCCTGCATGATAATTCTGCCCATCCCACCAGCTCCGATAAAGACGGCATAGGTAGCCAGCGAAAAGTTCATCACCAAGGCGGTGCGGATACCGGCAAAAATCACCGGAAATGCCAAGGGGATTTCAACTTTAAATAAAAGCTGCCAGCTATTGGTACCCATACCCCTTGCTGCTTCCTTAATCATGGGGTGAACCTGCGTTATCCCCACACAGGAGTTGCGTACAACCGGTAACAAACCATAAATAACCAGGGCAACCAGGGCCGGCCTGTAACCAATACCCATAATCGGAATTAAAAACCCGAAAAAAGCGAGGATCGGTATGGTGTATAAAACTGAAACTGAACCGAGCACTATATTCCTGACTTTTTCAGTTCTGGCTATGAGAATGCCCAGAGGAACCCCAATCAAAATTGTCAGCAGCGTAGCCCAGAGAACTAAGTTGACATGTTCCTTGAGCACAGTAAACATTAGATCCTGTTTATTCAGAAAGTAGTTCCAGGCACCGATCAGCAGTTCCATCAGCTACCCCCTATCCCCGGCCAGCAGGTCGGCGCAGGATCTGAACAACACTATGCCCTTAAAACCAGCTTTCTCATCAACAATCGGCAGCCAGGTTCTTCCTTCCCAGAGCATCTTTTCAATGGCAAGCTTAACAGAAATGTCAGAAGGACTGGATGTCGGCAGAGGAACGATATGGCCTTTATTGAATGAACCATCAGGTTCCAAAGTGTTGAGCGGCAGATAACCTAGACAGTTTCGCGCAGCATCAATCACAAAAACATTATCCCAACCATTTAAGAAATCGGCAGTGAGGTCTACTTTTTCATTTTCCCGGACCAGGGGAACGTCTTTTTCGAGAACCCTGGAAACATCAATCGTATCGAGCACTTCAAATAAGGCTCCCTGGCCGATAAAGCTTTTGACAAATTCATCATCAGTTTTAACGATCTC
>Ga0209498_1002375_pt1 | contig 11361 bp, 23 predicted proteins | sample WalLakDeSediment_FD_184131 | JGI IMG/M metagenome (GOLD analysis project Ga0209498, IMG submission 184131) | Lake sediment microbial communities from Walker lake, Nevada to study Microbial Dark Matter (Phase II) - Walker Lake 11/02/13 Deep... | ecosystem: Environmental > Aquatic > Freshwater >...
TAGCCAGATTGCAATGACGCGGCTAGAGCGCGTGGTCGCCATTGAAGCGACCAAGGAGGCGGGGAGGCGGGCCGTGCGCTCCGGGCTATTGTGGGCCGGCAGCGGTTTGCTTCTTACAGTTCTCACTTACGGCGCAGCCGGACCAGGAGAAACGTACTACGTCTTCTGGGGTGCGGTGCTTTACGGTGGCTGGAGGCTCATCCGGGGCATAGGGCTGCTTTCCGAAGTCGCACGTCTTGAAGAGACCGACTAACACCCTTGGCCCTGCTTGTGGCCGAGACACAACTGAATAGGGCGGTCGGTTCGCGAGGGGGCTGGCCGCCCGGACTTAGACGATTAAGGGCAGGCAGACGATACCTAAACCGACGGTAAGAGACTGACAACAGATAGCGAGAGGGGGCGCGTCAGTGGCCCGGAGCCGGAACTTGCCGGACGAACCCTGGATGACGGTGGGGATGGAGAAAGCGCCCGGACGCGGCAGAGCGTCGGGGATATGCGCGAACTGCGGCAAGGCGGTGTTTGAAATCCTGGCCGTGCTGGACGATGCCTACAACGTCTACTGGGGCATCTGCCCGCACTGCGAGGCGGCAAACGCCCTGGATTTCAGCCGGGGGCGAGGCTACACCAGCACAACGCTGCATTTAGTGCTGCCGACGAACGAGGAGGTCATCATGAGCAACCTCCCGTCGCGCTGGCCGACTAGAGGCTGGGACAACCCGGCCAACGAGGGCAAGACGAAGGAGCAACTCATAGCCAGACGTTGACAACGGACTTGGCTGGCGGGGCGGCGTGGCGACTAGATGACACGCCTCTTTGCGGGAGACGGGCTAGGCCAGTCCGGCGCGGAACGTGGCCGCAAACCACAAGTGGCCCTAAGAAGGAGACAACCGCGCTTAGCCGGTGCGAGACCGGCCCCCGCCAGCCAGAGATTGAGCGAGGAGGACCACATGCCAGAGATCGTGAGGACCAAGACAACGCGCTACGCCATCGAGTGGGTCAAACTTGAGTTCCTGCCGTTCGACGAGAAGTTCCGGGCGGTCAGGCAGCGTCACCGTTCGACCACGCCCTCCCGGTGCTACATATGCCACCGCCCCTTCGCGGACGGCGAGATGATGGCTCTTGCGGGCTGCAGGCGGGGCAACAAACTCATCTGCCGAGCTTGCGGGGAGACGCTGCTCGCCGAATTCCGGGCAGAGGTGAGGGCCAAGGACGAGCAAGAGAGGATGATGGCCGAATGACTAGACCCATGAGGGTGCCCGGGATAGACCCGCCGCATCGGGCGGACTGCATCGCCTGCCGCCGGACCCACGAGTGGTTCGGCCTGCGGCCCGACGGAGGCAAGGACACCCCGGCGGGGTTCGTCTGCCGGCGATGCGCGCGGGAAACGAGGAGGGCTGCGGCGAGATGAGGCGCGAGGACGTGACGAGAGAATGGTTGCAGGCCATTGACACTCTCGAAGGGCAGGAACTTGAGGACGCCTTTGCCCGAGAGGTTTACGGCTGGACCCTATCTTCGGGAGGGTTCTACTGGGAAGGGACGTTTCAGTGGCGGGACGACCCTATACGTCGGGTTCGCAAGGCCCAGCGGAATAGCTGGCACCCCGCTTCCTCATGGGGGGCGTTTGGTCACGCCGTCGATGACATGTGCGATATGGGCTACCAGGTCTGGCTGCACGTGGACGGCGACAGTTCGGAGTGTTCCGTCTGGGCCAAGAACCGCTTCGGCGGCAGGGACCCCCTTATCCGTCAACTCGGCGGGCGCAATCCGCGCGAGACGGCGCTCCGGGCATTCATCAAGGCGGCCCGGGTGAGGGCGATGGACGGTGAGGCGAGATGAAGCGCGAGGACGTGACGACGGAGCAGGCCCTGGCGTTCTGGGATGCCCTGACCGGCTGGACCCGCGAGGAACACGGACACCGCCAGGGGGAGCGCAAGTCCCCCCATGCGGCGACCCATCTGCTGGCCGCCGGGGCACATGCCTACTGTGAGGAGTTCTCTCCGACACAACAGACAGACCGGACCAAGGCCTTCCTTGACTACCTCCGGGCTGTCCACGACCGACTCCGGCCCGAGGGGTGGGGGCGGTGTGCGACCTGTGGGACGTGGGGCACGGTTTTGGTGGACGGGCAAGGCAGGTGCCACTCGCTCCGGTGGTTCTCACTCGACGCGAACATCACGGCCGAGCTTGAGAACGACGGGATGATACACGACGCTCAAGTAGCGGAACCTGCACTCTGGACCAACCCAGACTTCGGCCCCTGCCCCTTCTGGACCGCCAAGGACGGTGATGCCCTGTGACGCGTTTCCAGGCCCGCCGCCGCAACGGACGGTTCACCCGCAACACGCTGGCGAACACCTGCGGGCTCCGCGTGGAACCCTGCCCAAACCGGGAGTGCCGGGCGCTGAACCCCTACGCCGTCGGAGCGGCCCGGCCGACTCACTGCCATCAGTGCGGAACTCTACTGACCCCGAGGGAGGGCGAGACCCGATGACCAGAACCGACGACAGGTTGGCCGAGAACGAGGCGCGGCGGCAGGTCCTAGCCGAGGTCAAGCGGCTGAGGGCGCGGGGAGAGGTGCTCATCGGGATAGCCAAGGACCGCGACCAGCAGATGTGCCCGCCGGGGACCGTTAACTGCCCGCGCCGCTTCTTCGGGACGACGAGTTGTACGGCGGCCTGCTGGGATGCCTGGTATGCCTCTACCGACGACGGGTGGAAGGCCATCCTGGAGGGCAAGGACGGTGAGGCGGAGTGACCGACGACAGACTGGCCGAACTGGAACGCTCCGACAACCAGGACGTGCGCGAACTGGTGGCCGAGGTGAAGAGGCTTGAGGCACTGTCGCTGGAGGCAGTCTGTCTCCTGCGGGCCGTGCGCGGTGGGCGGAGGCTCGGTCTGCGGTCCTACCCCGTTCACCCTGACATCATGACCGACATACACCGTTTCCTGGAGGAAACAAGTCTGGTTGCTGGGCCGGAGGGTGCGCGTGTGACGGCGGCCCAGACGTTGGACTGCCTGGCTCAGCGGCCAACAGCGCAGGCCATCCTGGAGGGCAAGGGCGGTGAGGCGGAGTGACCGACAAACGGGCTTGGCTTGTAACTGACCCGGACCGCAACCTGTCGGAGTGTGTATTTGCCACCACCCGAGGACAGGCACGGATGTTGGGGCTCCGTCAACTCGACCTAGAACGCGCCGACTTCTGCCGCGTCAGCGTCCAGCGTCAGCCCATATGGGACAGATACGCCGAGCAAGGTCATGTGCCCAACGAGGCATGGCACGAAGAAAGTTGGTTCGGGGACGGTGAGGCGGAGTGACCACACAACCCACTCCCAGCCCGACCGCCACGCCCGTCAGGGTCACGCGCCATCCGGGGTCGGCCAGGCGGAGTGATAAGGGCAAAACCAGGGCGGCCGGCAAGAGGGCCCGGGAGAGTAGGAGGCGGAACCGTGCATAAGACGGGCATCGAGTACGGGACGTACGGCTGGAACCCGACCATCGGGTGTGACAACGGGCCGGACATCTGCCCGGTGAACCAAGCCTGCTGGGCCAGGGGAATGGCCGAGCGCGGGGCGGGCGTCTACGGCACATGGCCGAAGGGCGACAGGTTCGCCGTCAGGTTTCTGCCCGAGCGGTTGGACGAGCCGAAGAAGGAGAAGCGGCCGGGCCGGGTCCTCGTCGGGTTCATGGGCGACCTCATGTGCCCGGGGAGACCGAGGCTGGACATTCTCCGTGTCCTCCGGTCTATCTTGGACACCCCCTGGCACTCCTTTCTCTGCCTTACCAAGAACCCGGGCCGCTATTCTGAGTTCCCCTGGCCCCCCAACGCCTGGCGCGGCGTGACCGTGACGGGGGCGGGTGACACCGACCGCATATGGGCCTTGAAGGATGCCCGGATACTCATGGGCGACCGCTACTCCTGGCTCTCCTATGAACCCGCGCTCGGGCCGATCACCGGCATCGTCAAGACCTGCGCCATGGACGAAATAGACTGGCTGGTCATCGGCGCACAGGACAGACCCCGGAGAGACCCCAAGCGCGAGTGGGTTGAGGAAGCCATCGAGGCGGCCCAGAAGCACGGTGTGGCCGTCTTCATCAAGGACAACCTGGCCGGGCTGTGTGCCGAGTGGGGTCTCCCCGTCCTCCGCGACTACCCCGAAGGGATGGTGGGCCACAAGTGACACTCGAACCCGTGAACCTCGCCTATGGCATAGGTGAACTCAAGCCCGAGGCCCACATCGCCCTCACTTGGGATGAGGTGGAACACCGCCTTCCCGGTGCCAACCTCGCCCCGGCCGCCGTCAGACTCGGGTTTGCCAACGCCGCCGGGTTGCGCATGGCGACGACACCCGTCCTCGTCACCGTCGGGGACAAACAGGTGCTGCTGCTCTACGTGGTGGGCCAGCATAGATGGTTCGCACTCATGGATGAGGAGGCTGGTTAGCGATGACGCTGCAGTGGGATGGCAAGGCGTACGAGGTAATCCCTGTCGACTGGCGGGTAACGGCTGTGTTTTTCGGGTTGCCCTGTCTCGGCCTTTTGGGGCTGTTGCTCTTGGCGTTCGGGAGGACGGGCTGGTGAACATCACTCCCGGCATGTTCTCGTCCGCCAAACACGACTGGGAGACGCCGCCCTCCGTTTCCGACCGTGGAGGTGATGGCATGATGCTCCTCGAGCTCTTTTCTGGCACCAAGAGCATCGCCAGGACGTTTGCGGCCAGCGGCTGGGACGTGTTCACCGTCGACTCGGATGCCACGACCGACCCAGACCTGTGTGCCGACATCATGGACTTGAATGCGCCGGACCTGTTGGTGGCCTTTGGCGGTCGCCCGGATGTGGTCTGGGCATCGCCGCCATGCACCTGCTTCAGCGTGGCCTCCATCGGCCGACATTGGGAGGGTGACTCCAAGAGGAAGCGGCCCAAGACCAAGGCGGCCGAGGATGCCGTAGCCCTGGTGGAGCGGACCGTGCATCTAATCCAAGGACTGAGGCCGACCTACTACTTCATCGAGAACCCGCGGGGCATCCTTCGGACCCTAGACGTGATGCGCGACCTGCCTCGCTATACCGTCACCTACTGCCAGTACGGCGACACCCGCATGAAGCCTACGGACATCTGGACCAACATGCCCCTGCCAGGGTTCGCGCCACCGTGTCGCTACGGCGATCCGTGCCACGACCCGGCCCCGCGTGGGACAAAACAGGGCACGCAGGGACTCAAGGGAGCGCGGGAGCGCGGGGTCATCCCTCCCGCCCTGTGTGCCCACGTCCTGGTCAGGTGCGAGGAAGCATTGAGGGAGGAGATGTCGGCATGACCACTCCCACCAAACCCGACGCGGCGCACCGCGCTTATCTGCTCCACCATCTCCACCGCTTCCGCCGGGGGATGAAGGAGGCTGTCGTCGGGGCCAAACTCGCCCAGACGTTGACCACGGCTGCCGGGGCTGAGGGGCTACGGCTTGCCTACTCCGAGCGGAAAGTCCGCCGGATCGTCCGGGCTGTCCGGCGCGAGAAGGACCCCCGGCACGTCATCGGGAGCCTGCCGGAGGGTAGAGACGGGGCCCGGCGCGGCTACTTTGTCTGCCGGTCACTCGCTGAGGCCAAGAGAGTGTCGGCGCATCTGTGGTCCAGGGTCCGCGAACAGGCCGAGACGGCCAGGGATTTCGACGAGGCCGCGGCCCGGGCGTTCGGGCTGAAGCAGATGTCCGTTAAGTTCGAGGAGGTGGGCTAGGTGGGCGGGCACTCCAAGGTCGGAGCCGACCTGATATTCCGGGCACTCGCTAGGCGACACGGGAAGGACCTGTTCTTGACCCAGGTCAAGAACGGGCCGAGCTGGGGCGCGGCCCCTGGCGACCTGTTGCAAATGGATGCCCTGGCCATTCGCAAGTCCTGGACCCGCCCGGAGGTCATCGCCTACGAAGTCAAGGTGTCCCGGTCGGACTTCATGGCCGACACGAAGTGGCCAGGATACCGCGATTACTGCCACCGACTGTACTTCGCCTGCCCTACCGGGCTCATCAAGGCCGAGGAACTGGCCGATGACGTGGGCCTGGTCTACTACAACCCCGGAACCGAGGGTCTCTATACGGCCAAGAAGGCCCTCTACCGGGACATCGGGTTTCCGCCCGCCGAGATGCTCCACTACATCCTGATGTGGCGGCAGTCGTCCGACCATCACCCGTTTTTCTCCTCGCGGCGCGACCAACTAGAGGCGTGGGTCCGGGACAAGGGCGAACGCGAGGCCCTTGGTCGGCTGGTCTCCGGGGCCATCCGGGAGGAACTCAAACGACTGGCTGAGGTGGCCGGGAAGGCCGAGAGGGACGCCCAGCGTTACCGGAGGCTCCGCGACCAACTCGATGCTCTGGGCGTCCACGTCCGTGACGGAGACCTACCCTGGGACTTCAAGGACCGGCTGACTCAGAGCCTGCCCCCGAGAGTGGACGGCCTGGCCCGGTCGGTCCTGCAACAGGCCACCAGGCTAGTCGCCGAGATTGACAGGGCGGCTAGCAAAGACAAGGAGGTCTCCTAACATGTCCATTCCCAAGCGGGTCCCGTCCTACAGGGTTCCCATGTCTGCCCCGGTGAGGCGGCACGCCGAGACAACCCTGGGATACGCCGTCGCGAGCGAGGCCGAGAGGAAACGCGAGAGGGCAGAGAGGGTCAAGGCCCGCGTCGCCATCGGGCTCTGTGTCCTGGCCTTCGTCTACGTTGGGGCCCACGTCATCCTGGCCGTATTAGGGGGGCGGTTGTAGGTGGCACGGGACTGGTGTCGGGTGGTTGACAGGCTGAAGCAGCCAATCGGGTCCAAAGACGGGTATCGGACACTCGCCGATTATCAGAGCGACAGGGAGGCCGTGATACAGGCAGCGCGGTCGGGAGACCTACGGGCCCGCCTCGCGGTGAGCCCCCCTTCGGAGCCATCAGTCACCCGCGCCACGGTGTGCGTTGCGGGTTGTCAGCGGTGTCTCCCCTGCGGCCGCTCACAAAGCGTTTTGGGATGCCATGAGGGTATAGCCGATGCGCTGGCCGGCCGGGTAGCCCCCGGAGTGCGGGAGGCCGCCTACTTTGACGGTTGGTGGTTTGCCTGGCACAACCGGAGACAGAGGAGGACACCGGGTGCCTAGTTACCCCTGGTTCAAAGTGGACACAGACATATTCGACGACGAGGAGATGGTCCGCGTCCTTACGGGCGACCAGTTCAGACACTGGGTTTTTCTCCTGGCACTTGCCCGTAACTCGGGCGATAGTCTTGGAGTAATCCCCAAGTCCGTGGCGGATATTGCCTGGCGTCTCCACCAGTCTGTTCGCTCTTTCCGGGCGAGTATCAGCGTCTTTCAACGGCTTGGCTACATCCAGGTCGAGGACGGTAGCGTGACCATCCTCAAATATAAGACCCGCTACGGGGCCTATCCTTCCGATTCCCCCGAGGCCGTGAGGGAGAGAGTTCGTCGGCACAGAGCAAAACGTAACGCGGATGTAACGAGCAGGAAACAGGACGGTAACAGGGCGGAAACGGGCATAGAAGTAGAACTAGAATTAGAACTAGATAGAGAGAAAGAGAAAGAGAAAGACAGTACACACCCTGTCGGCGATGACTCGCCGACCCCCGCACAGTCACCACCCAAGGATGACAATAACTTCCCAGTCACTTGTGAGCGCGTCGCTGAACTATGGAATGAGATTTGCTCTCCGGTCCTTCCGGTCGTGGCCCACCTGAACAACCACCGCCGTAAACAGATAGGGGCTCGGTGCCGCGAGGTGCCCAGAAAACAACCCAGGGACGAGGCATGGTGGAGGACCTACTTCCGGCGCATCATGTCCAGCGCATTCCTTCGCGGCGACACCGACAAGTGGCGGGGAGCTACGTTTGATTGGGTAATCGGCCCCAAGAACATGGTTAAGGTGCTCGAAGGCAACTACGACGACAAGAGGGACCGAACGGCCAAACCCGCAAGCCCCTCGTCCATTGCAACCAAAGCCCGCCGCATCTACGTTTCGGATGACGAGACGGTCTATCTGCCCGCCCGAGGGGGTGACCCCGACGGATAGGCAGAGGGTGGAGCACGCCGAGCGCAACCTCTTGGCCCTGGCCCTCCGCAGCGTGGAGGCCGCCGCCAGAGTAGCCACGGACCTCCAAGCCGCCGACTTCGCGGCGAGCGAAACCCGATGGCTGTTCGGCGAACTCCAGTCGGCTGTTATGTCCGGGGCGGTCCCGACCTACCACACGATCCTGCCCAATGCACCCGGCCGGGATGCCCTGGACTGCCTGGCCGATGTCAGGGGCCGCATTGTCGTGAGCGGCCTGGATGCGCTTGTCAAGGCGGTAAAGGGTTATTCTGCCGCCCGGGCTCTCTCCGCGCTGCTCCAGGCGCGGCAGGCAGACCTTGCGGCTGGAGCCGACGGGCTGGACCTCGCCGCTCAAGTCGTCCAGGAGGCGGCCATCATAGCCACGCCTGCCGTGAGCGACCTCATCCTTGACACCCCGGCGGGTCTCGACGCCGCCATAGCCAGGGCCGAGAAGCTGGCCGAGAAGAAGGGCAACTCCTACCTCCACTTCGGCCTGCCACGCATCGAGTCGGCGTTTGCCGTCCAGCCGACCCAGCTTGTCCTCATCGGCGGACAGACGGGCAAGGGGAAGACCAACCTGTGCCTGACGATGGCCTGGTCTATCGGGGTCATCTACCGGAGGCCGACGCTCTACATCAACTCGGAGATGACCTCGGAGGACATGTGGCTCCGCCTAGTCTCCATCGGGTCCGGGGCGGCACATACCGCCCTTCGCAAGGGCACGAACCCCGAGGAACTGGAGAAAGCCCGGTCGGCCCAGACCGGCTATCGGGAAGGCCAACTCAGGGTGTCCGACGGGGTAGGCTCGATGGACCCCGCCCAACTGGCCGCCATGATGCTCCATGCCCGGGCAGCCTACGGGGCCGAGGTCGTGTTCCTCGACTACATCCAGCGGGCCTCGGCGTGGGACCCCTCGGGGCGTCTTCAGGAATGGCAGTCTCTCTATGCGACCGTCCAACTACTCAAGACCTTGGCCGTCCAGCACCGCCTGATAGTGTTTGTCGCGGCTCAGGTGACGGGTGAGGGCGAACTGGCCGGCGCGAAGGGTATGGCCCGCGAAGCCGACCTCATCCTCTACATCGAGGAACTCCAGCGCGACCCGGAGACGGGGAAGCCCGCCGACGAGAACCGCCTGTCGGACGGGCAGACGCACTGGTGCAGGTGCATGAAGAGCCGCCACACACCCCACACCGGCGATAGCTTCGCCCTTGAGATGAGCCGGGTTAGTTTGCACATCACCGAGCCGTACGACGAGCGCGGCGTGACCTCCCGCCGGGGCGGGGGTGCCTCCCATGCCCAGTGACGTCCGCCGCGATGGCGACACAGTAGAGGGCCTCTTCATTGACCGGGTGGCCTACGTGGCCATGGGGTTCGCCGGACTTTTCGACCTCCCCGCGGATTACCAGACCGACCTGAACCGTTTATTCGTGGGCCTAGTCTACTCCGAGGGAAGCGCGGCCGATGCGGAACGACTGGACTTCATCCTGCCGGCCGATCTGCCGGGCCCAACCCAAGAGGTGCGCGTCGCCCTGAACCAAGCCATCCGCATGGCCTGGGCCGTCCGCGCCTGGGAAGAGAGATATGGGAGAGGACGTGCCACACCATGACCATCTGGTACTGCCCGTACTGCCATGCAACTGTGATGCGCGAACGCGCCCTGGAGGATGAATGTGACTGTGGCGTAAGCGGCCTCATCTCCTGGCCGGCCAGTGTCCCCCTGCCGACCGAGGCCAACGTGAGAGGGCTCGTCGCCGAGAGGGACGCCCTGAGGGACCTGGTCAAGGCCAATGACGGAGTGGCCCGGGCCACCGAACTGGTCCGGGAGATGAAGGGAGAGTGTGGAGGATGAGGGACTGCTTCAGCCGATACCGCGAGGGTTGTCCCAGCGACGAGTGTGGCATGAAAGACGAGTGTGCCTGGACAGCCGGTGTTCTCCAGAAATGCACCAGGGCCTGGGTAGCGGCCAACGGTGAGAAGGAATTCATAACGGTCTGGTCTGACCGGGTAACCCGCCTCGAAATCCAACTGATTCAGTGCCGGGAAGCGCTGGAGGCGCGGCCCGAAGCACGGGAAGGGAGAGAGGGAGCGAATGACAGACAAGCCCGACCTGACCGGCACGAAGTGGCTCAAAGAGGAATGCCTGACGTGTCCGCGCCTTGAAGACGGCCAGAGAGGCATGGAGGACAGGTTCTGTCACTGGCGCGAGTGCGTTCTCGCCCGCCTCGAACTCCAACTCGCCCAGTGCCGGGAGGCGCTGGAGAGGGCCGGTTACATCATGGACTTCCACCGGGGCCGATGCCCGCTGCACCCGTGCGGGAGCGAGTCCCACATGTTCGAGTATGACCGTGTGACAAAAGCCCTGGAAACCCTCCTCGCCAACCCCGACCCCTCCGGCATCGTGGCGCGGTTGAGGGCGGGGGAGCGGGCGGTCGAGATGGCCGAAGCTCGGATGAGGGTGATGAAGCGCGATTGCGACAACGGCCGGGTGCCTTGCGCCGCCTGTCGGACATGCACGACCCACGACGAGCGGACACGAGCTTGGTTGGAGGCCAAGGCCGACTACGACAAGGCGGTGAACTTGAGTGAGTGACAACGAACGCGGCTTCTACCAGAAGTACATCGTCCAGAAGGCCAGCGGCAACCCCGTTGACCCCGAGGCCAGGTATTTCGTGTTGCGGGTGGACGAGGACCCGGCGGCACGGGCGGCTCTGCGGACGTACGCCTACGCCACACCCAACAACGCTCTGTGTGCTGACCTCCTGAAGTGGCTGCTTTGGTTGGGGGACCTGCCCGATGAGGAGTTCTCTTCCCTCCGGGCGAGGCTGAAAGCGGGGGAGCGGCTGGCCAAGCTGGCACGCCGCCTTGAGTGGCATGACAGCATCATGGACCCGCACGACGGGCCGGTCGGTTGCAAATGTCCCGTGTGTGGCCAGGAGTCCCGGCTGGGCCACGCGGAGGACTGCGAGTTGGCGGCTGCCCTCGCCGACTACGACAAGGCGGTGGTCCCCGATGCCTAGACTCACCTACGAGGACGGGATGGCCGACGCTATCCGAGGCTGTCTGCCTCAGTCGGAGGATGAAGGTAGCGAGTACTGGACGGGCTACTACGGGATGCCCCAACCGGTGCCCGAACCGCCGTACCAAGAACCCGATGACTCCGACATCTGCGGGAGCATGGGTCACCCCTACCACGGCGACGATAGCGAGGGCGGCCGCTGCTACTGCGGAGAGTGTCGATACCCGGCTGGTGGGCCAGACAAGGAGGTGGGCCGGGATGCCTGATACCCTCTACTTCGCC
>Ga0209498_1002379_pt1 | contig 11349 bp, 11 predicted proteins | sample WalLakDeSediment_FD_184131 | JGI IMG/M metagenome (GOLD analysis project Ga0209498, IMG submission 184131) | Lake sediment microbial communities from Walker lake, Nevada to study Microbial Dark Matter (Phase II) - Walker Lake 11/02/13 Deep... | ecosystem: Environmental > Aquatic > Freshwater >...
TCGAACTCGTCGATGCAGTAGAGGCGCTCATGGCCGAGGGCCGCGTGGGCACCCTGCATGCCGAGGACCCCGATGGCCGCGACCAGCTCGGCGAACGACAGGTACGCCTTGCGCGGCTCCGGCGAGGTGTGCCACGCCGCCGCCATCAGGTGGGTCTTCCCGACGCCGAAGCCGCCGTCGAGGTAGAGCCCGGTGACCGGTGTCGGTGCGCGGCGTCCCCAGGCGAAGCGCGGTCGCGACGGCTGCCAGCGGGCGAAGGCCTCGACCACCTCGCGCCCGACCCGCTGGCTCGGGTGCGCCGGCTCGTACGACGCGAAGCTCACGCGCCCGAAGCGCGGCGGCGGTACCCAGTCCTCGCGGGTGGGCACCACGGGGGGCGCGAGGTCGGTCAGGCTCGGGGGCACGCGCGGGACCCTACCACGCGGGCCGGCCGTCCCCTGGGCACGGCGCCTCGCGCTTCCCGCTGCGCCTTGACCGGGCGGAGCTCCGCGCGTAGGCTACGAGCATGTTCGCGTGTGGGGAAGTCCGGTGCGAACCCGGCACTGTCCCGCAACGGTGATGGCCCGAGGGCCGAGTCCGATCGCCACACGCGGATGACTGCACCCCTTGCGCGGACGAGGAAGGGCAGCATGCGGCGGCCGCGACCGCCCGCCTGCCGTCCGTCCGCCCATTCGGCGGACGCTCCCGACTCGCAAGCGCCCTCGGAGGCCTTGTGATTTTCACCCGTAGCCAACTCCCGTCGGCCATGCGCCGAGCTCTCCTCGTGGCGTTCGCCTGCTTCGGCCTCGCCCACGCCGCCTGGCCCGTCACGGTCGTCGACGATCTGGGGCGCGACGTGACGCTGTCGGCGGCCCCGCTGCGGATCGTCAGCCTCGTCCCGAGCCACACCGAGACCGTCTGTGCGCTGGCCGCCTGCGGGCGGCTCGTCGGTCGCGACACGTGGAGCGACTTCCCGCACGAGGTGCGCGCCCTGCCCGACGTCGGGACCGCGTTCGCGCCCGACCTCGAAGCGATCGTGGCGCTGCGGCCCGACCTGGTGCTGGTCGACGAGTACAGCGGGGCGGCCGATGCGCTGGCGCCGCTGGGCCTGGTCGTCTACGCGGGCACGCCGCAGCGGCTCGACGAGGTGTTCGGCCTGATCGAGCGCTTCGGCCGGTTGCTCGGCGCGCCCACCGAGGCCGCGCTGCTCCAGGGCCGGCTGCGGGGCGAACTCGACGGCGTGACCGCGGTCGTGGCCAACCGCGTCGGCCCCACCGTGTTCTACGAGATCGATCCATCGCCCTACTCCGTCGGCCCCGGCGGGTTCATCGGGACCCTGATCGCGTTGGCGGGCGGTCAAAATGTCGTCCCCGCGGAGCTCGGCGACTTCCCCCTGCTGGATCCCGAGTTCGTTGTCGCTGCTGATCCCCAGGTGATCGTGCTGGCGGACGCTCCCTACGGTGTCGACGCGGCGTCCGTGGCGGCCCGGCCCGGATGGGCGGGCATCGCGGCCGTGCGTGGCGGCCGGGTCGTCGAGCTCACGCAAGAGCAGAGCGACGTACTGAGCCGCCCCGGCCCGCGCATGGGCGAGGCCTTGCAGCTCTTGGCCCGCATCCTGCATCCGGGGGCATTCTGAGCGTCGTCCCGGTCGCCGTTCGGCGCGTGGGCAGCCGCCCGCTCGCGACCCCGCTGTGGGCATCGCTCGGGGTGCTGGGTCTCCTGCTGGTGGTCGCCGCGGGGGTCGGCAGCGTGCCGATCGCCGCCGGCGAGGTCGTCGCCGCGGTCGGTCGCGGCTTGTGGCGTGCCGTCGCGGGTCCGACCGCGATCACGACGGGCCTCGACGCGGAGGCGACCCGCGTGATCGACACGATCGTCTGGCAGATCCGGCTGCCCCGCGTGGCGTTGGCCGCCCTCGTCGGCGCCGCGCTGGGGCTCGCCGGTGCCGGGTTCCAGGGCGTGTTCCGCAACCCGCTGGCCGACCCGTACCTGCTCGGCGCCGCCAGCGGTGCGGGGTTCGCCGCCTCGTTGGCGATGGTCAGCGGTGGCGTGTTCGGCCTGGGCGCGCTTGGCGTGCCGCTCGCTGCCTTCGTCGGAGCGGCGACCACGGTCGCGCTGGTCGTGGCCCTGGCGCGCCGTGGGTGGAGCCTGCCGATCGTGCCGCTGGTGTTGGCCGGCGTCGTCGTCGGCTCATGCCTGGCCGCCGGCACGTCGTTCGTGTTGCTCGCCGCCCGAGAGCAGGCCGCCGGGGTCTTGACCTGGCTCCTGGGCAGCCTCGCCTTCGCGTCGTGGGGACGCGTCGGCACGTTGCTGCCGTCGGTGGTCGTGGCCGGCGCGGTGCTGATCGCCGCCGCACGGTCGCTCGACGTGCTGCAGCTCGGCGAGCGGGCCGCAGCCCAACTCGGTCTGCGGGTCGAGGGGCTGAAACTGGCCGTGGTGGCCGCCGGCACATTGGCGACCGCGGCGGCCGTCAGCGTCGCCGGCGTGATCGGCTTCGTCGGCCTGTTGGTGCCGCACGCCGTGCGCCTGGCGCTGGGCCCGGATCACCGTCGTCTCGTCCCGCTGTCGGCCGTGTGGGGCGCGGGTTTCATGGTGCTGGCGGACCTGGTCGCGCGCACGGTGATCGCGCCCGCCGAGCTGCCCGTCGGGGTGGTCACGGCCCTCGTCGGCGCCCCGTTCTTCCTGCTGCTGTTGCGGCGGCGTGTGGCGCCGTGAGGCCGCGCAGGGTGGGCGGCTGATGGCGTCCGCGTCGTCCGGCGTCGGGCCGCTGGCCCCGCGCGGCGCACTGCTGCGCTTCGACGGCGTGGTGGCCGGCTACGGCCAGCGCACGGTGCTGCACGGTGTCGACCTCGCGGTGGGCGCGGGCGAGGTCGTCGGGCTGATCGGGCCCAATGGGGCCGGCAAGTCCACCCTGGTCGGGGTCGCCTCCAAGGTGGTCGCGATCACCGCCGGCGAGGTGTGGGTCGACGACCAACCCCTGGCTCGCTATGGGCGCCGGGCGTTGGCGCGGCGGCTGGCGGTGGTGCCGCAGGCGGCGCAGCTGCCGGAGGGGTTCCTCGTGGCCGAGGTGGTGCGCATGGGCCGCACGCCGCATCTGCAACCCTGGCGTGGGCCCCGCCAGGTCGACGAGGACGAGGTCGAGCGGGCCATGCGCGCCACCGGCGTGTGGCAGCTCGCCGATCGACCGGTGGAGCAGCTCTCGGGCGGCGAGCGGCAGCGGGTGGTGCTGGCGCGGGCGCTGGCACAGCGGCCGGCGGTGCTGCTCCTCGATGAACCCACCAGCCACCTCGACCTGCGGTACCAGGCGGAGGTGCTGACGGCGGCGAAGGCGGCCGCGGCGGAGGGTGTCGGGGTGCTGCTCGTGGCGCACGACCTCAACCTCGCGGCACGCGTTTGCGACCGTGTCGTGCTGCTGACCGACGGCCGGGTCGTGGCCGAGGGTGCGGCGGCGCGGGTGTTGTCGCCCGAGCGGTTGGCGCGCGCCTACCTCACGGAGGTCGACGTCTTCCAGACCCCAGGGGGTCCGGTGGTCGTTCCGCGCATCTAGCGGTCGCGGCGCCAGCGCCTGCCCTCGCTGGCCGGCTCGAAGCGGGCATGGACCTCGCGCGCGAGCGCGTAGTAGTCGACGAGCGCCTCGGTGGCGGCCCGCCACGACCAGCGTTCCATGTCGCGGCGTCCCGCCTCGGCGAGCCGCGCACGCAGGGCGGGATCGGTCAGGAGCCGCCGCAGTTGGTCGGTGAGGTCGCCCAGGTCGCCGGGGGTGAACAGCAGGCCGTTCTCCCCGTGGCGGATGACGTCGGGCACGCCCCCCGCGCGCGCGCCGACGGCTGGGACCCCCGAGGCCATCGACTCCATGGCGGCGAAGCCGAGGGTCTCGGTGTCCGATGGGAAGGCCAGCACGTCGACGCTCGCATAGGCCTGCGCCAGCTCCACCCCCGTCATGTAGCCGTGGAAGATGGTGGCCGTGTCGGCGAAGCGCTTGCGCAGCGCTGCCTCCGCCGGGCCGGAGCCGACGACGGCGAGGCGCACACCCGGAATCTGCGTCACGGGCGCGTACAACCAGTCGAGGCGCTTCTCGGCCGAGACGCGGCCGACGTACAGCATCAGCGGCGCGTCCGGGTGACCGCCCGACAGGCGCTCCCGCATGCCCCGGTCGCGGCGGCTCGGGTGGAAGAGGTCGGTGTCGACGGCCTTGGGCCACAGGCGCACACGGCGGATCCCCAGCCCCCGCGCCGAGTTCACCATCGGCTGCGAGGTGCACAGGTTGACGTGGGCCTGGTTGTGGACGTCGCGCAGGAACACACGCGAGACCGGTCGGAGGAACGGCAGCTTCAGGTGCGTGGCGTACTGCGTGATGTCGGTGTGGTACGAGGCCAGCAGCGGTAGTCCGCGCTGGCGCGCGACGATCGTGCCCCACAGGCCCAGGATGACCGGGTTGACCACGTGCACGATGTCGGGCTCGAAGGCGTCGAGCTCACGGCCGAGGCGTGGTCGCGGCAGTCCGAGGAACAACTCCGGGTACCACGGCCAGAACGAAACCGCCGGCACCCGCACCACCCTGTGCCCGGCGTACGACGGGGGAGGATCGTGCGGGGCGAAGACGAGCGCCTCGTGCCCCAACGCCCGCAGCTGATCGAGCGTGCGGGTGACGCGGGTGACGACGCCATCGATCTTCGGCAGGAAGTTCTCGGTGTAGATGGCGATGCGCATCGGCGCCGTTCTCCCTCGTCGGTACCAAGTTACCACCCGCTCGCGGTTCGCGCGGGGCGCCCGGAGCCGGCGGCCGTCAGGGCCGCAGCGCCCGCCGCCAGCGGTGCCAACGCGCCCGCCACAGCCGGCGGCGGTAGCCAGAGGCCGGCCCGCGCCACGAGCCGGGTCGCAGCAGCGAGCCGAGCAGCGCCAGGCTGACGAAGAACGGGTGCAGCAGGGCCCACCCGAGCACCCCGCCGGCGAGGTCGGTCCGGCCGAGGAGCCGCAGGCCCGCGAGCAGGCCGACGACCTCGATGGCCAGCTTCGCTCCCCACAGTCCGAGAACCGTCGGCGCGGCGCCGGGCGCATACGGCAGCGACAGCACCGCGAGCGACAGCCCTAGGCTCTGCGCCCCGAGCAGGGTGATACCCAGCCAGAAGGCGGGGTGGTACTGCTCGACGTGCTGGTAGCGCGTGACCCATCGCCGCCGCTGCGCGCTCAGCCCCTTCCACGAAGCCGTCGACGAGGTGAGCACCCGGGCGGCCGGGTCGTCGACGAACACGGAGCGCGCGCCGGGCAACCGGCCGAGGCGCTGCAGCAGCAGGTCCTCGTCGCCCGACGGCGCCCGCCCCGCGATGCCATAGCCGCCCGCGGCCCGGAACGCCGCCCTGCGGAACGCCTGCGCGTTGGCGCTCGACGCCAGGTTCCAGCCGAGGCGAGCGAGCGAGCGCGACACGAGCATCAGCGAGAGCCAGTCGATGGCCTCGAAGCGCTCGCGGAACCCGTGCGCCGCTCCGGGGCCGGCGGTCGTTACCGACCCGAGCGTCCACACGACCTGCGGGTCGGCGAAGGGCGCGATCATCGCCCGGACCCAGCCAGGGTCGACGCGGCAGTCGGCGTCGGTGGTCAGGACGATCTCCCCGCTCCCTGCCCGCACCCCCTGGGCCACCGCGTGCACCTTGGGGGCCATCCGGCGCGATGGGCGCTGGACGCGGACGAGCGACAGCCGCGGGTCGCGGGCGCAGGCCGCGCGCACGATCGCGGCGGTCCCATCGGTGGAGCGGTCGTCGACGACGATCACCCGCAGGTGGCCCGGGTAGTCGAGCACGCGCAGTGAAGCCAGGGTCGCGGGGAGGCGGTCCTCCTCGTCGTGTGCGGCCACCACGACGTCGACGCTGGGCCAGCGCCGTGGCGCCGGCAGCGGCGGCGTCGGCCAATGCATCCCGACGGCGACGAGCAGCAGGAGCGCCAGGTACGGCAGTACGAGCACGGTGAGGACGACGAGACCGGCGGCCATTCGGCCCGCCAGGCTAGCACGGGTGGCCCGCGCGCCGGCAGCGGGATGGCCGCGCCGTGCTACCCTCGACGGTCGTGCGCGTCGGATTTCTCACCCACCTCCTGTGGGATCGTTACGGTCCCTTCTGGACGACGCTGACCCGCGCCGCCGGCGCCGACGTCGTGCTCCCGAGCCCCGACGCCGTGATCGAGCGGCTGACCGACCCGCGGGTGGCGGTCGCGCCCGCCGTCGCCTTCCGGCTCGCGGTCGCCGCTGCGCTGGCGCTGGAGGACGTCGACCTCCTGGTCGCCCCGAGCCTCAACCCGGACGATGGCGCGACGCGCGGCGCGGCGCAGGATCCGTGGGTCGCCGATCTGCCGGCGATGTTGGCGCGTTCCGTTCCCGGTCTGCCCCCCGTATGGTCGCTGCCGATCGACCTCGAGCGGCCGGTCGACAGCGAGGGCGTGACCTTCTTGCGGCGTCTGACGCCGGACGTGGGCGTCGTGCGGCGGGCGTGGTCGCAGCATCGGGCCGAGGCGCACCCCGGCCGGCGATTGCTGCGCGGCGTGCCGCAGGCGCCGGCCGGGGCCGTGACGGTGGCCGCTCTGGGGCAGCCGTGGTGGGCCACGCCCGCCGTGGCGGCGCTGCTGGTCCGGCCGCCGGAGGTCGCCATCGGGCCGTTCGCGTTCGAGCCCGGCGAACTCCGTGAGGAGGGGCGCCGGGCCGACCCTGCGTTGGTCGACACCGATGCCGAGGCGCTGGGCGCGCTGCGCCGCTTCGCGCGATCCGCTGCGGTGGGGGCCCTGCGGTGGGTCGTGGACGGTGCTTCGGGGAGCGATCTGTGGCTCGCGCGGCGCGCCCAGGCGATCGCCGGCGAGCGCGTCGAGCTGGTTCAACTCCGCGACCTCGCCGATCCCGAGCGCTCACTCAGGGCGCTGCTGCACCCGGGAGACCCGACGGCGTGAACCCCGCGGTGGCGGTGGCCGCCGTCGCGTTCGCCCTCGGCTACGCCGTGGTCAACGCCTTCGGCGCGTGGGCGGTCGTTCGCAGGCGCTCAGCCTTCGGCGCCGCGTTCTTCCTCGCCGCGGTGTTGCTGACGGTCGGTGGCGTCGCGGTCGCCTTCGGCCTTCCGGGCGCCGTGCCGCTCGTCGCCGGCGGGGCGCTGACGGCCTCGGCGACATCGTGGCGCAACGCCCGCCTCGTCCTCCGACGGGTGGTTCCGTGGCGGCACGTGTTGCGGGCGTCGGCGGGGGCGCTCACCGTGTTGTTGGCGTACCTGGCGACCGCCGGTCGCTGAGCCCACGGCCGACGGTCAGAAGGCGGCTTCTCCCGTGATCTCGCGGCCGAGCACCAGCGTGTGCACGGCATCGGTGCCCTCGTAGGTGGCGACCGACTCCAGGTTGAGCATGTGGCGGATCGCGACGTACTCGGTGGTGATGCCGTTGCCGCCCAGCAGGTCGCGGGCCGCGCGTGCGGCGCCGAGCGCCGCCCTGACGTTGTCCCGCTTGGCCAGGGAGACGCGCGCGGGGGTGTCCTGGCCGCGCTCCTTGAGGCGGCCCAGCTGGTGCGCCAGCAGGCTGCCCTTGGTCAGGTCGGCGAGCATGTCGGCCAGCCTGGCCTGGACGAGCTGCTTGGCCGCCAGCGGCCGCCCGAACGCCGGACGGTCGGCGACGTAGGCCGTCGCCTCCTCCAGGCACGCGAAGCCGGCGCCGAGGACGCCCCAAGCGATGCCGTAGCGCGCCTGGTTCAAGCACGAGAGCGCGCCGCCCAATCCGACGACGTCGAGGCGCTGCGACTCGGGCACCACGACCTCGTCGAGGTAGAGCTCGCTGGTCACCGAGGCGCGCATCGACGCCTTGGTCTTGATGTCGACGGCCTGGAACCCGGTCCGGTCGGTGTCGACCACGAAGCCGAGCACGCGGCCCTCGCCCTCGTCGGCCTCTTCGCGGGCCCACACGATCGCCACCTGCGCGCGGCTGCCGGAGGTGATCCAGCGCTTCACGCCGGTGATCACCCAGTCGTCGCCCACCCGTCGGCAGCGGGTGCGCATGGCCCCGGGATCCGAGCCCGCGTCGGGCTCGGTCAGGCCGAAGCAGCCGACGGCCTCGCCGCTGGCGAGGCGCGGGAGCCATGCGCGCTTGAGCGCTTCGTCGGCCCAGCGGTGGATCGGGTACATCACCAGGCTCGACTGCACGCTGACGAAGCTGCGCAGGCCCGAGTCGACGTACTCGATCTCGCGGGCGACCAACCCGGAGGCGGTCGCGGACGCGCCGGCGCCGCCGTAGGCCTCCGGCAGCGTGACGCCGAGGACGCCGAGCTCGCCGAAGCGGGTGGCGAGGTCGGCCGGGAACACGCCGTCGGTCCACCAGTCGGCGACGTGCGGGAGCAGTTCGCCGCGCACGAACTCGCGTACGCCGTCGCGGATCATGCGCTCCTCGGGGGCCAGTTGGGCGTCGAGATCGTAGAAGTCGTCGAGGCGGGCACGCCTCGCGGGCCGCGGGGTGGAGCTCGAGCTCATGCGTTCCTCCGGGACGGGGCTGCGGCGGACCGGCGCGTCAGGCGTCGCCGAAGAGCCGCTTGAGTGCGTCTTCCTTGCTGGTACTGCGCTGCACGCGCCAACGGCCGTCGCGCTCCACGATGCGGCCCGCCGCGCCCAGGACCGCCAGCGACGCCTCGATCGTGTCGATCGCCAACTCCTCGTAGTGGTGCTCGTCGATCGACCGCTGGACCTCGCGCACGTTGGCACCCGAGGCTGCCGCACGTTCCACGGCTTCGAAGACCCAGTCGTCGACGGTCATGCCCCATCCTACGACGTGGACTCGTCCGCGTCGTAGGCGACACCGGGTCCCTGCGCTTCGGCGCCGTCTGCGTCGCTCTCGGCGGCGAGGGCGCTCGCTTCGGCGAGCGGCGCCGGGGCCGACGTCCGGACCACCGACCCGAGCGGCGCAGCGGGCCGGTCTGCCCGGTAGACGATCCGCGGCGGGCCCGTGTACTCGCCCCAGGTGACGTCGTCGCGCATGCGCACGACGCCGACCGGGCAGGCGCCCACGCAGGCGTCGCAGCCGATGCAGCGGTCGTTCTCCAACTCGAGCCGTGCCCCGCCCGCGGCGTCGCCGTCGAAGACGCGGCGCAGCGCGTTGGTGGGGCAGGCGCGGGTGCAGGCGGGGCAGAGGATGCAGCCGTCGAGCACCTCGGGGAGGGGCAGCGGCACGGGCGTCGTCGCCTCCGGCCCGGCGAGCTCGATCGCGCGGATCCTGCGCTGGTGCTCGGCCGGCAGCGCCCGCCGGTCGACCGTCGCCTCGTCGGGCTCGGCGAACCCCTCCAACGGTGCCAGCAACGCGCCCGAGGAGCGGCGGAGCTCCTTCCAGCCGCCACGAAGCAGATCGCGGCGGGAGATCTCGAGGCGGTCGCGCGGCACGTCGAAGTGGTCGACCTCGACCACCTCGAGTTCGAGCTCTCGGCCGTGAAGCGCGAGCAGTTCGCGCGCCCCCGCGGCAGCGCGGTCGACCGCCTCCGGGACCGCCGGTCCGCCGATGTCGCAGGTGCCGCAGTCGGCGCGCGCCAGCGTCAGCGGGCGGCCGGGCGCGGCCATGCGCACGATGTCGCTGGCCTGCAGCCGCGCGAGGCACACGACCGAGGTCGACTCGCCCGGCACTTGCGAGCAGCGCAGGGCGTGGTCGGTCAGCACGCGTTCGCGCGGCGTGAGCGCGAAGCTGGGGCAGACGGACACGCACAGGCCGCAGCCGGTGCAGTCGACCGGCTCGATCGTGACGGTGCGGGTGATGGTGATCGCGTCGTGGGGGCACACCTCGGCGCACGCCCGGCAGCTGCCGCCGCGGACCGCCAAGCAGTGCTGGCTCGAGAAGTTGGGCGTCACGTCAACCTGCTTGAACGCCCAGTTCATCAAGTCACGAAACATGTCGGCCTCAGCTCCGGTAGAGCTCGGTCCGCCCCGGGCTCAGCGTCTGCGGGAACAGCGTCGCGTCGAGGTAGGCATCGAACCCGTCGAAGTCCACCTGCTGCTTCTGGTCGGAGAGGGCGACGGCCGGGTTCGGGTGCACCTCGACCATGATCCCATCCGCCCCCACGGCCAGCGCGGCCTTCGTCAGGGGGACGAGGAGGTCGCGGCGCCCCCCGGAGTGGGTGACGTCGACCAGCACCGGCAGGTGGGTCTCGAGCTTGGCCAGCGCGACGGCCGACACGTCGAGCGTGTTGCGCGTGAAGCGCTCGAACGTGCGGATGCCGCGTTCACAGAGCACGACGTTCGGGTTTCCCTCGTGGAGCAGGTACTCCGCGGCCATCACCCACTCCTCGATCGTGGCGGAGAGGCCGCGCTTGAGCAGCACCGGGCGGCGGGAGCGCCCGACCGCTTTGAGGAGACGGAAGTTCTGCATGTTGCGCGCGCCGATCTGGATCACGTCGACGTGAAGCTCGAACGACGGCAGGTCGGCGGCGTCCATGATCTCGGCGACGAAGTGCAGGCCGTGGGCATCGCAGGCCTCGCGCCCGAGCTCGAGGCCCTCGACCCCGAGCCCTTGGAAGCTGTAGGGGTCGGTGCGGGGCTTGTACGCGCCGCCGCGGAAGAGCTTGACGCCGCGGCTCGCGACATGTGCCGCCGTCGCCATCACCTGCTCCCGCGACTCGATCGAGCACGGTCCTGCCACCAGGACCGCAGGGTGGTCGCCGCCGATCGCCACGTCCCCGACCCACACGATGGTGTCCTCGCGGCGGTGCCGGCGCGAGGTCAGGTACTGGACCTTGTCCTGCTCCTGTTCGAGCTGCATCGAGGCCTGGAACACCTGTTTGAACAGGCTCTTGACGGTCGCGTCCGAGAACGGACCCCGGTTGGCCGCCACGAGGACGTCCAGCATCTGCTGCTCGCGCATCGGGTCGTAATGCGAGAGGCCGACCTCGGTCTGGCGTCGGCCGATGGCCTCGGCGACGGCGGCCCGCTCGGAGAGGGTCCGCAGCAGGTCGAGGTTCAGTTCGTCGATCCGCCGGCGCAGGGCTTCGATGTGTTCGTCCACGCTCTCCTCCGGGTGCCGGGGGGTCACGGCGTCGCTCCAGGGCACGGTGTACGGCCGGCCCCACGTCGTCGGGTCAGGTGTTGCCCTCGGTCGCCGGCAACGGCTCGTCGCGCGGGCCGCGCTCGGCGAACCCGACGACGAGGATCGACACCTCGTACAGCACGACCAGCGGAATCGCCACCAGCGCGAAGTTGAACGGATCGCCCGTCGGCGAGATGGCGGCGGCCCCGATCAGCAGGCCCACGAGCGCGTAGCGCCGGGTGCGCCGCAGCGGCTCCGCCCGCGCGATGCCGATGCGGGCTAGCAGGAAGGCGAGTACGGGCAGCTCGAACATCAGGCCGAAGACCGCCATCAGCGTGAGGACGTTGCCGATGTAGCGCC
>Ga0209498_1002380_pt1 | contig 11348 bp, 7 predicted proteins | sample WalLakDeSediment_FD_184131 | JGI IMG/M metagenome (GOLD analysis project Ga0209498, IMG submission 184131) | Lake sediment microbial communities from Walker lake, Nevada to study Microbial Dark Matter (Phase II) - Walker Lake 11/02/13 Deep... | ecosystem: Environmental > Aquatic > Freshwater >...
CCGACGAGACGGTCGACCGGGCGATCAAGTACTTCGTGACGATGACCGGTCCCAACGGGCAGGTCGGCTACTCGGGCGGCCCCGGCGGCGGCAGCGACGCAGTGACGAGCATCGCCGTGCTCGTCGAGGCGATCGCGCGACAGAAGGATCTTCCCGAATTCGCCACGTCGCTCGAGTATCTCAAGAGCCGGAGCCTCTCCGCGCAGCAGGCCGCCGAGGGCTACCCGACCTACACGCGGTACTATCGGGCGCAGTCGCTGTTTCAGGGGGATGTCGACGCGTGGGAGCAGTGGAACGCGGGCCTCGTCCGTGAACTGAAGACCCTGCAGGGCAAGGACGGGAGCTTCTCCGGTTTCGCCGGCCGCGGCGGCGGGTTCGGCGGCACGGTCGACACGTCGCTGGCCCTTCTGGCCCTGGCGGTGAATTTCAAGTTTCTGCCGATCTATGAGCGGTAGGAGGGCTCCGGTGGCTGAGCGAATGAGGCAACATCGAAGGCAGCGCGGCCGACCTCTCGTCAGGGCCGTCGCCTCGCTTTTCGGCGCTGCGCTTTTCATCGGGACGGTTGCCGGGCCACCTCGCGAGCTGGCGGCCCAGGTTCCCGCGCCGGTCGTTCCCGCCCCAGCAGTTGAACTCCAGCTGGACATCCTGCAGCGCGCCCTGGGCCAAGGGCTCGAGGCGCTCTTCACCCCCGAGGCCGCCCGGCGCAAGGCCCAGGGCGACGCCGCGGCTGCGAAGGCCCAGGGCGATGCCCAGGCCGCACAGCAGAAGCAACAGATGCGGCAGATCGAGCAGATGCTGCAGCCCGCGGTCCGCACCGAACTCGAGATCATCCGCCAGGCCTGCGGCGACCTGCCCTCGGCCGTTCGCATGAAGCTGCGCGAAGCGGCCCGGCAGGCGGCAGCGCAGGTCGCCCAGGAGTGGGTCGGTCGGCAGGGGCAACGCACCGGCGGCACGTTCGACGCCCGGGCGCTCCTCCATCAGCGGATCGCGGCCGCGGTCGAGGCGGCGGTGGAGCCGGAGGCGGTCGCCGCCTATCACCGGGAGTCTGCCGCCCGGGAGATGCGGCGGGAGGAGGCCGCCCGGATTCGCATCGTCGCCAAAGTTGACGAGCATCTCGATCTCACCGCCGCCCAACGGGAGGCCATTCTCGCCGACCTGCGTCAGCGCTGGCAGGCTTCGTGGATCCGCGAGCTCTTCGACAACGGCGGGGTCGTCGTCAACGGACAGCGTCCCGCGCCCGACTATGCCGCGGCCTGCATCACGCCCCACCTCGATCCGAAGCAGCAGGAGGCCTGGGCTGCGTGGGCGCGGGCCGCCAGCGGCAGTCAGGTCAACATCGCTCAGGGCATGCGGTTCGACGGTCAGGGGCTCCAGCAGGACGACGAATGGTGGAAGCGATGAGCGCACGGAACGCCCGGCAGGCACTGGACGGAATGCCTCACCGCGCGGGTGTGCTGGTGGTGAGCGTCATGCTCGTGCTCGTGCTTCCGATGATGACCGGCGGTAGCACGGGCGGCGGGCTGCGGGCCGAGGACGACCATGTGGTCGAACCGGCCGACGGGGTGAGACGCGGGCAGGTGGGCAATCAGGTCGATCTGGGTGTGAACTTCGATGCCAATGTCTTCGAGCAGCAGGGAGGCTGGGTGCTGCGCGGCGGAGTGGGGGGCGGCAGGGTGCGGGTCACGGCCACGGGCGTTGAGCAGATCACCGAGGCGCCCACCCTCGAGCGGGCCCGGGCGCAGGCCGAGGCTCGGCTCGCCCGGGTCGATCGCCTCTGCGGGCTCACCGATGCCCAGCGGCGGGCGCTGCGGCTGGCGATTGAATCGGACATCCGCCGGCTGGTCGAGCGGATCGATGTCCAACGGGAGAAGTATCTCGGCGTATCGGTCAACATGGCCGATCCGGAGGGGCAGAAGGTCTGGCAGAAGTTCCAGCAGGATGTGCAGCAGTGCCGCCGCTGGCTGCTCGAACTGTTCGACACCGGGTCGCTCTTCTCCGCGGTGCTCGGCTCCACCCTCGACGCCGACCAGACGGCGCGGCTGGAGGCTGAGTCGCGGGCCCGGCGCACCTTTCGCTGGCGGACCCTCGTCGAGTCGGTCCTCGTCAAGCTTGACGACGCGATCGGCCTCTCGGCGGAGCAGCATGCCAGCCTGGAGGCCATGCTCCTGGCCCATGAGCCGCCACTGCGGATCGAGGGCATCCCTCGGCAGGCCAACGCGCATGCCGAGCAGATGCTCGTCTACCTCACGCTGTCGCGGGTCGACCAGAAGGCATTGCAGGCCACCGTTAGTCCGCGGCAGTGGAAGACGCTGGCGATGTTCGTGAATCAGGGCAAGGCGATGCAGTCGTGGCTCGAGCAGCAGAATCTGCTCGAGCCACAGCAGTCGAATCGGTAATGGCATGGCAGGACTTCGGGCCGGAACGCTGGTGCTGGTGGCGGGGCTGTCGCTCGGCGTCGGCCAGGCGGTCGGGGCCGATTCCGTCGGCGTTGGAAGTCCGGCCAAGAGCCCGACGACCGAGATCGCAGACCGCGTGCTGGCCGCGACCGTCGGTATCTCGTGCACGAGCGATGGCGGCTCGTTTCGGGGGACCGGCACGATCATCTCTCCCGAAGGCCATGTCCTCACCGCGACGAGCGTGGTGCCTGCCGACGCGACCGAGATTCGTGTCATGCTGCCCGGCTTCGTGGTGCGCGCGGCCCGCGTCGTGGCCGTCGACGCCGACCTCACGGCCGCGATCATCAGGCTGGACGACGTCGAGCCTGACGGCACCGGGAGCGCCCGGCAGGACCTGCCCTGGCTGCCGCTGGCCCGCGAGCTGCCGGTGATCGGCACGGTGGCCTTCACGGCGGCCGATGTCGATCGGGTGCTCGTCACCAACGGGCGGGCCTCGTTCAGTCGCGGCCGGGTGAGCGGCATCTACGACGTCGTGTCCACCGGTGAGACCACCTATCGCGGCCAGGTGATCGAAACCACGGCGGCGGTCAATCAGGGATCCGACGGCGGCCCGCTCGTCGATGCCCAGGGCCGGCTCTGTGGCGTGCTCAGCGCGGCTGTGTCTCCGCTGCGGTGGCAGGGCGTCGCCGTCCCGACCGCGACGCTCTGTGCGCGCTGGCCGGCCCTCGGGCCGGGTGGCCTGCCAGTGCCCGCGTCCCCTGCCGGCAATCTGCCTGCCGGAAATCTGCCAGCCGACATCCCGCCCGCGGACGATCCGCGCACGAATGGCCTGCGGCAGTCGGCGGCCACACTGGCCCCGCATCTCGTGGGCATCGAGGTCACGCGGAAGTACCCGCCGGAGATCCTGCCGCAGTCGTCGTGGAGCGCGCATCGCAGCACGATCGCCGACTGGGCGACCTTGCCTGCAGCCGGACAGCGGCAGCGGTTTGCGGCGTTCGCCGAACGCGCCCGGGTGCTCGAGGTGAACCAGTTGCTGCGGCGGCCGGCCGGGCAGGTGACGGGTCTTCTCGTCTCGGACGAAGGCGACATCCTCACGAGTCTCTTCAACGTCGGCACCGACACCGCCTTCGTCGCCACGCGGACGGGCGAGCCCCGCCGGTTCGCCGCGGGTGACGATCTCGACCGGCTCCGCGCCGAACCCGAGGGGGGCCTCGAGCGGCGGCCCAATCCGCCGATCTCGTTCACGGTGGTGCTCGCCGACGGCAGCCGCCATGCCGCCCGTCTGCGGGCGCGGCACGAGCCGCTCGGCGTGGCGCTTCTGAAGATCGAGACCCCGGGCCGCGGCGGATTCGACATCGCGGCCGCGGCCAGCTCGCCACAGCTGGGCGATCCGGTCGCCGTGCTCGGCTGGACGGAGGCGGCCCCGGCCTCACCGACACTCAACGCCGGCGTCGTCAGTGCTGCGGCTCGCAACCGGGGCCTGCAGTTCCAGACCGACGCCCTGCTCAACTACGGCAACTCCGGCGGCCCGGTCGTGGACGCAGTAGGGAACGTGCTGGGACTGGCGGCGGCTCCGCTCGAACCCGACACGGTGCAGGGGCGGATGTTCTCGCCGGCGGAACTCATGCGCTGGACGCGGGCCCCCAACTCCGGAGTCGGACTGGTCGCCCGGTCCGATCGGATCCGCGACGTGCTCGCAGACCTACGGGCGGGGCGATCGTTTGAACGGATTCCCGGCCCGTATCTCGGCGTCATGGCCGACAGTTCCCGGGCGTTCGGGGAGGACGTCTTTGTGGGTGGGGTCGCGTCTGGCTCCCCGGCCGAGGCTGCCGGGCTCAAAAAAGGCGACCGGATCCTGGAGTTCAACGGCGCCGAACTGCGGGACTGGCGGGATCTCACGGATCGGATCGCGGCAGCAGCGGCGGGCGACACCGTGACGCTCACGATCGAGCGACGTTCCCGCGGACCGCGGCTGGTGATCGCCGGACGTGACATCGAGACCGGCGCCGATCTGGAGCGGCTCAAGCGGTCGCTGCGGCCAGGCGACACGTTCACCGGAGAACTGACGGACGATGATCGCCGCCGGATCGACGTGGTGCTGGGAGAGAACCGATGACCGGCGCACACACGGGCGTCTCTCGCTGCGGCGCCAGCGGTCTGCTGGCGGTCTGGCTCGTGGTCGTGACCGGCATCTGCGCGGCGGCCCCACCCGTCGATCTGGTCGATCTCTGCTCGCGGGTCCGGCCGGCCTTCTGCTTCATCGCCGGGGGAAGCGGCGTGATCATCCGGCCCGACGGCCTCATGCTCACCAACGATCACGTGCTGGAAGGCCGCCGCAGCTTCGACGTGCGGATCGGCGACGGCCGGTCGTTCCGGGCCCGCGTGCTCGGCCGCGACGCCTTCGGTGATCTGGCTCTCTTGCGGCTCGAACTGCCGGAGGGCGAGACGGTGCCGCACCTGCCGCTGGGCGACTCCGAAGCGCTCGTCGTCGGTGCCGACGTGCTTGCCGTCGGCAATCCGTTCGGGCTCGGCGTGCTCGATCAGGCTCCGACCTTCACGACCGGGATCGTCTCGGCGGTGCATCATGCGCAGGGCAACTACTTCGAATGCCTCGTGACCGATGCGGCCGTGAATCCGGGCAACTCTGGCGGGCCGCTTGTGAACATGGCGGGGGAGGTGGTGGGCATCAACGGGCAGATCAGCACCCGCTACGGACTGCGGAGCAACACCGGCCTCGGCTTCGCGATCAGCGCCCGGCAGATCGCGCTGTGGCTGCCCCGGCTGGAGACGGCCGGTGGCGGCGAGGTGCGGCATGGGAGGCTCGTGGGCCTCGACTTCGGTGACGAGGATGACGGCCTGGGAGCGGCCATCGTCCGCGATGTCGCCGAGGGATCGCCGGCGGCCGCCGCGGGCTTCCGCGCGGGCGACGAGATCGTGCGGCTCGATGGCGTGGCGGCGGCCAACCGGCAGCGGCTTGCCGGGCTGCTCGGCATCTACCCCGAGGCCACTCGGCTCGCCGTGACGGTGCGTCGGGACGGCCGGGAAACCTCTCTCGACGCCCAACTGGCGGCACGGCAGCGGTGCCTCGTGGGGCTGGAGCTGGCGCGGCCCCGGGGCCGCGATTTCGTACCCCGCGTGGAGCAGGTGCAGGAGGGCTCGCCGGCGGCCGACGCGGGCCTCGAGTCGGGGGACGAAATCATCGAGATCCGGGACCGCCGCCTCGAGTTCACGAGTCGGGACGAGCGGCGGGTCTTCGACCGGTGGCTGCGCACGAGCGTGTTCGTGGGTGACATCGTGCCGCTCACGGTGCGCCGGGCGGACGACAGGGGTGGCGTCGCGGAGATCGAGCTCCGGCTCGTCGGCCGCTGACGGAGCGCGACTGTGCGACTGATAGAGTGACGCTGATACGAGCGTAGTAGCCCAGTGTCTCCGCAGTAGCCCAGTGTCTCCGACACTGGGAATCCGCTCGAGCGCCTGTCGATCGGCCGAGTGTTCCAGTTGGCCTGCCCGCACTGTCGGTGTCGGAGACACCGACCTACACATTTACCCTGCCGGGACAGGCGTGGGGACGAGTTCGGGAAACGGCGGCGGCAGGGCCGGCACCGGAGCGGGGCCGGGCTGCTCGCGGGTGGCCGGGTCGAGCGGCGGTAGCTGGATCGGCCGCGCGTCGGCGCCGATCGACTCGAAGTTCTGCGTGATCGAGCCGCGGCTGAACACGCCCGGCCGCGAGTGGCCGTAGTCGAGGTAGAGGCTGGCATCCCGCTGGCGGGCCCGGCGGTGGGCGTCGAAGTAGGCCTTCCCCGGCCATGGACCTTCGGCGAGGAACACGCCGTTGAATTCCAGCAGCGAGCCCTTGCGGAAGTGGAGCTGCGAGATCGAGCGGTTGTAGTCGACGAGGGCCCGGTAGTAGGAGCTCTCCGCCTCGGCCCGTCGGCTCTGGGCCCGGAGCAATTCGTCGAGCGTGACCGTGCCGGCGTCGTAGGCGGCCTGCACGGCCTCCACCTGGCGATCGGCGGCCACACGCCGGTTGAAGTTCGTCTGGGTGAGCGCGAAGTTCGTGTCGACGTTGCGGATCGCGTCGACGAGGGCGTGGGAGGCCTCGAGCTCTTCGTCCTGGAGCCGGGCCCGCTCGCGGGCCAGCTGTAGCTGGTGGTGTCGCACGGTGGCCAATTCGCGGCGGAAGCCGAGCGGCATGAGGAACTGGGCCCCCGCCTGCCACTCCTGGAAGCGGCCGCTGAAGAGGGTCGAGTAGGCGTCGGTGCCCTGCAGCGGATCGAACGCGTCAGCCTCGTAGGGGTTGTAGTTCTGATTGAGCAGATCCTGCCCCATGCCGAGGAACCGCCAGCGGCCCACCATGTCGAGCCGCGGGAGAAGCAAATTCTTGGCGGCGGTGAGCTCGAGCTCCCGCTGCTTGATCACCCACTTCTGGCGGCGGAGTTCGGCCGATCGCGAGAGGGCCTCGACGAGCGACTGCTGCCAGTCGAAGGCAATGCGGGCGGTGGTCGGTTCGTCGGCCGGGCGGATGAGCCGGCCGTCGCTCGCCGAGATGCCCATCATGAACCGCAGCCGGTTCTCCGATCGGTAGACGTCGGTGAGGGCCTGCTCGACCTCGCTGCGGAAAAAGAAGTATTGCTCGCGGGCCTGCGCCTCCTTGTCGGCCTCGCCGCCGCGGGACTGCTCGACGTAGAGGGCATGCACCTTCCGCCAGGCCTCGAGGGCGCTGTCACGGCCGGCCTTGCGGGCCTCGAGGTTGCGGTAGGCGAAGTAGAGCTCCCAGTACGACTGCTCGGTGTCGCTGACGAGGTTCCGCACGCCCGCCTCGAAGTCGGCCAGGGAGATGTCGGCGTTGACGCGGGCGAGGAGCACGCCGCGGAACAGCGGGCGGCCGTAGATGTTGTCGAAGGCGTCGGGGCCGGCGATCCGGTTATAGGTCACGCCGGCACCCTGGAGCAGCGGCTGGCTGAAGGTGAAGTCGTAGTTGGTCTGCCAGGTCGAGGGCACGACGACGTTGCCGCTCCCGGGGGGATTCTGCTCGCGGATCGGCGAGTTGTTGTTGTCGTAGATCGTCTCGTTCGCGAAGCCCCACGTCGCACCGGTGGCGCTCCGCTTGAGCACGCCGGTCCGCCAGTTGCCGGTGTCACCTTCGAGCACCCGCGGGAAGATGAAGCTACCCACGCCGCGGTCGATGTTCTGGGGCCGGTTGATCCGCTCCCAGGTGAGCGAGCTCGAGAGCTGGGCGTCGAAGAGTGCCAGGGCGCTTTCCACGCCGCGGAAGGGATCGGTCTCGACGATCGCCGGGTCGTAGACGCTCGGCGTGAGCGTGGGGGCGGTGAGGAGCGAGACGGCCGGCTCACCCGTCTGGGGTCGGGGGCCGCCGAAGCTCGCGAAGCGGCCGCCAAGATTGCGGAGCACCTTGCCGTTCTCCAGGGCGGTGCGGATCGCCTCCTCGAGCGACAGTTCCCAGATGTTGTCGAAATCGGGGTTCGAGAGCGTGAGGGGTTCCTGAGCGCCCGCGGCCTCGGCCAGCGGCTCCTGGCAGGCGTCGGGGTATTCGAGCTTCTGGATCGCCCCCACGTAGTGCGACAGATCGCCGTCCTCGTGAAAGTAGAACGGTTGCGTCGGCGCACAGCCGCTCGCGAGGAGCGACATGCTCGTCAGCAGCACCCAGAGTTGGCGGACGCGGTGTGGCACGGCAAGGCCCGGCGGGTGCCGGGATGGGCGGTCTCGAACCGGTGAGGAACCAAAGTGCCGCCGCTGCGCCAGGGGGGACTCTCATCCGTGTGGATGACACGTTCCCGGCACGGCGCCCCCCGACCCGTGCCCGCACCGCAGCACACCAAGGCGCAGCGGCAGCATCGGTGGTATCGGCCTCCCAGTCCGCAAACTTCGACGAATCGTTACAGTCAGCCAGACGGCCGAGAGTCTGGGGGACCTGGGGTGTCGAGGATCTGCGGCCGGCCATCCTCCATCCACATGAAGCGGGCCGCACAGCCCGGAAACCGCCTCATGACGTTCCGGCCCGCCTCCGGCCCGAGCACGGAGAGCGCGGTGGCGAGGGCGTCGGCCGTCGTCGCATCGGGGGCGATCACGGTGACGGCTGTCTGGCCGGTGACCCCCAGTCCCGTGCGGGGGTCGACGATGTGGCTGTAGCGAACGCCGTCGATTTCCACGAATTGATAGGCATCTCCGGAGGTGGTCACGGCGGCGTGGGCAAGCACGAGCGGAGCAATCGGCGGGTCACCGGCACTGCGGTCAGCGGTCGTGGCGGCGGCAAACGGCCGCACCGCGATCCGCCACCCCGGCGCACCAGGGGGCGGTCCCGACACGACGACATCCCCGGAGCAGTCGATCATGGCTGAGGTGATGCCGTGGGCGGCGAGCACGTCGAGCGCCCGGTCGAGGGCATACCCGCGGCCGATGCCCCCCGCATCGAGCCGCATGCCGGGCCTCGTGAGGTGCACGGTGCGTCGCTGGGGATCGAGCGCGAGCGCTGCTCCCCCGACGGCGGCTTGGGCGGCGGCGCGTTTGTCGGCGGGGGGCAGCCGGCCCGACTGCCGGGCCCGCCGCCAGAGCGTCGTGAGCGGGCCCACGGTGAGGTCGAAGGCGCCGTCGGTCGCGTCGCGGATCTCGCCGGCCCGCACGAGCACCCTCCAGAGGTCCTCGCTCACTGCCACCGGCCCGGCCGGCGGGGCGGCCGCCGACAGCCGGGACAACTCGCTTTCCGGTTCGTAGTCGGTGAGGATCGCCTCGATCCTGGCGATCTCGGCGAAGGCCGCGGCGACGGCCCGCCGGCCGGTCTCCTCGTCGGCTGCCTGCACGGTGACCGTCCAGGGCACGGCCATGAAACGGCGCGTCTCGGCGAGTCTGAGCGGTGCGTCGGCTCGGGATTCCACCCGGGGCCGGCAGCCGGCCGGGATCGCGATAAGACCGAGCGCGAGTGTGAGTGCGGAGGCCGCTGCGCCGCGATACACTGCAGGCATCATGGATGAATCATCCTCCGTTCCGGCCGTCGACATCACCTTTGAGTGTACGCCGCTCCGCAGCGTGCCCAGGCTCGACATTCCGCTCGACGCCTCCCCCGGCTATCGCCGCCGCCTCGAACGGATGCAGCGGGCGGTGGGGCGGCACGGCACCCGCAACACGTATTATCTCACCGGCGGCTTCTGCACGTTTCGGTTCACGAACGATCCGGCGGCGGGCTGGGTGCGGTTCGCGTTCGAAGGCACCACGCTCACCGACGACACCGACGCCCGCACCGTCGGCAGCGACCTGGAGATCACGCTCGAGACCGAGACCTGCGACTGGCTCACGCAGCCGGCGGTAGAGTGGCTGAGGCTTTCGGTGAAGCACGCGGTGGAGACCGAGTTCGACCGCTACATCGCCGCGGGCGACCTCTCCCGGGCGCTCGACCGCCTGGCCCGCGAGCAGGCCGCGATCGACGCCGGCGGCGGGTTTCTGGGGATGAATCTCTAGCTGCTGGGCCAGAGATCATGGCCGCATCGCCTGGCGTGTTTGTTCATGCATGGTCATGGACGCGTGCCGGCTCACTGGTGCGGGCGAGCACGGCGGCGAAGGGCACGCTGGCCAGCAGGCCGAAGGCGGCGTGGCGGCCAAGCCGCTCCCGGCTGGTCGCGGGACTCGTGAGCCCGCACAAAAAGCGGGCTAGTTGCCGCGGCGTGCGAAGCGATTGCCGATCCTCGGCGACGAGGGCCTCGATAGCCGCGGCCTGTGCGGCGGTGATATCTGACGCCCTGGACGCGGGGATCGCCCGCGGAGTGGCGGCGCACGATTCGGAGGTCGTGGGCCCGGCATCCTCACAGCTCGTGCAGGTGCCGCAGCCGACGACCGCCTCGTCGCCCTTGGCCGGGCCGACGTCCTCGCCGAAATAGTGCAGGAGCCGGTGAGTCAGGCAGCCGGGTTCGGCCGCGAAGTCGAGCACGGCCTCGAGCCGCTCGAGATCGCGGGCCTCGCGGGCGGCGAAGAGTTCCTCGAGCGAGCGCGCGACCGCGTCGAGGTCGGGCGAGGCTGGCGCCCCCGGCTGTCCGCCGCCGGTCAGCCGGTAGCGTTGCCGGCTGCCGCTGGGCTTGAGCTCGATGCTGCCGGAGTCAGAAAGCCAGCCGAGCGCCTTCACGATCCGGTCCCGCGGCTCGGCCAGTTCGGCCGCGGCGCGCTCGGGATCGATCGAGATCCACTTCGTGCCCCGCTTGCCGCACTGCAGAAGCTTTCGCAGGAATGCCTGCCGCTCGGGCGTGTGTCTGCCCAACAGGGCTGCCTCGGGCTCGAGCAGCCGAAACTGGTAGCCGGCGTAAAACGATCCCAGGGGCCGAATGATCCCGTCCAGCTCCAGATGGGTCAGAACCGTCTCGATCACCAGCGGGCGGATATCGGTGGCCTGGGCGAGTTCGTAGAGCGAAAGGTCAAACTCGTCCGGCCGCTGCGCGGATCGCCGGCAGGCCCCGGAAGCCGGCGGTGAAAAAATCTCGTCCAGGAGCCGCCGCATCGCCTCCGGAGTGGGCGTATCGCCATACGTGAAGTTCTCCAGCGCGATCCGATCATCGGCGCAGGCAAGGAGTTCGCAGACGGAAGGCTGCCCATCGCGGCCCGCGCGGCCTGTTTCCTGCGCGTAGTTTTCCATGGTCTTCGGCAGGTTGTAGTGGTAGACGCCGCGGATGTCGGCCTTGTCGATGCCCATGCCGAAGGCGATGGTGGCGACGATCGTGTCGACGCGGCCGGCCATGAAGGCGTCCTGCGCCGCATGACGCTGCTCGTCTGGCAGGCCGGCGTGGTAGGCGAGGGCTTTGAGGCCGCTCTGCTGCAGGTGATGGGCCACCTCCTCCGCCGTCTTCTGGAGCGTCACGTAGACGATCGTCGCCCCCTGCCGCGCCCCTTCCCGCGCCCCTTCCCGCGCCCCTTCCCGCGACCCTTCCCGCGACTGGAGCCGGCTTGTGAGCA
>Ga0209498_1002383_pt1 | contig 11346 bp, 12 predicted proteins | sample WalLakDeSediment_FD_184131 | JGI IMG/M metagenome (GOLD analysis project Ga0209498, IMG submission 184131) | Lake sediment microbial communities from Walker lake, Nevada to study Microbial Dark Matter (Phase II) - Walker Lake 11/02/13 Deep... | ecosystem: Environmental > Aquatic > Freshwater >...
ATACTCTGCCTTCCTTGACGTACTTTGCGACTTGAGCGAGTCTGCGAGCTGGCGGTTGATACATCTTATCGTCTTATATGTCTGCTTAAGCTTTGAGCTTCAATATTTAACCTTGAACATTGAACTTCTCAACCTGTCAGGTGAACCCAGTGAACAGAATTGTGATTGTTGGAGAAGGATACCAGGCCGGAAAGGCTTTCAGGACAGCCCAGAGAATCCATCCCAAAGCTGATCTGGTGTGGATTTCGGATTTTGAGGACCAGAAATATTCCCTGCCCATGATCAGCCTGCTCCTTAAGTCCGGGGCAAAGGTAAGTGAATGGTCCAGAATAAAGGCCAGGATAAAGGTTGATTTTGAAAGATACCAGCAAAGCATTAACCTTGCTCCCCAGCGGGTTAAAAAAATTAAAATTGACCCAAAGGAGTCGGAAATCTCTTTTCTCACCGGCATGGGCAATATATCCTACTCCTTTGACAAGGTCCTGGTTTTTCCAGCAAAGGTTGTAGAGTATCATGATAAATTACAGGATAACCATTATGTATGGCCCAAGGATTCCTGCGTCCAATTCCTGGTGGATAACTGGGAAAGCATTGAGAATCCTGTTGTTGCTGGATCAGACCTGAGCCTGGTGCAGGCCATGGTTCAGGGAGGCAAGAAATGCCTCTGGATCAGAACAGGCAATACCTTTACTCCTCAGATCCAGCATTTTCTGGATCAGAGACTGGAACACGCTGGATTAAAGATCATGCCCGCTCTCACTGAAAATGAGCTCCAGGAGATCCTGAAAAACGCGGCAGATACTGGGCACGTGGAGCAGCCTGTTTTCTTTTGCGGTCATCTGAAGACCGACTATGCGCGGCTTGAGGGATACGGTTTGAAAGATCAGGATATTAAACAGGATGATCCAGAGTTACCTGGTGAAAAAAAGGTTGTCCTCATAGATGGCTCAGGTCCGGACAATATCAATAACCTGGGCTTCAGCCCTGAATCTGAACTGGCCCATTCTATTAACATGGTTGATGCGGCTCTCGCAGGAGGTGAACACAGTCACCGGGCCCTGAGTATAATGTATTGGAATATGGGTGCCTTGTCCGCTGCAAAGACCGGTCTTGATATGGTTGAAGCCCGCAGCAGGGGTTTTACCCCTGAGTTCGCCCTGGTTCACGGGGCACATGGCATTTTCGCGGACAAGCCCTATGCCCTGAACATGATTATGGACAAGCCCACCAAAAAGATCATCGGCCTGGAGGCTGTTGGGGAGAAAGCCCATGAATGGGCCAATCTTGCCGCGTGTTTTTCCGTAAACAGTTCCACTGTCCCGGAAATTTTAACCCGGGATATTGTATGGCCGGATTTGGTTATCAATCCCTTGACGCGCTGCGCCAGGATGCTTGAAAACAAGACCAGTCCGGCAATACTGGGAATAACTCCTGATGAACTTAAACAGTCAGCTGATGACGGAGCCGAGTTTTTTCTTCTGGATGTCAGGAAAAAAGAGGAGTTTGCTTTGGGCAGAATCCCGGGAGCCAGCAACATTCCTCTGAATCAGCTCAAAAAAAGAATCATGGAGATACCCAGGTTCACGCCCATTGTGCTTTATTCTGAATGTTCGGGCAGGGCTTATGAGGCTGCCCGGCTTCTGAAGAATATGGGTGCGAAGCAGTTGTATGTCCTGGATGGCGGTTTTGGCCTGTATAACCTGGATAAGGATTTTTCTCCCCTGTCCCAGAGTCAGACTGGAGTAAGCAGAGCGTGTCCAAGCTGCTGATTTCTGTGGGGACTGTTTTAGAAGTTCATGGCAAAGATTACCAGCCTCCCGGCTCGCAACTGCGTTTTTTTCCGATCAGGATACTGTGTTTTTGAAGAAGCCCAGAATCCTGGTTTTAACCCCAGGATGCAGTGTGTTGTTCTCACTGAACTGGAGAACAAGTATGACCACCTGCTGACCCAGGCGGATATCTTTGATCTGAGCAGTGAGCAGGTCCAGAAGATCTGGGCCGAAAGATTCGGTGAAATTGTTTCCTGGGACATGTTTTGTCATATTTACGAGCCCAGAAGCCATGAGGATGACCGATGCGGTTTTCTTTTCGGTAATGCCTGCATGATTCGCTTTCCCAGGTGCCAGGGGATCTGTTCTTCGTATATTCTCAACCGCCCCCAAAAAGATATTGAGAGTTAACAGGTATTTTCATATGAATATGGCTATTCAGGATGATGCTCAGTTTTGATAAAACATAAAAAACAAGAAAATAAGAAGAGTCTTTAACCGCCCGCTTCGCTCGACATGAAGCCAGACTAAAGAGTGATCTTTTTAAATTTTATCCGGCCGACACTGGCCGGATAAAAAGTGCTCATCGCCTTGCGGCGATAAAAGATCTTTGCACCGCAGGTGCTGACACCTTTTCTGCTGGCAAGTCCCAGCAGAAAAATGATTTCTGTCTGTCTTTTAGTCTGTCTTCGTCGAGCGAAGCGGGCGGTTAATATCTCTTGCAGATAATTCAATAAGTTAATTTACGAGGTGGCTGGTGAACAAAAATAACGACTTAATCATTCATTTTCCCATAATGCTTGAAGCCCTGGTGCCTGAATACCTGCGGCCCCTTGCGCGTCTTTTAAATCCCGGGCTGCATGAACAGTCTGAAAACCGGTTCAGCCCGGACAATCTGGTTCTTGACTCCGCCGGGGTCAAGTCATTTCTAAGCCAGAGCGTTCAATTCGGGGAACAGTTCAAGAAGCCTTCGGACATGGCTTATCTGGGCGCCTCAGGAATTGACGACTTTTATTCTGACACATCTCTTTCCCTTCGCTGGCAGATCACCACCTATGACCAGAAAAAAAAAGAACATGACCCGGGCAGCGATTACCTGAAAGCACAGCAATTATTGATACTGGAATATGTCTTTGAAGAAAAAATGGCGGAGCTCAATTCCATCAGCACAGATATTGGTTCCACCTGGAAGGAACTTGACTCCTCCCTGGGCATTGACCGGGACGATGAGGAAATAATCGCCCTGGACCGGGACTCAGACTTCAGCATATCAGCTTCAATCAACTGGAAAAGGTTGTTGTGGGCCTTTTCCCTTTTTCTGCCCCAAAATGCTTTTTTGCTTCTTTATGACCGGCAGATCGCGGATGAACTGGAAGAGACCGGAGTTGTCTGGGTAAAATCAGATCCCGCTGAATACTGGGATAACTTTCCCCTTCCGGGTGATTTATACAAGGGTACCCTTCAGGCCGGACAAATAAAAGGTTATCTTGGAAGGATTAAAAAAGATGTGCGATTTTTAAAGATAACCAGCCTTAAGGAGGAAGGATGATAAAAGAAAGAATAGGACATAAAATCAGAAAATTCAGGGAACTGGAAGATGTCAGCCTTGAGGAGCTTGCCGCAAGAAGCGGGCTGGACAAGGATTATGTCCAGGCCATAGAGGATGATGAAATGCATCCCTCCCTTGGTCCCCTGCTCAAGATTGCCAGGGCCCTGGGAACCAGGCTTGGAACTTTTCTCGACGACACCATCAGCCATGACCCGTTAATAGTTCGCCTGGAAGAAAGAGAAGAGGAATCCTCTCTGCTCAAAGGCACGGAAAAACCCGTTGCCCTGCGCTTTTTTTCCCTGGGAAGAGGCAAAAGCGATCGCCGGATGGAACCGTTTTTCATTGAAATTTATCCTGAATCAGCCATTGATAAAAAATTGTCATCCCATGAGGGAGAGGAATTTATTGTGGTTGTCTCGGGTGAGGTTGAAATAATTTACGGTCAGGAAACCCATGTGTTAAAGCCGGGCGACAGCATTTATTACAATTCCATTGTCCCCCACCATGTTTCCTCCAGGAACAGTAAAAAAGCTGAAATATACGCTGTTTTATATTTCCCTGAATAGCCTTCAGAAATTAAACCGCTTGAAATCAAACAAACAATTGCCCTGAATCAAATAATGTGTCAGTCTGGAGTTAATAATGTGGGATAAACCCTTACGTGAGATCACCCTGGGCCAACTCCTGGATGAGGTGGTTGAAAAATATCCTGAGAACGATGCTGTTATTTATGCAGACCGTGACTACAGGCTCAATTACCGTGAATTTTCCCGGGTTGTAGACCTGCTGGCCAAAGGCCTCATGTCTGTTGGAGTTGAAAAAGGAGAAAAAGTGGCCATCTGGGCCACCAACGTTCCCCACTGGGTAGCGCTGCAGTTTGCCACCGCCAGGATCGGGGCTGTTCTTCTGACCGTGAACACCTACTATAAAAGTCATGAGCTCTCCTACCTGCTCAAGCAGTCAGAATGTGAAAACATAATCATAATTGATGGGTTCAGGGATACAGATTATGTTCAGACCATCTACGACCTTGTTCCTGAACTCAGGACCAAGCCCCGGGGCTTCCTCAAAAGCGGCAATTTTCCCCGCCTGAAAAGAGTTATTTTTCTGGGGCAGGAAAAGCACAGGGGAATGTATTCCATGCCTGAATTAATGTCCCTGGGAGAAATGATCACTGACTCAGAGTATCTGGTCAGACAGAAATCCCTCAGTCCTCACGACGTGGTCAATATGCAGTACACTTCAGGCACAACCGGTTTTCCCAAAGGCGTGATGCTTACCCATTACAATATTGCCAACAATGGATACTGGATTGGAGAACACCAGAAACTGACCCATAAAGACCGGATCTGTCTTCCTGTTCCACTTTTCCACTGTTTTGGCTGCGTGCTGGGCGTGCTTGCGGCTGTGAGCCACGGATCAACCCTGGTTATCCTTGAGGGTTTTAATCCCCTTCTGGTCATGACCTCTGTTGAGACGGAAAAGTGTACAGCCCTTTACGGCGTGCCCACAATGTTTATTGCTGTACTTGAGCACCGCCTGTTCAATAAATTTGATTACAGTACCCTAAGAACGGGAATCATGGCCGGCTCCCCCTGTCCAGTCAAGGTAATGCGCCAGGTCATTGATAAAATGAACATGAGAGATATTACCATCTGCTATGGTCTCACTGAAGCTTCCCCGGTCATTACCCAGACCAGGACAGAAGACGACATCCGCAAAAGAGTTGAAACTGTGGGCAGGCCAATGCCGGAAATTGAGGTCAGGCTGATTGACCCGGATACCGGACAGCCGGTGAATCCCGGGATCCAGGGAGAAGTATGCTGCCGGGGCTACAACGTGATGAAAGGCTATTACAATATGCCTGAGGAGACATCCAGGGCCATTGACCCGGACGGATGGCTTCACTCGGGAGATCTGGGAGTAATGGATGAGGATGGTTATTTAAGCATTACCGGACGGCTAAAAGACATGATCATCAGGGGCGGGGAGAATATTTACCCCAGGGAGATAGAGGAATTTCTCTATACCATGGAAGGTATCCAGGATGTCCAGGTTGTGAGCGTGCCCAGCCATAAATACGGAGAGGAAGTGGGCGCCTTTATTATCCTCAAATCCGGTTTTAATTACGCGCCTGAAGACGTGCGGGACTTTTGCAGGGGCAAGATAGCCAGGTACAAGACGCCCAAGTACGTGGCCTTTGTCCGGGAATACCCCATGACAGCCAGTGGAAAGGTCCAGAAATACAAGCTTCGGGAAATGACCCTGGAATATTTCCCCCAGGCTTTGAATTGATTGATAGCCTGAATTAATTTTTCCCGGGAATGTTTGACAGGTTTCACGGTGGGACACCAGGTTTTGCAAAGCCTGTCATTGCGAGGGAAGCGAAGCAATCTCAACCAGTTATTAAAAGATTGCCACGCCCTGCACCCACTTGGGCTAATACTATCTTGGCTTATGTGATTATGGACATCTCAAGTGGGTGCAGGGCTCGCAATGGCAGTTTAATCAAACAGTTACAGGAAAAATCGCTCAATTTAGGAAGAAAATAAATAACGGAGGTTATTCTTGTTAATATGCAATCCCTTTTTAACCGGGATAAACCTTGATAATCTTAAAGGCATTATTTTTGACTGCGATGGAGTGCTCTTTGACTCCAGGGATGTAAACATTCAATTTTATAATGAGATAAGAATTTTTTTTGATCTTCCTCCCATGTCCTGGCAGGAGGAGGAATTTGTGCACACCCATTCCGTGCGGGATTCATTCAATCATATACTGCCCGGGGGTTATGAAGCAAAGCTTCCCGCGATCAGGGACAAGCTGGATTATTCCAAGCTTTTGCCTTATATGCGAATGGAAGATGGACTGATGGAGCTCATGGAATTTCTGGTGGGAAAGACGGTCAAAACAGCCATTAACACTAACCGGACCACTACCATGAATCTTCTGCTGAGCACTTTCGGCCTGGAAAAATACTTCTGGCCCGTAGTTACCGCGGCGGATGTGAGCAGACCCAAGCCTCATCCTGAGAGTCTTTTCAAGATACTTGATCACTGGTCAGTAATGCCTCATCAAGTGGTCTTTATTGGAGATTCCATTGTTGACCAGGAAACGGCCATGGGAGCCCAGACTCCTTTCTGGGCTTTTAAGAATGAAAGCCTGCAGGCTCAAATGCTTATCCCTGATTTCTGGACCCTGCGGGAATTTTTAATGCGCAAACTTAACTAACTATAATATAATAAAATACTGATCATTTTCCTGGTCTTTTTCACGGAGGAATAATGTTTGTTTTCAGCAATTTTTTTATGGCCGTCATCAGCGTAGCCGACACTGTTCTCACTCTTTATTTCTGGCTGATAATCATCTCCGCCCTGCTTTCATGGATCAATCCCGACCCTTACAATCCCATAGTAAGCATAATCAGGAGGCTGACCGAGCCGGCCTTTAATCTGGTCAGAAGTTGGTTTCCCTTTACCAATCTCGGCGGGGTGGATCTTTCTCCCATTGTAGTCTTGATTGCCATACAATTTACCCGTATGTTCGTTATTCAGAGCCTCTACCAGATGGCCGCCGGAATCAGGTGATAACGCCCGGCTGAATTAAAAATGTTGTATTTAGAGAGGTTGGTGGCTTAGGTTGTATCCAACCTTTAACCATAGGTGGATAAAAACATGGACATTTGCAAGATTGACATTCTCAACAAACAGTTTTCTTCATCCCTGGTGGGTTACAAAAAGCAGGATGTTGAATCTTTTCTCCAGGAGCTGGCCGACCATGTCGGGTTCATGGCCGAAGAGAAAATGGAGCTTGAAAGAAAACAGATGGTTCTTGAAGAAAAACTCAAGGAACATAAGGATAGAGAAAATATTCTGCAAAACACCCTGGTAACCACCCAGCAGATGATTGATGACATTAAGGCCAACGCCCATAAACAGGCCAAGCTCATCGTCAAGGAAGCCCAGGCCAAGTCTGAGGAAATTCTCAGACACGCTCACAAACGGCTGGCTCAGATCCATGAGGATATTTCCGAACTCAAGAAGCAGAGAGCCCATTTTGAAATCAAACTCAGGTCCATGATCGAGTCCCATCTCAAAATGCTTGAATCCCAGGATGAGGATAATCTGATCCTTGAAGAAGCTGAATCAAAGCTTAAATTTCTGCAGAAGTCATAACAGGTCGTTGAAAGCTGGTGGCGGAATTTCTCGAAAAAATAAATGAGTCCACCTGGCGCATCAAGGTTCTGGTAAAGCCCGGGGCCAGAAACAATGAAGTGGCAGGCAGGCATGGAGACAGAATCAGAATTAGAATCCAGGCCCCTCCGGTTGATGGCAAGGCCAACAGATACCTGTGTTCTTTTCTGGCTGAAATCCTTGGAATCAGAAAAAACCAGCTGAGCATTGAAAAAGGCCTGTCCGCCAGGAAAAAAAGCGTGCTTGTTTCAGATGTTGATGAACTTTTCTGGAAAAATTTTTTGCATAGATATAATAATTTCAACTAAGGAGGGCGTAATGGAGCAATACGAACTGGAGTTGATTGCCAAGTACGGGGAAACCGATGAAGAGTTGAAGACTCTTCTGGATAACCATGTTTCCTATGAAAAGATGCTTGAAAAATATGAGACCAAACCTTTTCTGACCCCATCCGAGGACCAGGAAGTAAAGGAACTTAAGAAAAAGAAGCTGTCCGGCAAGACCAGAATACACATGATTCTGTCAAAATATAAACAAATGGAGGCGTAAGATGGAGCTCACAGGGGCTCAGATACTGCTGGAAAGTCTTAAGCGCGAAGGCGTGAAACACATCTTCGGTTTTCCAGGGGGCGCGGTTATTGACATATACCACCAGATACCCAATTACCCCATTCAGCACTTTCTGGTGAGGCATGAGCAGGGAGCGGTTCACGCTGCTGACGGTTATGCCAGGTCCACTGGAAAAACAGGGGTCTGCCTGGTCACATCCGGTCCCGGAGCCACGAATACTGTAACCGGGATTGCCACCGCGTATATGGATTCAATACCCATTGTCATTTTTACCGGACAGGTGCCCACCCCTCTCATCGGCAATGACGCGTTTCAGGAAGTGGATATAGTGGGCATTACCAGGCCCTGCACCAAACACAATTATTTGGTTAAAGATGTTAAAAGCCTGGCCAAAACCATTAAGGAAGCCTTTTATATCGCTTCCACGGGCAGGCCCGGACCTGTGCTCGTGGACCTGCCCAAAGACGTGATGCAGGCCAAAACCACTTACGACTATCCTGAAACCATAAGCATGCGCAGCTATAATCCCAACTATATACCCAACAGAAAACAGGTCAAAAAAGCGGCCCGCATGATCTCCAAGGCTGAAAGGCCCCTGATTTACGCCGGCGGAGGAGTTATTTCATCCCAGGCCGGGGAAGTCATGAGCAGACTGGCCAGAAGGCATTCCATCCCGGTGACCGCAACTCTCATGGGACTGGGGTCCTTCCCAGGCAATGATCCCCTGTGGCTTGGAATGCTGGGTATGCACGGCACATACGCCGCCAACATGGCCGTGAATAACTGTGACGTCCTGCTTTCCGTGGGCGCCAGGTTTGACGACCGGGTTACCGGAAAAGTAAATACCTTCGCTCCCAGGGCCAAGATTATCCATATTGATATTGATCCCACATCCATCCGCAAAAATGTATCCGTGCATGTTCCCATAGTTTCGGATTGTCTTAACGCACTTGAGGCCATGGAGGAAGAACTGGACGCGGTCGCGGATGTGGACTGGCAGACAAAGCATGACGACTGGATTAAAACCACCACAGGATGGTCCACTGAACACCCCTTAAGGTATGACCAGGTAAAAGGCTATATCAAGCCTCAGTATGTCGTGGAAAAGATATATGAAATAACCAAAGGCGATGCCATCATCTCCACAGAGGTGGGGCAGAACCAGATGTGGGCGGCCCAGTTTTTCCGCTACCACAAGCCCAGGACCCTTCTCACGTCCGGCGGACTGGGCACAATGGGCTATGGTTTCCCCGCGGCCATAGGCGCCCAGGTGGCCCATCCCGACAAGCTGGTCATTGACATTGCCGGCGACGGCTCCATCCAGATGAACATTCAGGAAATGGCCACAGCCGTGAGTTACAAGCTTCCGGTGAAAATCGTCATCCTGAATAATGGATATCTGGGAATGGTCAGACAATGGCAGGAACTGTTCTATAACAAGAACTACTGCGCCACCTGTCTGCACCTTAATCCTGACTTTGTCAGGCTTGCTCAGGCATTCGGGGCTGAAGGCTTTCTGGTGGAAAAAACTGAAGATGTTGTTCCTGTTCTGACCAGGGCCTTTTCTTCTCCTTTACCCTGCATTGTGGATGTCCGGGTTGAGCCCGAGGAAAATGTTTACCCAATGGTTCCGGCCGGGGCCTCTTTGACAGAAATGCTGTTAGTCTAGGAGTCGGGTTATGAGACATGTATTATCAGTACTGGTGGAAAATGAGCCTGGAGTTCTGTCCCGCGTAGCCGGTCTTTTCAGCGGCCGGGGTTTTAATATTGACAGCCTCAATGTCGGGCCCACCCTTGAACCGGGCGTGTCCCTGATGACCATCACCACTTTTGGCGAGGAACAGATCATTGAGCAGATAGTCAAGCAGCTGCGCAAGGTGGTGTCTGTAATCAAGGTTGTGGACCTCACAGATCTCAGGTCAGTGGAAAGGGAAATGGTGCTTATGAAGGTCAACGCTGATGACGCCAAACGGGCTGAAATCCTCAGGGTAGCGGATATATTCCGGTGCAAGGTTGTGGATGTCAGCCCGGATGAGCTGACCCTTGAGGTTACAGGAGACCATGGTAAGATCCAGGCCATTGTGAGTTTATTGCAGCGCTTCGGCATCAAGGAATTCGCCCGCACAGGCACAGTGGCCCTGCGCAGGAGCATGCAGCTTTGAATCGGTGAATCGGTTAATCAGCAAGTCGGTTAATCGGTGAAGATAGAAGAGAATTGAACCGCAAAGGCGCCCAGCTCAGGAGTCAGGTGTCGGGAGTCGGAAAGGCAGAAGATTTTTTTAGCCACCCGCTGCGCTAGACTAACACAGACTTGAATACAGACATGAAGACAGAAGGTGAATATTTTGCCGCGGGCGACTTTCCCCGCAGCAAAGGTGTCCTGTCTTTGGCAAAGACACTATGGCCGCAGGCCATGACAAGTTTTTCTCCTGGAAAAGTCGCCAGGAGAAAATTGTTTTTTTGTCTGTGTATGTCTGTGTGGTTCTGTGGCTAATTGCTTTTAAAATAAATCCATGGGCTGGCAACTCAATAAATCAATTGCGCGCTTAAGCCGGGTGTACCAGAAAGTATGATTAAATATACGGTAAGGAGTTGAAATGAAAGTTTACTATGAAAATGACGCAGATCTGAGCATACTCAAGGATAAGACCATAGCCATTATCGGATATGGAAGCCAGGGCCACGCCCACGCCCAGAATCTCAGGGATTCCGGACTGAACGTTATTGTGGGACAGAGGCCCGGCGGAGAGAACTGGAACAAGGCCAGGGAAGACGGCTTTGAACCGGTTTCCGCTTCTGAGGCGGCCAAGAAGGCCGACATGATCCAGATACTTGTCCAGGACCAGTACCAGCCCATGGTCTATGAAAATGAAGTCAAGTCTAATCTTTCCCAGGGAAAAGTCCTGGTTTTCAGTCACGGGTTCAATATTCATTTCAACCAGATCGACCCTCCCAAAGATATTGACGTAGTTATGGTTGCGCCCAAAGGCCCGGGTCATCTGGTGCGCAGGGAATACGCCCGGGGCGGGGCAGTGCCGGCTCTGTTCGCGGTGCATCAGGATTATTCAGGCAAAGCCATGGAATACGCTCTAGCCTATGCCAAAGGCATCGGCTCCACCAGGTCCGGGGTTATCCAGACCACTTTTGAAGAGGAAACTGAAACTGATCTTTTTGGTGAGCAGGCCATCCTTTGCGGAGGAGTGAGCCAGCTGATCCGCTCGGGGTTTGAAACCCTGGTTGAAGCCGGATACCAGCCTGAAGTGGC
>Ga0209498_1002384_pt1 | contig 11340 bp, 8 predicted proteins | sample WalLakDeSediment_FD_184131 | JGI IMG/M metagenome (GOLD analysis project Ga0209498, IMG submission 184131) | Lake sediment microbial communities from Walker lake, Nevada to study Microbial Dark Matter (Phase II) - Walker Lake 11/02/13 Deep... | ecosystem: Environmental > Aquatic > Freshwater >...
AAAGAAAACTTGATTTGACAGCATCGCAATTTTGCGCGCTGGTCGTAAAATCTCCCCACCCCCATTCCAAACTAAATACAATGGATTTTAGGTAACTACTCAGCCTGCGAGGGGATAGGGTAGTGGGGTGTGGTGTGGCGGCGAAGCCGCCACACCACACCCCCCACCTTTCAGCTGTAGGACTGCCTGAGCAGTTACAATTTTCGTTGAGATAATTTAGCTTAATAATTTGGTATTATATAAGCACAATCAATGGCTCATTTAGGTTGCTATAAATGGAGTGTGTTATGCAGTTAGGCATCATCGGGTTGCCCCAATCCGGTAAAACGACCTTATTTAATGCCCTCACACAGGGCAACGTTCCCACCGGGATCAGCGGCGGCAAGCTCTCCGTACACACGGCTGTCATCGATGTGCCGGATGAGCGAGTTGAAGTGTTGGGTGAAATGTTCAGACCCCACAAGCTTGTTTATGCTAAAGTAACCTATGCCGATATCGCTGGGCTGGACGGTCAAACGTCACAAACCGGGATCTCCGGACCTTTGCTTAATACCCTTTCTCAAATGGATGGTTTTATCCATGTCCTGCGTCATTTTGAGAACCCGCATGTTCCCCACTTTGCCGGCTCGGTGAACCCAAAGCGGGATTTTGCAACCATGGAAGCCGAACTGATCCTTAACGATTTGATCTTGGTGGAACGTAAATTAGACCGCCTTGAGGAGGAACGCCAACGGGGTGGTTTTGGTCGTGATAAGGCTGTGATGGAACGTGAGAAAGTCTTATTTACACAACTGGCTGAAACACTTTCGCAAGAGATCCCCCTCCGCCATGCGACTTTCAGCGAGGAAGAGGAAAAGCTGCTCTCCAGCTATGGCCTGCTGAGCCGCAAACCACAATTAATCGTAGTCAATCAATCCGAAGATCAATCCCTCCTCCACATAGAAACGCCCTACACAAACACCACAGTCATCTGCATGCTTGCCAAATTGGAAATGGAGATTGCCCAGCTGCCCCCCGAAGACGCCGCCCTGTTCTTGGATGAATACGGCATTGAGGAACCCAGCCTGAAGCGCTTAATCCGGTTATCCTATGCATTGCTGGATTTGATCTCATTTTTCACCGTTGTCGGGGAGAAGGAAGTCCGGGCCTGGACCATCAAGCACGGCGCAACCGCCCTGGATGCAGCAGGACAGGTCCATTCGGACATGGCACGGGGCTTTATCCGTGCGGAAGTGATCGGTTTCAATGAGCTGGCTGAGTTAGGGGGATTTGCCGAGGCCCGTCAGCAGGGTAAGCTGCGCCTGGAGGGCAAGAAGTACATCGTTCACGATGGTGATGTGATCACCATCCGGTTTAACCTCTGATTCTGAATGGTGACTTCCCAAAGCCCATTTTTCGATGCTGCGCAGTGCCCCCATATCTAAAACTCACATTATTTTCAACCTTCCTGCCGATCTCTGCTTCTTTCGTTGACGCCCTCTAGTGGCAAAGGTAGAATCCCTTCATCATGACAGATATGCTCAGTGAACTTAACCCTCAACAAAGAGAGGCCGTGGCTGCACCGACCGGGCCGACTCTTGTTTTAGCAGGTCCGGGCTCAGGCAAGACCCACGTCCTGACCTATCGTATCGCGTATTTGATCGCGGCACTGGAAATACCCGCTTACCAGATCATGGCGGTCACCTTTACCAACAAAGCCGCGCGTGAGATGTCACACCGTGTGCAAGGCTTGTTGGGTGAAAAGGCAGACGGCCTGTGGATCGGCACTTTTCATGCCATTTGCGGGCGCATCCTGCGGCGAGAAGCAGCCCACTTGCCGGTCGATGCTAATTTCGTCATCTATGATGCCGATGACCAGCTGGCGCTGATTAAGCGTGTCATCAAGGAAATTGTTTATAACGATAAAGACTTTAACCCCCGGCAGGTACTGGCTCGCATCAGCAATGCCAAGAATGATTTACAGGGTCCCGGGGAATATCCCCTGCTCAATTATCGCGATGAGACGATTAAAACCATTTACCAGGCTTACCAAGACTACCTGGTCAGCAGCAATGCCATGGATTTTGACGATATGCTGTTGTATACAGCCAACCTACTGGAAACAAACTCGGAGATTCGCCAGAAGTATGCCCGCCGGTTCAAACATATCCTGGTCGACGAATTCCAGGATACGAACCAGGCCCAGTATTATGTGCTGTTTCACCTGGCTTCTCACCATCACAACATTTTCGTCGTCGGCGATGAAGACCAATCCATCTACCGTTGGCGTGGGGCTGATTATCGGAATGTCCAGCGGTTTATGAATGATTATCCCACAGGGGAAAAAATCTTACTGGAACAGAATTATCGCTCAACCCAAACCATCCTGGACACGGCTGTTGCTGTCATCAATGAGAATCCCAACCGCACCGAGAAAAATTTATTCACCAAACGCGGCAGAGGTCAGACGGTGATCGCTTACGAAGCGCCGGATGATTACGATGAAGCTTCTTACGTGGTGGATACCATTGCCCGCCAGGTCTTGCTGGGGCAGGCCAATGAATCTGATTTTGCGGTCATGTACCGCACCAATGCCCAATCGCGTCTGCTGGAAGAAGCCTTCCGCCGGGCAAATATGAGCTACCGCCTAGTGGGCGCGCAGCGCTTCTATGGCCGGCGTGAAGTCAAAGACACAATCGCCTTCCTGCGGCTGATCTATAACCCCAAAGATGAGGTCAGCCTCAACCGGGTGATCAACCTTCCCCCCCGGGGGATCGGCGCCGTAACCCTGGAGAAACTGCAGAAATGCGCCCAACAATCAGGGGTGAGCAGCGGGGAAGTCCTGCTGTCCTTAAGCGATGACTCTGGTGATGCCTATGAAAATTATCTGGGGTCTGCAGCTGCCCGGCTGCGGCCTTTTAGCCAGCTTTTGGCGGATTGGCGAGGTAACCTTGACAAAGTTTCACTTACGGATCTGATGGACCAGGTCTTGCTGGACACCGGCTATGAAGCTTATATCAAAGCAGAGGGCGACGAGCTGCAGGACCGCTGGGCAAATGTCCTCGAATTACGAAGCGTGCTCCTCGAGTATGAAGACCGGGGACTGGCTGAGTTCCTGGAGGCAATGGCACTGGTCGCGGACCAGGACACCCTCCCAGACACGATCGACGCCCCCACCCTGCTGACCCTGCATGCCGCTAAGGGATTGGAGTTCACGCAAGTCTTCATCATCGGCTTGGATGAGCATTACCTGCCCCACAGTCGATCACGAGACGACCCGGAAGAGCTGGCAGAAGAGTGCCGTTTGTTCTATGTGGGCATCACCCGCGCTGAAGACCGCCTGTACCTGGTGAGAGCTTTACGCCGGCGTAGTCCCTACGGGGGCTACGAACCCATGCAGCCCTCCCGGTTTTTGCTGGACATTCCCGACGAGCTGATCAAAGGGCATATCAGCCGGGCTGTCGATTATCGGGATCCCTACGACATCAACCAGTATCAATGGGATCAACCTTACAGCAGGAACGCAAAGGCAAAGGTCACCAAGAAGACGGAAGCACGCGCCCAGCGGTTCTACCCGGATATGCAAGTCCAACATCCAGTCTATGGTCAAGGTGTTGTTCAGGCCAGCCGACTCGAATACGGCGATGAAACTGTGGAGGTATATTTTGAGGGTTTGGGTCTAAAAGCACTGGTTGCCTCCCTTTCCAGTTTGGAAATCCTTGAGGCGTGATGCCGGAGGGTGGCATGAAAGATAGAAAAGTACAGATCCTATGGATCATCACCCTGATTTTGGCAGCGGGCATGGCCTGCCAGCTGACCTCCCCAAGACCTGCATCATGGGCGGGCACACCAACAGCTGAGGCTCGCATGACTGAGATCGCGTTAACACAGGCCGCCTTCCGAGGAGAGGCTGATTATGTCTTTACACCAACGCTTCCAACAATTGCTGTAGAAGAGACGCCTACCCCAACTTCGACACCCACACCGCAAATGACGTCCAATGGTCCCTGGTTAATCTACGCGGCAGCAAATGGTGCCGGGCTGGGTGCCTATGACATCCATGCCAGGGTAACCCATGAGATCAGCCTGCCAGAGCCGATTATTGCAGACGACCTCGTCAAGGGGTACGCTCCCGACGGGAGCGCATTAATCCTCCGCGCGGGTTCAGTTCTCAACGCCGACGAACTGTCACTGTACCAGATTGATCTGCCCTCTTTCGAGGTAAGCAGAATTTCGTCCCTGCTCTCCATTACGCTTCAACGCCAGGTCGTCAACCAGGAAGGTACGCGAGCCCTGGAGGCTTTAACAACAGTTACACGTCCGGATGGGCTGGCGTGGTCACCGGACGGCCGGTTCTTAGCCTTCACCGCGGCACTTAATAATGAAAACAGTGACCTTTACATACGAGATACCCTCAACAACCGGGTGAACCGCGCCAACCGCTACCTTACTCAGAATGCCTCCCCCGTGTGGGCACCCAACAGCCAATGGCTAATCTCCCAGGAACTTGAGCTTAATCGTTTTACCGATGATTGGCGCGCAGCGTCTGTTTCGGGTTTGATCATGCCAAGTTTTATCAACCAGGACGATATTTATTCACCGCCGCCGGACAGCCGCGAAGAAGTGTTTGTGGGGTGGCGTAATATCGAAACCTTTATCAGCTATTCGTTGACCGCCGAAGGACCTAAGCTCCTGCGCCAGGTCACCTTGGACAAGCTCAGGGAAAGCATGATCTATGAAGCGCCGTTCAAACAAGTCGCGTTTGACCCAGATTCTGGCATATTGGCCTTTGTACTCAGCCAAGACAGCGCTGTTTCACAAGGAATGTCGGGGGGAATTTACCGCCTACTGCCCGACAGCACCCTATTCCATTTCCAACAAGGTGGAAATTGGGATAACTTAATCTGGGATCCAGCTGGCATGTTCGTGGCTTTTGGTTCACAAGGGGTCGTCATGTTCACACCAGACGGCGAAAGTTTGTTTTTGCCAGGACAGGGAAATGCACGCTTATCCCCCAATGGAAACTGGTTAATCGCCTGGGGGGATGGTAAAAAATCCACGTCAGGGGCGCGTTTACACCAATCGAACAGCAATCACCCCCTGCAAACTTTACTCGATGGTCGGGTTGAGTCCGTTTTTTGGCAGCCCGATTCAATGGCCTTTTTTATCCAATCCGAGGGGGTGCTGTATTATTTTGTTTTTCCAGGTTTAAGACCAATTGAAATCGCGGATGGGCTCCCCCTGGATAGCCCGCTGGAATGGCTTTGGGTAGATTAAGGCCATATCTGTCAAGGGTTGTGTTTGAGGTACCTGATAAAAACGGCTATAATTAGGTAGAAATGCCACCTCAAGTTATGCCGCCCCAAAAAATCGCCGTGATGGCAAACCCTAACATCCCTGAAGCACTGGCTGTTGCTCAAGAGGTTGGCTCAACGATTGCCAAGATGGGCGTGACTGTCAAAGTGGGCTCCTTATACGATCAGGGGCTGCGTGAGTCTTTCCAATCCGAAACCTATGACTTGTTAATCGCCCTGGGTGGGGATGGCACCATGCTGCGTGCCGGTCATCTCTGTGCACCCCTCGACATCCCCCTCTTGGGAATCAATGTTGGCAGCTTTGGTTTCCTGGTTGAACTCAACCGCCACGAATGGCATAACAGCCTTCCACGCCTGATGACGGGCGATTTCCGTTACGAGGAACGGATGATGTTGACTGCAACTTGTGTACATGAGGGTATACATTCTGCCCAATTTGATGTCATCAATGATGTGGTCGTAGCGAGGGGTAAATACGTCCGTCCAATTGAAGTTGAGGCGATCTTAAACGGCGCGCATATCGCCAGTTACGTCGCGGATGGGTTAATTGCTGCCACAGCGACAGGATCTACGGCTTATGCCCTGGCGGCTGGCGGGCCAATCCTGCCGCCAGAGATGCGAAACATCTTATTGATGCCCGTCGCACCGCATTTATCCATTGACCGGGCTGTGGTCCTCTCCGAAGGCTCTTCAGTCTGCATCCGCGTCCAAACCAAACATGAAGCCGTCGTCAGCGTGGATGGACAAGAGCCCGTCCCACTTGCCAGTGGTGATTGTGTCCTGGTCACCGCCCATGAAAAATCACTGCAAATGGTCCGTTTTCAAGATCCTTATTATTTTTACCGTAACCTGACAGCTTATATGGAACATAACCCCTTAATCAGTATTAAAACCAATGAAAAATAATCATACACATAATCATAACAATGAAGATGAGATCACCCTGCGCTGCAGCCGGTGTGGAAAACCGATCACACCAGCAGAAGCCATTCAGACCCCAACCGGTTACCGGTGCGCGGACTGCGTCAAGCAACAGCAAAAGAAATTTGATACTAGCCAACCCTTAGACTACATTCTTGGTTTTATCATCGCTGGCGGGCTCAGTCTGCTGGGCAGTTGGTTGACCTCCAGGATTGGCTTTTTCACCATCCTGTTAGCACCGGCAGCGGGTGTTGGTATTGCTGAAGCTGTCCGCCTGGTAACAAAAAAACGACGGAGTAAGGGTTTGTTCAGATTGGTATCAATCGGGATCATCCTGGGTGGCCTGCCGCTGATCGCCATCAACCTGATCCTCTTTTTGAGTGCGGGCTCCTTCAACCTGTTCGGCTTGCTCCGGCTTGGATATCAAGTACTGTACCTCTTCTTAGCGGTGCCTTCAGCTTATTATCGCCTGTCCGGCAGTCAGCGGCTCTGAGGCTTTGGATCGGATCTATTCATGTTAACTGAACTGCGCATCGAAAACTTTGCCATTATCCAAGAATTGCACCTGGATTTTGCTGACGGGCTGGTGATCTTCACCGGTGAAACCGGTGCTGGCAAATCCATCATCATGGACGCATTGGAAGCTGTCCTGGGCGGACGCGCAGAAACAACCACCATTCGCACCGGGGTTGAGCGAGCCCAAGTTGAAGCAACCTTCAAGTTGGATCCAGCCATTCAAGCACCTGTACACGCTTTGCTGAAGGCGGAAGATCTCTTGGATGACCCGGAATATATTGTCATGGCACGCGAGATCCGCCGAGAAGGCCGCAATATTGCACGGATCAATGGACGCAGCGTTACAGCTGCCTTTCAAAGGGAGGTGGGTGGATACCTGGTTGATATTCACGGTCAATCCGAACATCTCTCGCTGTTACAGGTGCGTAACCACCTGCATTTGCTGGATAGCTTTGCGGAAACTGGCCCCTTGCTGAGCAGGTACCAGGCTATCTACAAACAACTCCAGGGTATTCGTAAAGATTTGCATCGCCTGCGTCAAATGGAGCAGGATGCAGCTCGCCGGGAGGATATGCTCATCTTCCAGATCCAAGAAATCGAAGCAGCCCAGTTACAGGCTGACGAAGAAACCATTTTGCGGCAAGATCGCACCCGGCTTGCCAACGCCGAAAGCCTTGCCAAACATTCTCAGCACGCCCTGATGTTACTGGAAGAAGGCTCGCCGGAAATCCCCGGGGTCAACACCTTGCTGGGCGAAGTGCTTGAAGCATTACACAGCCTGGCTCGCATCGACTCTGTTACAGGACCCTATCACGAACGGGTAGAAACCAGCCTGACAGGATTGCAGGACCTGGCTTTGGAGTTGCAGGATTATGCAGAGAACATCGAATTCAACCCACGCTTATTAGACCAGGTAGAAGAACGGATTGACTTGATCAATAATCTTAAGCGGAAATACGGCGATTCAATCGAGGAAATCCTGGCATTTGCTGAACAAGCCCGCCAAGACCTGGATTCAATTACCAACGCTGAAGAACATTTGGCAGACCTGGAAAATAAAGAAGCAGCGCTCCTACAAGAACTAGCACAACACGGACAGGCGCTCAGCCAACAGCGATCCTTAACAGCCGTTGAGCTTGGTCATGGGGTAGAGAGAGAATTACAGGATTTGCACATGGCCAAAGCACGCTTTCTAGTGGCGATCGAGGCGCGCCTGGATGAAGAGGGACTGCCTTTGGGAGATGGCCGGCGGGTCGCATTTGATGCCACCGGTTATGATCGAGTGGAATTCCTGGTGGAAACCAACCCCGGTGAGGGTTTCAAATCCCTGGTTAAAATCGCCTCCGGCGGTGAGACATCCCGATTGATGCTGGCTCTGAAAAATGTGCTCGCCAAGGCGGACCGCATCTCAACCCTGGTATTCGACGAAATTGACCAGGGTATCGGGGGCAGGGTGGGAATGGTCGTCGGCGAAAAACTGTGGAACCTCTCGCAACAACACCAGGTCATGTGTATCACCCACCTCCCACAACTGGCGGCGTATGGAAACCAGCATTACCGAGTAACCAAGGAACTGCAAGATGGACGCACACTTGTGGAAGTCCAGCACCTTTTAGACGAGGATCGACGCGCGGAACTGGCACAGATGTTGGGCCCCATCAGCGCGGGAACATTACAATCTGCTGACGAGATCCTCCAGATTGTAAAAAAGCGTGTCGCCTCCCGTAAAGCAGAATAGCACCAAGAAAGAATTGAAGTAGAAATTCCCAAAAATTGCAAGGAATTTTCGGCTAAAATAGAGACAGGATAACCGAACTGAATCACTTTTGTTAAACCAAGAACGGAAAGGAGTCGTGATGCCCAATTATAATGATATCCTGGCGGTGATCCTGGGGGGAGGCCAGGGAAAACGTTTGTATCCCCTCACCTTGATGCGTTCTAAACCTGCCGTCCCCATTGCGGGGAAGTACCGGTTGATTGACATACCCATCAGCAACTGCATTAACTCTGAAATTTATCGGATCGCTGTCCTGACCCAGTTTAACTCAGTGTCCCTCCATCGTCATATTACGAACACCTACAATTTCGATTCCTTCCACACCGGATGGGTGCAAATCTGGGCTGCCGAACAGACCATGGAACGAATGGAATGGTACCAGGGAACAGCGGACGCTGTTCGCAAACAACTCTTTGAAATCCAATCATCGCGTTCAAAATATGTCCTGATCCTGGCGGGCGACCATCTTTACCGGATGGATTATTCCATCATGGCAGATTTTCACTGGGAGAAGAATGCCGATATCACAGTAGCGGTGCAACCCATTCCCCGCTCTGAGGCTTCACGGTTTGGCTTATTGAAACGGGATCAAAAGGCTGAGATTATTGACTTTGCTGAGAAACCTAAGGATCCCCAAACACTTGACGATTTCGTCACACGTGACGATCCTGAAAAACCTTACCTGGCTTCTATGGGCATTTATCTTTTCAACCTGGATGTCTTGGTCGACATTTTATCGATGAAAACCGGTGGAAAGGATTTTGATGACTTCGGATATGATATCATCCCGCATTGTGTAAAAAATCAGCCTAAAGTTTTTGGTTATGAATTCAGCGGTTACTGGCGCGATATTGGAACGATTCGCTCGTTCTATGAGACAAACCTCGAATTGACCCAGCAAGATCCAAGTTTCAATATTTTTGATCCTAATTATCGTCTTTACACCCATGCACGCTTCCTACCAGGATCACGATTTTCAGATTGTGAACTGCATGATGTGCTGGTTGGTGAGGGTTGTCTCATCACACGTGCCAAGATCAACCATTCGGTGATTGGAATCCGCAGCATCATCAAAGCCGGAGCGTCCATCAAAGATACAGTGATGATGGGCGCAGATTATTATGATAACACCGGGGATATTCCAATCGGCATCGGCGAAAATTGCGATATCGAAGGTGCCATCATTGATAAAAACGTGCGGATGGGGCAGGATGTCACCATCAAGCCCTTCCCACTAGGCACAGAGCTCGACACGGATAACTACTCTATCAAGGACGGCATTGTGGTCATCCCCAAACGCACCATCCTGCCCTCTGGCACAAAAATCTGTCCTGAAAATTGATCCAATTACACATGAAACAGTCAGGGCTGTCCTCTTCCGAGTTGACAGCCCTTTTGCCGCCATTCTCGGTTCTCTTCATCCTAAACCCACAGAGAATTAACGCCGTGCCCGTTATCAATATCAGATATAATTATTGGGATTTTGTACCTACTCAGACAGTCCTACTGCTGAAGGGTCGGGTGTGTGGTGTGGCGGCTTCACCGCTAAACCACACACCCCCAATCCTCTTGCAGACTGAGTAATTACGGGATTTTTACAATAAACAAGTGATAACCTCAGATAATCTTAGGGTACCATTCGAAAAAATGAATAACATTATTGGTTAATTAGTAATCAATAGGAGTTTTGTAAATGTCAAATGAGAAAACGATCATGGATATAAAAGATCCTGAAGATGTTTCGGTTTCCTGGCATGCCATGTCCAGCTCTGAGGTTTTACAGATGCTGGATACACGAGTTGATCGAGGCTTGACCAGCACGGAGGTTAAGTCACGCCAGGACAAGTTCGGTCTCAACGAACTTGAAGAAGCCCCTCCCACATCCTTTTGGGCAATGTTATGGGCCCAAATTAACAGCTTTGTGATTTATATGCTGTTGGGTGCCGCCATTATTTCCGCTCTTCTCGGCGATTATGTGGAAGCGATTGCCATCATGGCAATTGTGATCCTCAACGCCATCATGGGCATCATCCAGGAGAGCCGTGCGGAGGCAGCCCTGGTTGCCCTCAAGAAATTGGCTGCGCCAGAAGCTGCCGTACTCCGGGATGGCAAACGTGTATCCATACCCTCGGCCCAACTGGTCCCCGGGGATATCGTTTTTCTGGAAGCTGGCAACTACATTCCGGCAGACGTGCGTTTAGTGGAAACAGTCAATTTACGGATTGATGAAGCCTCGTTGACTGGTGAATCGGTTTCTGTCCAGAAAAATGCCCAGATCCAGCTTGATGAGGATATCCCCCTTGGCGACCGGATAAACACTGCCTTTATGGGCACCCTGGTGACTTATGGACGGGGAAAAGGCGTTGTAGCCAGCACCGGCATGAAGACACAGCTTGGCTTGATCGCGTCGATGCTCCAGTTGGTGGAAGAAGAACAAACACCCCTCCAGCGTCGGCTTGATCAATTTGGAAAAATATTGGGCTGGGGTTGTTTGATCGTATGTGGGCTTGTCTTTGTGATCGGGGTGATTCGCTTTATCCTTGAACCAGGTACGGCAGATTTTTTCAGCCCAGAAGCGCTTGAAACCTTTACCGAGCTGTTTATGATTGCCGTGTCCCTGGCGATCGCAGCCGTGCCGGAAGGCTTGCCTGCCGTGGTCACCATCAGCCTGGCACTGGGGATGCGCGAAATGGTACGCCGAAATGCCCTTATCCGCAAACTGTCCTCGGTTGAGACCCTGGGTTCCGCCACGGTGATCTGCTCCGATAAGACCGGGACGTTGACCCAAAACGAGATGACAGTCACCCGCCTGTGGGCCGACGGCAACTTCAT
>Ga0209498_1002385_pt1 | contig 11340 bp, 6 predicted proteins | sample WalLakDeSediment_FD_184131 | JGI IMG/M metagenome (GOLD analysis project Ga0209498, IMG submission 184131) | Lake sediment microbial communities from Walker lake, Nevada to study Microbial Dark Matter (Phase II) - Walker Lake 11/02/13 Deep... | ecosystem: Environmental > Aquatic > Freshwater >...
TTGCCCGCGAGTTGCTGCGGCAGTTTAATATTCACATTTATTCACATGTGCTTCAGATCGGATCCGTAAAAGTTGAAATGCAAAAAATAAGCGATTCGTTGAATACGGATCGTATCAACGAAATGGCCGACCAATCTCAGGTACGTTGTTTGGATGCCGATGTGAGTGATAAGATGATTCAGGTTATCAATGATGCCAAACGTGCCGGGGACACCGTTGGGGGCGTGTTTCAGGTGATTATTAAGAATGTTCCGCCCGGTCTGGGAAATTATGTTCATTGGGATCGCAAATTGGATGGACAGCTTGCCGCAGCGATTATGTCGATCAATGCCATTAAAGCGGTTCAGGTTGGCAGCGGATTTTATGGTGCGCATTTGCATGGTTCGGATTTCCATGATGAAATTTATCATGATGGGAAAAAGTTTTATCGCCGGACCAACAACGCCGGAGGAATTGAAGGTGGCATGTCGACCGGTGAAGATATCGTCTTGTCGGTGATGAAGAAACCGATCCCGACCTTGATGAAACCGTTGAATTCCGTCGATATTAAAAGCAAGGAAGCATTTAAAGCCCATAAAGAACGCAGTGATATCACCGCAGTTCCTGCAGCGGCGGTCATTGCCGAGGCGGTTGCAGCGCCGGTGATTGCCAATGCTCTGCTGGATAAATTCGGAGGCGATACACTGCCTGATATTCAGTTGTCCTTTAATAATTACTTAAAACGTGTATATGGTGCGGGCTGAAAGTCGTGAATAAAATCGCCATTGAGTATTGCCTGGTCTGAAACTACTATCCCCGGGCGGCTAGTTTAGCAGCAAGAATAAAAGAAAGCTATCATATCGATGCCGAAATGATTAAAAGCCATAGCGGCCGGTTTGAAGTGTTTTTGGACGGAAGGCTTGTTTTTTCCAAAGCAAAGGAGTATCGTTTTCCCGAAGAAGAAGAAATTATTGAACTTCTGCGCCCTCAGTTGAAATAAAATGCTCTAACTGCCGTATCGTTGTATACTTTCCAGCAAGTTTTTTGCTTCACTATTATTAGGATTTTGGGTCAATACACTGCGCAGCAGATTGGCTGCTTTACCAAAATTTCCCTGCGCCTTAAAAATTTTTGCCAAAATTAAGTTGTTCCTGGGATCATTGGGATTGAGTTGCAGCTTATCATCAAGCTCCTTGCGGAATTGATTAAATACATTGACATAATTATGCTCTTTCCCCAAATTTTGTTGTTTCAATATAAGCCCGGGCTCAATGGCAAACACCTTACGATACTGGTCGATTGCTTCCGCATTTCTCCTTGTTTCCGTATACAGATCGGCTAATTTCATATAGGCTCTGATCAAATCCGGCTTTAATTGCAGGGCTGCCTTATAATAGCGCTCAGCCAGATTAAACTCACCCATCTCATGATAGGTTAAGGCCAGATTAAAGGTTGCTTCCATAAAATCGGGTTTATAAGTGACCGCTTTGTTGAATGCATCGGCCATTTGTTCATAAACAGTCCGCTTTTTTACCGGATCGATGGCCGCACTTTTCTTTTTAAACTCGAAGTTGGTATCGGCGACCAGCACATCACTACTTTTATCCTCAGCCAGCAGATCTAAAAAGGCTTCGATCAGTTCCTCCATCACGGCCTGTTTATAAACAGTAATGCCTAATAAAAAATAAGCCAGTGCATTTCCCGGTTTGATCGCGATGGAACGGTTAACTGCCTCCAGGGCACTGAAATAAATATTGGACCGGTAATAGGTATCGGCCAGAATCAAAAAGTATTGTTCATTACTGGCATCCAGTTCGGAGGCGGTTTTATAGAAATTTATGGCCCGGCGAAAATTGTTTTGTGAATAATGAATATTACCGATTTCATAAAAGGCCGGGGCAAATTCAGGGTTTAGTTGGATCGATTTATTGAGGAATTCTTCAGCCTCTTTATAATTTTTGTCTTTAAGACTCAGTTTTCCCAAATAATAGAACGGTTTAAAATCATTGGGATTAAATTCAGTCACTCTTTTAAAATCAGCAATAGCCTCTTTATACTTACCTTGCTCTTCATAAATCAGACCACGGCCATAGTACGGTTTGTCAAAATTGGGCAGAGCGCTGATGACCTTATTAAATTGCTCCAAAGCCTGATTATAGCGTCCGGCGTTAAAATAAACGATCCCTAAATTATAATAAGCTTCCCAAAAATTAGGATCTTCACGAACAGCTCTTTGAAATAGCCCTATAACCGCCTCACGTCGTCCGGTCTTCGTCTCCTCTTCCATATAAGCACGAACAAAACTTTCGAATGCCGTCACGGAATTGGTAATGGTAAAGCCAAGCAAGCTGCGCTCACGGTCACTTATATTAATTCCGGCAAGATTAATGAGCTGATCCACAATACGGGAACTGATGGTAAACAAGTTTTCCAGTGGTTCCTGATATTGTGTATTTAAAATCTCAGTTCCGTTAAAGGCATTACTGTAAACAATTTCCAGAGAGATTGTGTTTGCCGCCATTCGGAAACGGCCTGAAATCACAACCTGAACGCCTGTCTCCCGCCCAAGCTGAAAAATGAGACGTTCACTAACCCCTGTACTTTTATAGTTGAGCGCCTGCAGACTTTGTTTAAATTTGTCCTTTTCCATAACATAAAAACCGGAGATGACAGAGAGCTTGTTATAAAGCAGATACTCTAATCCATATGAAACCCAATCAAACTTTGCGGTGGATTCATTAGTGACGGGAATGAGCCCTACTTTTCTCCTGTCTTGCCCGAAAAGAATGGAAACAAAAAGAACGAATATGACAATAATTTTAATTTTCATGCCGAGTTACCATATTATATTTATCTTCTCAAAACATTTTTCTCTCACTCGTTATTCCTTTATATTCGATACGAAACTTCCATGTTTTAGTGTAAAATAAAAAAAAAGGAGATTAAATTCATCTCTGTTAAACATCAAATATCTCTGGTTATTGATTTGCGTGCGCATAAATCTAATAAAAATAAACCTTAATTGAAAAGAATAATGACTACCTGATTTGTTTTTTTGAACGATTTCTTACCACTCTTTTCTAGGAATAGCTCGAATAAAAAAAATTCTATCCTTCCCAGGAAAGGAAACTATGATAAAATATACAAATCTTTTATTGCCAGGGATATTATTGGTTCCCGAATACCGAATCCAATAAGTAGAGTTCGTACAATTGTCAATAAGAAAATCACGGATATTTGTATCACTCAGATAAATATGATTAATTTCCGTCGTTTATATCGGTATGGTTCTTATCTGTCAATTCAAAAATCGAGATATAACAAGGTTGCGCAAGATTATTTTATTAAGTAGGTTCTCCCTTCAGGAATAAAATGTTTTTTCGTCATCCTTGCTGGAAAAACCGGAATTGAAGCTTTATATTTCAGGTCAATAAATTACTCAGGAAATCCTTTCCGGGATTAAACGAAGTAATCATATAGCAGAATTCTGGTATTCTCAGGGGGTACTCATTAATAAGCCAGGACGGATCATATTTTATGTAACTAAGGTTGGATCTTTTGCTTCTTCCGGGATCGGTTGGAGCAATTTCCGACGGTTTTCACTTCAAATTATATAAGGATTTTAATGAGAGTATTGGTTACAGGTGGGGCGGGTTTCATTGGAAGTCATGTTGTTGACCGTCTGATCACAGAGGGTCATGAGATTGTAGTCATTGATAATCTTTTCCGGGGCCGGCTGCAGAATATTGAAAGGCATTTAAGTCTACCCACTTTCAATTTTCATGGAACAGACATCAGAGACTACGATGCCCTAAAACGACATATGCAAGGGTGCCATATTGTTTTCCATTTTGCGGCCCAATCGAATGTTATGGGAGCGGTGCAGGATAGCGATTACTCCTTTGAGAGCAATGTGACGGGCACCTACCAGGTATTGAAAGCTGCCCGTGAAAATGGTGTACGGCGACTGGTATTTTCATCTTCAAGAGAAGTTTACGGTGAGGCAAAATATATTCCCGTCGACGAAAAACATCCCCTGGAACCGAAAAATTTTTACGGTGCCAGCAAGGTGGCCGGTGAAAAATATTGTGAGATTTTCCAACAAATGGACTATTTTGAAGTCGTGATTGTGCGTCTTGCCAACGTATATGGGCAAAGGGACTATCAGCGGGTAATACCGATTTTCATCGAAAGTCTCAAGAAGCATGAGGACATCCATATTTATGGTGGTGATCAGATCATCGACTTCATTGCCATTGAAATCGTTGTGGAAACTTTAATCCAGGCAATGGATAATTCAAAGGTTTTGAAGGGCCCAATCAATGCGGGATCAGGTAAGGGAACAACGCTTTTTGAATTGGCTCAACGCCTGAAGGGATTGCTAGATACAAAAAGCAAAGTTATTGTTGAACCGCCTCGTAGTGCAGAAGTCGTGCGCTATACGGCCGATATCAGGCAATTTCGGTCGGTATTTGATATCCCGGTCCCGGAAGATCCCTTATATTATCTGCCGATGATGACGGGGGCTGATAATGGTCCCTGATCTGAATGTTAAAGGTTTCCCAATAAAGGGAATAAAGTATACATTTTAACATTAACATTTTCAGAAAGTTACCGATAAATGGAATGGATGGGATTAAATGGATGAGGAAAGTGAATAAACAAGTGGAAAACGTAAAAAGGCCTGTACAGCCAGGTTCTTTCTGGGTAATCTAAAACAAAGGCGCTGAGCATACCAAGGAGCAGAGATGAATTATTCGTTTAAAAAAGAAGATGATATTTTAGTTGCTACGATTACGGCAAAACGGGCAACGGTTGAATTTTCAGGCGCACTAAAAGAAGCGCTTATCAAACAGATTGATGAAGGTGCCCACAATGTTGTTGTTGATCTTTCCAAGACCGAGTTTATCGATAGTTCATTCCTGGGAACGCTGGTTGCGGGACTTAAGAAAGCAACGATGATGAACGGAGATCTGAAGGTTGTCGGTTTGCAGGAATCTGTACGGTCCATATTCGAATTGACTCGTCTTTACCGGATTTTTGATATTTTTGATGATAAAAATGCCGCCTTAAAGAGCTTCTGAGGGACCAAACCACTAAATTAATTGTTAAATGATTGATTTTAATCACTCTTATGGTTATTAATGTTATCGAATTTAGATGCAGGGTTGAAAATTTTTGAATAACTAAGGAAAAGCGCGTTCGTGAAAATATCTTTTGGTCCCGATACGACAAGGGAATTATCTAAAGCAATCGAATACGAGTGGCTGGAAAGAAACTCCAGTGGGTCCTATGCTTCTTCGACCATTATCGGTATGAACACACGAAGGGAACATGGGTTATTTGTCGTCCGGGATGCTGATTTTCTTAGAAAAATAGTGCTTCTATCCAAATTAGAAGAGTCGGTTTTTATTGAGAATAAAATTTATGAAATTTCAACCAATCAGTATTCCAATATCATATTTCCCCATGGGTATGAATATCTGGATCAAATTGAATTAAATCCTTTGCCCCGTTTTGTTTTTAAGGTTGATGATCGCATCATTCATAAGAATCTATTTTTAGCTTCTGATAAAAATATTCTGGTCGTAAGATATGCGCTTAAAAATCAGGGTAAACCCGTTAAACTAATTATCAAACCTTTTATAACCGCCCGCTACAATCAGAGGCTCACCGATGAAATCCAGGGTATGAACACGGATAGTTACCAGGGCCAGAATTCTGTGCGCTGGGCTCCCCGGCCCAATATGCCCCATCTTTACTGCTTCTTCAATAAAGGGGAATACATCGCCACAACCCTCTGGTATCATAAGTTTTTTTATTTAAGAGATCGCGAAAAATATCCCACGTATGAAGAAGATCTTCTTAATCCGGGTTTCTTTCAGGTCACATTAAATCCCTATGATACATTCGATATGTTTTTTTCAACACAAAGCATACCTGAATTTGAACTTGATTTTGAAAGACTGCACCGCAAAGAATATGAAAAGAGGGTAACCAAAGAACCTGAAAACAATCAATTGGGAGAGTATTTTAGCGGCTTTGGGCGAAATCTGAAGCAGTCCATCACTCTGGTCAATAAAGAGATTCACATTGAGGTTTCCACCCTGCAGAGTAACAGGAATATGCGGGATATCCTGTTCTCACTGCCGGGATTGTTCCTTATTGACAAAAATTATGATGATTATAAAAAGGTCTTTAAAAAGATTGTTGCTCAATTAAATCAGGGTCTATTACCGATTACATTTCCGCCCGAATCAACAACACCTCAATACGCCGCTGCTGATCTGAGTTTATGGTTAATTAACTTTTCCTATCCGTATCTGGTGGAAACGAATGATTATGATTTTTTTGATGGTGAGATATATGAAGCTTTCCAGAGCATCATTGAGTATTATGAAAAGGGCACGTTGTTTAACATCTATGCGGATCGCGATAATTTGCTTTTCGTAGGTGACCGGCAACTGGACCTGTCCTGGCCATTCTTCAGAGTCAATGGTGAGGATTCTTCCCGCTATGGCAAACTTTTGGAAATCAACGCCTTATGGTATAACGCGGTTTGCATCATGAGTTCTCTGAGTAAAAAATTGCAGAAAAATCGCTATGCCAGCAAATACTCAAAAAAAGCAGGGAATATCAAAAAAAGCTTTCAGAAACTGTTTTACAATGAAGCCGAGTCATCGTTTTTTGATCTCATCCAGAAAGAGCGCAGCAGTGATGCTTTCAATATTAATCAACTTATACCTTTGGCCTTACCATGCCGTTGTATCGATGATGCGATCGCCAAAAAAGTATTGGAAAGAGTTGAGAAAGATTTATTGACGCCCTATGGTTTGCGCCTTTATCCTAAGGTAAAGCAGACAGAGCCATCCGGTGTTGCCCAAACGATTTCCTGTATTCATTCTGGCCTGTTATTGTTTTATATTCAGGCCTGTATCAATTATAAATCTTTTTCTTTAGAGAAATTAAAATATTTTACGCCCTTATTCGACCTGTCGAAAAAATCTTTATTGGGATATATTCCTGAATTTATTATTGAAAATGATGATATCTACCATGCCGGTATGTTGGATTACAGCACGGTTTTGGCCAACCTGATATGGTCAGGACACATTCTTGAAGTACTGGATCATAACTCTTCTTAATCGGCGATCCATTCCGGGTCAGTTCGCTGCATATCGTCTACTTTTCTTGCTAATGAATCAGCTTTCAGTTTAAAAATATTTTTCGCTTCCTCGTAAACAGAAATCCAGTAATCAGGGTCTTGACTGTACTTTTCTCTTGTCTTATAAAATTGATCAGAAGTTACCTTTTTTTCTTCAAACGTTTTTTTTATGAGTAATAATTTTTCATTTTCAGAGATGGAAAGGCGTTCAATGACCATTAATTCGGCTAAAACCACTACAAATTGTTCCCGGGGCAGGGTGTTTTGTCCATTTAATGAACAAGATGAAATGAAAATCGTTATTAATTTCGTTGTAATTATCGTATAAATCAAAAGATGCAAATGATTGAACATTTTAATTCTCCTTCAGGTTAAAAGGAAAAATTAGGTAATTTAATACTATCGTTCAATTGAATTAAGATACCATGGATTTTTAGATAGTAAAACAAAATATTTGTACCCTGAATCAACGGGCAGTATTGACACTTTTTTGTTAAATAACTATTTTGCAACATGATCAATATAGGGAGGAATCCCATGTTTATTCTAAGAAAAATAATTCTTTTTAGTACCGTAATATTGTTCTCGGCAGTATCCACATTATGGTCGCAATATTTTGGACAAAATAAGGTACAATACCAATCATTCAAATGGCATTTTCTGCAATCCGAACATTTTGATGTGTATTTCTATCCCGGTGGATATGATATTGCCGTTTTCACGGCTAATGAGGCGGAGTCGGCTTATGTTCAGCTTAAACAAGATTTCCAATATGAAATCACGGCTCGCGTATCGATTATTCTGTACAAATCACATAATGATTTTCAACAGACGAATGTCGTCGATGTTTATCTGGTTGAAGGTATCGGCGGTTTAACGGAATTATATAAAAACCGTGTTGTTATTCCCTTTGAAGGATCGCACTCACAATTACGGCATGTTTTGCACCATGAACTCGTGCATGCAGTCATGAACGACATGCTTTACGGCGGATCAGTACAATCATTGATATCCGGGCAGGTCGTCCCTGTACCCTTGTGGTTTGCCGAGGGTCTGTCCGAGTATTTCTCGCTACGCTGGGATACGAGAATCGACATGGTCGTCAGGGATGCCATCATCACCGGTTATATGCCACCTATTCTTTATCTCGATTATTATCTGGCCTATCAGGGCGGTGCCAGTGTCTTCCGTTATATTGCGGAGCGTTATGGTCATAAAAAAGTCGCTGAAATTTTGCATAAGATTAAAGGAAGTTTCCAATTCGAAGGTGCCATTCAATCTGCTCTGGGAATAAAGTTGGATGAGTTGTCTGAGGATTGGCAGAAGGACCTGCGCCGGCGTTACTGGCCTGATATCGTTGAGCGCAAGGAAACCAAAGACATAGCGCGTCCCTTAACCAATCATAAACAAACTAAAAATTATTTAAATATCAGTCCGGCCCTGTCGCCCAATGGTGATAAAATGGCTTTTCTTTCCAATAAAGATGGAAATATTTCCATCTATCTCATGGATGTTTTGGAGAATAAGATCATCAAGCGCCTGGTCAAAGGTGAGACCTCTGTAGATTTTGAGCAATTGCACTGGTTGAGTCCCGGTATGGATTGGTCTCCCGATGGTGAGAAGATTACTTTTGCAGCAAAGGCAGGGGACCAAGACGCTCTCTATATTCTCGATGTCGGGTCTAACCGAACGCAACAATTTAAATTCAATTTGGATGGCATTTATTCAGCCGCATGGTCACCTCTAGGGGATGAGATCGCTTTTATCGGACTTACTAATGGTGCCAGTAATATCTATATTTATAACATCGTTGGCGGGAAGTTGGAAAAACTGACCGATGATGTCTTTTCCGATAGTAATCCGGCCTGGAGTCCCGATGGGCAGAAAATTGTTTTTGTTTCCGAGAGAGGCCCATATCTGTCAAGTGAGATGGTTCCTGAGGGTTTCCAGATGTCTGATCATGATTACGACAATACCGACATTTATATCATTGACCGGACAACAGGTGAAATCACCCGAATAACCGATTCCTTTTTCCGTGAGTCAGATCCTATATTCTCTGCTGATGGCACACGATTACTGTACGTCAGTGAAGAAACAGGAATTGGCAACATCTATATCCACGATCTCGAAACGAATGAAAGCTATCCCATTACCAATCTATTAACCGGCGCTTTCCAGTTAAACACCGATAAGGATGGCAAAACTCTGGCCTTTTCATCCTTCCTTGAGGGCGGCTGGGATATCTATACCATTAAAAATCCCTTTGAGATGCCCGCAGTCAGTCCTGAACTAACTGCCTATGCCCAAAAACTTCGTGATGAACGACTACAGGTTGAGGTAGCGGCACAGTCGGGTGAATTGAGAGAGGAAGAGGATGAGGAAGAAGCAGAAGAGACCTCCATCGCCTTAAATGATTCGGTCAAACAGCGCGTCACCATACCCCAGTCAGTCGACTATAGCCGGTACGTCTTTGCCGATCTGGATCGTAAAACGCAAATAAAGGAAGTTGATGTCCAGTTGGACAAAGAAACCTATCAAATGGATGACGGCCATTATAAGGTGAGAAATTACCGGGTGAAATTTTCTCCGGATGTCATATACGGTGCGGCTCAATACAATACCTTATGGGGATTTCAGGGTTTCACGCAACTGGCATTCAGCGATGTGCTGGGCAATCATAAAATATTTTTAGGTACCAACCTTGTTTTTGATCTAAGAAACAGCTATTTAACGGCCCAGTACTGGTACTTACCAAAACGCATCGATTACGGTTTTAGTGCTTATCATTATGCCAATACGTACATTTCTTCGTATTATGGTATCATGCGCTTCAGAAATTACGGCCTCATGGCTCTGGCTTCCCGGCCATTTAACCGCTTTACGCGCGTTGACTTTTCCCTGTACTGGTTTAATGTAATGCTGGAATATCTGCAATTAAATTATCCGACAAGTACCGTGCGTAGTATTCTGCCGGGAATTCAATTGGTTCATGATACTTCAGAATGGGGATTCACCGGACCGCGGGGAGGATTCCGGGGAGCGGTCAGTGCTACGTTTAGTCCTTCCTATTCGTCGGATAGTCCCGAGTTCGTTACCTTGAAAACGGATTTACGCAGATACGTCAAATTAAATAATTTTTATTCATTTGCCTTCCGCCTGGCCGCAGGCACTTCAGTAGGAAAAGACCCGCAAAAATTCTTCCTTGGCGGAGTGGATAACTGGGTAAACAGGGAGTTCAATGGTAATATCCGTATCGACGATATTAAGGATGTTTATTTTTCCGAATTTGTTACTCCCTTGCGTGGTGCCCGTTACTACGAAAGAACCGGTAACACCTTCGCCTTAACCAATGTAGAATTCCGTTTTCCGCTCATACCCTATATGCAACTGGGATTGCCGCCCATCCGACTGGGTAATATCCAGGGTGTTTTATTTGCGGATATCGGCAGTGCCTGGGATGCCCAAGAAACCGGAAAACTTCGTCTGGGACGCGAGGGACGCTTTCAGGATATCATTGCCGGGTATGGAACTGGGGCACGCATTTTCTTCCTGGGATTTTTGATTCGTTATGATCTCGCCTGGGAGTATGATTGGAAATCCTCAAGTAAACCCAAACATTACTGGTCCTTGGGAATCGATTTCTAATGGCATTGAATCGTATTGATGGTTGATTTTATTAACCTGCTGGGCAGGCGAATCACTATCTTTCTGCAGCATACCGGTTCGGTCTTTATCATGCTGTGGAAGGTGACCAAATATCTCCTGCAAATCTGGAAGAATCGCAAACTGGTCGTCGACCAAATGCTTGAAATCGGGGTTAATTCCATCCCCCTGGTTTTGTTTGTCGGGGTTTTTGCCGGTGCCGTGGCTTCGGTGCAGACGGCTTATCAGCTTAAAGGTTATATTTCCTATAATTACCTCGGCGCCGCCACCAGCGTGGCCATCTTCATTGAACTGGGACCGGTCTTAACTGCCCTGGTTATTGCCGGTCGCGTCGGCGCTTCCATCGCTGCCGAGATCGGAACCATGAAGGTTACCGAGCAAATCGATGCCCTGGAATCTTTAGCGATTGATCCGATTCGTTATCTGGCCATGCCCCGCATTTTCAGCGGTTTTGTAATGCTTCCCCTTCTGACCATTTTTGCTGATTTTGTGGGTGTTTTGGGAGCCTATTTTGTTGCCTATGTTAATCT
>Ga0209498_1002386_pt1 | contig 11337 bp, 13 predicted proteins | sample WalLakDeSediment_FD_184131 | JGI IMG/M metagenome (GOLD analysis project Ga0209498, IMG submission 184131) | Lake sediment microbial communities from Walker lake, Nevada to study Microbial Dark Matter (Phase II) - Walker Lake 11/02/13 Deep... | ecosystem: Environmental > Aquatic > Freshwater >...
CTGCGCAATATTCTTGAACATTGAGTATCATGAAGTTTATAAAACCCGTTTTGTATGTTGGCGGCATAGTTTTAATCATATCGATTATCTTTCTTGTTATGATAGCGGCTCTTGAAAAGCACATGGTTTATTATCCCGTAAAATATCCAGATGGTTTCTGGGAACCTGAGCGGTTCGGTGTTAGTGTTGAAGATTGCCGGTTTACGGCCGAAGATGGTGTGGAATTACATGGATGGTATGCAGAAGGAGTCGAATCCGATCTCGATATCACATTGCTGTGGTATCACGGTAATGCCGGAAACATCACCCATCGACTTGAAAACATGCGGGATTTACTTAATCTCGGCGTGAATGTTTTTATTATAGATTACCGGGGTTACGGCAAAAGCGGGGGAGAACCGGATGAGCGGGGTATATATAAAGACGGATTAGCGGCCTACGATTACTTGATAGATGAAAAGGCCCACACGAAGGATACTATAGTGTTGTTCGGAAGAAGTCTGGGTGCCGCGGTTGCCGTTGAAGTAGCCACACAACGCGGTGTCCGGGGAATGATACTCGAATCCGCGTTTACCGATGCAAAAGCCATGGCGAGGATCATTATGCCGTTTCTGCCGGTAGGTGCAATTATCTCCTCAAAGTTTGATTCCATAGGAAAAATTAAAAACATAAACGTTCCCGTGCTCTTCACGCACGGCGACCGGGATACTATTGTTCCGATTGGTCTGGGGAAAAAATTGTACGAAGCGGCAAACGAGCCTAAGGAGTTCTACGTCATTCCGGGCGCCGATCATAATGATACATATATTGTCGGAGACACGGAATACTATAATAAGATAATACAATTTTTAAAGTCTCTGTAGTACATGACTACCGAAGAAATGATTCGAGCATATTTGAAGGACGCCCTTTCCTGGCAGGAAGCACACATCAATTTTGAGTATGCCGTCACCGAACTTCCGAAGGATTATCGGGGTAAAAAACCTGAAGGATTCCCGTATTCTATCTGGCAGCTTGTCGAGCATATACGGATCGCCCAGTGGGATATTCTCGACTTCTCCCGCAACACGGATTACAAAGAACGGAGTTGGCCGGATGATTACTGGCCCGAGCACCTTGCACCTGAAAATGATGCTGCATGGGAGCAATCGGTTTCGGCTGTAATAAACGATCGGAAAGCATTCATAAAACTATTAGACGATACGGATATTGATCTTTTTAAACCATTCGAACATGGTACCGGTCAGACACTTTTCCGGCAGGCAATGCTCATTACCGATCACACTGCATATCATGTAGGTCAGATTATCCTGATCCGAAAAATACTTGAAAACACAGTTTGATCTATACAATGCTGCTATGAGAAACAACCCAATAGATGCAATACTCTCCCGCATCAAATCACTTGCCAAACCCGGTAATCGTGAAGGTATGGCGCGATTTGGCATACGTGTCGATAATGCATTCGGTGTTTCGATCTATGAGCTCAGAAAGTTAGCAAAAGAATTGGGTACCGATCATGAGCTCGCGCTCGGGTTATGGGAAACCGGAAATCACGAGGCACGTATTCTGGCAGGTATGATCGATCATCCTGCTCTTGTAACCGAAACGCAAATGGAAAGCTGGGTGAGAGACTTCAACTCATGGGATATGTGCGATCAGGTGTGTTCGAATTTGTTTGACCGGACAAAATATGCCTATAAAAAAACCATCGAGTGGACAAAACGGGAGGAAGAGTTCGTCAAGCGTGGGGGATTTGTCCTCATGGCTGCACTGTCGGTACACGATAAAAATGCGCCCGATTCAAAATTCGAAAAATTTTTTCCGATCATCGAACGCAATGCAACGGATGAACGAAACTTTGTTAAGAAAGCTGTCAACTGGGCCTTGCGGCAAATCGGTAAACGCAATGCGCATCTCAACAAAAAAGCAGTTGACGTTGCGGAGAGGATAGAGAAATCAGAGTCGAAAACTGCCCGCTGGATCGCAAAGGATGCATTGAAGGAGCTGAGAAGCGATAAAGTCCGGAAGAAATTATAGTATAAAGGTAATACTATAATTATTCCTGCATATCCCGAGAACTTTCCTCACGAAGATCATTTTGAGTGATCAGGTATTCGTGTACAATTTTCCCTCCGATCAAATGTTCCTGTATTATCCGTTCAAGCACCGGTGGGTCGCAATGACGATACCATGCTCCTTCAGGATATACAAGCGCGATGGGACCCGACTCACATATTCTCAGACAATTTGCTTTTGTACGGTAAATAGTTCTGCGGTGAGATGCTTCCAGCTCAAGCAACCTCTTTTTCAGGTATTCCCACGCTGCCAAAGATCTCTCTCTGTCTGAACATTTCGGTTTTGTCTGGTCGCAACATAGAAAGATGTGGCGTTTTATAAGCGGAATGCCGAGGTCGGCAATTTTTTTATGAATATCCACGGGTATACCTTCGCTTATTTCAGTAAGATCATTTTTCTTCTTTTTGTGAATCTATCGAGCGGATCGACTAACGATATTGCTTCGATTGTATAATAGTAAATACCGGAACTTACATCTGCCTGCCATACGATGTGATGATATCCTCCTTCTTTGTTTTCATTAAGGAGAAGCTTAATTTTTTTCCCCTCCAGATTGTGTACGCTGATTCGTACATTGCTTCTGTCGGGTATGCCGTACCGTATGACGGTTAGTCTGTTGAACGGATTGGGGTAGTTTTGGAACAACATGTAACTCGACGGCATGCCGGGTAGTCTATCATTGATTGATAGGGGAACCCTTTGAGCGTCGGCACGGATGTGCCGTGACGGATGTATGAAAGAGTGAAAGATTTCTCCGTTACCGTTAATCGATTCGACGGTGATATCATTTTCTTTTACCCTCATGAGATAAAAATGCCGTGCGTTTTCGGGATTCGCCGACTGCCCGGTTAGAGGGTGAGGATTGTTCGGATCTTCGTCGATACCCGGTTTATACACGGTTCCGAATGCCTCTTCGAGGTACCATGTCGTATGAGGATTCCAGACGTCTCTTGTACGGGTGCCCCAGTTTCCAGCCCCGAGATATTTTATTCCCCAGGGATTTATATTACCGTCCCGGATATAATGTGTTCTGTGGTAGGTATGATCGTGATTTTCAAATACCAGTCCCACGTCATATTGTTCAAACAATGGATGCCAGTGTCTCCGTATTCGGGTTGCGCGTGCGGCATGCTTATCCCTATGGGAGGGATAGGCAGTAAGATGATGTGAAGCAATGATATGGTTCATCTCATTTCGTTGACTCAATGCCTGTTCAAGCCAGAGAGTCTGAGGCTCGCTCCCCGTGATGGGCGGATTGCTATGTTCAGTGTCGAGAGCGATCACGCTTAGGTAATTCCCGAAATCTATAGCTCCGTAACCCCTGGCCGGAAAAGCGAAGTACGTGTAAAAGTACGGGGAATAATCCCGTGTACTTTTATATCCGCCTATTGTTTCGTGGTTGCCTATTACCGCAATGACCGGGATAAGCCTCCCCTCGCTGTCATACATATATTCCATCCAGTCTTCCCACAGATGATCCCACTTCCACATCCTTTCTTCGAGTCCGTCGGCGTACGCCCAGTCTCCGCCTATGACGACGAAGTGCGGGTCGCACTCGGCCACACGTCTCATCGTGTTCTGCATCTCCGATCTGATATGATAGAGGTCGCCGCCCAGTGCAACACGAACGTCGGTATCGTCGAGATTTTCGGGCATGCTTCTGAATCTGTATATCTTTCCCGATTCGGAGAAACGGAATTCATAATCGGTGTCCGGCCACAATCCCGTGAGATGAATGGTATGAACAAGTCGCAGCGGTTCGGGCGGAACGATCGTCGATGCATCACCGGTGTAAGGGTGATGTACCGATATCCCGGATTTGGCTGACCATCGCACCCTTCCTTTCGGGCGATACTCAACTTTTGTTTCGGTGCGGTTCGATGCATAATCGTGATAGTGAATAATTATGCTCGTCGTAGGATCGTCGATCCAGGTCAGATAAATTGTGTATGGATCGGGAATTTCGGATGCCGGGGTGGTCAACACGCCGAAGAAAACGAATACCACGAGGAGGAATGGCATGCCTGATCGGGGATATTGTGTTCGTTTGTTCATAAATATAAGGTACAAAATATTTTTTGAATAATCATTGTCTGCAGGTTAGGTGGAGGCCATCTCCCGGCGCGCATTAACCTTGCGCAGATGCTCTCCACCGATAATTTCCCGAAGGTGGGCTCCACCTGTGAGATGGCCTTACGGGTTAGGAGGTGGCGTCCACCTTTTTCCTAGTAGTTTCCACCTTTATATCTTTATCCAATACTTCTCATTTATATTATCAAGCAGTATTTCCGAGTGTTTCTTGAATTCGTCGATCGTCCGAAAATAACTATAGACGATTTCTTTACTTATAAAATCACTTCGATCTTGATCTATATATTCACGGTAACTTGAAAAATACCATTCATCGAGTGAATGTACAAGACCGGCGCGAATTGGATTTTGATGTATATATGATATTAAAGACAAGAGATAGGATTCATCATCTACTTCTAATGCCTTAGTATGTCCCTTAAACAAACTACCGTGACGATTATATCGTTTATTGATTGCTTTAGCATATGAGCTCAATAAGAGTCCAGTTTTCTTTTTTATGTATAGCATAATGGAATCTATAAATTCGATTTCCGAAATATCTTCGGGCTTATCCTTTCTATCTATATCTTTTACGAATACAAGGAAATGAAAATGTGTAGGCATCAAACAGTAAGCAATTGTATCAAAGTGAAACGCTAGGTATTTTCGGTATTTCCGGATAAAGTAATCGTAATTCTCAATTGATTTGAATACGGTTTCGTAATTATTAGATCGATTGTAAATATGGTAATATTTGTTTGGATTAATATCCATCAAAATTTCTCCTCTGTAAGTTACAATGTTTCTTTTACGACCGTCAGGTGGAGGCCATCTTTCCTGCACACACTATCTTCGCGCAGATGGTCTTCACCGATAATTTCCCGAAGGTGGGCTCCACCTGTGAGATGGTCTTGCGGGTTAGGAGGTGGCGTCCACCTTTTGTGTATGAATTAAGCATCATTCAGGTGGAGGCCATCTCCCGGCGCGCATTACCCTTGCGCAGATGGTCTCCACCCTTTTTAACTATCCACCATCGAATGCAAAACTTCCACCCGGTCGACATCTTCCAATCCGGCATTATGACACCTCTTCATTATTCGCGGGGAGATAAGCTTCACTCCCGATTTACGACGTGAAGCACGTTCGACGGCTTCGAAGCCTATTTCGAATACTAATTCCGGATTGATGCTGTGTACGGGACCGAATCGTTCACGTGTATTTGTCGCAACAAATTTTCTGATATGCAGATGATCCCCGGGCTGCATGCCGCGGGTTGTTTTGACAATCGGAACGAGGAGATCGTTGTTCCATACCGCGAAGGTGTACTCGGTTTGGGAAATATAGAGCAGCACGGCTTTGATGGTGCGTAATGGAGTTGAGAGTACATCTTCCGGACCGGCTATGTGATCGATTTCTTTTTTGGAAACCGGAGAGCGGTACCCTGCAGTGATGAGTTTGTTGAATATGTATAAGGAGCTTTCTGATACTGTTTTCCAGACAGATTGGACATACTGTAATTTAGATTCGATGGATTCCGCCCGGTCAGTATGAATTCTTTCCATGATAGTATATAACGGAACGTTTCCCTGACTGGCGTTTGTTTTTACCAGGAGCGTGATGGCTTCGGTTACGTTCCCCGTGTGTTGTATGCATTCCTCTATGAGCCAGAGCGGGAGCTCCGTGCATTCACTCGTACACCTGCGGAGCTCATAATAAGTGATGTATCGTTTTTGTTCTCCATGTGATAGAAGATATTTTGCCCAGTGCCGGTTTCGCCCATCCGGTTCGGAATCGAAATATGCTCTCATCAGTTCCGCTCTGTCTTTTCGATCCCGTGTTGCGGAAAGGTCGACATGGAGCTTTGAAAATGTATCCATCATTTTACACAAACACCACCTTCCCGATTTCACACTCATTGCACCGTTCTTCTCTGCAATAAAACTTATATAATTGAATTTTGCCCTGATATATCTGTGCGTTCGATGTGCGCTGATCGTTGATGATAAGCTCGTCGTCTATTTTGCGTGTAACGGTATTTTCCGACGGTGCCGGAATCCGTGTGTAAAGTGATTCTGCATTTGACCGCAGCTCAATATCGCGGTACGTACGCGCATAGAGAAAGAGAAACGGGATCAAAACATTTATGGTTATTTCATCTATACGGCTTTTTCCGATAAGGAGCGAGAATCCCCGCGCGGTTTTCTTTCCGAAGGTATAATGGTTCATCCAATATCCTTTTGCGGGCACGCTGAAGTAGTCCCTTATATTCTTCAGCTTTTCCCGCGGTGATGAACCCGGATCCTTGACGGTTGATAAGAGCCACTCAAGCACAGGTCGCTCCGTCATTTTACCCGCAATGCTTGCGAGAGCGGAGATACGCAACGTCGGGAAATTTTGCGGACGTAACCGGAAGAATTGCCACTCGGTGGCATTCATCGGTGTCTGTTTAATTTTGATTTTTTGTTTACGAACTATTTCTCGCAGTTGCAGCCGATATGCATCTTCAAGCTCGCCATCGAGCAAACCTGCCATGTGGAAGAGGAGTGCCTCGCGCGCGGAATCCGGTATTTCACGTAACCGCGGAAGAGTCACAAGCGCCGATAGTCTGCGGAAAGGGAGCTGATTTTTTGAATACCCCAGAGCCTCCGCTATCGATTCATAGAGTAGTTGTTCCCAGGCATCCTTTCGCCGCAGGTCGTCGATTGACGGCGGTCGGACGGGCGGCGGGACCTCATCGATGTTGCCCCGGAACGGAAACTCGCCGTATCGTGCCGCGGGTTCACGTAAATCAAAATTATCGGGCGATGCCAGTTCGTGCAGACGGTTTCGCATTATTCGCATTTTCAATTCCATCCGGCGTGAACCGAGCGTATTGATCCAGTTTACTTTTGTCGGATAATCCACCGACTTATTTTTGCCGTAACATCGTATACGGTTGAGACGTTTTTCCCTTTCACCGTGTATAGATTTCCTCCAGACCGACCGGACCGGTTCAATAAGAAATTTCTCCAGTATGAGCGTCGGGATCTTCCGACCGCTTTCGGCGGTCGTTTCAGAAGATTCTTCATTCGCATGCATTACGACATGTAAAATGACTTTGTTATATCTGGGGTCCTGCTGATGGAGATGCCCCGACCATTCTTCGAGTGTGCGGTGAATCTCGACATCTCCGGCGTAGAGCGTGTCGCCGATTTGCACTCTGGCATCGAGGAAGTCCGGACCTGTATCCGAATTCGGTTTACCGGGGTCGATAACCGTTACCCGGTGCCCTTCGTTTGATTCAAGATAGGATGTGCGGAAAAGTTGCTGTGCCCAAACTTCGTGCAGAAATTTTTCGGGCAGCATTGTTGTGCGAGCCATAATGATCCCTCCGGATTGTTACTGTATTCATTGTTTTTTATTCCGGTATATATTGATCATCTCGTGCACCTGTAATGCAGTCTCGCGTACGTTATCACTAAAAATGATCGATCGTCCTACGTTTATCAGTAGCAAGTCGTCTTGTTTTGAACAACCGTTCTCAACGGACTTTTTCAGGTCGCCGCCCTGTGCACCGATGCCGGGTAACAAAATGGGCATGCCGGGTACACGTTTTCGGATAGCAGCGAGTTCCCGGGGATGCGTTGCGCCGACCACAAGCCCGATATTATTACGGATATTCCATTTTTTAGTCCGTTGAATTACTTTTTCGTAAAGATATTGATTCCCGACTTTCAGTTTCTGAAAATCCTTTGCTCCCGGATTTGAAGTCAGTGCCAGAATGAAAGCTCCTTTATTCGGATTTTTTATAAAAGGTTCAACCGAATCGGCACCCATATACGGGTTCACCGTTACGGCGTCGAAGTCATATTCATCGAAGAGTATGTTTGCATACCTCTCTGCCGAGTTCCCGATATCGTTCCGTTTACCGTCGCCTATGATAATTATACCGGGGGGTACCATCCCGATGGATTCACGCAATATATCGATCCCGTATGGATCGTACGATTCATAGAACGCCAGGTTGAACTTGTATGCACACACTATATCCGATGTCGATTCGATGATAAAGCGGTTAAATTCACGGATCGGGTGTTCTGCCTTTTTAAACGAAGCGGGTAATTTTTCATACACAGGGTCGAGGCCTATGCAAAGCAAGCTGTTTTTTTCTTTTTGAATACTCCGGACTTTTTCTGTAAAATTCATATGCAATAGTTCAAACAACTATTCTTGGCTTATTTCGGAAAGTACAGATTTCAATACCGATAAATAAAGTGGTAGTTTTGTATATATTTGATCAAAGTATTTTTCTTCATAAATATGAGATAGTCGATTTCTATCATTTATCATATATATGAGGTTTTCATAGTTTTCAGCATCGATATAACGAGTTCTGTAAAATGCTTTCATGGTTGCTTTAGGTGAAACCGGATCTAATCCGTGAAATTCGTTTAAAAACGATTTCACTGTTTTCCAGCACAACTCAATACAGTATTCGAACTTTTGAATTTGCCCGTTCTTGATGGTATCAAGTTCTATTTGATTGAACTTATTAATATCAATTTGAAGAGAATCTTCAAGCGTACTGAGGGCTTTTTCAAATGTATTAATTTTTAATTTCAATTCATCGGACGATGCCATAGAATTGCATCCTTTAATGCATGTTTGCGAAATTCTTCACTTGTAAGATATAGGTCAATTATATCGACATCGTAAGGAATGATGGACTCTTCTATATCGTTTATAATGCTATGATATATCGTTTCAAGAGGATTTTCTCCCCAAATTCCAATATCAACATCCACCGACTGGTTGGCTTTACCTCTTGTCCTTGACCCAAATAAATATACAGAGTGTTTGCTTTTGTCTATATGTGTCAGTATGATTGATTTTAATAAATGTAGATATTTGTCTTCCATAGTATTAAATCTACTATTGTATATTGGAAAAAGCAATTATTTGCTATTGATTTCCCACATACTCACCGACGGAAAAGTATGTCCCCCTCTCATAAAGATATGGAATATACGTATTATATGCATTAAATCTTTGCTTTTTTCTCCCCTTCTCCGTAATATGCAATTTTACCTCATTCGAGTTATTGATTATGCAAACTGTTCTTGTTACCGGCGGCAGCGGATTATTCGGCCGGTATGTCGTCAGGGCTCTTGTTGAGCGGTATCGCGTTATTGTGATCGATAAGAAGCAGCCGGAAAATACCGCAGAGTATCACCAGGGCGATGTGCTCGATCTGACTGCAATGATAAAATGTACCCGTGGAGTCGATGCCATCGTACACCTCGCCGCAATTCCCATACCTCTCAATCATCCGGCTGAGGATGTGGTGCGGCTCAATGTGATGGGTACGTTCAATATGCTCGAGGCTGCGGCGCGGAATAACGTTCGTACTTTTGTGTTTGCCTCAAGTGAATCCACACTCGGATTCGCGTTTGCCGAACGTAAAAAAAATCATCCCGATTACGTGCCGGTCGATGAGGCGCATCCGCTACGACCGCAGGATCCTTATGGTATGAGCAAGGTACTATGCGAAGAGATGTGCAAATCATATACACGAAAATATGGGACGCAAACTCTATGCCTTCGTATGCCATGGATCTGGGTCCCCGAACCGCAGGAACAAACATTCTACCGGGCGCTCATCGCTGAATATCCCAATTGGTATAAGAATCTGTGGGCATTTGTGCACGGTATCGATGCAGCCGATGCGTTTGCACTTGCACTCGACCGGGGATATCGCGATGAACACCGGGCATGGTTTGTAACGGCGGACGAAAACTGGACGGGTCTTCCATCCGCAAAACTTGTACAGGAATTTTTTCCGGAGACGATTATCCATAACGACAGATTACAAGGCGCTGCAAGTTTAATCGCCAACGATAAAGCGAAAACAGAACTCGGATTCCGGCCGAAACGAACAGTCCGTGATGTGTTCTCAACAACGAATGTACCATGAAAAGACCTGTTATAATCGATGTCGATACGGGGGTGGATGATTCCATTGCTCTTTTACTTGCAATGAAATTGCCGCAACTCGATGTAAAGGCGGTGACCACGGTCAGCGGCAACGTGCATGTCGATGAAGTAACCGAAAGCACGAAAACCGTTTTAGGCCTGGTTGATCATACCGCTGTTCGAATCGGGAAAGGATCATCGGTATCGTTGCGGCGTACAAGATTCCATGCACCGGAGGTTCATGGGTCGGACGGACTGGGCAATGTACGAAAAAAATACGAACAATTTAAAGCAAGGATAAGGACTGAAAGAGCAGTCCCGCTGATTCTTGATGTCGTTCAAAGAAACGATAAATCCGTAACAATTATTGCTACCGGACCTCTGACGAACATCGCACGAGCCGTACAAAAAGATATTCGTATCATGCGACGCGTGAAAGAGATTATCAGCATGGGTGGATCGTTTGAGTATCGGGGCAATACCGGGCCGCTTGCAGAATTCAATTATTATGTCGATCCGGATGCCGTCGATGTTGTTGCGCGTGCAGGGATTCCGTTGACGATTGTACCATTAAATATTACCGAGACTGTGCCGTTACGTCGCGAAGAGATTGTCGGATGGGGCCGGATGAGCCGAACACATGGAGCGGAATTTATTAAAGACGTGACAAAGTTTTATATGGATTACCATAAAAAGACCGAATCGTTTAACGGCGGCTACATGCATGATCCGCTCACGGTAGCTATTGCTGCGGTGCCGGGCCTGGTGAAACGCAGCGTACGCCTTCCGTTACTCATTGAAACCGAAGGAGCATTCACTTCCGGAACGACGCTAACGCGGGATGCAAGAGGAAGTGAAAAGAGAGCGCCGGTAGTATCGGTTATCACAAAAATCGACCGGCCAAGATTCTGGAAAATATTTCGAAAAACATTATTTCCTTTACCGGACTAATGAAATTATCAATCATTATATTAGTCTCAGCTGTTCTATCACTCCATGCTTCGGCGCAATTCCCGGATACATCGGCGTATGCAATCGTCGATACTATACAAACACCGAATGTCAGTTCTCTGTCGTTTGAACGCCTCCTCTCCAGTTATCAATGGGCATTTAATCATTACACGGATTATGTCGACGATCAATGGTTCCTGAAAGTCGAGGAACGATTTCGGTCAAGTCTTATACAAACCGATCGGCGCTTTATTAAAGACCAGCAGGAGCTCCGGCTAAGCG
>Ga0209498_1002387_pt1 | contig 11336 bp, 11 predicted proteins | sample WalLakDeSediment_FD_184131 | JGI IMG/M metagenome (GOLD analysis project Ga0209498, IMG submission 184131) | Lake sediment microbial communities from Walker lake, Nevada to study Microbial Dark Matter (Phase II) - Walker Lake 11/02/13 Deep... | ecosystem: Environmental > Aquatic > Freshwater >...
CCGTAGGTGATCATGGTCCCCAGGCCCAGGCTGTTGGCGAAGAACGCCTGGCCCAGGGCCATGAGGACCGTTTGTCCGGTGATGAGGGAGAAGTCGGGCTGGAGGTAGAAGCGCACCCCTTCCATGGAGCCCGGCAGCGTCAGGGAGTAGATGATGATGGCGATGAGGATCACCGGAAGGATGGGCATGAGAATCTTGGACCAGCGCTCGATCCCTCCCCGAACGCCGCCGTAGACCACCCCCAGGGTCATGAGGATGAAGGCCACGAAAAGGGAGACGTTCAAAAGAGCGTTGCCGGCGAAGTCCCCATGGGGAGCGGTGTTCCCCACCGCCGTCTTGAAAATGTAGCCGAAGGTCCACCCGGCGATGACGGCGTAGTAGGACAGGATGCACAGGCCCGCCGTCACCCCCATGTATCCCACGTACTTCCAACCCCCCGTGGGGGCCACCTTCTTGATGGCTCCCACAGGATTCCGGTTGGTGTGGCGTCCCAGGGTGAGCTCCACGAAGAGTATGGGAAGGGCGATGAGGAACACGCACAGGATGTAAAGGAAGACGAAGGCAGCCCCTCCGTTCTCTCCCGTGATGTAGGGGAACCGCCAGATGTGGCCGAGCCCCACCGCCGACCCCGCCGCAGCCAGGACGAAACCGAACTGGGACCCCCAGGTTCCACGTCCTTCTGTCGTCATCAACCCTGCTCCCGTCGAAAAGCCATGATCCGAAAGAGCGAACGATCCATGGGAAGCCCGCCGGCGAACGCAAAAGAATAGGGTCTGAGGGCCTTCATGACGAGGGGCTGCGGTGGGGGCGGGGGAGGAAACCGGGGAGGGCGGACGTGGCGCGGCAGGGCCCCACAAGCCCCGGATTTCGCCCGTGTGACGCTCCTTTGACGCCTATTTGACCGTGCCGTCCTACTCTTTCTCTTGAGCTGTCGGCCGAGGAAGCCGCAGGAAGGCGCTGGAAGGGCCCCCGACGGCAGGTGCCGGACGCCGGCACCGTACCGACACTGCTGTGGTTGGATTCTCTGTCCTCTTCCCGGTCCCGGACGCTGGGCCGACCCGCTCCCCCCGGCCCACTGTCAGACCCCCTGAGTAGGTTTTCCGGAGAGACATGGAAGAGCATCGCCTTCACCAGAATCGCGGGGGACCCGGGGCCTTCCTGCCCGGAACCCTCCCCTTCGCCGCTCCAGGGTTGCTCCTGGCCTGTGCGGCCCTCCTGGCCTGCGCAGGCCCACCGCCTCCCCAGGGGGCGCCTTCGCCCGAGGGCCTCACCGCCCCCGCCGTCCACGTGGGCCTCAGGCCCGGCGACGCCGTGCGGGTGAACATCTGGCAGGAGCCGGACCTCACGGGTGAGTACATGGTGGCCAGGAACGGCCGGGTCGTCTTTCCCCTCCTGGGCGAGCGTGAAGTGGCGGGCATCTCCCCCGACGAGGTGGAGGCCCGCCTCACGGCGGAGTACCGGACCTACCTGGAGAACCCCTCGGTGGAGGTCACGGTGCTCCGGCGCGTCGCCATCCTGGGGGAGGTGAGGAACCCGAGCCTCTACATGGTGGACCCCACGGTGAGCCTCACCCAGGCCCTGGCCTCGGCGGGGGACCTCACCCCCACGGGCAACCGGGACGACATCCGGCTGGTGAGGAACGGCCAGGTGCTGGTGCGAAGCCTGGACGCCAACCGGGCCGTGGGCGCCATGCCCATCGAATCCGGCGACGAGATCTTCGTGGGGCAGAGGAGCTGGGCGTCCCGGAACTTCAACGTGATCCTGGGAACCGCCACCTCCCTCACGGTGGCGACCCTCTACATCCTCTACCGGTGGTGACGCCATGTCAGGCCGACGGGTGATTCGCAGGACTGCTTGGCATGGGAGGCGCTTTCGTGGCTGACAACCTTCCTGAGCGGCGCCGGTCCCACCGGCGGATGGAGTTCTACGCCGAGACCGAGCACGGGCTGGCGGGCCCCCGACTGGCGGCACGCCGGCAGTGGTGGGTGATCCTGGCGGTGTTCGCGGTGGTGGTGGCAGCCACGACCTCTTCAACAAACACACTGGGCATTGCATCGTCTGCCCGATCACGAGCACGCGTGGTGACTATCCGTTTCACGTCGCTATTGCCGAGGGCCAAGGCGTCTCGGGCTACGTGATGGTGGAGCAAGTCAACGCGCTGGATTACCGCGCACGCCGCGCCGAACGCATAGGCGTTGCCCCACCACAGGTGCTGGATGAGGCGCTTTCCCTGCTGGACGCCTGTCTGTACTGACAAGGGCTGGTCGTGCTCCTGGAGGAGCCGGAGCGGCCTGCCCTGATCACGGCCACGATGGGAGCTGTTCTGCTTGAGCCGTCGAGGCCTGACCGGTACGTACGCCAATCCCGCGTACCCGACCGGTACCGGACCAACGATCTGCGTTGACGCTGCACACCACAACGTTCAAACCCTGGATGGTCGCTACTACACCGGCGCCCCCTTCTCACTTTCGGCTCTTGATCCGTTTCCGTCTCCGGGGGTCATTCGACCAGGACTGCCAAGCTCTTGGGGCGTGAAGAGTACAGATCACTCCAGATTGCGCTAAAGCTGCGAGAAGAGCACACTCTGGCCCAGATCGTACGGGAGGAATCGCCGTGAAGAAGCAGGCATTCGATGAGCTGACCGAAAGCGTGAGACTGGCTGGCAAGATCCGACGTGGAGAGATGGCTCCCGCTCGGAAGACTACATTCGAGCCCGCAAGAGTGAAATCAATCCGAAAGGAACTGGGCCTCACGCAGGAGGAGTTTGCCATGATGATCGGGGTCAGCGTGGCAAGGCTCCGCAACTGGGAGCAGGGCGAGGTGTACCGGAGGGGCCGGCTCGAGCACTTCTTCGCGTCGCCGCCGAAAACCCCGAAGCGGTTGCCGAAGCGTTGAGGACATGGCCAGAGCTGTCTAACAGGCGCGTGAACCTGTCTCGCTACGCTCGCAGGTGACGCGCTGGGCGTTATCCGGACTCCCAAGCGGAGGCGAAAGGCCGAACCAGTGACCGAGACTTTCAGGATTGCGGCTGTCCAGGCTACCCCAGTGTTCTTGGACCTCAGCGCTACCGTCGCCAAGGCGTGCCAGTTGATCGAGGAAGCGGCAGCCCAAGGGGCGACGCTCATCGCGTTCCCAGAGGCCTTCGTCCCTGGCTACCCTCTTTGGGTCTGGTTCATTCCTGCGGGTAAGACCCACCCTCTTCGCACCCTCTATTCCCGACTACACGCGAATTCGATGTCAATTCCGGGCCCCGAGGTGAAGCGCCTGGCTGAGGTCGCGGGCGATCTTCGTGTGACGGTGGCGATAGGGGTCAATGAGAGAAACGCCGAAGCCAGCGATTCGACGCTGTACAACACGTTGCTGTACCTGGGGCCGGACGGGGGAGTCCTGGGCAAGCACCGGAAGCTGATTCCTACAGCGGGCGAGCGCCTCGTGTGGGGCCAGGCGGCAGGAAGTGACCTGGAGGTCTTCAAGCTCTCTTTCGCTCGGGTCAGCGGCCTCTTGTGCTGGGAGAACTACATGCCGTTGGCGCGCTATGCTCTGACGGCCTGGGGTGAGCAGATCCACCTGGCTCCGACCTGGGATCGCGGCGAACCCTGGATCTCGACGATGCGCCACTCGGCGAAGGAAGGGCGCTGCTTCGTCGTCGCCGCCTGCCAGGCCTTCCACAAGGATGACATACCAGACGAACTGGAGTTCAAAGCCGAGTATCTGGCGGAGATCGATGGCTGGCTGAACCCTGGTCTCAGCGTGATCGTCGATCCTGACGGCAAGGTTGTTGCCGGACCGCTGGAGGCAGAGGAGGGCATCCTCTACGCCGACGTCCGGCAGGATCAACTCGTTGGCCCCCGGTGGCAACTGGATACGGCCGGTCACTACGCGCGACCGGACGTTTTCCAACTTCGAGTCCGACGGGACCCAAGGCCTATGATCACCGAGTGGGACACCGAGGACGAAGATGACTCGCCGGGGTCCGTCCAACAACAAGACGTTTCGGAAACTCCATAAGCCATTGATTTGCTGGTGGCGCGGGTGGGCTGAGTGGTCCGGGCCACTCGGCTTGCACCTCGCGGCCCGGGGTCGGCATTCTGGTCGCGCAAGAGAATTCCAGCGCGTTCGGCTGCAGAGCACATACGAATGAATGAGGTGCCGCCATCATGAGAGGAACGGTTTTCAAATACTGGGATCGCGTTCGTTCCAGTTTCTGGTTTCTCCCGGCCGTCATGGCCGGTGGGGCGGTGGCGCTTGCTTTCGTAGGCGTGGCCCTGGATGAGCGGGTGACGGACTCGTTGACGCTACACTGGGGTTGGACCTTCACCGGTGGAGCGGAAGGGGCGAGTGCCTTGCTGGGGGCCATCGCCGGATCAATGATCACCATTGCCGGTGTGGTCTTCTCCATGACATTGGTCGCCCTGTCCCTTGCCTCGTCCCAGCTCGGGCCCCGGCTGCTTCGCAATTTCATGCGCGACACCACGACCCAAGTGGCACTCGGCACCTTCGCCGCTACCTTCCTCTACTGCTTGCTCGTCCTGCGCACCATCCGCCGCGTTGATGAGGTCGCCTTCGTCCCTCACCTGTCGGTCACCACCGGCTTGCTGCTTGCGGTGGTGAGTGTGGGAGTGTTGATCTATTTCATCCATCACGTGTCCGTCTCCATCCAGGCCAACGAGATCGTGGCGCGGGTCGGAAGGGAGTTGATCGAGGGGATCGATCGCCTGTTCCCGGAAGACATGGGACGGGGAGCGCCACGGATTCCCATGGACCCACCCGACGCAAGCTTCCTCGACACCGTCGCCCGGGAGGCTCGGCCGGTTGGCTCTGCCGGAGACGGCTACCTTCAGGGCATTGGTGGAGACGCCTTGATGGCGTTGGCCATGGAAGAGGATGCAGTCTTTCGACTGGAGCGACGCCCCGGCCAGGATATCGAGTTCGCGGTCGACCAGCTCGTCGAGATCGCCGTGCGAGCCCTCTCTCCCGGTGTGAATGACCCGTTCACCGCCCTAACGTGTGTGGACCGCTTGGGGTCCGCACTGTGTCGCTTGGCTCAAAGAGAGATGCCGTCGCCGTATCGCCATGACACTGAAGATCAACTTCGGGTCCTGGCGCCTGTCGTCACGTTCTCGGACGTCACGGACGCGGCCTTCAACCAGATCCGGCAATACGGCCGTTCCAGCGCCGCGGTGACCATCCGTCTGCTGGAAACCATTGCCGTGATCGCGGAGTCCGCACATCGGCCGGAAGACCGCGCCGCCCTCCTGCGGCATGCCAAGATGATCGTCCGGGGGGCAGGCGCCGGGTTGCTGGAAGACGAGGACCGGCAAGAGGTGGAAGCGCGCTAGCAATCCGCGGTGCAACTGTTGAGCGTGGCGGCAGCTTCTGGCCCCTGAAATGCCCGTGATGCTGAGGGGCCTCGCCAAACTCCACCATCGGCTGCATTGGAGGCACGGAAGGCACGTGGCGGTGCTTGACAATCCTCTCTTCTCCGCCCCATCGTGCAGTATCGCCTTTGTTCGTTGTGCCCTCGCTTCCGGAGATGTGCCATGAGTCGGGCCAACCGTGCAGTGCGCTTGGCGATGGTTGCGGTGTTGCTGGCCGTCGCCTCCTGTGAGAATGCCACCACCCCCCTTACCGTTCCCGATGACCCGGAGCTCAGCCTGAGCCTGAATCCCGGCCAGGAGATCGCCGGCTTGTTCGCTCGGACTTCGCCGGAGGTCATGGCCTTACCGGGTACCGTCTTTGCCGCGAAGGATGAATCCACCGGGCAGCTGATCTTTGGGGTGGAGCGGCCCGCCGTGGCCGCCGACATTGCACCCATCATGGCTCGGCTGGGCGTTCCGCCGTCTGGCTACCGGGTGGAGGTCACGGAGCCCATCAGCTTTATGACTACCCCTACCCTCCGGGATGTGCACCGGCCCGTGGTGGGGGGCGTGCAGATCCACTGGAGCTCGTACGTGTGCACGCTCGGCTTCAGCGTGGACCACGCCGGTGGTCGCTCCTTCATCACCAATTCCCATTGCACGGATAAGCAGGGCACCACCGGGAACACCCAGTACAACCAGCCCACCCGGACCGTGAGCCCGAACCCCATCGGCTTCGAAGCCCACGACCCGGCGTACTTCAAGGGAGGGGCGTGCTCCCGGGGGAAGGTCTGTCGGTACAGCGACGCCGCCCGTGCTCTCTACGAGCCCGGTATCGAGAGCCACGCCCTGATCGCGAAGACCACCGGTGAGAACAACGGTTCTCTGCAGGTGGCGGGACACTTCACGGTCGCCAGTCAGAACAACACCGCAACCAGCTTCAGCGGCACGATCCACAAGGTGGGGCGCACCACGGGTTGGAGCTCCGGGAATGTGACGAATTCGTGCGTCACGGTGAACGTGTCCGGAACGAACATCCAGCTCCTTTGCCAGACGCTGGTGCAACGAAGCGGATCGACCATCGTGGGTGGCGGGGACAGTGGTTCCCCTGTCTTCACCCCTGGCAGCGAGGACGACGTCCAGCTCGTGGGAATCCTCTGGGGGGGCAACAGCAGCGGGGACATGTTCGTCTTCAGCCCGTTCAAGGCCATCCAGGATGAGCTGGGCACCATGAATGCGACCACGGACGGTGTAGGTGATGGTGGTGGTGGTGGTGGAGACAATGATGGCGACGATGGCCCCAACTGTCCACCGAACAGCAACAATCCCGCCTGCCGGTAGAATTCTCGGGTTCGCCTCCGGACCCCTTTCGTGCGGGGGAGACGGCTCTTCCGTCTCCCCCGCAAGGCTGGGAGGACGCATGGAACCCTGGCTTCCGCCGGGGCGCTCCAGCTGTCCCGGTGCCTACCGCTCCCTGATCCTTGCCGGGGCTCTCCTTCTCACCGGGCCATGGGAGGCGACGGCGGGGGTGTTCAGTGCCCGGGGCTCGCAGCTCTCGGAGGAGGTTCCCTTGACGCCCCCCGTTCCTGATTCTCTCCGTCTTCGCTTGGAGGTTCCCCCGGAGGTGAAGGCGGGTACCGGCGTACCCATCACTGTGGGTGTGGAGAACCTCACAGGGCGCCGCCTGGACCTCTACCTCACCGGACGCCCCATCGCTTTCGATCTCATCGTCACCGACCAGAGTGGTGGAGTTGTGTGGCGACGATTGGAGGGCCATCACGTCCCCATGGTCTTGCGGATTGAAACCCTCGAGCCCGGCGCTTGCCTGGAGTTCGGGGATACGTGGAACCAGCGGACGACGGCGGGGAATGCCGTTCCCCCTGGCCTCTACAGGGTCCGGGGCGAGATCCTCTCGGAAAACGGGCCCCTGGTCACCCCCATCCGGACCGTCGAGATCATCCCCTGAACTACCGGCCCCCGGGTTCAGGTACGTGAGGCACCGAATCGCCCTTCAAACTCTTCTTTGCTCGACGAGAGGCCTCGCCGCACGCGGTGGGAATCAGCACGGCGGGCCCCGATCCGGTTCATTTCGTGGTGCGTGCACCGGCGCGGGCCCTGGAGTCCTTCACTGTGGGAGCCAAGGACACGTGGACCCGCAGGGCGGACGGCAGCTCATCATTCCAGAGTCTCACAACCGGCTGCTTGTTGAGGGGACGTGAGCCCTCAGCGCCTCCCGACTCTGCGCCCCTCCCTCATCACCTCCAGGAGGTTGAGCGAGATGCCGTCGTCGTGGAAGGCGTAGAGATGCCTGCCCGGTCTTCGGCTGTGGCTCAGCCTTGTGGCGCCCGTGGGTCCTTGGGTCCACGGGCTTCTTGTTCCGGGGCCGGGCCCGGTGACACGGCGTTTCCGGGATCCGAGAACCCATGCCTCTTGCATTCAGGGCCTCGGCCGGTGCGAATTGCCTGAAAGCCGGGACATCGAACCCGAGAAGGGGCGGGCCCGGGGATGAAGAGTCGAACCGCCGGTCACAAAGAATGGAGATCTTCGATGCTTTCGATCCACGACTACCTCTCGGAGCGCGGCATCGACAAGTGGATTGCCGATCTGGGCTGCACCGACGCTCCGGTTCCCCGCAAGAACATCCGAACGAGCCTGACGTTCTTCGCCCGTGAGATGCCCCGCCTTCAGGTGGCCGACGCCGTAGGATTTCTCGCGGCCATGGATCTTTCGAAACCGGTGGCGCCGGTCACGCTCCAGCCCGGCGACCGTGTGTTGGGCTTTCGCACCGGCACCGAATCGCCCTTCAAGCTCTTTTTTGCTCGACGAGGCGCCTCGCCGCACGCGCTGGGAATCAACACGGCGGGCCGCGGTCCGGTTCATTTCGTGGTGCGGGCACCGGTTCGCGCCCTGGAGTCCTTCACTGCGGGAGCCAAGGACACCTGGACCCGCAGGGCGGCGGGCCAAACCGTGAGCATCGCGCCCCGGGCGAAGAAGTGGTTCGGACAGGAGTTCGGCGTGATGGTGGCGGGAGGCGGACGGCAGCTCATCATTCCAGAGTCCTACTCCCGGCTTCTTGTTGAGGGGCCGTGAGCCCTCAGCGCCTCTCGACTCTGCCCCCCTCCCTGATCACCTCAATGGGGTTCAGTGGAGTGCCATCGTCATGGAGAGGGTCAAACCACCGTCACAGGACCCCTACCCCGGCGGACACACCGCCGTGCATAGGGGGACCTGGATGAGGTAGCCGGCGGTGAAGGCGTTGAAGGCCTCCGCCGCCTGCGTCTCCTGCCCGTCCTGGAGGGTGAGCTTTCTCAGGGCTTCCACCAGGACTTCGTGCACCCCGTTGCCCGCCCTTCTCCTCCGCCCCAGAATGTCGCCGTGAGGTGACCGTGGTGGCTGGAGACCTATGCCCCTGCCGGCAGAGAGGACGCTTCGCCCATGATCCTTGAGATCCCTGTTGGGGAGATCACCCCGGACAGGGGATCGGTCCTTGGAGCCCTGGGCGTCCCGGGGGATCGGGAGGTGCCCCCATCCATCGAGGAGGTCCTGGCCTCTGCCGAGAGCCTCTTCCAGGAGACCGCCTTGCCCAGGGGGGTGGTGGCGGAGCTCTCGCCGGAAGCCTTCGCCACGGTCTACGCCGGCGAAGGGATGAACGCCCCGGACTCCGTCGTGGGCCACGTGTTTCCCCGGGCGGAGGTCCTGGCCCTCTTCGCCGTGACCCTGGGGGAGGAACTGAGCCAGGCCATCGCCGGACGCTTCGCGGCCCACGACTATCCGGTCGCCGCGGTGTTGGACGCCCTGGCCTCGGAGGCGGTGGACCTGGCGGCGGGCCTGTTGGAGACCCGCGTGGAACGTGCATGGCGGGAGGAGGGCCGCCTCGCCGGCGACGGGGCCGCACTCCGCTACAGCCCCGGGTACTGCGGCTGGGACGTCACGGGCCAGCGAGCCCTGTTCAGGGGCCTTGAGCCCCAGCGCATCGGCATTTCCCTTTCGGATGCCTGCCTCATGCAACCCCTGAAATCCGTGTCCGGGGTGATCCTGGCGGGGCCCCGGAGCATCCACCGCTTCTCTCCCACCTTCCCCTTCTGCGCCCACTGCGAGAGCCGGAGCTGCCTGGAGCGCATGCGAGCCCTCTTCGGCGGACGCAGGCGGACCTCCCCAAGGGAGCCCGACACATGACCGCACCCATGGAGCTCTCCGGCCTGGACTGGGCCGTCATCCTGGCCTACCTGGCCCTGGCCTTCGGCATCGGGCTCTTCTTTCGGAAGCGGGCCGGCCGGAGCATGGCGGAGTACTTCCTGTCGGGCCGCTCCCTCCCCTGGTGGATCGCCGGCACTTCCATGGTGGCCACCACCTTCGCCGCCGACACGCCCCTTGCCGTGACGGGACTGGTGGCCCGCCACGGCCTGGCGGGGAACTGGTTCTGGTGGGCCTTCGCCATGGGGGGCATGATCACCGTGTTCGTCTATGCCCGCCTCTGGCGCCGGGCCGAGGTCATGACCGACGTGGAGCTCATCGAGCTCCGCTACGGCGGCAAGCCGGCGGCCTTCCTCCGGGGGTTCCGGGCCCTCTACATCGCCCTGCTGGTGAACGCCATCATCATCGGCTGGGTCACGGGGGCCATGGTGACGGTCCTGGAGCAGACGGTGTTCGCCGGCAGGGCGGACTGGATGGGGGGCCAGTGGGTGCCCATCGTGGTTCTCCTGGGCATCGTGGGCATCTACTCCACCCTCTCGGGACTCTGGGGGGTGGCCGTCACGGACTTCGTCCAGTTCATCCTGGCCATGGCCGGCTCCATCGCCCTGGCCTGGATCGCCGTGGATCACCTGGGGGGGATGGACAGCATGCGGGCCCAGGTGGTGGCCACCTTTCCCCAGGGGGAGGAGGCCTTCCGCTTCTTCCCCAACTTCACCGCTTCGGACCCCTGGATGCCGGTGGGGATCTTCCTGGTTATGCTCTTCGTCCAGTGGTGGGCCTCCTGGTACCCCGGGGCCGAGCCCGGGGGGGGCGGGTACGTGGTGCAGCGCATGGCGTCGGCCAAGGACGAACGGCACTCCGTGCTGGCCACCCTCTGGTTCCAGATCGCCCACTACTGCGTGAGGCCCTGGCCCTGGCTCATCGTGGCCTTCGCCTCCCTGGCCCTCTACCCGGAGCTCCGGACGGCTGCCGACCCGGGGGTCGGATATCCCAGCGTCATCCGGGATCTTGCCCCCGCCGGCCTCCGGGGCCTCATGCTGGTGGCCTTCTTCGCCGCATTCATGTCCACCATCTCCACCCAGGTGAACTGGGGAGCCTCGTACCTGGTGAGCGACTTCTACCGGCGCTTCCTCAGGCCGGACGCCGACGATGGGCACCTCACCCGCATGTCCCGGGCCGCGACCCTACTGGTCCTGGCGGTGGGGAGCGTGGCGGCCTGGATCATGCGGGACATCTCCGTGGACGAGGCCTGGAAGATCCTGGCGGCCCTGGGGGCCGGCACCGGCGCCGTCTTCATGCTCCGGTGGTTCTGGTGGCGTATCAACGCCTGGACCGAGATCGTGGCCATGGTGGTCTCCCTGGTAGCGTTCCTGGTGGTGAGCCGCTACATCGAGGCCAACGAGTACCGAATGGCGGTGGTGGCGGCCATCACCATCGTGGCGTGGCTCGCCGCCACCTATCTCACGGCCCCGGAACGGCGGGAGACGCTGGAGGCCTTCTACTGCAAGGTCCGCCCCGGCGGCCCCGGCTGGGGTCCCATGGCCCGGGCCCGTCCGGAGGTCCAGCCCGACGGGCACCTGGGCCTCTCCGTGGCGGCAGCCATCCTGGCCGCCGGCATCGTGTACTGCACCCTTCCGGCGGTGGGGCTTCTCCTCTTCGGAGAGCTCGGGAAGGGGATGCTGGCCCTGGGGGGAGCGGCTGCCTGCGCCGCCGGGGTGGTTCTCCTCATGAGGCACATGGGCTGGGGGCAGGTGGTGGAGTGAGGGGGAACGTGGGACGGCTGTC
>Ga0209498_1002388_pt1 | contig 11334 bp, 11 predicted proteins | sample WalLakDeSediment_FD_184131 | JGI IMG/M metagenome (GOLD analysis project Ga0209498, IMG submission 184131) | Lake sediment microbial communities from Walker lake, Nevada to study Microbial Dark Matter (Phase II) - Walker Lake 11/02/13 Deep... | ecosystem: Environmental > Aquatic > Freshwater >...
CCGCCATAAACGGGCGCTGGGTTCCGGGACCCGGCGCAGAGCTGTTCAGGGCCGTGCAGCAGGCACTGGGAGCCCTGCCTTTGATCGCCGAGGACCTGGGGGTGATAACAACGGAGGTGGACGCACTGAGAGACGATCTCGGCCTGCCGGGTATGCGTGTTCTTCAGTTTGCATTCGGCCGCGATGCCAAAGCCGATGAGTACAAGCCCCATAACTACCCGCGCAACTGCGTGGTCTACACCGGCACACACGACAACAACACAACCGTCGGCTGGTTCAGGGATACAGGAACACAGGACACAACTCAGACCGCCGATGAGAAGAAGAACGAGAGGGATCTGGCTCTAAGGTATCTCGGCAGCGACGGGCAGCAGATACACTGGGATTTCATCCGTCTGGCTCTCATGTCGGTCGCCGATACGGCCATCTTCCCCATGCAGGACGTCCTGGGGCTGGGCAGTGAGGCAAGGATGAACCTTCCCGGCACCGCGCGGGGCAACTGGCGGTGGCGGTTCACCTTCGACATGCTCACCGGCCAAACCAGGGACATGCTCAGGGATCTCACGGCTATATACGGTAGATCAGGAGGCTGACTAACACTGGAGCGACTGGCAAGTTGCCCGTCAAACAGTCGTCCCACAGATCAGGCAGACGCCTCCCAACGGGGAAATTCACCGCCTGCGACCGAGCAAAGCTGACGCGTCCGACGTCCGCCCGCAGTCAGTCCGCTTTGGACCTCGAGCTCGCCAGCGCCACGTACACAACAGGTGGCTTCCTCGACGTATCGCGCTTGAGCGTGAACGTCTTCGGATACTGCTTGATGAGAGACTGCAGCTTCTGATGCCCATAGGTGCGCGGATCGAATGCCGGGTCCAGCTGACGAAGAACGTGGCCCAGTGCCGCCAGATGCAGCCATTCCTCTTCCTTGGCAGCCAGGTTGAAGCCTTCGAGAAGAAGTCCCAAAGGGTCGGGCACATCCGACTTCTCCTCCTCCTTAGCCTCCTTCCTTCTCGCTGCTTTGGGCGCAACCAGGTTCTCGCAGTAGATGAACTGGTTGCAGGCGTTGATGAAGGCCTCCGGCGTCTTCTTCTCGCCCACCCCTATGACGATCAGCCCCTCCTCCCTGATTCTTGTCGCCAGTCGCGTGTAGTCGCTGTCGCTGGCAACGATGCAGAAGCCACCCACCACCTCACTGTGCAGCAGGTCCATGGCGTCGATAATCATCGCGCTGTCGGTGGAGTTCTTCCCCACCGTGTACCTGAACTGCTGCATCGGCTGAATAGCGTGCTTGTGAAGCGAGTTCTTCCAGCTGTTCATGTTCGTCGTGGTCCAGTCCCCGTATATCCGCTTAACCGTTATCAGCCCCATCTTGCTGACCTCGGCCAGGATCTGGGGAAGCAAGGATGCCTGGGCGTTATCGCCGTCGATCAGCACCGCATACTTCAACTGTTCATTCTGATCTTCCACTGTACCCCCTTGTGATTATCTGATCTGTGCAACACATGGACAAAACCTGTGTGCTATCTCGCGATTATCAACCTCTCACCGGCCATTCTACCCCCTAGACTGTCTGAATTACAAGAGACTCACATTCACGAAGACAGCAACCCCCTGTCCCCTGCCGTAGATGGCAGCATTCCTTGCCTGTGCCTCGGAGTATATGATGAGTTTCGTCCAGAGGTGACTTGGCCATTCGATGCAGCTATACTGAGCACTGCGCCGGAAACGATAACAGAACGAAGAGGTGCCAATGGCTAAGAAGACACGTCATCGGAAGATGCCGGACAGAGGAGGCCAGTTCGGTCCCTACCCTATGGAAAGGCTCAAGAGGGTCGAGCGGCCAACAACTCTTGTTACCGGACACATCCCCAGATTCGACCAGCGCGAGCACGGCTTTGCCCGCGCCATGCGCGGCGACTTCGGACCGGCCACTACACAGCAGTTTCAACGTTTCGTTACCAAGCACCCCCTTGGGGCAGCCCTGGCCACCACTGCCATCAAGACGAGCTCGATGACCGAGGGTAATGTGGCACCCACGCAAGCGCCTCTTCCCGAAGACCCGCACACCTTAAGTCGCCACATCAAGCAACTGGGCTACTTTCTGAGGGCGGACATAGTGGGTATCTGCCGTCTGCCGCAGTACGCTGTCTACCTCAATGACATGGCAGGTAATCCCGTGGATCTTGACCATAAGAACGCCATCGTCGTGGTGATCGACCAGGACTACGACACCATGCGCGGCTCAACGGGCGATGACTGGATCTCCGGTTCCCAGAGCTTCCTTGGATACGCAACCAGCGCCTTCGTCGCCTGCACTATTGCCGACTACATAAGAAGGCTGGGGTACCCGGCCCGGGCTCACACCGTCTTTGACTACCGGGTGCTGGTTGTACCCCTCCTTCTTCTCGCCGGCATCGGCGAGGTGTGCCGCGCCGGCATTGTGCTCAACCCGTTCCTGGGAACGCGCTTCAAAGCCGCGGTGGTCACCACGGACCTCCCGCTGGAGCCCGACAACCCTGTCGACTTCGGCCTGCAGGAGTTCTGTAGCAAATGCCTCAAATGCGCCGCCGGATGTCGCGCCGGGGCTATCACCGACGGTGAAAAGGTCATGATGAACGGATACGAAAACTGGCGGTTTGATGCCGAACGTTGCACCATGTACAGGATCAACAACCAGGGCGGCTCATCATGCGGACGCTGCATCAAGGTCTGCCCCTGGAACAGATCCGAAGGGCACAGCCGGGATATCACAAGGTTGCTGGTGAGACATGCTCCGCCGCTGGACGGGCTGCTGGTAAAGCTGGATGGTCTGCGGGGTCACGGTGAGCCGGACGCGCGACACAAATGGTGGCTTGACCTCGAGGAGGTTGACGGAGTCCTGAGGGTTCCGCGGAAGTCCCGCTGACAGAATGGCACGGTCGATGACGACAAGCACGGGACATGCGAAGGCTCCGATGCGCTACATATACCCATCCTATGCTCTGTATCGGGACATCCGCCCTAACATCTCCTTCTCCCGTCAGTTACCCTGCCCATCTGAGTTCCTCAGGCTGTGGAGCGGAGAAGTCTAGGCGCTCGAAGAAGTGATAGAAGCAGGCATTTGAAAGCGACGGCGACGTCATGATATCCTGACCGCTCCGCGCGCACTTAAGGCGGGCAAGCCGCCTACCGGGTCACACTACAAGATCAAGAAAAGAAAGGGGGAATAGCAGATGTTCACACTACAGATAGACGAAAAGGCGCCCGATTTCAAGTTGCCGGCCACCGACGGCAAGACCTACAACCTCGATGACTTCAAGACAGCCCGTGTAGTGGTCGTGTTCTTCACCTGCAATCATTGCCCGTTTGTGATCGGCTCAGACGAGGTCACCAGGGCCACGGCTCTGAGCTTCAAGGATAAGGGTGTTGCTTTCATCGCCATCAACTCCAACAGCGAGAACACCTATCGAGAAGATGACTTCGCCCATATGGTAAAGCGCATGGAGGAGCACATCTTCCCGTGGGTTTATGCATACGACAAGAGCCAGGAGGTCGCCCGTGCCTACGGAGCGCTCAGGACGCCTCATTTCTTCGTCTTCAACGAGGAGCGCAGGCTCGTCTATACCGGTCGCGGCGTTGACAACCCGCGCGACGCAACGAAGATAACAACGAACGACCTGGAGAGGGCCCTGGAAGAAGTGCTGGCCGGAAAGCCGGTGAGCGTACCGATGACCAATCCCATTGGATGTAACGTCAAGTGGGAAGGCAAGGATGCGCACTGGATGCCTCCCGAAGCGTGTGACCTGGTCTAGACCGAACTACCGTCCGGAAGACTCTGCCCTCATACCTCAGGCCTGCCGGGCGCTGCCAGCCGTCTTCCCAGTTCGTCAGCCTCGCGCATCAAGGCCTCGTTACTCTCGATCTCGCCGGCCTTTACCGCACTTCCGTAGACCATGCCGACTATCTTCGATCCCGTGTAACGGTAGGCATCCTGAAACGTCCGTATCGCATTCACACACCCTGACCTGACCGCGTCGGCATCACCGTAACTCATCGCAATGGCGATACGCTTGCCGGCAAACGGGTTCTCCGCGTAAGCGGTCAATCCATAGCATCGGTCCATGAATATCTTCGTCTGAGCGGACATCGTGAACCAGTAGACCGGACTGGCTATGACCCAGGCATCTGCTCTTATCAGCTTCCGGTATACCTCCTGCATGTCGTCATCTATCACACATCCTGTACTGCCGGGCTCCTTGCACGTGTCACAGCCCCTGCAAGGGCTGATGTCCAGGTCCTGCAGGAACACGGTCTCCACATCTGCGTCGGCGGATTCCGCCCCTCGGGCAATCCGTCCTGCCAGGGCAGCGCTGTTACCATCTCTGCGCGGACTACCCAGAATAACCAGTACATGCTTAGTCTCTGCTTTGTCTGCCAACTCACTTACCTCCTGGTTGATACTCAGGGCCGCCCACCCGGCAACCCTGCTGCGAATCCATCCTCAAAGCCGGCAACTCCCGGCGAGAATACTACGGCTCAGATGATACCATAGATAGGACAGAAGCTTCGAGGGATCTCGCGTATCGACTGGCATTCGCTCTGCAGCCCCAGTTGAACTGCCCTACCGAGCACACAAGCCTCAGAATCTTTGCTGCGTCACGATTCGTCATCTCGTGCAATTCGCTGAAGTGGACAACACCGCACCTGGCACGTGAGCGCCTGTGTTAGAATGAAACCGTCTGCAGGACACGGGGCAAACACATGGCTCGAAGAACCATCATGCATGTCGACCTTGATTCGTTCTTCGTTGCAGTGGAACAGGTGCTCAATCCCGATCTCAAGGGTAAGCCGGTAGTGGTCGGCGGTAACCCCCAACACAGAGGGGTAGTCTCCACAGCTTCCTACGAAGCAAGGGCCTTCGGTCTTCACTCCGGCATGCCTGCTGTAACTGCTGCCCGATTGTGCCCCGACGCTATCTTCATCGAGCCCGACTTCAGCAAGTACGGTGATTTCTCACGCAGGTTCATGGCCATTCTCAACGACTTCTCCCCCGCGATCGAACCGAGGGGCATGGACGAAGCCTATCTGGATGTAGCGGGATTCGAGTCTGTACACGGTTCCACTCGACATCTGGCACACAAGATAAAACAGCGAGTACGGGATGAACTGGGACTGTGTGCCTCGATCGGCATCGCAAGCTGCAAAGTCGTCGCCAAGGTTGCCTCTGATGCCTCCAAACCGGACGGTCTGGTCGAAGTGCCTCATGGTGAAGAACGCGACTTTCTGGCACCACTGCCGGTGGAGAAGTTGCCCGGTGTCGGAAAGCAGTCGGCAAAGGTGCTCAGAGGATTGGGAGTGAACACGATAGGTGATTTGTCTCGAACACCTTCTCACACCTTAAGAAGCCGCCTCGGTTCGGCGGGAGAAATGCTCCATCGTCTTGCCAACGGCATTGACGACAGCCAGGTGTTGCCGCCCGGTGAAGCGAAGTCCATAAGCCGGGAGATCACGTTCGCCGAGGACACCCGTAACTCCTCACTTCTGGAAGCAACCCTATGGGCTCAAAGCGAGAGGGTAGGTGCCGACCTCAGGAAGCAGAGCAAGCAAGCCAGGTGCAAAGGCATAGCCGACAGGAAACAGGGCCGAGGTTGACCTCGACCCTGTTCTGTGCCGGTGATAACAATCTCTATGGTGAATGCGCAACTGCGCTATCAGACATTTCTCGCGGTGCTCCTCCGCTGGCTTGTTGCCCGTATAGCCACCGCCACTACAGCTACTGCCAGTAGAGCGAGAGTGGCCACCTTCGCCGCCGCACCGGTGTTAACTACCATATGACTCATACCGACAGCGGGTACCAGAGCAGCCCTCACTAAAGGCTTAAGGCTCGGATGCTGGGTTACAAACTCGGCTATCGGCGGACTTGTGCTGTAGTAGAAGTCTACGAAAGCTCGTCCCGGTGTGTTAGTGAGCAGGTATCCGTCCCTGAACTCACGCAAGACCTGTATCTCCGCGGCCAGCGGTGTGCCGTAGGCCGCGGTGGCGATGAAACAGCCCGAGTGCGGTTCCTCAGGGCCTTCGGGCTCCTCAGGCTCTTCTGGCTCCTCAGGCTCCTCAGGTGGGTCAGGGAGTCCGGCGATCACTGCAAACGCCGTTAAGTGTGATACCTGAGCGCTAATCGTCCAGGCCTGCTCATCTAGAACCGAGGGGATCCCTACCCACCGGCCGGCTTCTTCGTCATAGTAGGCAACCACCAGGTCATCAGCTGTGAAGCCTGTTGGTATCGCCCCGGGGTAATACATCCAGGTTAGCGTCAGCGGCAGAGAAAAGGTAGCTCTCGAAGGCCCCAGACGGTAGACAGGCGGCATCACGTGAGCGCCCTCGGGTGGAGGTGGATGGTGCTGGTACAGATAGCGCAATCTCATTGTACTCAGGGGATTGCCCGTCTCGTCCAGGGCAAACGCGCCCTCAGGGATGGTGATGTTCAGCCTGCTGTCAAGTGTGGTGAAGTTCATCGTTCTCAGAATCCGGCCGGTAGCAGGGTCTATGTGAAAGGGGGACTCGGCATGAATGATGAAAGCAGCAAGGCCACCTGTACTGCCCGCCGAAATGCCGGATATGCCCGCTGACCGGATCGGTGCTATGCAGAGCAGCCACATAGGGGTTGCAGTCATAACTCCGCCAGGAGGCGCGCCCTCTAGCGACAGGGCGAAATCGACCCCGCCCTGAACATTGAGATATGCCACGTGGACCTTATCGGCGGGCAGGGAATCGATCTGCCACTGATACTCACCGCTGTGCGACAGGGAGTCGTCAGCGTCGATATGGGTGTCGATCGCCGAAGCCAGAGCATAGTCAGTGCCAATCACAAGGAATGTGGCTGAGTGTGCATCCAGAAAGGCGTATCCGTAGGTGTCCCAGTCGTAGTCGACCAATGTGACATCGATCCCGCGGTAGGTTTCGAGCCTTACCGTGAGTGGTGCTCCGGCGTCGATCAGGCCCTGCAGTACCTTCTGAACCTTCTCATCCGCGTCAAGCGGGTCCGCCACTTCGAAGAGACCCAGCGAGCTCGGAATACTCTCTAGATATGGCAACATGGCAAACGCCACCTCGCCGTCCATCCAGGACAGGACGTCCTCTTCAAGATCAAATAAACAGAATTGGTTTATCAAGTCAAGAGCTTGTTCAAGCGACTCCGGGAAGTCCGGATCGTCGATGCCGAGTATGTAGATCAACAGGTCCCAATTGTCGGCGATGACTGGCTTGATCCACTCGTATATGCTGTAGAGGTCCTGAGTGGATATGAACGCTAGGGCGTCTCCGGGGACAAGTATGGCTGATCGGAGGGGGTTCGGCCCGAGTGCGGGAGGACTATCCATCTCGTCCGGTACGGGGGTATACAGATCGAATCTCATGCCATCATCGACAAACGAGATTGAGAACCCGAGAAACGAGGGGGCCATATCCTGGAACTCAGGAGCAAGCTCCATCAGGACGAGTTCGGAGTTAACATAACCCATAAGCATCCGCTCATCCGCTAGGCCGTCGCGGCATTCCTGAAAGCCGGCCGTTGTTGCCAGCGAAGGGCCGCCGTCCAGATAGAGATCCAGGGTGGCCTCCAGACGTTCCCGTGAGTTGGAAGCTATATAGTAATCCTCTGTAACTGCGAGGCAGTCTCCCCCTATTTCGAACACATCTATGCCTCGATATGTGCTGGCTACTGGAGTCAACCCCGGCATCATGAGAGGCAGGAGCTTATTAAATATGATATCGTCCGAGGCTACTCTATCCATCGTGCCGATGAACAGCACTCCCTCTGGCTCATAGTAAGGATCCACAGGAACACCTGATATGCCGACGGCTATTTCTGGGCCAAGCCAGGGCATGATGTCATCTTCAACGTTGATTCCCTCGAACTCCAAATGCTCCAGCAACTCTTCCATCTCTGATCCGATGATCGGGTGCTCCATCCACTTGCCCAGCACGTCGTTCACTTTCGCCAGTTGCGCTAGCCCGGGTCTCAGGTTGACCGCAGCATATCCGTAGGTATCCGGGGCTAGAAAGCCGGCGGTCTCTTCGCCGGGATGAACCTGAGAGTAGGTCCGAACCATGGCTATAGCCTCATGGCCCTGAGCAACCAGAACCAGCAAGCCCGTGCCCAGCAGACAGATCGCCAGTACAATGGAGACCGCTCCCCGGAAGAATCGATGCTGCTGTAGATGTCTGCTCAACGCATGGCGGCATTTCCTTATCCTGCTAAGTGTCCCTGATGAACTCATATCGCTCCTCCTTTGCTTTCTCATCGGCCTGTTGCCTTCCATTTAGCTGCCATCCATAATAGAGCCAGTCCTTGGTGAAAGGCCTGCGCTGGGTCGGCATCGGTCGTCCTCTGATCATTGCGGGTCTCTCACATCTACCCATCAGTCCTTCACGAACATCGATCACCCTCGCTATCGCGTGCGGATCGGACGGTGCATAGAACTGTTACCGTGCTCCTGAGCAATCCGCACTGAGGCACAGAGCACACCGAACGATCGAGGTGATAACGGTCGAGCTCTGCTCGCCATCATACACTCCAGAAAGTACTGTGGGATCGGTGGCAGGCATGTGGCACACATACTTGTCTACCAGACGTGCTCCTCATCTAATACTATTATATCAGAATCAGAGAACCTGTCAATCACTATTCCGGTGATATATGTACATTCGAAAGAGACGGAAGCCAACTAAGCATCAAACGGGTCATGGTGTAGCTGACCGCATCCTGCTCACTCTGACCTTGACAGAATCCACGTCAGTTCATTACACTGTATTCTAATCGAAAATTGGTGTCATCTATAATTGTATATGAGACTGACGGCTAACAGGATAGCAGATATCCTCCGAGAGAACGGACACAAACTCACTCCGCAGCGCCAGGCGGTGCTCGAGGCTATCGCTGTCAGCAACGATCACCCGGAACCGCACGCTGCAACATGGCTTCGATACGGATCAGGAGATATTCGAAACGGGCGCGGCGTTGCTTCATCGGGTGCTGCAGACGGAGAGAAGGGCTGTGCGGCTGATAGGTATCGGCGTATCCAACCTTGTCGAAGCCGGCCTGCAGGCCAGCCTGTTCAGCCCGTCCACCGCTAGACTGGAGAACTTGAACAGGGCAGTAGACCAGATTCGCGCCAGGTACGGATTCGACGCCATCCAGACCGGCCGCCAGCCCGGGCATTGACTTGTCCCCTCGCTGTGGTATCATGGGGCTGGTAACTCCCTTTGAGAATGCCATGACCAACGACGACGTTTCTGAACTGCAGTCGATATGGGACGAGGCCCGTGCTTCGATCGACCAGGGCGACTACGATAAGGCTGTAGAGACCTATCGATACATACTCATCCGGTACTCGGATGAGCCGGTGGCGGTCGAGCATGCCAATGCCTATCTGGGCGACATCTTCCTTACGTTAAGGAAGCTTAACGCAGCAGAGAATCACATCAAGAAGGCGATTGCCCTTAGACCCGAGAAGCCCGATTATCACTACATACTCGGCTTCATATGCTCGATTGGGTGCCGATGGGATGAGGCCATCGGGGAGTTTGAGAAGGCTCTCGATAACGATCCGGAAAACGGCGAGTACCTGCGGGGGTTGGGCTGGGCTGTTTACTCCAGTGGCGACAAAACCCGGGGGCTCTCCTGCCTTGAAGGAGCACACCGCCTTCAGCCGGAGAACGCAAACATAATGACCGACCTGGCTGTTGCACATATGTCCTCCCTCAACGTCGACAGAGCAGTTGAATACGCTGAACAAGCGGTGGCCGTGGACCCCACCAACGCCGTGGCTCAGGATGTGCTGGAAAAGGTCCGACGCTTCACCAGACTCTTAAGGCAAGATGGCACCAACGAGCAGGCGTGAGCGGCGTCCCGGCCCCGACCGCGGTGAACCCTGTCAACAGGCGTCTGCAGGCCGCACTCAGGCCCCCGCTCATCAGCAATCGCTGTGCAGTTCTGACAAACATCCGCCAGTTTACTGTCAAACCCGGCGGCGGGCTTGAGAGGATAGGCGCTGTTTTAGAACAGCCACGGCACTTCTTGTTGACTTGCAGGAAGGATGGGCATAGAATGCCGTTGGTAGCGGTATCCCCTGACTCCCCGCTACCAGACCACTTGCAGGACTCTTTAAGGAGGAAACACATGTTGCAGGACTTCAAGAACTTCATAATGCGGGGCAATGTGGTGGACATGGCTGTGGGTATCGTCATCGGTGTAGCCTTCGGGGCCATCATAAGCTCGCTGGTGAGCGACGTCATCATGCCGCCGATAGGATTGGCGCTCGGCAATGTGGATTTCGCCGAACTGTTCCTGGTACTCCGAGAGGGTGTTGTGCCGGGACCTTATCCCTCGCTCGCGGCTGCCCGGGAAGCTGGCGCTGTCACGATCAACTATGGACTCTTCATTAACACGCTCGTCAGTTTTCTCATAATCGCGGCGGCCATATTCTTCCTGGTGGTTCGGCCGATCGGGATGATGCACGCACGCCGGAAGGCAGCCGAGGCGGAACCCGCGCGAAGCACCAGGGAATGCCCGTACTGCTATACGAGCATAGCGATCAAAGCAACCCGGTGTCCCAACTGCACTTCCGAACTCGGAGCGAACTAACGCAACGGCAGCCTGCGCATAGCAGTCCGTGAGTTTGTGACCGGGGGTCCCCGGCCTGTGTGCTCGCGATCACCCACAATAGACAAGAGGAAGTGTCAATGCCGTCAGTGCACGATTCATCTATAGTCGTTGCTGCAGATCACGAGACAGGGGGTGTTGAGCATGAGTAAGACGATATCGGGTGTCACAATCGAGTGTGTGAGAGGCGACATAGCCTCGCAGAGGGAAATCACAGCTGTCGTCAATGCCGCGAATGCCCAACTCAGGATGGGCGGGGGAGTTGCGGGCGCGATTCACCGTGCTGCCGGTCCGGGACTGGCCGACGAGTGCCGTCCGCTGGCTCCGATCAAACCGGGTGAGGCCGTGATCACCGGCGGACACAACATGCCAAACCATTATGTCATCCACTGTCTGGGGCCGGTCTATGGCGTGGACAAGCCGGAAGATGAACTCCTGGCAAGGTGCTACCGCAATGCACTGCAGCTTGCCAACGAGCACAAGATAGATTCAGTTGCCTTTCCCGCCATCTCCACCGGTGCCTTCGGTTATCCAGTGGAAGATGCCGCCCGTGTCGCCTTCACTGCTGTGGTGGATACGATACCGAAGCTAGAGCACGTGAAGAAGATCCGCTTTGTGCTCCATGGTGCGAAGGATCTTGAGGTTCACGAGGCAGAACTGTCCGCATTGTAGGTTGCCCCTACACAACCTCGGAT
>Ga0209498_1002390_pt1 | contig 11332 bp, 9 predicted proteins | sample WalLakDeSediment_FD_184131 | JGI IMG/M metagenome (GOLD analysis project Ga0209498, IMG submission 184131) | Lake sediment microbial communities from Walker lake, Nevada to study Microbial Dark Matter (Phase II) - Walker Lake 11/02/13 Deep... | ecosystem: Environmental > Aquatic > Freshwater >...
GGGATAGTGAAGATAAGCCAGAATTAAGCATATCGAACGTAATGAGCAGAATCAAAACGATGGTGAGCAAGAGAGCTAAGCGGTATTTATTCTATGACGCTGGCATTGAATATGTGGTTAAGCTGGCCGACGTCGGCCAGCCTAACCGGCAGATCAAGCCTACCCCAGGGCGTTTCAGGTTGTGGCAGTCTGGTTTCTATGACTTCAATATCTATAATGAAGTGAAGCTTCTTGAGAAACTTGAGTATATGCATAATAATCCTGTCAAGGCAAGGTTGGTTCTTTCGCCTCGTGATTATAAGTGGTCAAGCCATAGGGAGTATTTTGAGGGAGAAACGAGACTTTCAAGCAAGTTTTGAGGCAGAGACATGCCTGACGTAGATAGGGTCAGGTGGCATGAAGCCTGAAGGAGTTTATTGAATCAAGTGAAGCTGGTTAGCGCTACTGTCGTTTCTAATGAAGAGCTGTGGCCCGAAGTGTACCTGCTCTGGGCTCAATCCCCTGAGATCGCCGCTCTGGCTCGTCCGGGGCAGTACGTCATGGTGAGATGTGGGGAGGGGTATGAGATGCCGTTGCGGCGGCCTTTGAGCGTTCACCGGATATCTCGTGAAGGGAATGTAGCTTTTCTCTTCGCTGCGGTGGGACGTGGCACAGAATGGCTGGCACAACGCAAAGAGGGCGATTCCCTGGACCTTTTTGGGCCGCTGGGCAATGGCTTCGAGGTTCGTCCTTCATCCAAGAACCTGCTCCTGGTCGCCGGGGGTATCGGCATCGCCCCGTTGGTAGCTCTGGCCGAGTCTGCTGTCGCAACCGTCCGCTCGGTAACTCTCCTTATTGGTGACAAAACTGCAGATCGAATCTATCCCGACCGTTTGTTGCCGTCTGAAATCAAGATTGTTATCGCCACCGAAGACGGTTCTCTGGGCTCGAGGGGGATGGTAACCGATCTTCTACCGCAGTTTATCCCTGAGGCCGATCAGGTTTTCGCCTGTGGCCCTCTCTCCATGTATCGGAAGATGGCTGAGATGAGCGCTCAGTGGGGAGACATGCCAACGCAGGTTCTTCTGGAGGCAGTGCTGGGGTGTGGGGTCGGAGCTTGCCTGAGCTGCACCATCGAAACCAAACATGGCCGGAAACTGGTGTGCAAAGACGGACCTGTCTTCGAGCTGAGCGATATTAATTGGGATAAAGTAGCAGCGCCTCCTGCAGGGAGGCGCTGTTGAAGAAACACAACCATTCACTGTAGGGGCAAACCCATGGGTTTGCCCTTTCTTAGACCCACCTTACTTTTGACGGGAGAGAAACGGTCGCTTTACCGGGCATTGTCTCCTCTCCTCGCTGGTTCACAGTCTTTATTTCAACGTCGACCAGATACTCGTCGCCCTCCTGGTATTTCTTGATGACCGTTCCCCCGATAAACTGCGTATCTCCGAACACGTTGAAGCGGATGCACCGGGCGCTGAGCTTTTTCAGAAAGCCTTCGTCTCCCATCCAGTTGGTCATCAGATGGCCTGCCCATGAGAATCTCTGCATGCCCAGATCGTAAGCTACAGGGACCCCTATTGCATCCGATTTGTCCGATTCGTAGTGAACGTCCGCCATAGGTTCCGAAATACCCGTTTTAGCGTCCTTGACGCCCCACATGGGATGTCGCCTCATGTACTTGCGGCGTATGCGGTGAGCGCCCTGGCCGCCACCGATACCTACCCACCACTCTACCATGTCGGTCTGACCGAGCGGCCCCTTAATAACGGGCGTTACCTCGTCGCCGACGTTTACATCTTCCCAGAGCCGGGGATTCGCCCCCCTTATTTCCTCATTCTCGTAGGCCTCATCAATCTTCTGCAGTTCCTCTGGGGTATACTTGTATTGAGTTACGTGGTCATACTTGCCTCTCTCCTTGGCTGCCCCTCTCTCAACCCGCATAGTCTCCCTTTTTTGAGTGCCTACGACCTCGCCTCTCTGGTTATAGTATATTGTCCTGCCGATTTGCAGGAACTGATGTCCGCCCATCTTCCCTTCCTTTCCCACCAGGTCAAGTGGGACGTCGACAACCTTGAGTTCATCATTGACATGGATAGGCTGGAACCACTCCCAGTTGCAGCCGCAGTAAAAGGCGTGTACCCCGGGCAGTCCTTCCATTCCCTGGGGGCAAGCCACGGCATAGAGGAACATGGGTGGCGCAATGATGTGCCCCCACTTTGTTCTCGTAGCGTAGTCCAGGTCGCGAAAGAGAGGGTTTTCATCGCCTATCCCGTTGCAGAATTGCCTTATGGAGTCCTTTGAAGCTGATTCGTTCTGTCGAATAGGGTAATAGGGCACACCGAACTTGGCCCTCATCTTGGCCAGTCCCTCTTCGGTTATTTTGCCAAAGGTTACTTCTGGCTTGTCTGACACTTCTGTCACTTTTTTACCTCCTCGATACTCTTGCCGCCTACGCGGTTATTATACCATAGAGAACTGACAACTGATCGGGTTCTCTTGTATCCTACATGGCTTGGTGAGATGGTTTCTCATGATGAACGAATGTCAAGGTATGGGTCTGATTATGATTGTTTGCTCTCGTCCCGGGCCAACGGAGACCAGGCAGGCCGGGCACCCTATTAGCTCTTCTATTCTTCTCACATATGCTTGAGCCTGAGCGGGCAGTTCTTCAAAACGGCGAATCCCACTGGTGTTGCATTGCCAGCCGGGCAGCTCTTCATAGACCGGCTGACACCTCTCGAGCAGGGCTGAATTGGCTGGAGGACGGGTATAGACAGCGCCGTCTATCTCATAGGCGGTGCAGATTTTTATTATGGAGAATTCGTCGAGGATGTCGAATTTGGTGATGGCAGCCGAGGTGAAGCCATTTACATCGGCGGAGTAACGGGTGATGACGGCGTCAAACCAGCCGCACCTGCGGGGACGCCCGGTAGTGGTGCCGTACTCGTGCCCGCGTTCTCTGAGTATTTCTCCGTATTCATCTTTAAGCTCTGTAGGCATGGGGCCACCACCAACCCTCGTGGTATATGCCTTGAACACTCCGACAACCTCTGTGATTTTTGCGGGGCTCATCCCCAGTCCCAGGGATACCCCGCCAGATAGCGCTGAGGTGACATAGGGATAAGTGCCGAAGTCGAGGTCGAGCATAGTGCCCTGTGCTCCCTCGAGCAGGACCTGATCACCCCTCTCCAGCGCTTCTCTCACTATCACGTCGGTCTCGCGGACAAAGGGAGCCAGATGCTCACCGTACTCGCAGTATGTCTGGTAGAGCTCATCAAGGGAAAGAGGAGCGGCGCCATACAGTTTGGTCAAGATGCTGTTCTTGTATTCCAATACGAAGCCAAGCCGTTTTCGAAAGGACTCCTTATCAAGCAGGTCGCAGACGCGGATGCCCATGCGCGAGGTCTTGTCTGCAAATGCCGGGCCAACACCCTTGCGTGTGGTGCCTATCGCTCCGCTGCCCCGCGCCTCTTCCTCCAGTCCGTCAAGAAGGATATGATAGGGCATGATCAGGTGGGCTCGATCGCTTATCAGGAGGTTGCTCGCGCTGATTCTGTTTTGCTTGAGGGTTTCTATCTCGCCTAACAGCGCGGCGGCATCAATAACCACGCCGTTGCCGATGATACAAATCACATCTGGATGGAATATGCCAGAGGGGATCAGGTGCATCCGGAACTCACCGAACTGGTTGACCACGGTATGCCCTGCGTTGTTTCCCCCGGAGAACCTTACGACTACTTTTACCTTTTCAGCAAGAAGGTCTACTATCTTCCCCTTCCCCTCGTCCCCCCATTGCGCACCGATTATGGCGATTGCCGGCATTATCTAAAACCCCGCAAATCCGGGCATCCGGTTAGATGCCATTTCCTTGGATATCTGTCGTTCCATCTGTTTCTTCCTGCCCCGGGACGATGATAAAAGAGCGGAGAGGGTGGGATTCGAACCCACGGGCCGGTAAACCGGCCACGCGCTCTCCAGGCGCGCCTGATCGTCCACTCCAGCACCTCTCCACGGAGAGGGTGGGATTCGAACCCACGGTTGCCATAAAGCAACACCGCTTTTCGAGAGCGGCACCTTAAACCACTCGGACACCTCTCCCGGTCTGTCCTTCATGCACTTGCCTCTGCTTTAAGGCCAGCAGCATGGCATCATGTGCTGATTAACACCAATCATCTATTTTATCCAACAGACGGTGATAGGTCAAGATTTGCATGTGGCGGGTAGTGGGTCAATTTGATTTAGGCGGTGTGGTAAAATGGGCGCATGGGGAAAGCATGTATTGCCTTGGGTAGTGCTGCGGTGAGTCTGCTTGTCGCGTATACTCAAATTCCCCCCGAAGGCGATCCTTGGTATCGTAATGCCCTCTTGATAGCCTTCGCTGTTGCTGGGATATCCTTTCTCTTAATAGGATTAGTATATCTTTACTTGCTGGGCAAGAAGCATCTAAATCCATTGGATATTCTTGATGACTGGAGGTGCACTTATTGGCCTTCCGAGAGGCAGCTTCAAGTAACCCTGTGGTTTCGTGACATCTCAGGGGCATCCACTTTCAAGATAGCGGTTGACGCACAGTTTGGGCAACTGTTGGTGGGGGTTGGTGATAAAGTGACTATTGGCGGTACTTATATGGGCAAGTCTGGGATAAAATCGGGGGAAAAACCAACCAATAATGGCAATAGATGTAAGCAAATATAATTCAGGTTCATTCTGCAATACCGAGCTTTTTCAGGTAGAGGTAGAATAAGCATTTGTCATAGTTTGGGTTTATATGATTGCCTTTTCGTTCTGAAATTGGGCATTGAGTATTATCGTCACATGAAGCCTTAACTAATATTCTATGGTCGCTATCAGGGAAGGGTGTGCTGTAGATTGCCTTAACTTTTGCGTAGGCGTTTATTTTTTCACAATAGAATCGAGGTCTTTCTATGATTTTATTACTCATACCAAACCATAAGGGGTGTACCAAGATGTGATTCTAGGCTGGTAAAATCTGAGGCAAGGGGTTTATACTTTACTTGAATAGCTTGCGCGGGCTACGCCCTGTAACCTTACCGGTGCAGCACGCCTAATTATCTGCTTACTCATCTTGCCTTTATTGACAGCCAGTAAGCGGTAGTATTAAACTAACATAAATATCCTAGCCATCGGAGTTTGCCTATGAGTAGCGTCCTTACTTTATCTTCAATACTGAAAGATACCAACTACAGCCTCTCAATATTTACAGAACCAGAAATACAGGATCTGGAATCCAGAATAATATCACGAGACGGCAAAGCTTATATCAATTGCATTATCAGAGACAAGGAAATCCAACTCAAGCCCGAAGAAATCATACGCCAACTATACGCCTCCAAGCTTATCAACGCCTACGGATACCCCAAGAAACGGATTAAATTTGAGCACTCGGTTAGCTTTGGAAGGGAAATAAAATCCGCCGATATTGTCATCTTTGACAAGGATAGACCCCTTGTTGAATATATCATCGTTGAGGTAAAGAAGCCCAAGCTCAAAGACGGCAAAGAGCAATTGAGGTCATATTGCAACGCTACGGGTGCTCCTATCGGTGTATGGACAAACGGGGGACAGATATCCCATTACAACCGCAAAGACCCGAACATATTTGAAGATATTACCGATATCCCCAAAGTTGACCAGACCCTTGAAGACATCTTAAAAGAACGCTTTACCTGGCGAGACCTTGTTGCTAAAGATAAAATCCCCAATGAAGGCAAAACGTTAAAATCCATCATCACGGAAATGGAAGATGAGGTGCTAGCCAATGCTGGCGTGGATGTCTTTGAAGAGGTGTTCAAGCTCATATTTACCAAACTTTATGACGAGACGCTGAGTGGCAATGACAAGGTAATAATCGACCATGAAGTTAAACGCAAGTTAAGCCCAGAGGAAATTGCCGACTTTGAAAAGCTAAAGGAAGCATTGAACGATATTGACACCTCTGGCTTCAGGTTGCTTGAATTCAGGAATACAGGACAATCCGAAGGTGAGCTAAAAAAGAAGATTCAAAACCTTTTTGATAAAGCCAAAAAGAAGTGGACAGGCGTATTCCCCGATGAGAGCCGTATTGACCTTTCCCCGTCTCATCTTTCCGTCTGTATTTCCAGCTTACAGGACGTGAAGCTTTTCAATTCCAACCTACAGATTATTGACGAAGCCTTTGAATATCTGGTGAGCAAGTCAGCCAAAGGCGAGAAGGGGCAATATTTTACACCCCGCTATGTAATTGATATGTGCGTAAAGATGCTTAATCCACAACCAGGCGAATACATGATAGACCCTGCCGCAGGCTCATGCGGTTTTACCGTTCACACCATCTTTCAAATGACGGGACACCTGTTTGAAACTACCGAGATATCGGCAGAGGAAAAGGAAGATGTTCTCAAGGTATTTGGCATTGATTTTGACGAGAAGGTTGTCCGTGTAGCCCGAACCTTGAACCTTATCGCTGGAGATGGTGAGACCAACGTCATGCACCTTAATTCCCTTGACTATGACCGCTGGAATGAGACAGTGAACAATCCCGACTGGAGAGACACATACGGCGGTGGCTTCAAACGCTTAGAGGCGTTAAGAAACGAGACGGCATCTTATAAGGAATTTGGCTTTGACATCTTGATGGCTAATCCCCCGTTTGCAGGGGATATCAAGGAATCCCGCATCATCCACAAGTATGTGCTCGGTTACAATGCCAAGAACAAACCCAAGCCGAAAGTGGGCAGGGATATCCTTTTTATTGAACGTAACCTTGACCTGTTAAAGCCTGGCGGTCGCATGGCTATCGTATTGCCTCAAGGGAGGTTTAATAACACTTCCGACAAAGAGATACGGGATTTTATGGCGGAGAAGGCTCGTATCATTGCGGTTGTGGGATTAGAAACCAATACTTTCAGACCACACACAGGCACAAAGACAAGCGTCTTATTCATGCAGAAATGGGATGATAGGCTCTGCCCAAAGGTAGATGACTACCCGATATTCTTTGCCGTGTCCGAGAAATCTGGCAAGGACAACTCTGGCGAATATGTCTATCTAAAGAATGGTGAGGGTAGGAACAAGCTAGATAAAAACGGACACTTCATAGTTGACCATGACCTGCAAAATCAGGGCGGTGAATTACCAGATGGGGTTGCCGAAGCCTTTATTGAATGGGCGAAAAAAGAAAAACTGAGTTTCTGGAAATAAGAAATGCAATACTCAGTAGTAACCAAGAGCAATTTAGACAAGATAGTATTTCGGATAGACGCAGAATTCTATCATCCATATTTTATCCAGCTTGAAAAGAAGTTAGATTCCATTGAAACAGCCACGATTAGAAAAGCAAATGGTAAGTTGGATTGTAGTGCGTTCTATCCATCAATAGTTGAATACTATAATTTTAACAAGATGGGTGTACCATTCCTAAGAGTGGACGAAATTCAAGAAGGCTTAATCAACTTAACAGCTAATACCGCTTTTCTCCCATCCAATGTCGTCTATGAGAACAGGAATACCCTTGCTCGCTGCTATGATGGGGATATTGTGATAGCAAAAGGCGGGAATACAATAGCAAAGGTCGCTTTATTAACTAATGAGTATAAAGAATACTCCTTGTGTCGTGATTTAATTGTATTAAGAACCGCAAAGCTATCTGGCTTAATCAGATTCTATCTCTGGATATTTTTGCATTCTGAGTATGGGAAAAAATCATTGTTAAGAACAGCTAGCCAGACAGGACAGCCACACCTGACTATTGAAGCATTATATGAGCTTAGAATCCCGAAATTTTCAATGGAGTTTCAAGGCAAATTTAAGGAACTATATTTGATAATAAAAAAACAACAAATAGCGTCTCTACAAGCTTATGAAAAAGCCGAACAAATCCTTCTCTCCGAACTTGGACTTGTGGATTGGAAGCCAAAGCACCAGCTTTCCTTTGTTAAAAACTTCTCGGATAGCAAGACCGCTGACCGCATAGACGCCGAATACTTCCAGCCCATGTATGATGAGCTTATTGAAAAGGTAAAGCAATACGGGAATGGGTATAAAAGTGTGGGTGATTGCGTGAGAATTAAAGATAGGAACCTCGTGCCTAAAGATGATATAAGCTATAAATATATTGAGCTTGCGAACATCTCGGCTAATGGGCATATAAACGGGTTTATTGAGGCTGTGGGTAAGAACTTACCGACACGGGCAAGGCTTACAGTAAATACTGGAGATCTTATAGTGTCATCTATTGAAGGATCGCTTTCAAGCATAGCCTTGATAAACGGCGAATTAGACAATGCTTTGTGCTCAACGGGTTTCTATGTAATCAATTCGGACACACTCAACTCCGAGACATTGCTTGTTCTTTTGAAGTCTCCAGTTGGGCATTTACAGTTGAAAAAAGGGTGTTCTGGGACAATATTAACCGCAATCAATAAAGAGGAATTCAAGCGGATATTATTACCTCGCATATCTGAAAGTATCCAAGAACAGATTAAGCAGAAAATCTCAGAGATGTATAAGGCAAAATCGGCATCAAAGAAGCTCTTGGACATTGCCAAGCGTGGTGTTGAGCTAGCCATAGAACAGGGTGAAAAAGAGGCTCAGCACTGGATTAATGAAGATCTTGAAACTGCATGACTTCACGCTCAAATTGAAGCTGAAAAATTGTCAATAATTTGCTAATAATGGTTTAATACCATAATTTTTGTTAGCTTCAAAAAGGTTAAACCAGTAATAATACAATAGTTCTGAATCGTGCGTAAAATGACTAAAAAAACACCTGGTAGCAAATTTCGAGAGCGGCACCTTAAACCACTCGGACACCTCTCCCGGTCTGTCCTTCGTGCACTTGCCTCTGCTTTAAGGCCAGCAGCATGGCATCATGTGCTGATTAACACCAATCATCTGTTTTATCCAACAGACGGTGATAGGTCAAGATTTGCATGTGGCGGGGTCATGCAGGCACCATAGTGGGTGGTTGTCCAGTCTCGCTCAGTTACCGCCCTCTGCGGGGCTGGCGGTAAGGCCTGGGGTTCTCCGGTGCCTTCACCTTGCTCCGGTAATCGGGGGCAGAGATGGGAATCACGTTGCTCAGCTTGATGTCAGTCAACCGCGAGCTCAATCGGCCTTCGATTCCCTCCAGGAAGCCGCCCACTGTGATAACTGTGGGTAGCCGGGAGTTGTATCGGTAGTTCAGTATCTGGTAGAGCTTCTCCTGCGCCCACGGCGTGCCACTCTCGGTGCCCAGGTCGTCCAGTATGAGAAGAGGGCTTGTCTTCACTGCTTCGAAGACGTGGTCGTAGGTTACCCTGCTTTCGGGGCTGAAGGTGGAGCGCAGGTGATCGAGGAGGTCCGGCACCACGGTGAAGAAAACGGGACGTCCCGCCCTTAGCTGGTGGTTGGCTATGGCTGCTGCCAGGTGAGTCTTGCCGCAGCCAGGCACACCAAGGAAAACGAGCCAGTTCTCGGGCGTATCGGCGAACTGGCGTGCTTCCCTTAAGGCAGCCTGGAGGCTATCCCTGCCCTTTTCGTCAGCGTTCATTCCCCGTGCATCGAAGGTTTCGAAGGTCTTATCGGCCAGGAATTGGGGGCTCAGGCCTCCTACCTGCTGAAATAATGGCACTTGAGGCCTCTCCAGCTCGCACTGCTGGGCTATGTCGGGATCCTCTAGCTTGGCGGCCAGTCGCTCATCCAGCTCCTCCACGTTGTTGATTGTAACAACCGTTGGCAGTTCCGCATTGAACCTGTGGTTTAGTATCTGGAACAGCTTCTCCTCAGCCCAGGGGGTGCTGCTCTGGCTGCCCAGGTCGTCAAGCACCAGTAGCGAGGCGTTGCGCACCCGTTCGAAAAGTTCGTCATAGGCGATGTCGCTGCTGGGGCTGAATGTGGTACGGAGGTGGTCGAGAAGGTCGGGGACAATCATGAAGAATGCCTGGTGCCCATCCTGAAGCCGCTGATTGGCTATAGCTGCCGCCAGGTGAGTTTTGCCACAGCCGCTGGGCCCTCTCAGGACTAACCACCCTTTGGGCTCCTGGGTAAAGCCTCTTGCCACTTGATAGCAGTGAGCGAATCTCTCCTGATTTTGAGGGTCGCTGCTGCGGCCCCGGGGCATCAGATTGTCGAAGGTGAGGCGGGTCAGTGGTCCCAGGTTGCTGTACCGTTCGAGTCGAACGAGGTGCTCATCATCAAACTCCTTTTCGGTACATTTACAAGGAACCAATCTGCCGAAGTCAGGGTGCCCGAAGGGTACGTCGAAGCGCAACCAGCCTCTCCCCTTGCAAAGTGGGCACTCATCTTCTCTGGTTGCTTCTTTAGCAAGGTTATCTCTTGAGGAGGTGTCCGTACCTTCTGCGGTACTCTTCGGGGTCAGCGACCGTTTCAGAATGTCGCCTATGCTCTCCATGGTCTTTACCCTCCGCTGCCCATCTCTCCAGTATTCGAGAGATATATCTCCAATTGCGCTTATTGAGGTCAATCGCTTCTTTGAAGGCCTCTTGAATCCATGACTCAGGGTAAGTCTTTTCAGCGTCTTTGAGTTCCTCAGCAATTATAGGCGAAAGCATGCCGATGTTCTGCTCATAAAGGGCGAAAATGTTGGGCTGTTCCTGGCTTGCCGGGTATGGCTCGCTCACGACCAGCTTCCCTATTTTGAGTTCGCCGCTCTTTATCCTGTCTATGGCTCGCCTGTCGGCCTCGGTATTCACGAAATAGAGGTCATCAACCTGCCCGTCACGCTCCACGGTCAAATGGAGTAGAGTGCCCCGCTCCACCGCCTGGTCCAGGCTGTGTTGCAGAAGGTCATCCGGGAGGCCATCGTCCCCTGGTTTCTCCGTCAGCATGGGGTTGGCGAGAAGTTCGCGGTACGTAACAAAGCGGGGATAGCCCCGCTTCTGGTACACGACCCAGAAGATGTGGAGTGTCACTTTGATCTCGGCAATATCATCGATCTGGGGCAGCACCGTGCTGAAGAACGGGTTAGGAATAGGTGTGTACTTCGTCTTGCCAGGGAAACCGCCGAAATTTTTCATAGCAAGCTCGGTCTTCCCTCTTTGACTTTCTCTAGGTTCTCGAACTTTGCTATTCGCTCGCGGAAGAAAAGGTGAGCTCGCCCAACCGGGCCGTTTCTGTGCTTGGCTACTATGATCTCTGCGACCCCCTTGGGATAAGGCTTTTCGGGGAATTTGCTGTTCCAATCCTCCTCGGTGAAGTAAACATCTTCGCGGTAGATAAAGAGCACGACGTCAGCATCTTGTTCGATCGAGCCGCTATCTCTGAGGTCGGAAAGCATGGGAGTATGGGGGTGGCGGGCTTCCACCGCCCGGCTCAACTGGGAAACGGCCAGTACAGGCACCTCAAGCTC